>Ga0209517_10009535_pt1 | contig 11041 bp, 6 predicted proteins | sample PeaSoiMetSII2010_FD_187695 | JGI IMG/M metagenome (GOLD analysis project Ga0209517, IMG submission 187695) | Peat soil microbial communities from Weissenstadt, Germany - SII-2010 (SPAdes) (version 2) | ecosystem: Environmental > Terrestrial > Soil > Wetlands > Peat | place: Germany: Weissenstadt... | reverse complement strand
AGCGCGTTCATGATGTGAGGAGCCGTATGCCTGAAAGGGCACGTACGGATCTGTGGGAGCCCCAGGGGAGCAATCCCCTGGGGCCACCCGGCCCGGAACTGCTGAAAAGTAACATTGTCATGGGGTTTTTGTCCGCGGAAGTCGGCGTTTAGTGACCGGCTTCAAAGCAGCGATGGCCCATTTCGTCTCGAATCGTTGCTATATCCCTGTGAGCTATTCACCCGTTTCACCGGCCGCGAGCTCCTTCCCCCACCCGCCTGTTCCGGCCCGGCCTTGCTTCTTTAGGCTGGATAAAATAAATAACCCTTGCCGGTTGCGTTTTTGCCTCGTTACGATGAATGACGTCGGTCAATATCGGGTCGCAGTGTTGCGGTACGGCGGGGCTCACCAACCACATCCATGGCCCGATGGTCTCCTATTCCCCGAGGTGCTGGTTCTCCATCCTCCCCCATGATCGTGAGGCAGCAATGACGAGCGATAGGCCAAGAACAAGCTCCATGCAGGCCCAGTTGAGAGAGTTGCTCGATCGCATCCAACGGCTCGAATCACGGCTCGACCCGAGCGGCAAGGCCGCCTACACGGGCCCCGCCCCTACCGAAAAGCTGCGGCACTGCTCCCTACCAAAGGTCGCGCCCCGGACTTTCGGTTCGGATGTCTCCGCCCACCGGGCTCGGCTGATTCAGTGGGTCTCCAAAAAGTGGGTCAACGGCACCAAACTCCACTACTGGTTCTTCGATAGCGGCCTCAACTCCGCCGGCGACGACCAGAAGGACATCGTGCGCGAGGGCTTCAGCGTATGGGAGGACCTCAAGATCGGGATCTCCTTCCAGGAGGTCAAGAACATGAGCGAGGCCGAGGTCCGCATCGGCTTCCTCCAGGGCGATGGGGCGTGGTCATACATCGGCGTCGACGTAATCAACATCCCCGGCCAGGGCGAGCGGACGATGAACTTCGGCTGGGACCTCCAGACCGACCCCCGCGGTGTCGACGTCCCGGTGCACGAGATCGGCCACACCCTGGGGTGGCCCCACGAGCACCAGAACCCGTTCTCGGGCATCGTCTGGAACGAGCAAGCCGTGTACGACCACTTCGGCGCCGCGCCCAACGGATGGGATCACGACACGACCTTCCATAACATCCTCGAGAAGCTCTCCACTGGCGAGGTCATGGGAACCCAGTGGGACCCCGACTCGATCATGCACTACGCCTTCGAGGCGGGCCTGATCGACAAGCCCGAGCAATACCGCATCGGCCTCACTCCCGCAGGCGGGCTGAGCCAGCACGATATCGATGAGGTCAAGCTCTTCTATCCGCCGATCGACGAGAGCGCCCACGCCGAGCTCAGGCCGATGCGCTCCGAGCCCCTGTCGATCACCCCGGCCGAGCAGAAGAACTTCGTGATCAAGCCGACCGCGACCCGCGACTACACGATCCAGACCTTCGGCGAGTCGGACGCTGTGATGGTCCTGTTCGAGGATCAGAATGGCGATCTGAGGTACGTCGACGGCGACGACGACAGCGGTACTCCCAAAAATGCCCAGCTCAAGGTCCGGCTCGCCCAGGGCAAGCGCTACGTGTTGCGGATCCGTCTCATGGCCAAGACGACCGCCGGCGATCTCGCCGTGATGATCTGGTGAGCGAGGCCGGAGGGCCCCGGGTCGCGGTGATGCATCATCGCAACCGGGCCCGCCCATGTTCCGGGACGCGCACCCTTCGGATCGACGGCGACCTGCCGGTCCAGTTGCCCTGGTAGGCCACCTCTCGGTCGGCCTTTTTGCCCTGCTGCTTCGGGCCGGTGAGCTAGGGCGGCGATCGACGTCTACCGGATCTCGGACTTGGTGGGGGGCGTCCCCCGTGCGGCGACGCGGACCTCGCGGTTCGCGCGGCAGCCTGATCGGAATTCGCCAACAGTATCGGGCCATATCCTTGCCGGTGGTCAAACGCGAGATGGGAGGATAAGTTGGCAGGTCGGCCAAGTGCGTCGGTTGCCCGGAAAGACGCACCTACCGATCAGAAAAAGCGAATTGAACTAAACCGCTGCGCGGTGGTATCCTCGCTGTTGCTCCGCGAGCCAGCGTCGGCTTTGCCCTACACTTTGCGTGCGGTTACCCAAGGTAGTTTTGGGGACACCATACCTAACTCCGAAAAATTAAGTATGGTGTCCTTAGAACTGCAGCAGTTCGACCATCAGATCGCGGCGATCGCCCTGGCACTCGGCCAGTGCACGATGGTGAGCGAAGACAGTGACCTGAGTTCGGTCCCGGGTCTAAGCGTGGAGAACTGGGCAGTTCAAAAGACTGATTAACCGTTGCGCTTTCTGCTCAGGGAGGCGCGCTCCGAGAGAGCTTCCGTGAGCCCTCTGACGCATGCAATAGCCCAGAGGAAAGCGTTTATTCACGGCAGGCGCAATGCCTGCCCTTTCTTCGTCCACTAGTCGGCCACTCTCACACCGCAATCAGGCCCACCGTGTCGAGGAAGACCGGGTTCATGGCTGGTGCTCGTCATGCCACTCCGCGACGCCGTGTTCGCCGGAGTCAAACCGCTCCGACAGGATGGCATAGACATCGTCGAGGCTTGGCTGCTTCGGCTCTTGCTCGATTCGTCGCCTGACTAAGGGACACGCTCCCATATCAAAGTGATCACGGCCTCCCGACCGTCAGGACCCATCATCGGCGGCGTGCGGAGCTTGAGGCAGTTCCCGACGAATTCGAAGTAACGGACCTGGTCGGTACCGACCCAATCGGGAATGGACGCGCCTTCCAGATGATGGATGACGGTCTCGCCGTGGAGGCTGTAGGACCCGTAATAACTGAGATAGCTGAGGAAAGCCTTGCGGTACTCGTCGGGATTCAGCGCGGTCCAATCATTGCTGCTAAGCCGCGGGCGATCATTCCTTCCGAGCTACACCGCCATCCGACCACTCGCCTCATAGGCCCTTACGGGGTGCGCATCGACAATTTGTTGTCGATCTCTCGGTCTTTTGATAGGGGTAGGAAGGACCGATTGAGTTCGGTCCCTCCCCCCTCCGAACCGTGCATGCGGATTTCCCGCACACGGCTCTCCAGTCAGTGGTTTTACCTCGAAGAGGATTGACAGGCCAGTTCATGGGCTGTTTTCAAGCTGTACAACCCACGCTCTGCAAAGAATTTATTGGGCCAGCGCTGATGATCGCTTCCGCGGCCACGTCCCTCCTTGCCCAGGCGTTTGCGGAGGATGCTTCGCAGCCTCATCCGAATCCACCCGTCCAAGGCGCTGAACGTGTAGCGGTGGCTATGCTTGAAGTATTCAAACCAGCCCCGCAGCCGGGGAGTGAGATCGTTGATGATCTTCGTCAAGCTCTCCCCAGAGGTCCGTTTCGTCTTCGGTCGGATCGCGTCCTTGAGCTTCTGAAGGCTCTTGGGTCGCGGGAAGCGATGTCCCCGCTTGAACCGGTAGCCCAGAAAATCAAAGGCCTCTTTCGTCGCGTCAACGATCTTCGTCTTCTCCGGATGCAACGTCAGGTCGGCTTTCGCCGTCCATTCTTGCACCACAGCCAAGGCTCGGGCGGCTTCCTCGGGGCTGCGACACAGGATCACGAAATCGTCGGCGTAACGCACCATCTCGAATCCCTGCTGAGCCATCAAGTGGTCCAGCGGGTTGAGATAGATATTACTGAGCAGCGGGCTGATGCAACCGCCTTGTGGCGACCCCTCCTCGGGTGTCCACTCGCGCAAGCCGTCCAGGACGCCTTGCTTGAGGAACGACTCGATCAGGCTCAGCACGCGCCCGTCCGACACCTTCTGAGCCACCAGGGCCAGAAGGCGGTCATGCGGAATCGTGTCGAAGTAGCTCTTCAGATCGGCATCGACGATGTACGTGTAACCCGCTTTGAGCAACTCGTCCACTCGACGCAGCGCGTCTTTGCATCCCCTGCCGGGGCGAAAGCCGTAGCTGTGCTCCGCGAAATCACGCTCGAAGATCGGTTCCAGGACATTCAACAATGCCGTTTGAACCACCCGGTCGCGCACTGTGGGAATTCCCAGCGGCCGCTTTTCCTTACTCCCCGGTTTGGGGATGTAGTGTCGGCGGATCTGCTGCGGTCGATAATGGCCGCTTTGCAGATCCTCGCTGAGCTTCTTCAGGTTCTCTTCCAGGCGTTCATCGAACATCTTGACCGTCACGTGATCCACCCCGGCGGCACCTTTGTTGGCGGCGACTTGAGAGAACGCGGCCCGCAGTATGCGTTCGGGATGAACCTTGTCGATCAGACTGAACCACTTGCCTCCTTTGACCCCCTGTTCGAGGGCTGTCAACATCCGCATTGTCCAAACCAATGGTTCGACCCAGCACCAACGGCGCAGGATCTCTCCGGCACGTCTAGCCTTTTCAGACACTGCCTCCGGTTGTTCTTCCGTCGATTTGGCCATTGCGTCTCCACCTTCCTGCGCCCCTTGGCTCCGCCGGAGTTACCCGGCCTCCTCGCTACTATGGGCGCTCTGACTCCTGGACGACCGGCTCTTCGGCTCCCGCGGGAGCATGAACACCGGCTTTGGCGTCGTCCAGGTCTCCATGCGTCATGTCATCGAACCTTCCGATCATTCCGTCTCCAACCACCTGCCGTCGCCCCAACGTGTCTCTGGGGTTTCTTACGTTGGGCTTACCGTACCATGTTGCCGTGGTCGCCCTTTTCCAGGGTCCAAGCGTCAATTGGGCTTCGCCTTTACCTAGCAGGCTCGCCACGACGGCCGGCCGAATCGAGATCACTTGCGTTACGGACTAATCGTTCACCTCCGGTTGCTCTCCACCCCGCCTCGCGGCGACGCAGTTACCTTTGGTTACGGAGTGCCAGAGCACCCCGGCAAGGACTTTCACCTTGCTGTTTCGATGCACTTGCATTCGCACTAGGAGGGGGCTCTGTCCCCCGCTCGGAATCGCCGGACGGAGCCGGCTCCTACAGGACTGCCCCGCAGGGGCCACTTTTCCGGGCGCAGTCCCGGAAAAGCGTAGATTCTACCTCTGTAACTTCTCCGCGCCGTGCGCGCATCTTCTGGAAATTTTCGGGCCGCTCGAGTAGACTCGTGGATGTTGCTAGAGCGTTGTTTCAGATCGCGCCTGTAACCCGCGACTGAACGGTCTTCACGGGACTGACGCCGAGATAAGTCCTGATTTCCAAATGGTTTTCCCGCTCTGGTCAGGCCGAGGGCCTGCACTCGTAACTACCGGTGAAGTGAACCAGCGGCCTGCTCAAATGAGCCTTTAACGCTGGGTTAACGCCACGAGAAATCACATCAATACACATGAATCTCGGACCGTTCGTGGTGTGCGCTTTGTGTTCCTTTTTGGTTGCGGCTATGCCGCGTTAGGTTAGACGGCCGATTGGGACCTGGCCCCAGGGAAAGGCCGGAGCACCTTCGGCAATCGACTCGGCTGAAAGGAGCCGCCAGGTACTTACCAAGGTCGATCGCGAATAATTACTATTATATATAGACACGTAAAATCACCCAATACTTGGAGGCAGGATCGATTTCAGAGTATTGTGCCCAGGTTGCGTTCATGATTCACTATGTCCCCTTCGAGTCCCCCATGACATGACAAGCTGTATGCGCGAAAGCACCAGTACGGATCTGCGGGATCCCTGGGGGAGTAATCCCCTGGGGCGAGCCGGCCCGGAATTCCTGGGGCGAGCCGGCCCGGAACTCGGAGGATCTCTCAGCGAAAGATCGGTTCGAACCAGGAGCGGAAGAGGTCGGAAAGCGACAGGGAGAGAGCAGCGAGCGCAAAGAGCAGGGGCAGGATGTACGTGAAGACCGCTCCAAGAAACGGACGGTCTAGACTTATCTTGTGGGGCGGAGTCTTCTGGATCCGGCTAACCAGCTCGTTGCGATTCATCTGGATGACGATTGATGCAATCACGAACATGAGTACCGCGATCGTCAGACCCATGGTGGTCAGCAAGATACCCTGGGGCTCGAAGGGATAGGACGTGATCGACAAGAGCAAGGCCAAACCACCGATCACCAGGAACTCGATCAGTGACCAGAGATACGCAAAGATCAGGTTAAGGTAAGAGACCGAGATCAGAGCCATGTAATCCTCGGCGGCGAAGAGCCAGTTCCTGAGCCGGGAGACGGATTTGTCAGAAACCCCCCAGTTGGCCAACTTCTCAAAGGCCCATTCCTGAGGAGGCTCCAGGCTCTCGCTCTTGATACCAGGGAGTGGCACATCGGCGAAAGCCACGGCGATGGGCCGGTGTAGCCAGAATGGCTCGACAACATACACGAGGTTTCGTGATAGGATTCGCCAATGACTCGGTTCGAACTCTCCTCCTCCGTCTTTCAAGAGACAGAGCGTTTCCTCGAGATCCTTCTGTATTATTTTTAGCTGCCCACTCTTTTCTTCATTCGACGGTAGCATGCTAATCGAGAACAGCTGATCCTTGATGCGGCTGAAGTCGCGGGCCAAGAGCCGAGCTTGCCAGGTGATCAGATGCTCCCGCTCACTTTGCTTCAAGGTTCGATCGGTTACCTGGCCAAACACCCCTGCGCGAAGTGGCAAGCGGTCGAATGCCTTGATAATGGGTAAGCTTGTAATGGCCTCCAGTAAATCCCGGGCAATCCTCCAGAGTGTGATCAGCTGGATTAGCTTGAAAAGCAGAACAAGGCACGCCATCGAGAATACCGCGCGATATCCGACCTGGAACCACTCGAACTCGACGGTAGGAGTGGCCCGAAGCCCGGCGAGAACTAATATGGTTAAAGTGAAGGTCAACAAGATCAGCGTATACACTCGTGTGTCTTTCTTCAGGAAATAAGACCGGATCCGTGGTTGGGTCCCCAAGAAAGATCTGAAGTCCTCGTATGTTTTTTTTATGCTTGTCAGAGCCTGAGCAGCTTGTGATTCGCCCGTATGTTGGTCCTGGTTGAAATTCGTCTGAGTAGCTTGTGATTCGCCGCTCGGTTGCTCCTCCCTGGGATTAGTGTCATTCAGGCGTTTCAAGGTCCTAACTCGCCGCAACTCGCAGCCTTGCCAGGCTGCTCCAAGAAGGGCGAGGAACAGCACGGGCATCAACGGCGTAACCCCATTGGTCAGTACCATGGCCCGCTCACAGTACATAAGCAGATCTCGAGGTTCCTGCCGCAGGAGAAGCACGCGGATCATGAGAAGCGGTGCCAGGACGTAGCCGATACGGAACGTCGCGTTCCACACAGTCGTTTTCGATGTTCGCAGATCATGTACAAACGCAACGGAGGCCGCAAAAAAAGTCAGCAAAGTCAACAAGGCTAGGATTAAAAAGCCGAGCGGCGGGTCCCAGTGATTCCAACTCGTCGGATACTTGCATAAAACCCAGACCAGGATCCATAAGGGGGTCCCAAAGACTAGGTAGAACCCAAAGCTCATGGCCATGATCATCGCTCTCACGTCGCGCTCGAGCTCTCCATTCTGCCTTTCGCGCTTGCGCCGGTTCAGAACGACGTCGACGGAGTCGAGGGAGTCGACGAGGTCGCGCAGTTCCTGTCCGGCCGCCTTCTGGCCGTTTCGAGCCTGGTCCATCTGGTTTTTCTCAAGCTGACCGGCGGTCTCACCCATCTTGTCTACGGTGCGCTGTTCCCGGCTCTTTTTGGCCGCCTCGCACATCGCCGATGCAGCCAAGCAATCTGACTCATAAAGCCGCCGGGACAGTTCGTCCGTGCGCTGCTGGAGGTTTTGCAGTTCCTTAGCCAGCCCCGATTGGCGCGCCGACAGGTTACCCAGTTCGTTTTTTTTGGTTGCAGTCTCGGCGGTTTCCTCCCTCATCGCTTTCTGCTGCTTCAGCAGGCTCTTGGCATCCTCGACGACCACCCGAAATTTTTCGAATTCGCTCCGCAAACTACGTTCGAGTTTCGCAGAACTCCAACACCTATGCGCAATGAGCAGCAGAGCCGCAACGAGCAGGAAGAAAACAGCTGTCCCTGAAGAATCGAACTGATCGTCAAGTCCGTAACCAAGGGTGAGAATAAATACACACAGGAAAATGTCAAAGAGCACCCACCAACGATTGCCCTGATGGCCGAAGCAAATCACCATGGAGTAGTACAGCAAACCCAAGGAGAACAGGATGAACAGAACCAGCCACGAGCCAGTGGGGACTGGTAGGTGGTAGTTGATATTGCCGTCAGGCTCCTTCTTGCCATTCGTGTGGGCGGTATAGATCCCTATTTTGTCCGTGCAACTCGGCTTGTCCACCGAGACCGGGTATGGGCTCCGTTGCCCCACGACACTAATCCAAACCGCCGGCGATTTGTAAGTCGCGGGTGGTGCGAAAAGGTCTTCGAAAGGTAGACCGTACTCGATCAACTGCTCAGGCACACACCCATTAGACATCTCGGCAAGGTGGGCCGCGGCAGCGTTAAAGATGGAAGGCGAGGTCGAACTCCCGAAACCTATCTGAAAGAGGTCGCCCCGGTGGGGAAAGCTCCACGCCTGGTTGTCGGGATAGAGGGGGTAGCTCGAGACCACAAGCATTCCACGGAGGTAGGGAATCGCCTCATGGTGACTAAAGAGGAGTTCGGGAGTGTTGACGATCAGTTGTGTGTTCGGACAAGCAGTCCGTATCTTCTGAAACAGGAAGAGCTGATCGAACACGTTGGTAGAAATCACTCCAACGTACTCGTAGTCGTGATGTGACAGTTCGTCGAGTAGACGGGTCAGAGTCAGCTCGTCGTGAACTGCAGTCACGGGCGGCGCCGCGGGCCGGATCAGGTCGCGATAGGGAAGACTGCTGGTATCATCGGCGATCGGCAGTCGTACCGAAGTCGCCAGCTGCACGGGAGCCGCTACGGAAGAAACTCCACTCTGCTGGTAAGCAATGCGGACCTGGGAAACGTTGATGGGATAAGAATAGTAGTGATACCTGAACTTCAGTTTTCCCCACCTCGCGTGGTCTTCGAGGATCTCCTCTTTTTTCTGGCACTTCTCTTCGCCCGCCAAATACGGATAGCTTCCCCCGTATCCGGTGTTTGACTCGACCAGCAAGGCAATGTCGATGTAGTTCTTCGAATCGGCACGACTGAGGAGCGGGTTTAGGTGATAACGGGCCAGAAAGTCCAGCAGTTGCTCCCTGAGCACGGAGTTGGGATAGAGGGTCGACTGGAGCGTTAGCCCCGGGTTAAGTCCGCGGGCCACGCCCTGAAAGGCGTCCTGCTTGATCTCTGTGGCGCTCCCGTTGTACCAGCGAAAGAGATTTTTCCGCCCCTTCATCTCAGGGTTGCGTTCGAGCCAGTCCCTTGTCGCCTGGATCATTGAGGTCTGGGAACCCGAGAAGTTGGGACCGACGATTCGAATTGCCCGGGGTCCCAGCAAGCAGCGAAGGATATTGCCAAGGGTAAGTACCCCAGTGGGGGTTGTCCTATCGATTCCCCAGGCCTGTGACGAATGGATCAGAAAAGGAGCCAGCGGGGGGATCAGAAAAGGAGCCAGCGGGGGGATCAGAAAAGGAGCCAGCGGGGGAAGGCCGACGATCTTGACCGTCTTGGCTAGGACGGCATCCACTACGAAGTCGAAGCTGGCAAGGCCGACGATTTTGACGTTCTTGGCCAGGACGGCATCGACTGCGAAGTCGAAGCTGGCGCCGAGTGCCATCTTGTCTATCCCCCAGATGGGCGACTCAGGGACCAAAAGAAGCAGGAGGAGGGAGAATCTTCCGGGGTCACGATCATCGACCCTGCGAAACAGGACCGTTCCGGGTTGGTGTCTACTAGATGTGGATCCTGTAGGAGCAACGCCAGCCATGTTGAGCTGAATCCCTTGCAGACTGAACTGGGCGTACACAGGGCTTCCCTGGGACGAGCTTGACGATGAGTCGTTTTCCTTGCCGCTTGAGCGAGTGCCGGTTAGCCAGGGAAAGCAGTAACGCACCGCCACGTACCCCTGCCGTTCCATGGCGCGCTCGATGGCCTCGAGCACGATGTCGAACTGATAGCTCACGATCGTGTTCCGCGGGTCGGGAACCGTGGCGATGAGAGCGTCCAGGTTCGGGCTCGACTTTTGGAGCAACCCCACAACTCGCTGTTCGTCACGGTCCCCTTGGACGGAAGACAACTCTGGCAGCCTCAGCGGGCTGCCCGCCCAGAAGTCCTGCAGCGGTGCCAAGACGGCGAGACGATCTTTGGAGGTGAGCTCGGCGTCGAACTCGGAGGGAGGAGGGGATGGCTCGGAGGGCTGCGTTGTCGGCTGGGTCGGTGCCGCGGTGGCCTCACCCTTTCGACCAGTATGGGGGCTGAACAGGCCCAGAGGGATTGCGCTCATCCCGAGGATGGTCAGAAGTACGATCAGAAACGGGGCTTGTTGCCGATTGCCCATTGCCGGATTCCTTTGTTCTTTTCGTAGGCACAATCAGGCGCGAGATCGGAATCTAAGCGAGATTGCTTCTTATCGTCCACCTATCGATGTTACCAAACTAAGCGCAAGCTTCAGCAAGAATCTAACCTATTTTTTTCAATAGTAAGTATTGTTCTGACCGGTGCGAGGCCTTCGCTTCGAAGTACTTCAGCACGGTCTTGCGGATGTTTTCGGCCTAATCCCCATTTCAAGGGAGATTCTTGAGTACGAGCGCAGAGGTGGCGGCACCACCAGCAAGGTGACCGACGACCACCTGTTCATCGGCAACAACCTTGGAGATGCAAGATCGTGTCTGAGAGGGGCGACTGGCTTTTCGAAGGCACTAAGAATCGGCTGCCCGGGTGGCGCTGATGCCTTGCCGGGAACGAGCAACAGGTTTGTCAAGCGCGAGCCTTCGTTCAACGCCGATTACCGCGGAGGCGTAACTTGCCTCTATGACACCCAACTTCTCGGCGCCTGCTTGCATGCATCCGAGTGCGGTGGCCGATCTCGCCCTCAGGCCGTCAGGAGCATGCCAGACGTACCAATCGCCCCCCCAGCCACCGGGCCCCCGGAGGGGTGGGCGGCTGTCGGCTTTGTCACCCCAGCCTCTTTCAACAGGGGGTTCAAGTAAGCCGCTAGCGCGGCGGGTTGATCCAGTGTCTCGCATTGTATTCGAAGGGTCGTTGCCGCTTCCCTGAATTCC
>Ga0209517_10009534_pt1 | contig 11041 bp, 12 predicted proteins | sample PeaSoiMetSII2010_FD_187695 | JGI IMG/M metagenome (GOLD analysis project Ga0209517, IMG submission 187695) | Peat soil microbial communities from Weissenstadt, Germany - SII-2010 (SPAdes) (version 2) | ecosystem: Environmental > Terrestrial > Soil > Wetlands > Peat | place: Germany... | reverse complement strand
CAGCCAGCACGACACAACGCCAAAAACACATCTCGCAGTTGGTAGCGATTTCCTGCGTGCGCCGGACACCTGCCCAGCCTGGTGGATGGTTCTCACCCTTTGCAGCGGCCGCTCCGGCCTCCGCGAGGACGCCCACCGTCGATGACTGCCGCAAGAACTCTCGCCGAGTAAGTCTGAAGCCCATAAACCGCTTTCGCCCGGAAGAGGGATTCCGGGTCACTGCCCAGGTTTGATACTCCGCAACCTGTTTGCCAAAGGGGAGGTCACTTGAACTCGACCGGCCGAGAAGACTTGCCAGCTCAGAGTGCGGCGAAATGTCCTCGCCGGCCCTAATCTAACAGTTTCGACATTTCGAAACTGATGACCTTTTCCCGGGTGGAGTCACACCATGCCCGACTGGCATGACTTTTTACCCAAAGCGGGGGCATTGCAGACCGAGGTCAGGTAGAGCTTGTCAACGTTACGAAGTCGAAATGTCCTTTCTGTGGCCTCTCTGCTCCGGCGCTTGAAACAGTTTCGAAATTCCGAAACTGTTGTGCATTCAGCCCGGTGGAGCAAATCGCGCAATACTGGGCACTATCACGCTGTCCTTTCGCCACGAGCTTCCCAACCCTATAATGGATACCGGCGCTAAAATGAGGGGCCCTTTCAAGACAAATGGCACAACAGTTGCCAAGGTAGAGAACGTGAGCGATAAGGACGATCCTAAACTGCCGGCACCACAGCCCCTAGCCGGGACGTGGGGAGTCCTGTGGGTCTCCGTCGGCGGAACACTGCTTTTTGTCACCATCACCGGCCTCGCCGTTTGGCTCGTTCCCTTCAGCGTCACTTCTCAGATGGCCATACTGTTCCACACACTGGCTGGCCTCTGCTTGCTGATCCCGTTCACGTTCTGGCAGCTAATTCACTGGCGTTCCAATCGCGAGGCGATACGCTCGGCCAGTAAGCTCAGTGCCTACATTGGCTTCTGGGTTCTAGCCGGGAACTTGGTCTCGGGAGTAATCATTACCTATCAAGCGATGTTTGGTTTGTTGAGCCGTCATGCTTGGACGGTTGTTCATCGCTGGACAGGGATATTGGTCCTTCCGCTTCTGGCGTTCCACGTGTTCCCACGAAAGACTCCTGCGGGCGAACGCGCGCAAGGAGCATCTGGGCCGACACAGCCATATCATGGGTTACCCCGCCGATCGATGTGGCTGTGGCTCGTTGGGTCGGCTGCTGTGCTTTTCGCCGTGTTGATTGGCGCCGTTGCAGTCTACCGTCCGGCAAGCGCTGGCGACTACAGGCCGCCGGCCAGCTTTCGGGCTGCGCCGGGCGCAAACCCGTTCGCCCCTAGCAACGCACGAACGGAAAACGGCCGGCCGTTGACGCCCGAGATCATCTCCAACTCGCGGGCTTGCGGCGCGCCAGGTTGCCACAGCACCATTTACGAGGAGTGGCGGGCCAGCGCGCACCGCTGGTCCGAGGAGGATCAATTCTTCCAGGCCGTGCGATCGGCAACGACGGAAGTCCAAGGCATTCGGGCGACCGAGAAATGCGGCGGCTGCCATGCGCCCGTTTCCATGCTCTCCGGCTATAAGGACCCGACACTCGGGATTGCGACCAGCGGATACCGTGAGGGAGATTCGTGCGTGATCTGCCACGCGGTTCGTCAAGTGGACGAACGCGGTATCGGAAGCTATGAGCTGGGCATCCCGAGAGCCTATCTCTTCGAACGGAACAGAACGCGATACGCTGCATTCATCAACCACTTCCTGATCCGCATCTATCCGCGCCAGCATGATAGTGACTATGACTTGAAGCTCGCCCGGGAGGCCGAGTCCTGCGCTCCATGTCATAAAGAATTCGATGTGGTTGGCAAGTACCCGGGCCTGTTGGAAGTTGAGACACAGTACGATGACTGGAAAACCAACAAATGGAATACGGACCGCGACCGCTCGCGACGGTTACGGTGCCAGCAGTGCCACATGTACTTGGAACGCGCCGCCGGCCCAACCTTGGCGGACCCCTATGATCTGGCGGTGGGACTTGGCCTCCAGTATCACAATCACCGCTTCGCCGCGGCCAATCAGTACATGCCCTTAGCCCTTGGGTCGCCTGGCGCCGAAGAACAGACTCGCGATGTGAACCAGTGGCTGACGGGGAAAACCGAAGTCCCCGAAATCCAAAAAGTCTGGCCGCATGGAGAGATCATTCCAATCAAGATGGAGGTCGTTTCCTCAACGCGGGCTGGCGCTGATCTCGACGTGCGAGTCGTGCTTACTAACAACAAGGCCGGACACAGCTTTCCCACCGGGCCCCTCAACATTGTGCGAGTCTGGATCGAACTGGAAGTGTCCGACAAGGCGGGGAGACAGCTGTTTCACTCCGGCGAACTCGATCGCGAGAACCACATCGAGGCCGGCTCGTATATCCTCAGACCCGCCGCCCTGACGGAAAGCGGCCATGCAATTCTGACGCCCGACATTTGGCATCCGAAAGGGCCACAGTTTCGGCCGGCAATCAATCCCGGCGAATCAGGCGTCTTCGAATACCGTTTCCCGGTTCCGAAAGCCGTTTCCGGTCAGCTTCTGGTACGGGCCCGGTTGCGGTACCGCAAGGCTAATCAGTTCTTCATGAACGAGGTCTACGATCCGGAGCACCGCGAAGCCCCCATCAGTGATCTCTCCTTGGCCTCTGAGGAGGTCGCGGTGATTCACTGAGCCGATTGCAAAGCGAAATCGAGTGCCTGTGCGGCGTGCAGCAGCGAGGTGTTGAAGAGGGGCAAATCGCAATGTTGAGGTTCGACCAGCAACGGTATCTCCGTGCATCCGAGGACAATCCCCTCGGCGCCCTGGCCGCGCAAACGCTCGATGATGTCGAGAAATAACCGCCGGGATTCAGGACGAATCTCCCCTCGGCACAGCTCCTGATAGATCACTTCGTTCATCCGCTGCTGGCTGTCGGGTTCCGGAACGAGCGCCGTAATTCCGCATCGCTCCAGCCCGTCACGGAAGAATCGCTCGCTCATTGTGAAGATCGTCCCCAGCAGGCCCACGGAGCGAAGCCCGGCCGCGCGAATGGATTCCGCCGTGGCTTGCACGATGCTGATGAGGGGCATGTGCACGGCGCGCTGCACTTCCTCAAATACAATGTGCATGGTGTTGGTGGCGATCAAGCCGAAATCTGCGCCCGCGCCATGCAAGCGCTCGAGGGCGTCCGCCATTTCCCGCGCCGCCTCCTGCCATTGCCCGCTGTGCTGCCAATCCACATATTTCTGAAAGTTCACGCTGTAAATCAGAATTTCCGGGTAGGCGTAATTGCCAAACCGGGCCGTATAGCTTCTGGTGATGTGCTCATAATAGAGCGCGGTGGATTCCGGACTCATGCCGCCAAGTATGCCGATCTTCTTCATCTTGCCTCCACGATCATCTCGCCGAACCAAATTCATAATACCAGCATACCGCCATCCATACCTCCCCCATGGCAGGCGGCTTAACGCGGTTGAGAGGTTAATCACTTCTGCCGGACTGGGAGAGAATCAAACTAATCCGTTGCCTTTCCTGAACATTTGCATTCACAAGAGTAAAATTAATACAGGAGGAAGCTGTGAAACGGATTTTCCTTGCCGTGATTTCGTTTTTTTGTCTGTTGGCGCTCGCCAGGGCTCAGACCACTCGAGACGCTGAGGGCGAGATCCGGAATCTCGAGCAACAACGCTTTCGGGCCATGGAGCATGTCGACGTCGCCGCTCTCAATCGCATCCTCTCCGATGACTTGATCTATACGCACGCAAGCGGATTGCAACAAACCAAAGCGGAACTGATCGGAGTTCTCGGCTCCGGCGACTTCAAGTACGAATCGATCTCCGCAGATGGCACTCGGATTCGGATTTATGACCAGACTGCCGTGGTGACCGGCCGTGCCACAATGAAAATCAAAAGTGGGCTGGGAGAGCAAATCTTCAAGCTTTGCTACCTGGACGTCTACGTGAAGCAAGACGGCCGCTGGCAGATGGTGGCGTGGCAATCGTCGCGCGTCGAGCCTTGACCTCCCTTTTCTCGAAGCGGCTATCAGCTTTTGCTCCCGTGAGGGTTGACCGCCGGAGCCAACCTGATTTTACCTTCGTGAAACTGTCAAACTGCGGGAAATAGGGCTTGATATCCAGGAGAGGCGTTCCGTCCAGGACATCCAAGTCGCGGACACGGAGCGTGTTGCCCCGCACGTCGAGCAGACGTACGGGCGATAATCCGATTGGGTTTGGGCGAGCCGGAGCACGAGTGGCAAAGACGCCGCGCGGAGTGTCGTCAAGATACGGCCGTACGACCAAATTGCATTTCTTATGTCTCGCTCGGTCGAACCAGTAGATGAGCCAGATGCGTCCGAATCCTTCAAGGTCTTTGAGGCCGGCGGCGAATTCGTCGAAAACCTGCACGGTACCTTCCGTGCCACCGGCCGCACGGGGCTGTATCGGTGTTCCTGTAGCATGCTGAAACGGGGAATGAATGATGCCGATAGGCTGTAGCTTCATAACTGGACTCCTTCGCACGCCGGCCTCTGCAGTGTTCGCGCTTGCCTTTACCAGTTACAGTCAAACTGCAGACTCAATGACGGCAGACGCAAAAGTTCTCAGCTTGGCGGGTGAGTTTTCCCGCCAGGAAATCTGAGACTGCTCCCTCGGCGGGCCCCGGTGTGGTAACGACAATCTCCCTGACGCCCCCGGCCTTAAGGGCCTCTGCTGCGCGCGAACCCATCCCCGCGCAGATCACGACTTCGCATCCTTCAAGAGCAGAAAGAATTCCCGAATGACTATGTTGCTGGCTTCCCGTCGAATGATGGCCGCGGGATCCCTGCGTGTGTTTTGCGTGATTGGTCTTCGTCAATCGGCCTGCAATCCGGTCACTGTCAGTTTCAAATATAAGAAAGGCAGCACTCCGACCAAAGTGTTGCGCAATCGACGTGCCGTCGTCCGTAGGTACAGCTATTCTCATCTGGTTTCTCTCCTTCTTCGAACTCATTTGTGAGGGTTCCGGAACCCCGGTCGTTACCGCATGTTCGGCTTTTCGTCCTCAGCCCGATCAATGACACGGGCTCGACAATGCTGCCCCCGGGGGCAAGTGCGAGGACGTTCGTTCCCGCGATGCGGACACGAGTGGCGAGGCATACCGTATTTCCTCTTGACAGAGGGTAGCATATATTAGATTATATGTGCAAGTTGCTCTTACAGGGTAACTGCTGCCGACCACAGGACGGGGCGGGTCCTGAAACGGGCAGCAAGAGCAAGAACGGACCGGCCAGGCGCATAACCTGCAAGCGAGGTCCGTGCTACGCGAGAGGGACTTCATAAGATCTTTTGAAGGCGCCGGTCCGGGGGAGGTGAAGACGTGAAGATGCATAGAACTTTTGGAATCATCGTGTTCATTTGTTGTCTGAGTGTGGTTCCCGCCTTGGGTCACGATTGTTGCCACCATGACCATCACTGTGGGGACTGCTGCGACGGTTATCATGATTGTCGTGATGGATCTCAAGCGAGCCGCAATTCCACGGGACTCGCTACATCCAGCGAGGGGGCCATCTTGCAGAATCTGGAAGGCAAAATATCGGAGATCGTCTACCTGCCGGGAGCGACACCTGACACCGGAATGGTTGAAGTTCGCGTGCAGTCAGCCGGGCAAAACGAATTGATCCGCTTGGCGCCGTGCGGATTCTTGAAGCAGAGCGGCCTGCATCTGAAAGAGGGTGACACCGTGAGCTTGAAGGGATTCCGGGTGGCCGGAATGGAGGGCGACCTGATCGTTGCGACGGCATTCCAGAAGGGCGACAAGAGCTTGCCCCTTCGCGACACACGCGGGCAGCCGTTGTGGTAGCCCGCAGCAGGGTGTCTCTCAGCGTCGCAGGCCAAGCGTGTAGGGATGTTAGCCCCGATCCGAGGAAAGACAGTAGCAAGTGTGGGCGGAGGGACGAATGGCACAAAAACGACCATCTCAGTGCCCGAACTGTGGCATGAAACTTCCTCGCGAGCATCCACAATTGAACGCCAATCTTCCCTGGCTGCGGGGGTTGCTCGGGTTGCTCATCTCAGGGGAAGAAGCCTTTCGATGCCCCTCCTGTTCTTGTGTGTGGAAGCAGTCCCTGGGTCAGGCTTTGAAGATTGAAGTTACACCGTTGGGTTTTTACCGTTCGGACTCGCAAGGCCTCCTCCCACTGCCAACCGGGTTCAAGCTGCCCGGGCGCCAACCAGAGAATTCTGCACGGATTGTCAAAGCAACTGTCGGCCCGTCGCGCACTCGCCTAGGGACACCAAAGAAGAGGTAGCGTTCATACAAGCGGGGCTTGTTCCTGGTTCGCGTCTACCCATTGACGATCCCTCCCGTTCTTTATCCACCCTTCCATCTCGACTAATCCACATCCGGGAGGTGCGGCCGCATTCTGCCCATCCCTTGTCCCGATCCTGACCGCATGTCGAGGCGCATCTGGTTCGCTAGTTCAAATTCCCTTTTGGCCGGCGCGGCCTCGCCGAGTTTCTGAAGCATCAGGGCGAGATGGTAGTGAGCCTCGGATTGCTTCGGGTCGAGCCGGATCGCCTCCCGGAACTCCCTTGCAGCGGCTTCGAAACTCCCCCTATATTCGACTAACTTCGCTACGGAGTAGTGGTAGACATAGGTGTCAGGGCATTCCCGGCCCATCATCTTCAAGACCGTCTCGGCCTCGTCCAGCTTCCCTTCCACTTCCAGGGTTTGGACAAGGTAGTAATAGGGCAGGGCCTCCTGTGAATCCAGGTCGATTTCCATGCGGAATTCTCTCTTCGCGGTTTCGAGGTCGCGAGTCGTCCAAGCGATGAATCCAAGGGCAAAGTGCACGCCCCGGCAGTGGGGGTCGATCGCGAGGGCGCGTTGAAGTTCGCCCCGCGCTTCATCGAGCTTGTCCTGGGCGTCGAAAGCGCGTGCCAAGAGCAGATGCGCCCAAGCATAATGGCTGGCGAGAGAGTCTTCGCGGCTGATAAGGTCTACGGTTTTTTCCGGCTCCCGCCCCTTGAGATAACTCTTACCCAACCACTCCACAGTATCGGCATTTCCGGGCTGAATTTGAAGCGCGCGTTCAAAGCTCTGGGCCGTTTGGGCCGCCTGCCCGATCTGAAAGTAGGCGCGTCCCAGTGCGAGATTCGCGTCGACGTTTTTCGGCTCCCGTTTAAGTACACCAAGGTAGATCGGGATCGCCTGTTCGCCACGGCCGGCTCTCTCCAACTCCTGAGCTCGATGCAAGTCCTTCTGTGCGTCTTGAGCTCGACTCGGTGCAGCCCCACACAGCGCTCCAGCCAGAGCGAGTGTAACCAAAATACTTACCCTCATAGACTTATGTCTCGGCCGCGCAAAGCCGCGGCGTCTGCTACGCGCGACCGAATTCCCACATCAAAACGACCACTCTGATAGTCCCTTTAGATGCAACTTGCATCTAACGCGAATTGCATGATATCCTGCCTCAGGAGGAAAAGCAAATGCCTTTCCGCACCTGCCCTCGCCACCGAAAGGAACACCCTTGCACTTGCGCTATGGGCAATTTGTACCGATTTGTGGAGCCTGTCCTGCTCTTCCTTCTGCAAAGGAAGGGATATTCTTACGGCTATGAACTGGCCAACGATGTTCATGAATTCGCATTGACCGATGCAAGGCTCGAGACCTCCGCCTTGTACAAGACGCTGCGGCAACTCGAGCAGAATGATTGCGTGGTTTCGAAATGGGACGTGAAGGGAAACGGCCCGGCGCGAAGGCTTTATGCGTTGACTCCTCGTGGAAGGCAGCACCTGGATGAATGGGTAACGGTGCTCGACCACATTTCCGCGTCCATGGCGCGACTTGTCGCGGCCGCTCGCACCAGCGCTTATGCTGCGGATTCGAAAAACGGGACGATGCGGCCGCGCCAACGGCATGCAGGGCATGCCCGCACCGGAAGAGTCTCATGAAGACCTTTCCTGGTTCCGCCGGCGCAGCCGCCCTTGGCTTGCAACTCACATGGGCGAAGGAGCAGATTACAATGGTGAATGTTCGAAAGCTCTTCAAAGTGGCATCCGTATTCGTAACTGTTACATTTTTGGCATTCTTATTAATTTTGACCAGCAACAACCAGCAGATGCTTGCTGCGCCCGCAGAGACCGCACTACCTTCTCCGCCGGGGCAATCCGCAGCAGCTTCTTCATTGCCCGCGGATATACAGATCACGGCAGACGACTTGGCGAAGCTTCTCCAGGCGCCCGGAGGGGTTAAGCCCCTTTTGATCCACGTGGGATTCCATCCTCTCTATGCTCAAGCTCATATCCCGGGCTCGGAATACATTGGCCCGGCTTCACAGCCAGAGGCGGTAGAAAAGTTACGGAACCGCGTGGAACGGCTGCCTCGCAAGAAGTTCATCGTTCTGTATTGTGGCTGCTGTCCCTGGACCCATTGCCCCACCTTAAGGCCGGCGTACGAAGCGCTTCACGGCATGGGTTTCACCAAGGTGAAAGTTCTCTACATCCCCAACAATCTCGGACAGGACTGGGTCGATAGAGGGTTTCCTGTTGAAAGGGGCCAGTAACATCCCGCCTTCAGACCATCAAAAGGCCAGATAGTGAAAGGGATGGACATGGGCGTCCGGCTGCACCTGCCTGGTTTTGTTTACAGTGCAGAGGGTGATGCGGCCCTCCGCCGTCTCTTGCCGGGGATCTCAGCTATACCCCAATTGTGCCGACACTTATAAGTGTGCGTGAGTGATTCGCGCAAGCGGGTCCCGAACAGCCGAGAGACTAATGGCAAGCTACGTGCTCATCATACTGGGAGGAGAATCGCGTCGATGAGTTCCAAAAGAGTCTTGATTGTGGGTGGTGTGGCAGGCGGAGCTTCCTGCGCTGCCAGGTTGCGGCGGCTTGACGAACAAGCGGAGATCGTTGTGTTTGAGAAAGGACCGTACCCATCGTTTGCAAACTGCGGCTTGCCGTACTACATCGGCGATGTTATCTCCGATGAAGCAAAGCTGCTTGTGGCCACACCAGAGCTATTCCGCAGCCGCTTCAACATCGAGGTTCGCACTGAACACGAGGTCCTTGGCCTCAATCGTGGGGAGCGGAAGATTCAGGTCAAGGACCTTCGGAAGGGTTCTGTCTATGAGGAGGCTTACGACGCGCTGGTCTTGTCTCCTGGTGCAGTGCCCGCTCGGCCGCCGCTTCCCGGTATTGACCTCGAGGGTGTTTTCACGCTTCGAACCATTCCCGACAGCCGGGCCATTCGCGCTTGGATTCAAGGATTCCAGTCGAGGAATGCGATCGTTGTGGGCGGCGGGTTCATCGGACTAGAAATGGCCGAAAATCTGGCGCGCCGGGGGCTGAAGGTCACAATCGTCGAGATGTTCGATCAGGTCATGCCGCCGCTCGACCGTGAAATGGCTGAATACGTGTATGTCCACCTCCTGAAGAACCATGTCTCAGTCCATCTCGCCGATGCTGTAGTGCGGTTTAACGGAAGCGAAGGGCGCGTGACTTCGGTCGAGACCAGGAGCGGCGCGAGGATTCAGGCTGACGTTGTCATCCTTTCCGTCGGCGTCAAACCCGAGAGCCAGCTTGCTAAAAACGCAGGTCTGTATCTCGGCCCGCACGGTGGCATTCGTGTTGACGAGTCCATGAGGACCAGCGACCCTTGTATTTGGGCAGTGGGTGACGTTGTGGAAGTGAAGGACGCCATCACCGGCGAGTTGTGCTTCGTGCCGCTGGCGGGACCTGCCAACCGGCAAGGGCGAATCGCGGCAGATGCCATCTGCGGCAGGCCCGCACGATTCCGTGGTGTGCAAGCGACGGCTGTCTGCGGCGTTTTCGGGTTGACCGTGGCGATGACCGGAGCCAGTGAGAAACGGCTGCTGCAGGCGAAAGACGCCGACTACGCGGCAGTCTACCTCCATCCCACTGACCATGCGAGCTACTATCCAGGCGCAAGCGAAATGCACCTGAAGTTGATTTTCCGCCGTTCTGACGGACTGGTTCTGGGGGCGCAGGCAGTCGGTGAGAAGGGGGTGGAGCGCCGGATTGACGTCATATCGTTCGCCATTCAAAAGGGCTCAACAGTCTTCGATCTTGAAGAAGCGGAATTGTGCTATGCACCCCAGTTCGGCATGGCCAAAGACCCCGTGAACCTGGCAGGCATGGTGGCTGCAAACTTTTTCCGCGGTGACGTTAGATTGGCGAAGTGGGCCGAGCTACCGAATTGTGGTGCCCTTCTGGTCGACGTTCGCGAGGAAGAAGAGTTCAAGCGCGGCTCGATTGACGGCGCCATCAACATCCCGCTCGATCAACTCCGCCAGAGGCTCCGTGAGCTCCCCAGGGACCGTCTCATCTGGGTCAACTGCGCGAGGGGCCAGCGATCCTACTACGCCGTGCGAATCCTGCAACAGCACGGCTTCGCAACCCATAATCTGTCCGGAGGCTACAACCTGTGGGAGGTTTGGTACCCAGACGGGTTACCCGCTAGTGAGGTAGCACAAGCTGAAGAGCATTCCCCACAAAAACGAGCGGCATGAAGCGCAGATTCGTGAAGCTTAGGAAATCGCTGGTTCTGATTTAGTTTGATGGCGCTACCGTTTGGATGGGCCTTGCCGACCCCGGCACGTCGCTGACCAACTTTTTTTACGGGTCGATAAGTGTGAGAACCGAAGCGTGCAGTTGCAACCCTCCTGTTATGTATCCTTCCGCCACGCCGCATGCGTTCTTGTGGTTCTGTTTGAACGGGAAGCCATCGCTGCAGGAAAGCGACAACCCCTTCCAAAAACCTTGGATTGAGGAGAAAACGTCCTCGACAACTTGTGCCTACGTTTGTGCCTACGGCAGATCACGATACGCCCAAGGAAATGATCTACCACGCTGGCAGCATCGCGCCCCGCAATCCCGTCAAAAGGCAGAACGAATGGTCCGTAAGCGTTTGATGGTGAAGACGTTACCAGCCTTCGGCGTCCTTCCTGCATAATCTGACTGATACCCTCGGGGCAAGAGCTTCGGGGGCTCGGAGTAAACCCCAAGCACATCTCCGACAGTCAAAAGGAGGCC
>Ga0209517_10009533_pt1 | contig 11041 bp, 12 predicted proteins | sample PeaSoiMetSII2010_FD_187695 | JGI IMG/M metagenome (GOLD analysis project Ga0209517, IMG submission 187695) | Peat soil microbial communities from Weissenstadt, Germany - SII-2010 (SPAdes) (version 2) | ecosystem: Environmental > Terrestrial > Soil > Wetlands > Peat | place: Germany... | reverse complement strand
CTTCCAAGAACGCTCTCCGAGTGGTAAGATGTATTACATGTAATACAGGAGTTATTGCATGCTGACAGTGCGTCTTTCACCACAGATGGAGACTAGGCTTACCCGGCTGGCAAGACGGACCGGCCGCTCCAAATCGCACTATGCGAAACAGGCGATCGCTGAATTCCTGGACGATCAGGAAGACTACCTAATCGCGATCTCGCGTCTTGAGGATGATTTGCCCTCCATTCCTTTCGACAAGGTGGTGAAGCGGCTTGGCCTGGACCGCTAATTTCGACCCGCGTGCCTTAAGAGAACTGGAGAATCTGGATCGTATGGCGCAACAGCGCGTGGTGACCTATCTTCAGACGCGGATTCTGCAGAGAGGTAAGCCCCGCGACCTGGGCAAACCGTTGACGGGCGATAAGACTGGATTGTGGCGTTATCGAGTAGGTGATTTCCGGGTGATCTGTCGCCTCGACGATGAAGCGCAGCGAGTACTCATCCTGCGCATCGCGCACCGCAAGGAGGCCTATCGGTAGGCTGGTTGCAATTGGCCTTCTGTATAATCTTCCATTCGCACACCTAACTAGAGGACACCTTTGTCAGAGGCGGAAATCGGCATTATCGGCGGGAGCGGGCTTTATTCCATGCCCGGATTCACCGACGTCAGGGAACTGCGACAGCAGACTCCCTTCGGCGATCCTTCGGACGCATACGTCCTCGGGACGCTCGCCGGGCGAAAGGTGGCGTTCCTGGCGCGCCACGGCCGCGGACACCGCATTTCGCCGAGCGAGCTGAACTTCCGCGCCAACATTTATGGGTTCAAACAGCTGGGCGTCGAACGTATCGTCTCGGTCTCGGCGGTTGGATCACTGAAGGAAGAACACAAGCCGCTGGACTTCGTCATTCCCGATCAATTCTTCGATCGCACTCGCCACCGCGTGGATACGTTTTTTGGCGACGGCGTGGTGGCCCACATTGCTTTTGCCGATCCCGTCTGCGCGGAGATGGCTGGTGTGGTGCAGGCGGCCTGCAAGAAAGCCGGGGTGGCCGGCAAACGTGGCGGGATCTATGTATGCATGGAAGGACCACAGTTCTCGACCAAAGCTGAATCGAATGTTTACCGCAGTTGGGGAATGGATGTGATCGGCATGACCAACCTTCAGGAAGCCAAGCTGGCGCGCGAGGCGGAGATCTGCTACGTGACGGTGGCCATGGTGACTGATTACGACTGCTGGCATCCGCATCACGATTCGGTGACCGTGGACCAGATTGTCGCCGTATTGTTGAAGAATGCAGAAAACGCCTGCGCCGTAGTTCGCGAAACGGTGGCGGCGCTGCCCGCAGGGCGAAGCTGCAAGTGCGGATCGGCGCTGGCCCACGCCATCCTTACCGAGCGCAGCAAGATTCCGGCTGCCACGCGGGAACGACTGCACCTAATCCTCGGAAAATATCTGGAAAGCAAAACGGCATGAGCATTGTCGCGGTTGGTTCGGTTGCGTTCGACTCTGTGGCTACGCCCTCGGGCCGGGTGCAGGACATCCTGGGCGGGTCTGCCACCTACTTCGCGCTGGCCGCGAGCTACTTCACTGAAGTGCGGGTGGTCGCCGTGGTCGGGGAAGACTTCACCGGCGCGCACGAAAGCGTCTTCAAGAAACGCAAGATCGACACGCGCGGCATCGAACGCGCTAAGGGCAAGACCTTCCGCTGGGGTGGTCAATACCTGGAGAATCTGAACGAAGCCAAGACCGACTTCACCGACCTGAACGTCTTTGAGCGCTTCCGGCCACGGATCCCGACGGAATACATGGACTCGAAGTTTCTGTTTCTGGGCAACATTCAGCCCAGCCTGCAAGCGGAGGTGTGCCGCAAGATGAACAAGGTCCAGTTGACCGGCGGAGACACCATGAACTTCTGGATTAACGGTGCGCGGGAAGAGCTACTTCAGACCTTGAAGCTCATGGACGTGTTGCTGATCAACGACAACGAAGCCAAGATGCTGGCTGGGGAGGGTAACCTGCCGCGAGCGGCGCAGAAGGTGCTGGCCATGGGGCCGAAAGCGCTGGTCATCAAGCACGGGGAGTACGGCGCGACTATTTTCTTCCGCGAAGGCGCATTCGGGATCGGGCGTCATCCATTCCGGGCGCCCACTTTGCCCATTGAGGAAGTGAAGGATCCTACCGGCGCGGGCGATTCGTTCGCAGGAGGGTTCATGGGATACATTGCCTCTCAGGAAACCCTGAATCGAGAAGTGCTCAAGCGGGCGCTGTTCTATGGCGGGGTGATGGGATCATTCGCGGTGGAGCGTTTTGGCACGGAGTGGCTGCAAGACCTGAGCCGTGAAGAAATCGACGCCCGCTTTCAGGTGTTCCGCGAACTCACACATCTGGAATGAAGCTCCAGCCCACAGGCCGCTGGGACCGTGAGACCACACTCGTAGGCCAGCTTGCCGCTGCGCTATCGCTAGTGGCGTTTCTTTTCTATTTCCGGCACGGCGATCTGCTGCTTTACGGCGATGCAGTGGCCCACATCAACATCGCGCGTCGGGTGATTGATTCCATGACGCCGGGTCTGCTGCAACTGGGCACGGTTTGGCTGCCGCTGCCTCATCTCGTGATGATTCCATTCCTGCTTTCCGATGCGGCGTGGCAGACCGGGATTGCCGGTTCGATTCCTTCCATGGTGGCGTATGTGTTGGGCACCGTGGGCGTATTTCGGTTGGTGCGCGGGGCCTTGCGTCACGCTGCCAAGCCAAGTGCAGCCGTACGAGTATCGGCCTGGCTGGCGGCGTTAATCTACGCTGGCAACCCCAATCTGCTTTATTTGCAAACCACGGCGATGACGGAGCCGTTGTACCTGGCGTTGTTCATCTGGGCGCTGGTGCATTTCAGCGAGTTTGTACGGGCTGACGCAGGAACAGACGTTCACCCAGCGTCCTGGTCGCTAACAAAGTGCGGACTGTGCGTGGCAGGCGCGTGCCTCACCCGCTATGACGGATGGTGGCTGGCGGTCGTGCTGGGGGTAGCAGCGGTGTTGGTGGCGCTGCGATCGGATAAGAAGCATACCCTCGGCCGCGTTCTTACGCGATTTGCTTTACTGGCCGCGGCAGGGCCGGTGCTGTGGCTGGGGTACAACGCGATTGTCTACCGGAATCCGCTGGAGTTCGCCAACGGACCCTACTCCGCCCGCGCCATCGAGCAGAAGAGCATGCAGAGTCATCCCGGGGCACATGATCTGCCGGCCGCCTTCAGTTACTTTCTCAAGTCGGCAGAGTTGAACATGACAGAAGCAGGATGGCAGAGGCTGTGGGTAGGAGTGCTGCTGGTGGGGACGCTGATGGTTTTCTTTTTCGATCTGAGGCTGTGGCCCTTGCTGCTGCTGTGGACGCCGCTGATCTTCTATGTGCTGTCGATGGCGTATGGAGGAGTACCGATCTATCTTCCGCCCTGGTGGCCGTTTTCCTTATACAACGCTCGTTATGGGTTGGAGCTGGTTCCGGCTTTCGCGGTATTTGCCGCAATGCTTTTGCATTTCCTGTTGGCGCTGGCACGTGGCCGCGGGATGAAAACCGCAGTGGGTGTCGTCATTGCCGGACTGGTTGCCGCTAGCTATGCGTCGGTTTGGCGAGCGCAGCCGATTTGCTACCGCGAAGCCTGGGTCAACTCTCGCACCCGCATCACTCTGGAAACGGAACTGGCATCGAACCTGAGGTTGCTACCGCACGATGCGACGCTCCTGATGTATCTCGGCGATCATGTCGGCGCCGTGCAGAGGGCGGGGATTCCGCTGCGCCAAACGATCAATGAGGGCAACCATCGCCCCTGGGCCGGCCCCTCCGACCCTGAGGGGTTGTGGGAGCGGGCGCTAGCCGATCCCCATGGATACGTCGACTACGTGATTGCCCTGGACGGCGATCCAGTCTCTAGCGATGTGCAGAAACGAGGGCTCACTTCTATGGTCGTCATTCACACGGTGGGCCAGCCGCCGGCCACCATCTATTGGACCGGCCGCTCCTCCCGGTAATCACGCGGGTTAACTGGGGGGTCGAGGAAGCGGTTCCAGCGCGGTTTTCCGGTGATAAAATCCAGCCAACTCTAGCTTTCATGCCAAGCGCTCATCAAATTTACGAAATGTTGCAGATCGAGATGAACTCAATGGTGGGGGTCTCGACCCTGCGACTGGTGGTGGCGGCAATTTTGGGGGGCTTGATTGGGCTGGAGCGCGAACTCAAGCACCGTCCTTCCGGGCTACGCACCAACCTTTTCATTTGCCTGGGAGCGGCCATGTACACGGTCCTCTCCGACGCCTTGGCGGTGGAACACATTGGAGATCACACGCGTATTGCGGCGCAGATTATTCCTGGGATTGGCTTCATTGGCGCGGGTACCATCATTCACGCCGGACGCGATTTGGTCACGGGTATTACCTCGGCGGCGACGCTGTTTGTGGTGGCTTCGGTCGGCATGGCGGTCGGGGGCGGTTTCTATCTCACAGCCACTTTCGCCACTGGGCTCATCTTGATTTGTCTTTTTCTTCTCGGCCGCGCGGAGGAGCAATTCAGTCTCAAACTGGCGGTTCATACCTACGAAGTGGCGGGACCAAGCGCGGAGGAAATCAGCGTAGAGGTCAACCGTATCCTGGAAAGCATCCACTCCATCACGCAGAATGTGCAGATTGCCGCCACCCGGGAGCACGTGCGATTTCAGTTCGACGTGGAAGGCACTCGCAAGGAACAGCAGCAGGTTTTCCATGGGCTCAAACAGTCCCCGATTTTTGCGAGTGCGGTTTCGGTGGGGCGAGTGCAGGGCTAAATGAATCCGCCTGCCATGGTCATTCCCTTTGTAAAAGCCAGCGCCTGCGGCAACGACTTCCTGATCATTGATGGCTCACAGACGCCGGACGACCTGGCTGCACTCAGCAAGCGCCTTTGCGACCGACATCAAGGTGTCGGAGCCGACGGTGTGGAGTGGCTTTTTCCGGCATCCGATGCCGATGTGTGCGCCCGGCTTTTCAATGCCGACGGCTCGGAGGCGGAGATTTCCGGTAACGGTACTCGCTGTGTCGCCGCCTATCTTTGTGTGGAGCAAGCCAAGGAAAAGGTGGTGGTGCGGACGGGCGCTGGTTTGAAGATTTGCACCCTGACTTCGCGTAGCGAAACTCAGTATGAGTTCGAAATTGCCATGGGTGAACCGCAGGTCGGAACTGAATTGCCAGTCAGGCTGGCCTCGCGAGAGGTTCGGGGAATTCCAGTGTCCATGGGGAACCCTCACTACGTGGTTTTTGTGAAGGAGTTTGCTTCGGGATGGCAGGCGGAGGCGGCTGAGATGGGGCAGCACGGTGACTTCAAGCAGGGGATTAATGTTGAACTGGTGAGGATTGAGGATGGGGGCAATATTGCCGCCCGGTTCTATGAGCGCGGAGTGGGTGAAACGCAATCTTCCGGCACTGGTTCCTGCGCGGCCGCGGTCGCAGCCATTGCCACACAGAAAGCTAAATCGCCGGTGCGCGTGCATGCTCCTGGAGGCACGCAGACAGTGCGCTGGCATGGCGAAGTATTTCTGCGTGGACCAGCTCAGTTGATCTGCCGGGGAGAGTTTCTCCTTTAAGATTGGACTTCACATGCCGCCCACCCCGCCGAGCCCGCGCGTCAAACCACCCGCTCTCCAGCCCGGCGACACGGTTGGAATCGTCGCTCCCGCCAGCAACATTAAACGTGAGCCGCTCGATGCCGGATGTGAGGCCCTGCGCGCGCTCGGGTACGTGCCTTTCTATTTCGACTCGATTCTCGATCAAGACTGGTACTTTGCCGGATCAGTTAAGCGCCGGGCGCAGGAACTTGAAGATATGTTTCTGCGGCCCCAGGTACGCGCCATCGTGTGCGCCCGCGGAGGATACGGCGCGAATTACCTGCTCAACGCGATTGACCTGCAAAAGGTCAGGTCCCACCGAAAGATTTTCGTCGGCTACAGCGACATCACGACGCTGCTGACATACTTTGCCGACGCGGCGGGTCTGGTCACTTTTCACGGGCCGATGGTGGCGAAGGATTTCGCGCACGCTGACGGAGTGGATTTGGCATCCTGGAAAGCAGCGCTGGGCGGAGATGAGGAATGGGCGATTGATCTCACCGATGTGAAGACACTGGTCGAAGGCTCAGCCGAAGGGATTCTTTACGGCGGTTGTCTTTCGATGCTGGTGGCGTCGTTGGGCACGCCTTATGAAATCCAAACCGCTGGGACGATCTTATTTATAGAGGATGTGGCGACGCGTCCTTATCAGATCGATCGCATGTTGATGCAGTTGAAGCTGGCCGGCAAGCTGAAGGGAGTGCGGGGAATCGTTTTTGGCGAAATGCTGGACTGCGTGCAAAACCCGAAGCAAGGCTACACGCTGGAAGAAGTTGTGCTGCGTGTGGTAGGGGATTTGAAAGTGCCAGTAACATATGGTTTGCGCTCAGGCCATGTTTCGCACGGGAATGTGACTTTGCCCGTGGGTGTGCGGGCGACGCTGACTGTGAGCAGCGGAGAAGCGAGCCTCAGGATCCTGGAACCGGCGACTTCGGTGAAGAAAGAGCCGCGCTAGTCATGACCAACGGGAAACACATTCACCTGATCGGGATTTGCGGGACGGCGATGGCGTCACTTGCGGGCATGCTGTCGCAGCGGGGGTTTCGCGTCACCGGATCGGACACTGCCGCTTACCCGCCGATGTCTGACTTTCTGGCCTCGCTGGGTATTCTCGTCCACCAACCATTCGCCGTGGAGAATCTCAATCCGCGACCAGACATGGTGGTCGTGGGCAACGTGGTTTCCCGCGGCAACGTCGAGTTGGAGCATGTTCTCGATCAGCGCATTCCTTTTTGCTCGTTGCCGCAGATTCTGCACGATGAATTTCTGCGCGGCAAGGAAGTGCTCGTGGTAGCCGGTACCCATGGCAAGACCACTACGACTTCGATTCTGGCCTGGATTTTTCACACGGCCGGATTGCAACCGTCGTTTCTGATCGGTGGCATCGCGGAGAACTTCGGCAGCAGCTTTCAACTGGGACAAGGCAAACACTTCATTCTGGAAGGCGACGAGTACGATACCGCATTCTTCGACAAAGGCCCGAAGTTCCTGCACTACTTTCCTGACTCGGTGATCCTCACCTCGGTCGAGTTCGATCATGCCGACATCTACAAAGATCTCGACGCGGTGGAAACTGCTTTCAAGCGCCTGGTGAATCTGGTTCCTAAGCGCGGACGGATCGTCGGCTTCGATAGCGGGGAGAGCGTCGAGCGTTGCCTGGCTCGGGCGTTTTGTCCGGTGGAGCGATACGGTTCAAGCCCGCAGGCAGGGTGGCGAATCACGGATCTGCGCCTGGAACCTGCACACACCGCTTGGACAGTCCTACATGGAGGCAAGCCCTGGGCAAGTTTTGAGTTTCCGCTGGCCGGTGAATACAACGTTTGGAACGCCACTGCGGCGGCGGCGCTGGCGGCGGGGTGTGGCATTGGCACCAAGGAAATTTCCGCGGCGCTCAAGACCTTCAAGAGCGTGAAGCGCCGGCTGGAGGTTCGGGCGACCATAGACGGCGTGACCATCATTGACGATTTTGCTCATCACCCCACTGCCATTGCGGGAACTTTGAAGGCCCTGCGCTCCCGCTATCCGGGAGCGCGCTTATGGGTGATTCTCGAGCCGCGATCCAATACGCTTCGACGCAATATTCTTCAAAATGATCTAGCCAGAAGTTTGGCGCTGGCCGATGAAGTCGTGGTGGCGGAGGTCTTCAAGTCTGAGGCAATTCCAGAAGGCGAACGTCTGGATCTGACGCGGGTTGCAGCTGAGGTACAAAAGAATGGCCGCCGGACGCGGATCGTGCCCACCGTCGACGACATCGTGCATCTGGTGGCGCCGGAACTGCGCTCTGGAGATGTGGTCGCCATTCTTTCCAACGGCGGCTTTGGGGGGATTTACGAAAAGCTGCCGGAGCGTTTGAAGTCACTCACGGCCAGCCAGGCTAAAGCCGGGAAGTAATGTGGAGGCTCAACTCAAACTGTGATCCGCACTCTTGCCATGCTGACGTTCTGGGCGCTGGCGCTGATTCCGGTGGCGCTGTTTTTCATACCCTGGTCGTTTCTGGTCGGCAACGTCGATCTGATGTACCGGGTCTTCATGTGGGGCGCGGCCGCCGGAGTACGTTTGACCGGGGTGCGAACGCGCGTCATCGGCCTGGAGAAACTCGATCCCAAACGCACCTATGTGTTCATGTCGAACCACGTTTCGAACATCGACCCGGCCATCACGGTGCCGCTACTTCCGAGGCGCACTTCGGTTCTCATCAAGAGGGAACTGTTCAATATTCCAATCCTGGGGAAAGCCATGCGTATGGGATCGATGGTTCCAGTCGACCGCGGCGACCGCGACGCCGGCATCGCCGCCGTGAAGTTCGCGAGCGAGGTAGTTCGCCAGGGGATCAATATGACGATCTATGTGGAAGGTCACCGCTCGTTCGACGGCAAGCTGATCCCCTTCAAGAAAGGACCGTTCTATCTGGCGGAAGGCTGTAAGGTGCCGGTGGTACCGATTACGATTGTGGGCACACATTACGTGATGCCCAAGCAACGATTTGCGATCAAGCCCGGCCCAGTGGATGTAGTATTTCACGATCCCATTGAGCCCAAAGATTTCGGCACTCGCGACGAGTTGATGGAGGAAGTGCGGAGGGTGATCGAGAGCGGATTGCCGCCGGAGTTTCAAGGGCATTCAACCACAAAGGACACGAAGGTTCACGAAGGAAACCGGTAACTCTAGTCTTTTTTCCCCCGCACTGCTCTGGCAATCTCCGGCAGCTTGCTCAGGAGCGCCGAATACTTCAACCATAATTTATGTTCCACCGCGGGTGCCCCGCTAACAATCGCGCCCGCTTCAATGTCTCCAGCGACGCCGCTCTGCGGGGTTACGATTGCGCCGTCTCCGACTTTGCAGTGGCCCACGACACCCACTTGCCCGGTGAGAATGACTTTGTTGCCGATCTCGGTGGATCCCGCCAGGCCGACCTGCGATGCCAGCAGCGCGTCCTCGCCAATGCGTGAGCCATGGCCCACCTGCACCAAGTTGTCGATTTTTGTACCGCGTCCGATGTGGGTTTCGCCAAGGCTGGCGCGGTCGATGCAGGAGTTTGCCTGGATTTCGACATCGTCTTCAATCACCACCGGCTGGGGCTGAGGAATCTTATGCCAGCGTCCGGCGTCATCTTTAGCGAAGCCGAAACCATCCGCGCCGATCACCGCGCCATTTTGCAGCAGCACGTTGTTTCCCAGGCGGCAACCTTCGCGGACAACCGCATGGGCGTGGGCGAAGAAGTTGTCACCGATCTTTGCTCCACGATAGATCACCACATGGGCCAGCAGCACCGCGTTCTTCCCAATCACGACGTCTTCACCGATCACCACGTACGGCCCCAGGTGCGCACCTGCGCCGATGCGCGCCGACGCATGCACCACGGCCGTGGGATGCACACCCGGCGCATATTTTGCCGGCTGATGAAATAGTCCAAGCGCCTTGGCGAACGCCAAATAAGGATTCTGGCTGCGCAGCATGGCCGACGGAATGGCAGGGAAGTCCTCGGCCACGATGACCGCGGCGGCTTTGGTGGTGCGGGCCGCCGCGGCGTACTTGGGATTGGCGACGAAGGTGATGTGGTGCGGCCCGGCTTCTTCAATGCCGGCTACGCCGGTGATTTCGGTGTCAGGCGAGCCATTATCCAGCCGCGCGCCCAGAGTGGAGGCGATGTGTGCAAGTTTCATGGTGATATCCCGTGGAGAGGATGGGAACCGTGATTGTAATTCAGCGGGCGGGGATGTGGTTCCGAAATGGGGGAAAAGGAGATTCAGTGGCCAGGGATGAACACGATTCGCGTTGACCGGCTTCTAGTGGCGGGTTAGCCTACAGTGGCTTGGCAAGCGTGCCCGAGCTTTCGGACACCGAGAGTTTTTCGAAGCCCCGCGATACGCGGGGCTTTGGCTTGAGTGGCAATTTGGCAGAGAAGAAATATAGCGATGAGATGGTCGGTGACGCGCTTAGGGAAGCTGGAACCCTGGTGGTTGTTTTTGCGCCCTTGTACGTTATTTTCGAGAAAAGTGATGCAGATTGGTATACCGTAGTGTCAGCGTTACTTTGTCGGAGTGGCGCTGCTGATGTTCGGCATCGAAGTTGAGAGGAGACGCCAGCTATGACCCACACCTTGCAGTTGCTCACCGTAGTTGCAGTCGGGTTTGCGCTGGCGTGCTACGGGCTTGCCAAGGGCAGGAAAGAGCGGGAAACCGATCAACATCAAAGGAACGCCGACTCCAGGCAGCAGCCGCTGTCGCCCGATCAGAAGAAAACCCCCGGACTACTTGCGCGTTGAGCTCCAACGCGGCGGTTCGACAATCGCGAGAACCCGTTTCTGTTCCGTGACACCATGCTTCGACTCATTGATTCGGACAACCTCGAATGTAAGGAGCTCAAGAAAAAGCCGCCTGGCATCCTCAAGGGCAGACCGTCGGTTTTATGTTGGGAAACTCTATCTTTAGGTTAGCCGTTTTGCATTGCAGCACGGTTTTCTGCGCCGTACGATCTACCACTTGAGTATAAAAGTCCGGGAAGGCATCAGGCCCAGTCGGATGAACATCAAGGATTATCTCGAAGTCTGCATCCCTAGATTGAATCTCAAATTGCAGGCTTTCCTCTTTCAGCGCGGTTAGAGATGCCTTCCACACGACCGTAGGAGGAAACGTATTCGTTGTCGCCGGGCGCGGGTCTATCTCGTCAAAGTGGGTTGTGGCACCGCCTGCGAGGCCATTCAGTAAGACTACGTCGACGTTGAAAAGTGGCCTCTTGAGTTGTGACGGAATGATGAAATATTCTCTTTCGCCTTGTGCATTCACGAGACCCGGACGTACAAATACGAAGCCCGTCCGACTAGTGAACGTGGGCGCTGTATCGCTTTGGCAGTAGTGCCACACGATCTCCTCTTTTGAGTATTGCCGCTTTGGAAGTGGCTGCAACCAACGGCAGTCGACAGCCGTATCCTC
>Ga0209517_10009532_pt1 | contig 11044 bp, 7 predicted proteins | sample PeaSoiMetSII2010_FD_187695 | JGI IMG/M metagenome (GOLD analysis project Ga0209517, IMG submission 187695) | Peat soil microbial communities from Weissenstadt, Germany - SII-2010 (SPAdes) (version 2) | ecosystem: Environmental > Terrestrial > Soil > Wetlands > Peat | place: Germany: Weissenstadt... | reverse complement strand
TCGACTCGTCGCATCCTGGGGCTGGAGAAGGTCCCAAGGGTCCGGCTGTTCGCCGGTTAAAGCGGCACGCGAGTTGGGTTCAGAACGTCGTGAGACAGTTCGGTCCTTATCCACTGTGGGCGCAGGAAACTTGAGGGGTTCTAACCTTAGTACGAGAGGACCGGGTTAGACGCACTTCTGGTGTGGCAGTTGTTCCGTCAGGGGCATCGCTGCGTAGCCATGTGCGGAAGAGATAAGCGCTGAAAGCATCTAAGTGCCAAGCTCCTCCCAAGATATTGTTTCCCGGAGCGCAAGCTCCCTGAAGACCACGGGCAGACCACCCGTTTGATAGGCTGGACGTGTACGAGCCGTGAGGCTTTCAGCCGACCAGTACTAATCGGTCGTGCGGCTTGATCGCTTTTTCTTTTTCACGTAGCTGTGAATGTAAATTCGCAGCCAACGGAATGAGAATAGCGATTTTAACTCGCGAATTGGGAATGCCCAAAAATCCTGTGTGTAGTTTTCAGAGAATATTGTTCTTTGTCATCAGTTCGTGGTCATTAGTCAATAGCATTGGGATTTGGAAGCCTGTCCCCTGCTAAAAGCTAAAGGCGACTGACTGTTAACTAAGCACTTTTTGGTGGCCCTAAAGCTGTGGTCCGACCCGATCCCATTCCGAACTCGGCCGTCAAACACAGTCTTGCCGATGGTAGTAGTCCTATAGGTTCTGCGAGAGTAGGTAGCCGCCAGTCTTTATAAAATGCCGAAACTCGAACGGGTTTCGGCCTTTTTATTTGCGTTCAAGTCTTTGAAAACAAGCAGCCGGCAACAGGGCCAATGGCGCCCTGACAGCGTTCAGTTCCACTTAATCTGGCGCGCCAAATGCTGAACTTAGGCCATTTCAGTGCAATATCCAACGAAATGCCGCGCCCAATTAACATGCTGATGCGCTTTTGCGGGAAAATGACCGCCGGACTTTTCCCGCTGTTGTTTCTTTTAACCGCACGCACCTTGGCCGCTCAGGAAACGAACGGGCAATCCCTTCTCGGCGAGACGGTTATTACCAACATGGCCCAGCTATGGACGCTTCCGGCGGAAGAAAAAAGCCAGCCGCGTCGCGCTCGGATGGAGTTGTTGGTTTATTACTGTGATCCCAAATGGAACGTATTTTGGGGGCAATCGGATGGCTTGGACAGCTTTTTGCCATTAAGAGCTGTCCCCGTGCCGCTTAAATCCGGGGAAAAAATCCTCATTGACGGATTGATTCTTCCGGTCAACCAGGAATTTTTGTGGGACCAAACGACCGTCAAAATCCTTTCCGACTCCAACGAAATCAAATCCATTTCGGCCAAGGGCAGGCTTTTCGACACGGCCACCCTTGACAAGCACTTTGTGGAGCTGGAAGCGCTGGTGGATTCGCAACGGTCAATTTCAACAAACATTTTGCAGCTCGAGTTGCTGGCGCAAGATTTTAATTTCAGAGCGTATGTCCAAGTGGACCACCCGGATACTCCCCAGCCGGATTTAAACGGCAAATTTGTGCGCATCCGGGGGGTTTACGCTGAAAGTTTCAACGCTCTGGGGAAGATTGCCAGCATCACCCTCTGGACTCCCGGTTTGAACTTTGTCGAGCCCAGCGGTTCGTTGAGAACTGATCCCCGGTTTTCCCTCCCGGTCACTTCTTCCGAAAATTTCGCCGCGGTTGATCCCAACGCGTTGATCTGCGTCCAGGGCTCCGTTCGCAATCAGCAGCCCGGCCAGGCCGTGACGATCTGGGATGATGCGGGACAGATTCGCATCCTGACCAAGCAAGAGTATCCGTTGAAAGTAGGCGACCGGATTGAAGCGATCGGCTATCCGACGTTTCAAGGGATTGACCGGGTTTTACTGGGCGGATTGTTTCGCCTGAGCATCGGAAAAGGGGTCGGCAATAACGTATTACCGTTGAACCAGACCAAATTGCGTCTGGCGGATCAGGTTCGCGGGCTGGACCAGGAAAGCATCGCCAAACGACTTCCCGTCAGCCTTGAAGGGGTGGTTACGTGGGTGGATCCCCGCAGGAATTTCATCTTTGTTTTAGACAGCAGTGGTGGCATTCGTGTCATGCGCCCCCAGTTTCAGGGGGGGAGGCGGTTTCAACCCGGCATGCTGGTCAAGGTGGACGGCGTGGCGACCATGGGCGAATTTGCGCCCGTAATTACCAATGCCATCGTGCACCAGACCGGGAGCATGAGTCTGCCAGACGCCCCCCTGATCGGCCTTGAAGACGCCATGACCGGCACGGAAGACGGTCGCTGGGTTCAGATGCGCGGCTATGTTCGCAAGGCTACCGAAGGCACCAATTCAATCCAGTTGCAACTCGTTGCCCCCGGCGGGGAATTCAGCGCGCGGATTCCGAAGGACAGTACTTTGAGGGCCTTGGATGGCTCGGTGGTTCTGGTGCGGGGAGTTTGTGTGGTCACCGCGAACTCCCGTCGGCAATTGACCGGCATTCAAGTCTGGGTCCCCCAGGTCATTGATGTCCAGACGGAACAATCCGCCCCGGCAGATTTGTTTGTCCTGCCGCTGCGCTCGTTGGCCAGCCTCCGGCAATTCAACCTGTTCAACACACTGAATGAACGGGTGCGCACTCGTGGCACCGTCACGCTGCAGGTTCCGGGACGCTATTTGTATGTGCAGGACGGCGACAACAGTGTACTCGCCCTGTGTGGTCAAAGTGACATGCTGCGGCCGGGAGATCGCATTGAGGTCGTCGGTTTTCCCGGCAACGAGGGCGGGAATTTTTTATTGCGGGAAGCCATCTATCGCCGGGTCGGGTCCGGCTCCGAACCGATCCCCGTGCAACTGCCCATCCAGCAGTCGCTCAACGAAGATTTGGATGGCTTGCTCGTGTGCGCCGAGGGTTTGCTGCTCGATAGCGTGGAAAAGTCAGGCGAAACGCATCTGATGGTGCAGGCAAAAGGTTCGATTTTCGAGGCCAAACTCGATAAGCCCGGACAATTCGGCAGGATAAAACCTGAGTTGGGGAGCAAACTCGCCGTCACCGGGGTCTATCGCATTCAACGGGACGAATCCGGCGAACTCCGCTCCTTCCTGTTGAACCTGCGTGACGGGAGCGATGTGCGTGTTCTGGAACCCCCGCCGTGGTGGACGCTTCGCCGGCTTCTGCTGGCGCTGGCCGGCGTTGTGCTGGTTTCCGTGTTGGCCCTTTTGTGGGGGCTGGAGACGCGGCGCAAAAACAGCCTGCTCCAGCACGCCCAAGTGGAATTAAAGGCCGCCCACGACAAACTGGAGGAGCGCGTCCAGGAGCGCACGCGCAATCTGCAGGAGGCCAACGAAGCGCTGCGGCGCTCCGAGGAACGTTTCGTCAAGGCGTTCCGGGCCAGCCCGGTTCCCCTGTTGCTGCAGAGCCTCCGCGAACAGCGGTATGTGGATGTCAACGAAAGCTTCCTCCAGTTGACAGGCTTTAAACGCGAAGAGGTTTTGGGACAAACTCCCGCCGGATTGAAATTGTTTCCCAAACCGGAGACCGGGCAGGAAATCGCGGATGCCCTTTCGGCCAAACGTCTGGTCCGCAACCTGCAAACCGAACTGGGCACCCGGGAAGGAAAGACCCTGACCGTGTTGATTTCCGCGGAAGCATTTGAACTGGAAGGTCAGTCGCATTTTTTGATGTCTCTCCAGGACATCACCGAGCGGCTGAACGTCGAAAACCAGTTGCGCCAGGCCCAGAAAATGGAAGTGGTCGGCCAGATTGCCGCCGGTATCGCGCACGATTTCAACAACATCCTGACCGTGATTCAAGGCCACGCGGAGCTGCAATTGAATGCGGAGGAATTGGATGAATCGCTCGCGGAATCTTTGCATGAAATTTCCCGCGCCGCAGCGAGGGCCGCGTCACTCACCCGCCAGTTGCTGGCTTTCAGCCGCAAGCAGATGTTGCAGCGCCGCCCGCTCGATGTGCCGGAGGCGTTGAACAATCTCAGTAAAATGCTGCAAAGAATCATCGGTGAACACATTTATTTGCGGATCCGGTGCGCGGATAATCTGCCGCCGGCGTTCGCCGATGCGGTCAATTTTGAGCAGATTGTCATCAACCTGGCGGTGAACGCGCGTGACGCCATGCCGCGGGGCGGTCCGCTCACCATCACCGCCGACCTGGCGGTGGTTGACGCGAAATATCAGGAGCGGGAGCCGGACGCCATGATCGGTACGTTTGTGCGGTTGAGTGTCGCCGATGAAGGCAGCGGGATGAATGAGACTGTGCGCAAAAAGATTTTTGAGCCGTTCTTTACCACCAAGGAGGTGGGGAAGGGAACGGGCATGGGCCTGGCCACGGTTTATGGCATCGTCAAACAGCATCAGGGGTGGATTGAAGTCGAATCCCGGCCGGGTGCCGGCTCGGTGTTTAAGGTCTTTCTGCCAGTGGCGGAAGGAGAAGCGCAAAAGGCGTCAGAAACGGGGAATGGTCTGATGGGTGCGACCGACGTTCAGCCGCGGACTATTTTCCTCGTCGAGGACGAAGCCCCGTTGCGCGAGATGGCTTCGATGATTTTAAAACGGCTCGGGCACGAGGTGGTGGTGGCCCAGGACGGGCGGGAGGCGTTGAGCCTCTGGCCGCAGCATCGCGGGAAAATTGATCTGCTGCTGACGGATATGGTGATGCCCGGCGGAATTTCCGGACGCGAACTGGCGGATCAGCTTTTGCGCGAGACCCCCCAGATGCACGTTATTTATTCCACCGGTTATAGTGTGGATTTGTCCAACTCGGACATTAATCTGGTCGAAGGCGTCAATTGTTTGCTCAAGCCTTATGACGCCACCACCCTGATTCGCACGGTCGAAAAAGCCTTTGCCAATGGGAATTGACGCTGGCCGCCGCTATTTCAAATTCCAAATGCAACCATCGCTTAAATATTCCCCGTTGCGCCTGGCGTGGGCTTCGACGGGATTTTCGCCGGGCCGCAACTGCACGTCCTTCCAGATGAATACGCCGTTTATTCCGTCAGTGCGCACGCCCAGTGATTTCCCGTTGACCACCAGTTCCACTTTGCGGGCGTTGGAATAAACTTTCACGTCGGTCACCGCGTTGGTCCGTTCGCTGAACCGGCGGCTGGTGATGGAGAGCACCGGTTCATCCGACCAGTTGGCCTTGTAGAAATAAAATGCGTCCTTCTTCGTCTGGCGATCATAAGTCACCAGGCCCTTGTCGTTGCGGCCGGGAACGCCCCCTTCGTGGCGCGTGCTGACGGCAAAGTCGAACATGTTCCAGACGAACGTGCCCCAGACGAATGGCCGCTGTTTCATCGCGGCCAAGGCGGCTTCATGAACCTCGGCCTGCCATTCTTCGGGATGCCACTGGCCGTCAGGCCTCGGTTGCCTCGGATTTTGCTCGTGCTGATTCACATTGGCGCCCGCGCCGTATTCGCTCACACAGAAGCCACCCCGGCGGCTGTCCTGGCGGCGGGCGTCCAGCGATTTGCCAAAGTCATCCCTGGCCCCCCAGCCGGAATACCAGCCCGGATAAATATTCCAGCCGAGCCAGTCGGGAATTTTGTTCATTTGCGGCAAATCGCCGGTGCAGGTCGCGGCAATGGTGGGGCGCGTCGGGTCTTCGCCGTTGGCCACCATTTTCAAATCCTGCAACTCGCGCTGCGGGTCCGGCGTGCCGGCGCGGATTTCGTTGAACAGGCTCCAGACGAAGATCGAGGGGTGATTGATATTTTGCCGGATGAGGTCGAGCAACTGGTTGCGCGAGGTTTCTTCAAATTGTTCCGACGGGTTGATTTCGTTCACTTGCGGAATTTCCGCCCAGACCAGAATACCCGCCTTGTCGCACAGGCTGTAAAAATAATCGCTGTGCTGGTAATGCGCGCAGCGGACGACCGTCGCGCCGATTTCCTTGATGAGCGCCATGTCTTCGTCCAAATCCGCCTCGGAAACCGCCCAGCCTTTGTTGAACCGGTCCTGATGCTTGTCCACGCCGTGCAGCGAATACGGTTTGCCGTTCAGAAAAAAGCCCTTGTCCGGGTCAACCGCATAAAACCGCAATCCCAACGGTTGTTCGACTGAATCCACCACGCTGTCCCCGGAGCGCAATTCGATGACGGCCCGGTAAAGGTAAGGGTCCGGGCGTCCGTTCCACAAATGCGGATGCGGCACGGTCACGCGCAACCAATACGGTGCGGTGACATTGGTCGCCAAAGCGATGGGTTGACTGCTGCCGGCGACCTGGTTCCCGTCCGCGTCGAGCACGGTTGCGACCAGGGTTAATGGCTGTTTTTGCCCGGTGCCGTTGGAAATTTGCGCCACCACGTCCAGCACCGCCCTTTTCTTCGTAACACTCGTTTGCAGCCAGGCGACCCCGGGCGAACCGTGATCGGTGAGCGTGAAATTTTCCGCAGCCGTTTCAATCAGGTGCACCGGACGGTAGAGCCCGCCATAAACCGAAAAGTCGCCGTTCAACGGCGCAATGTCCGGTTCCCATTTATTGCTGACGCGCACGGCCACTACGTTCGTGCCGCTGGCGGACAAGTTGCCAGTGATTTCGTAGCAGAACGCGCCGAAGCCGCCGCGATGTTCGCCGAGCTTTGTACCATCCAAATAAACGTCGGCCACCAGGCTCGCCGCTTCGAACCGCAGGAAATAGCGTTTGCCGGTTTCCAAAGTGATATTCAACTCGCGGCGATACCAGCCCGGTCCCCGGTAGTAATTCTTGCCCGCTTGCGCCTGCTCCCAGCCCCAGTTGTGCGGAATTGACACCTCCTGCCAACTAGAATCAATCCAATTCACGTCCGCTGGACTCATGGCTTGCCCAGCCACGCCAGCGGAATCGCCTTGCATAAAACGCCAGCCGGAATCCAGCAGCGTGCTTTCGCGCGCGTTCAGGTTGAAGGAGATGGCCACGGCAAAAATGAGAATGGAAAACGTTCGCATGAGCCAGAACATGCCAGAAATCACTCCGGCGGCAAACGCAATGTCGAATCCAGCGGCTGAACCTCCGCCAATTCTTTTGCGGAACTTGCCCCGCCCAGTTCCACGAGCCGCTCGCCGGCGGGCCGCACGCGCGTCTGGAAACTCGCCGCCGCGTCGTTGAATGCCGAATTCGCACGGTCAAGTCCGGCGCGGATTTTCTCGAAGTGCTCCGTGAATTTCACCACGCGCGCATAAAATTCCTGTGCCGCTTCGGCGATTTTTTGGGCGTTCTGCGTCTGTGCGTGTTGTTGCCAGCTCACGCTCACCGAACGCAGCAGCGCAATCAGCGATGCCGGCGTCGCCAGCAGAATCCGTTTCTCGGCCGCCCAGACAATTAAATCGTGATCGCCTTCCAATGCCGCGCTGAACAGTGATTCCGCCGGCACGAACAGCACCACGTAATCGAGCGCGTTCGGAAACTGGCGCGGATAGTCGCGGTCGGCCAGCGCCTTGATAGTCGCCTTCAGTTTCGCCGCGTGCGTCGCCAACGACTCGGCCCGTTTCACCGGGTCAGCAGATTCCAAGGCATTGAGAAAATCAAAATCCGGCACCTTGGCGTCCACGATGATGAGGCGGTCGCCCGGCAGACGCACGATCAGATCGGGCCGGTTTTCACCCGACGACGTTTGCTCCGTGAAATCGCAATGCGCGCTCATGCCGGCGGCTTCCACCACCCGCCGCAATGTTTCTTCACCCCAGCGCCCGCGCGCCTGGTTCGAGTGCAGCACCATCCGGAACTGCTGTGTCTCCTGCGCGAGCGACTGATTGGACAACGCGAGCTTTTCCAGTTGTTCTTTCACTTTGCCGAGCGTGTCCGCCTGCGTCGTTTCCGCGTCGCGCAACCGCTTTTGATAAGTCTCCAACTGTTGCTTCAGGGGTTCGACCAGTGTTTTGATGGATTCCTGCCGCTGGGCCAGGTCGCCCTTGGCCGCTTCCTGAAGTTTGCCGAAACTTTGTTCCGCGAGCCGCAGAAATTCCGGCGCGTTTTGTTTCAACGCCTCGGCGCTCAAGGCTTTGAACGTGTCCCGTAAATCGGCCAGTGCCTTTTCCTGCAAGGCCCGTTGGTCACTGGCCAACTTCTCCGCTGCGGCGCGGCTGGCTTCGGCGGCGGCGCGCGCGTTGCCGGCCTCGGTCAATTGGCCGCGCAATTGTGCCAGTTCGGTCTCGCGCTGCGCGATTTGCTGGCGGAGCTCATTTTCCAGCCGCGAATCCGAACCGCCGCCGCGCGCGCGACCGATCAGCCAGCCAATGATGAAGCCGGCCAAAGCGGCGATGGCAAGTTGGATTCCGACTGGCATAAAAGATTTATGATTTTAAGTTCAGTTGTAGGAGCCGACGTAAGGAGGCTCTCACTTTCTTTAATCGTGATTTTAGAGACTCCTCACGTCGTCTCCTACGCTAAAAACGTTTGAACAACTTTTCCTCGTAATCAACCACGAGGGTCCGCTTGCCTTTGGAAATGATTTTGTGTCCTTCCGCCCGCAGATGCCTGGCGATACCTTCAACTCCACCCGGATATTTCGGGTTCAGTTCACCGCCGGTTTTGAGCGTACGCCAGAATGGCGTGATGCGTTTCGCGCCCGCCGCCTCGGCTTCGGCGGCGGCATGCGCGGCAATCCAGGAAAAAATGCCGGTCGTAATGGGGCAAGCGAAATCCGTCTTGTGCCTTTTGGCCAGCGCGTTGCGAAGTTCATTGATGGTGACCACGCGGCCCTTGGGCACCTGCTTCATCAGCGCATCCACCTCGCGGGGCGCCGGGATGACGAATTTGCCCGTGCCCCAGCGTTTGGTCAGGTTGCCGGTGACTTCACAAACTTTCGGCAGGCCCTTGTCATCCGCCAGTTTTTCGCGCCAGGTCTTTCTCGTTTTCATTTTTCGCTTTTGTAACAGCCGAGGTAACGAGGCTCTGTTTATTCAACGTCGAAAATATGAGCCTCCTCACGTCGGCTGCTACGAATAATCAAAAGTGTGCCACGACTTCAATCTCGACATTTGCGCCTTTGGGCAACGCAGCCACCTGGACCGTCGAACGTGCCGGAAAATCACCCGTGAAAAACTTCGCGTAAACCTCGTTCATCCCGGCGAAATCGGCGAGGTTCGTCATGAACACCGTGGATTTCACGACGTTGGCGAACGTCAATTTCTGGTCGTCCAGGATGGCTTTGACGTTTTGCAGCACGCGATCGGTCTGCGTTTTGATGTCGCCGGTAATCAGATTGCCCGTGGCGGGGTCAATCGGAATTTGCCCGGCGCAGAACAGGAAATCGCCGACGCGCACGGCGTGGTTGTACGGCCCGACGGCGGCGGGCGATTTTGCGGGTTTAATGATGGTTTTCTTTGCCATAGATTTCAGCGCAAGGTCTAGCGGCTTTGACTCAACAGGTCAAGGAAAGCTGTCGGCTGGTGGTGTGCTTAGTTGGGTTGTAGTGTCGGCGTTGTGCGCCGATTCATTCGAGCCACAGGCTCGACGCTACAGCTAACTCGGAGACTGACTAGCGGCTTGAAAGATGGAAAGCAAAACCAGCCGGGTAAGTCAAAATGAGCGATGGAAAAATTGCAATCTATCCTCACATTAGGCCACGCGTTGCTTGACAGCTCTAAATAATAGCGCAATGACATAAATGATGGCAAACAGCCAGAGTAGCGCAGCACCAATCGTGACGGTAAACCAAACGAAATCGAACGCCTTCTCGAAAGGCGTGTCGGGCCAATATGGCGGCAAATCACTATCGCCGAAGTTGAACACCCCATACTCCAGAAACAAAATGGCGAAGCTCAAAAGGGAAAGCAACGCGGCAACCAAAACGAACGCACCAAACCTCTTTAGCTGCGACCAGCCATTGGAAAATGACACCATAGAAGCCATAAGTCCGACAACACCAAGCAAAATCAAAGCCACCCCACCCATATGAAACCAGTATCGGAAATCTGTGACTTCTTTAACATCTGAATTGCCGAGCATCCAACTGACGAACCCCAACAAAAAACATCCAAGCGAGGCGAACATCAGCAACCAATATAGACGCTTAAATTTCATGGCGGGCTACGTGGCCTAACAGACGATAGACAATGCCATGTGCAGCCTTTCCTTTTTCATAAAAAAGACCGTAAGCCGGACTGAAATCGTTTTCCAGTATAAAATTGAGCCGTTTATGACCAGATTCTTTATTTACCGCCGAAAATCAGCCAATAACCAATGACGAAAATTGCCGCGTCCACGATGGCGTGGCTGAGATAACCCGGCCAGACGGAGCGGTAACGCAGATAAAGCCAGCTCCACGCCGCGCCACCGATGAATACACCCGCCGAGCCGAGCACGACAATCGGCCAGTTGAACTGCGCCATCAGCACGATGACGTGATGCGCCGTAAATGCCAGCGCCGCCGCAATCACCGCCGGTTTGCCGCCCAACAGCACTTCGAATTTCCTGAAAACAAACCAGCGCCAGACGTATTCTTCCATCAGCGAATTGAACGTGACCCACCAAACCGCACTCCCGATGTACGCGCTCAAATGATTCAGGCCGGTCTGGGCGGCACGAGCCGCGATTTTTTCAGGATGAATCGCGCCGAGATGGAGCGCAATCGCGTAAGCGGCAAAAATCATAGTGGCAATTGCCAGTCCCAAAATGGCACCCACCTTGAAACCGCCGAGTTTCGGCGGCGACCAACTCAATGGTCCGCGGTCAACGAATTTCAACCAGACGACCGGCAGCAGAACCATCCAAAACTTGCAGGCAACGAAGATGAATTTGCCTGTCGGCGTTTCCGACCACCGAAAGAACATCACTGTGGCAATGCTCTGTGCCGGGACAACCAGCAACAAAGCGATCAGTGCTTTTCTGGAGTTTGCGCTCATACTGACTTGCAATCAAACTGGGACAAATGCTCCGGCAGACATCAAACAATTTTACAACGCGCCCCCTCGCCCCATCCCTCTCCCCCGCTGACAGCGGGGGAGAGGGTGCCCGCAGGGCGGGTGAGGAGGTGCGTTTATTGGTTTGTAGCATCTTGGACGCAACTTGGTATCAAAGCTTCAAAGATATTTTGCCAGAATTGGTTTCAACCCGGTCACAGTTTTCTTCGGCCAG
>Ga0209517_10009531_pt1 | contig 11045 bp, 10 predicted proteins | sample PeaSoiMetSII2010_FD_187695 | JGI IMG/M metagenome (GOLD analysis project Ga0209517, IMG submission 187695) | Peat soil microbial communities from Weissenstadt, Germany - SII-2010 (SPAdes) (version 2) | ecosystem: Environmental > Terrestrial > Soil > Wetlands > Peat | place: Germany... | reverse complement strand
GTCAAGGTCGCTCGCGTCTTGGCTGGTTCGTTCATGGCCGGACTCTCTGGCGTCTTAAACGTCGGCCGCGACGGCGTCCTGCGGCGTGTGTCCGCTGCTGGGCAACCGCTCGGAAAGGAACAGCTTCACCAACACCGACAGGATGATAAACGGCAAGACCAGCAGGACGAGGCCCATCAGCCAGCCTTCTACGCCGGCGAATTGGATTTTGTAGCCCATCACACCGCGCAGGCTCTTGGAGAAAAGCTGGCCGCCAATGACGACGTTCCAGCGCATCGCCAGCACGCCCAGGAGGATCATCACCCCGCAACTGAAAATCATCCGGCGACGGACTAGTTCGGGCACACGCCGGCGCAACAATTGGAGTGACCCCAGCAGCAAGAGCGGCACGAGCGTGCCGACCGTGGCCTGGCCGAGGTTGAGCGTGTAAAAGAGCTTCTCGCGAATCATCGTTCGCAGCACCGAAAAGCCTTCCTCCGCCGCGTAAACACGATGAATCCAGTCCAGCCCTTCGACGGCAGCGTCCACCACCAGCGCGTAGAAAAGGAACATGGCCATGGTATCGAGGCAGCGCATGTCCACCGTGTGACGGCGAATCCAGGTCAGCACCATGTAGTTGAACACGCACAAGGCGATGCCCGAGACGACCGCCGAAAGAATGAAAATTATGGGCATGAGCACGTTCCCCCACCAGGGATTAGCTTTGACGGAACCGAAAATAAAACCGACGTACCCGTGCAGCAAGAAGGCGGAGGGAATGCCGATGATGGAAATGATCCAGCCCAGCTTCATGTCCAGTTTCAACGCCTCGGCCGATTCGTCGGTAACACCTAGAGTGAAGAGTCGATAGATGATTCCCTTGAAGCCGGGCGTGGTGTGAGACCACTCAACCAGGTCCTGGCGGTAATCAAACCACAGTTCCAACAACAGCACCGCCATCAGATACCAGGCATAAACGAAGCCGAACATCGCCATGGGCGAAGTGAAGTGGGGCGTCATCATAATTTCATAGCAACGTTCCGGATGCCCCAGGTGAAAGAGCAACGGCAGAGGCGCGCAGACCAGAAACGAGAGCGCCGTCAGCATCGCCAGGCGGTACGTCGGTTCCAGCGCCTTGACGTTGAACACCCGGACCAGCGAGGCCATGATGAAGGCGCCTGCCACCAACCCGGTGATGTACGGATAAAGGACGATGAGAAATCCCCACAGCGGATGCGGGCCCGCCTCGTTCGGATAGGCGTAGCCCTCGAACTTCGGCAATACCTCGAATACCAGATTGGTTACTTCGTTCACTGTTTACCTCACTTCCTTGTCCAAGCCGGCGTAAAGGACACGGGGTTCAGTGCCCAGATGCGGTTTGAGCACCTGCACGAGGTTTTGGTCGCAGAACTTCTGGAGGGGATCGTCCGGAACCGGATTGTTCAAATCGCCAAAAATCCGAGCTTGGGTCGGGCAAATTTCGACGCAGGCGGGCTTGAGCCCGCGCGTGATGCGGTGGTAGCACAACGTGCACTTCTCGGCCGTCTTGGTGAACGGATTGAGGAATCGGCAGCCGTAAGGACAGGCTTGGATGCAAAAACCACACCCGATGCAGTATTTGGGATCGATCAGCACCGCGCCGTCGGGGGCGTCAAAGGTTGCGCCGACCGGGCAGACCTGCGTGCAGGGCGAATGTTCGCACAGGTTGCAGAGTTTGGGCACAAAGAAGGAATGCTCGATCTCACTCGGCGGGATGGCCGCGGGGGGGAAACCGTGCATGCCGCCGTTCGGGCTGTCCACGATCGGCTCGCCTCGCGTTTCGCCCGAACCGGGCTTTGGCTTGGGAATGACATAGCGCTCAATCCACGTGCGGAAGTAAGGCCCTTCGGGCACGTTGTTCTCTTTTTTGCAGGCCTCGGCACACAGCCCGCAGCCGATGCACTTATTGGCGTCCACGCACATGAGCCATTTGTGCTTCATCACGTCGTAGCCTTTGGCCGCGCCGGAGGAGACGAAGACCTTCTGCACGGCTGTTTTGGCGGCCCGGGCCGCAGGCGCAGCCAGCAGGCCGGCCATGGCGGCGCCGATTCTGGCAAGCACGCTTCGTCTGGAAAACTGCTGTTTCATAATTCTACGGCGTCTGATTTGGGGCATGCGGCACATGGCATTCGGAGCACTTGCCGGTGTAATGTTCCCGGACCACGATCTGTTTAAACCACTTCGGGCGGGACGGATTGGCCTCATGGCAGCGCAAGCAGTGGCTTCCGGTCAGTTTGACTGGCAGGATGTCATTGTTATCGGCATGCTCGCGGCTCACTCCGTGGCAGGCCTCGCAGGAAAGTGTCTTGTGCTCAAATTGGCCAAGCTTCTGCAGAATGTCAGAATGGCATTCCTCACAGGCCTTTTTGCCGGCGAAAACCGGAGTTCGCGCCGATAGCTCCTCCAGTGCCTCGCCCCGATACCACCCATACTCGTGAAACGAGGGTGGCGTGAGCATCGCCCGGGCCACGAGGTAGGAGCCGACGATGCCCAGCGTCAGCAGGATTAGGCGCAGAATTTGCGGGGGCAGTTTGAACGGGCGCATAAGGTTCGCGGTTACGTCGGCTCAAGAAGGGGCCGGGACCTCCACGGCCCCGGCCCTGGTAGGATTTGGTGGAGCAACCGAAATTCTTATTTCTTTAAACTGCGGACATAGGCGACCAAGCCCTTGATTTCGTCGTCCGAAAGGCCCTCGGCGGCCTTCATTAGGACCTTGTCATCCTTCTTCACGCCATCTTTGATGGCGCTGAAGGCAGCGGCGTCTGTGATGTCGGCCTGCACTTTGGCGTCGGTTAGGTCCTTGATGCCCAGTTTTTGGCCCATTTTGGTCTGGCCTTTGCCATCTGCTCCATGGCATTTGGCGCAACTCTTGTCGTAGGTTTCCTTGGCATCGGCGGCGGAAGCCGCCAGGGCCGAGCCGAAGGCCGCGATAACTGCAAGTGCGATGATCTTTTTCATTTGTCTAGTCTTGTTTTTTGTTTTTCCGATCGGCGCCCTAGCGCTTTCATTGCTACCGAGCTTCGCGCACGGGCCCAAAATCCACTAACCATTTTTTGTCCGGTGTCACGCGTTTTTTGCTTCATGCCGGGATGCCGGGCTTCCTCTCCTTCAAGGTATTCTTCTTGACTTCCTCCAAAGCCGCCGCGGTGCGTTCGAAAATGTCTTCCGGCGTGCCTTCCGCCGCGATGCGAACGAGCAGGCCCCGGCGGCGATAGAACTCCGCCAGTGGGGCGGTGCTCTGCTCGTAAGCCTCCATGCGGACGCGAACGGCTTCCGGCCGGTCGTCTTCCCGCTGCTGGAGCTCCGCGCCGCAATGGTCGCAAATCCCGGCCTGTTTGGGTGGGCGGGCTTCGATGTGAAAGACGGCCTTGCATTTGGCGCAGGTGCGGCGGCCGCTCAACCGGGCCACAATTCGCTCGATTGGCAACTCGTAACTCAACACCGCGCCCAGTTCAACCTGCTGCGCCGCCAGCACGCGGTCGAGCTCTTCCGCCTGGGCAACCGTGCGGGGGAACCCGTCAAGCAGAAAGCCACCGCCGCAGCGCAGGCATCCCGACCGTTCCGCCACCAAGGCCACGACCGTTTCGTCCGGCACCAGGGCCCCGCGCTTCATATAGCCCAGCGCGGCGGTCATCGCCGGGGTGCGTTCGCATTCCTGCAAGGTCTTGGCCGCTCGAAAAATGTCGCCGGTCGAGAGTTGGCACGCGCCGAAGCGGGCGCTCAACAACTCGGCTTGCGTCCCTTTGCCGACCCCGGGCGCGCCCAGCAAAACCACGCGCAGCGGTTGGGCGACCGGTTTTGGCTCCACGGCGCAGCGCGCGTCACCGCCCTTGATCCAAGCCTCGGCTTTTGGCGCGCGCGCGGCTTTTAGCAACCGGTTGCGGGTATAAGCGATCAACCCGCCGGCATCGGCGATGGCTTGGCGAGCAACCGGCATCGGTGTGATCGGGAAGCGCCGGCCGGAGGTGGTATTGATGACCTCGCCGTTGTTAAGCTCCAGCTCATCACCCACCGCGGCTTCAATGCCAGGGCATACGACCAATCGCAGGCCGAGGTTGATAGCGTTCTGCAAGAAGATGCGTGCAAACCCCCGGGCTAGGATGAGCAAGTCGTAACCTTTGAGACACGACACCGCTTGCTCGCGCGAGGAGCCGCAACCGAAATTCTGGCCGCCCACGATAGCGCTGCCCGGAAGGATCTGCTTGGCTTTGAGTTTGGCGTTGAAAGCGGCATCGTCCGCAAACGCGAACTGCGGCGTTTCGGTCGGCAGCACCGTGGCCATAAAGCGCCCGGGATAAATCACATCCGTCGAAACATCGTCGCCGGTCCGATAAACAACTATAGGCATACTAATTTGCTCCTTTTCTTGGGTCGGTAATCACACCGGTGACAGCCGAGGCTGCGGCCACCGCCGGTGAACAGAGATAAACTTCCGAATTGGGGTTGCCCATGCGGCCCTTGAAATTGCGGTTGGTCGTCGAGAGCGCCACCTCGCCGTCTCCCAGCGCCCCTTCATGCACGCCCAGGCACGGACCGCACCCCGCATTCATGACCACGGCTCCCGCCTGCATGAACGTGGCAACATAGCCTCGGGCCAACGCTTGCCGATAAATCTTCCCGGAGGCCGGGAAAATCAGCATGCGCGTTTGCGCGGCGACTTTGCGGCCCTTCAAAAGTTTGGCCGCCATCGCCAAGTCATCGAGCCTCCCGTTCGTACACGAACCGATGACGATTTGATTGATCTTACGGCCTGCCACTTCACCCACGGGCTTGACGTTATCGACCGTGTCTGGACAGGCGATCTGAGGATCGAGATGCGACACGTTGATTTCGACCGCCCTTTCAAAATGGGCGTCCGGATCCGAGCCCACGAACTGGAGCGGCTCACTTACGCCCGCCTCTTCGGTTAGATACCGCGCGGTTTCCTGATCGGCCGGGACAAAGCCCGCCGTGGCGCCGGCTTCCACCGCCATGTTGCAGAGCACCAAGCGGCTAGAGGTGGACATCCGGCGAATCGTTTCGCCTTGGAACTCGAGGACTTTGAAGTTGGCCCCCTGGGCGCTGAGTTTACCGATCAAGTGGAGAATCAGGTCCTTGGCCCCCACCATTCGCCGGAAATGGCCCGTTACGACAACTCTGATGGTGGCGGGCACTTCCACGTTCACCACGCTACCCAGGCTCCAGACGCTGGCCATTTCGGTCGCGCCGATGCCAAAAGCCAGCGCGCCCAGCGCGCCGTGGCTCGTCGTGTGCGAGTCGGTCCCCACCACCACATAACCGGGCCGCACGTAACCGTTTTCAGGCAGGATTTGATGGCAGATGCCACCCACGTCGCCCCGGATGTCATGAAACTTTCCGATGCTCTGCGCTCCGGCAAACTCGCGCACTTTCTTCTGGTTCGAAGCCGTTTTGGGAGATTCCGCCGGAACACGGTGGTCGAAGATGAGGGCCACCCGGCTGGGGTCCCAGATTCTGGGCTGCAGGCCTGTGCCTTGGTAGATCTCCTGAAATTGATTGATCACCAGCGCCGCGTTCTCATGCGACATGGCCAGGTCCACTCGTGGCTCAACAACATCCCCGGCCGTCACCGATGGCAGGCCGGAGGCACGGGCGAGAATCTTTTCAACAGCAGTCATGCTCATATTCAGAAGAATTAATGTGCTTGCAGGAAACTCTGGGCGTGACCCTCGTTAGGCGGCAATTCCACGGGCCCCCTGGTACTTGGTGTCCACTCGCTCTTTGGGCAGGTATTGGTCTTCGAGTTTGCGGTATTCCTTTAGCCCAACAAAATTTGTGTACTGTTCGAAGGAGGAAATCCATTGCGTCTGGCCAGCAAGGACTCCGGTAGGAGACTGTTTAAGGGCCGAGAAGAAGCTCGTCAGCGCCTGGTGCGTCACCATAATCGAGGCGACCGGGATGGACACGCGACCCACGCCCATGGCAGCCAATTCCGGAATGGGCACCAGTTCGGTTTTTACTCCCGAAATGGCGTCCATAAGATTGACAGAGAGCGGGCCCGCAAGCTTCTCGATGGCGTGTCGGATGTCGGCCTTCGTCCGGATCCCGTCGATGAAAACCAAATCTGCGCCCACCTCGAGGTACAAATTGCAGCGCCGGATCGCTTCCGTGAGCCCATGCACTGAAAAGGCGTCCGTGCGGGCGTTGATCACGAAGTCCTTATCCAACCGCTGGCGAACCTCTGCGCACGCCTTGACTTTGCCAGCCATCTCGTTGGCGGAAATCACTTCTTTGCCGGCCATGTGTCCGCAACGTTTGGGAAAGACCTGGTCTTCTATGTTCATTCCGGCCACCCCCATAGCGATCACGCGCTCGGTAACCCACGCGGCATTGATAGCATTACCGCCACCCGTGTCCACGTCGGCCATTACCGGGATGGTCGTCGCCTGGACAATGTTCCAGGTCAGGTCGAGCACGTCCTTCATCTGCACCAACCCAACGTCCGGTTGGCCGAGCAAGGAACCGGCTAAGCCGAAGCCGGAGATCTGGATGGCTTCGAAACCGCAGGCCTCGATGACTTTCGCGCTCAAGGCGTCGTGGCAGCCGGGCACAACGACCGCGCGCCGTTGCATGATGGCTTTCCTCAAAACCGTGGTCTTTCTCATTGTTCCTTTTCTAGCCTGGACTCGTTACGCTACTTCACTGATTAAAACCTTATTGTTTGCTTCAAATTGCTCGGCGATGGCTTGGGCCATTTGCAGGGTGGTGCTGGTGCCACCCATGTCGTAGGTGCGGACCCTGCGCTCCTGGATCACTTGGGCGACGGCCTGATCCAAGGCGGCCGCTTTGCTGATCTCACCCAGCCAATCGAGCATCATCTTGACCGCCAGGATGGTCGCGATGGGGTTAACCTTGCTTTGGCCCGCGTATTTAGGCGCTGAACCGTGGGTGGGCTCGAACACCGCGAGTTGTGTTCCGATATTCCCGGAACAACCGAATCCCAAGCCGCCCACCATCTGCGCGCACAGGTCCGAAATGATGTCGCCATAAAGATTGGGCGCGACCAGGACATCATAGTTGAAGGGGTTTTTCAGCAGCCACATGGTCATCGCATCGACGTTCGCATCGTCCATGGGAATTTCGGGAAAATCCTTCGCCACCGCCTGGGCTGCTTCGAGGAACAACCCGTCGGTGGCGCGGACGACATTGGCTTTGTGAACGATGGTGACCTTTTTGCGTTTGTGTTTGCGGGCGAACTCAAACGCCGCGCGCACCAGGCGCTCGGAGCCGGCACGGGTGTTGATCTTGCACGAAATGCCGTATTGGTCGGGGGCCAGCCTGGCGAACGGCGCAAATGGCCGGGCGATTTTCCCCAGCACCTGCGCCAATTCCTGCGGCACGGGCGCGAATTCCACGCCGGCGTACAGGTCCTCGGTGTTCTCGCGAAATACGACCAGATCGATGCCTTCTTTGTAATTGAGCGGATTGCCTGGATAGGCTCGGCAGGGACGCAAGCAGATGTAAAGGTCGAATAATTGGCGCATCCGCACAATGGGCGAACGATAGCTGAGGCCCTGCTTTTGAAGCGCCGGCGACAGTTCGGCGGCGGCTGCTTTGGCCGGTTTGGAAGTAATCGCTCCGAAGAGCGCCGCATCCGAGATCTTCAACAGTTCGATCGTGCGTGGGGGCAGGGCGTCGCCTTCCTGCCGCCAAAATTCCCACCCGATGTCACCCCGGACATATTCCGCGTCCAGTTGGATCTTGTCCAAAACGACTCGGGCAGCCTCAAGCACGTCCACGCCGATGCCATCGCCCGGCAGCCACGCGATTTTGTATTTTGCCATCCGGGAGAAGATGCTTTTTTAGGCCCCGGGCGACTCCACCGGAATTGCCATTTCCTGGCACTTTTTTGAGCGCCAGAAAACTAATCGCTTGAAATAGGGCGATACACTCCGCCCTCAAGTGGGCGGTTTGCCTGACGCGCGGCTAGGCCTGTGAGCCGGCTTTGTTCTCGAAGGGAGTCCTGATGCTCGGTCCCGGAGGCACTATGTCCGTGCGCGGTTGCTCCAGCGGATGGTCCAATCCCGTTACCGTTGCCAGCATCTGGCGTCGTACCATGGGCACCTTCACCAACCAGCGCGTCATTACCGAACGCATGACTCGCATGAGCGCTGATTCTCCACCCGCAACGCGCGATAGCCGCTCGATGCGTGCCACCACGCGCTGATCCACCTTCTTGCGCAAATGGCCGTACCCCTCGACTGCGTCGGCCTGGGCCAGTTGGCTGAAGACCCAGGCGTCCTCCAGTCCAAGGTTCATGCCTCGGGCACCCGCCGGGGAATGCAAGTGGGCGGCGTCACCCGCGAAACAAATACAGCCAGCCTGAAGTGTGTCATTTACGCCGTGGGAAACGTGGAAGGTACTGGACCAAACGGGAGGCCCGGTCGGTTGCAGCAGCTTGATGCGTCCGACCGGATCGGTTAAGTTGCTCATAACTCTCCACACCGGCGCGCCCGCAGAGTCCTTCCTAATGTCGTTAATAACTCGGATTACGAACACGAAACCCTCCGCAAGGAAGAACACGTGCGCCAACTCGCTGTCCAGAGTTGCGTCCAGCGGGACATCAACCAAATGCCACGGCTTGGGGAAGCCTCTACCCCGGAACCGTACGTCCACCTGCCGTCGCACCGTGCTGTGCGCCCCGTCAGCGGCCAGGACCCAGGGAACCCGCAACGCCTCTCGGGCATTGTCGGGCGCGCGTCGGAGCTCGAGGTAAACGCCATCGATTCCATTGCGGCAGGTCACCAGGCTAGTGCCACGCTCAATGGTTTGCCCCTGGGCAGCCAGGGCCTCCGCCAGCAACCATTCGCTCGTGGATTGTGACAGGGCGAGCATGAAAGGATACTTGTGTTTGAGAGCCTCGAATCTGAGTTCCGCGCAAGGGCCGTCCTCACGCCAGAGGCGGACCCCATGAATCGGCAAACCAAGCCTCAGCATCGCCTCCGTGATGCCGGTCGGTTCAAGGATCTCTAACGTGCGTGGGTTGACCGCTAGCGCTCTGGAATGTGGAGAGGGCGAAGCCGACTGATTAATGATTCGAGTTGCGATGCCGCGCTTGGCCAGAAACAACGCCGCACCCATTCCCACGGGGCCGGCGCCGACGATCAGCGGGCGTGTGCCTTGCTTCATAGCTATTCTTTCGCTCAAAAATTCTACCGAATTTCGACCCAGGACTATATTTATGGGGGACTTACCTGGGTGGGCTGTCCTTCCCACTCTTAACTTACGCCTAATGCCGCTTGATCGCACTCTCAAAAGGTCAAAAAGCCCCCAGGAGCGCACCCCAGACCAATTCCAATTTGCCAGGGCGACAATAGGTAGTTAACCTCATACATGACTTCAGTTCAAGTTTTAGTGGTTGGAGGATGCTGCCTTTCGCTCTGGGGTCTCTGTACTCCGGCGGCGGCGGCGGCCCCGTCCTTGACTTCCGAGCAGCAGGCGTGGGTGGCCAAGGCCAAACGGTTCGAGCGCGCTGGGTGGGTGTACCTTCACGTCGAAGGCGGTCCGCGTGAGCGCGGATTCCAGCGTGGATACCTGCTGGCCCGCGAAATCGCTGACGGGCTACGAACGACGCGGGCGGAGTGGGAACATCTGAGCTCCATGGATTGGCCCTGGCTGGTCGAGCGAGCCGCCTCGATGTTCGTGCCGAAGATCGATCCGGAGAACCTCTTGGAACTGGAAGGCATGAGCGAGGGCCTAGGCGCCGCCGGCTGTGCCGCCTCGCGTGAGGAGTTGATCGCTTACAATGGCTACATCGAGCTGAGCGACTATTGGTGGCCGGCCGAATTGAAGAAAATCAAAGAAGCTGCAACGCCGATTGGCCGCCAGTCCTGCAGTTCGTTCGTGGCAACCGGCAGCCTCACCAAGGACGGCAATATCGTGCTGGGCCACAACACCATGGAGAGCTATGCCGACGCTTTCCCCCAGGTAATTGAGGACATCGCGCCTGCCCACGGGCATCGCATTCTTTGGCAGACTACCCCCGGATGGATTCACAGCGGGACGGATTTTTTCATCACAGACGCTGGACTGGTGGGCTCGGAAACCACCATCGGCAGTTTTGACGGATTCGATACCAACGGCCTGCCGGAGTTTACGCGCATGCGGCGGGCGACCCAGGATGCCGGCTCTCTGGAGGAGTGGCGTCAAATCATGGAGCATGGCAATAACGGCGGCTACGCCAATGCGTGGCTCTTGGGAGATATTAACACCAAAGAAATCGCCCGCCTTGAATTGGGCCTTAAGCACGTGAAGTTCGAAAAGAAAAGCGACGGCTACTTTATCGGCTCGAATGTGGCGGAAGACCCAAAAGTGCTTCGCCTGGAAACCACGACCGATGAGACGGACATCCGCCTGTCCTCGGTGGCCCGGCGCTTGCGCTGGAAGGAGTTGATGAAGAAATATGCCGGTCAAATCGACGTGCGCCTGGCAAAGGAGTTTGAGGCTGATCACTTCGACGTTTACCGGGGTAGGCTCGGGCGAAGTGGACGCACGCTTTGTGGCCATTTCGAACTCGATGCCGAGCCGGCCAATCCTTGGCCGGGCGTGCCCTACGGCTGCGCTGGAACAGTAGATGGAAAGGTAGTGGATGCGGGGTTAGCCCGGAAGATGGCCTTCGCTGCGCGCTGGGGCTCGGCTTGCGGCACTCCTTTCCTCGCCGACAAATTCCTCGCCGCACATCCGCAATTCGACTGGATGACGGAGATCCTGAAAGACCGGCCAGCCCAGCCCTGGGTAGAATTCCGGGCTGGGGAGTAACAGAGCGGACAACTGCCCGCATTTGCCGAACACGTAAGATCCCCTGGTCGGCGAGCTGGCGCCGCTCCCCTTTTGCCCGTTCGTAAACATCCGCCTTGAAACTATACTGCGTGGGATGCACTACAACGTAGAAGCACGCCAACCGTTTGGAGTGCGCGCAGCTTGCTCTAATCTTTACCCGAAAATGCCTTCGCCGGACATCCACACGCGGTAGCCGGCTCCTTATCTCACGGGGCAAGCTCCGGCCGAGA
>Ga0209517_10009530_pt1 | contig 11046 bp, 8 predicted proteins | sample PeaSoiMetSII2010_FD_187695 | JGI IMG/M metagenome (GOLD analysis project Ga0209517, IMG submission 187695) | Peat soil microbial communities from Weissenstadt, Germany - SII-2010 (SPAdes) (version 2) | ecosystem: Environmental > Terrestrial > Soil > Wetlands > Peat | place: Germany: Weissenstadt... | reverse complement strand
TGGGGGGTGGCGATGGGAGCCGCATGGCTCTCAGGCGTCAAGCTGTACGCCAGTGTACTGACGTTGGGGTTGCTCCAGCGCTTCGGATTTGCCCATCTGCCCGGCGATCTCCGCATTCTTGGCGAATGGTGGGTCATCGCGATAGCTGGTCTGCTGTCTCTGGTTGAGTTCGTCGCCGACAAGATACCTGCCGTCGACTCTGCTTGGGACGCCGTTCATACGTTCATCCGGGTCCCCGCGGGGGCGGTGCTCGCTGCCGCTGCTTTTGGGCAATTTGACAGCCGGGTCCGCCTGCTGGCGTTCCTGTTGGGTGGCGGAATCGCGCTGACGTCCCATGGAACGAAGGCGGCAGCTCGACTCGCCGTGAATGCGTCGCCCGAGCCTTTCAGCAACGTAGCGCTCAGTGTTCTGGAAGACGCCGGTAGCGTAGGGCTATCGCTGCTGGCCGCGTTTCACCCGATAGTCACGCTCTCGATCGTGGCGGCGCTGGTCGTGTTCGGCCTGCTGATCGTTCGTAGACTTGCGCGCGGAATGCGAGACCTGTTTCGCGGTTCGCGCGCCTGACTTTGCTAGCCCCGGCCAACTTCCGCACATTCCAAGTCTGAGCGTTGACAATAAATGACTTAGCCGCTTTTTGGTCACTATCTGTCCCTTACCTTTGGTCCCCAATCAACGGGTCACTAGACGTCCCACTGACTCCCAGTGGGTCCCCATGGGCCTGCGGCCCTTTGGGACGCGTTTTGAATCATGGCGGCAGGCGTCCCGATGAGAGAGCGCCTGCGCCACGTGTCCCGCACGGCAGATGTGGAAGTTATTCTTGCGTGATCCGTTAATGCCGCGTGTGATGCCTGCCGCGCCGGGCCGCCGCCGTCAGAGGGGGAGTTGCTCCAGGTAACGCCCGCACATCCAGCGGCGTGCCCTTGCGCTCGTCGCGAGCGAGCGAAATCGCCCCCGCCGCGCACGTCACCTCGCACACGCCGCAGCCCATGCACAGGTCCCAGTCGCGTGCTATTCCGCCGCCGTCCTTCGAAATTGCGCCGAAGGGACACGCCTCCACGCACTCGTCGCAGCTTGCGCAGAGGGCCGCGTCAATCTCGGCCACGTAGCCCGAGCCGGCCATCATGCGCACTCCCTGCCGCATCTTCTCGATGCCTCCGCAACAGCATTTGCAGCAATTGCAGATGGCATAGAAGCGGCCCAGCATGGCGTCCTTGAACCATGCCGAGTGCACGTGCCCGCGCCGGTGCTCGGCTTCCAGCAGCTCCAGCGCCTCGGCTTGCGTGAGACGGCGGGAGTCCTGCGGGTGATGCTCCAAAATGAAATCGGTGAACGGCTTGCCGATCGCCATGCACACCTGGGTGGGTTGGCAGTGGGTGGCGCGCACGTGGCGGCAGACGCACTCGTACGCCACCACGTCCGGCGGCCCATTGAGCACGATGTTCCGGGCCACGGGGAAGGGCACGATCTGCTCCAGGTCCTGTAGCGGAATCTCGCGTTGTAGAAGAACGATTTCCCGCGCGTGCTCATGCGTCAGCACCTTGCCGTGATAGTGCCCGGCCAGCCAACCCGCCGCCCGGGCGGACGTCCGCGAGGTGCGCGGATCCGGCAGCCGGAGCAGCGTCTTGATATAGAGCCGGATCCAGCGGAGATACACGTACCCGTGCAGTGCATCCACGCCAAAGCCGGATTGGCGAAGGAATTCCCGGGTCGACGCCCGAAGCCTGCCGCGCTCTCCGCGCAGCCACAACAACAGCAGGGCGGAGAGGGCGGCAGCCATTAGGACTGCGAGCAACCAGAGCAAGGCGTGCAGCATGAGCGAATACCTGGGGCTCCGGGCTAGTACTGCAGCGAGATACGATACGCGACCCCGGAATCAACCGATGGGCCGGTCGGCGCGCCAGGGGGGGTGCCCAGGAAAATCATGCGGAGCTCCAGGGCGCCGTCCGGCTTCACCACTGGTACCATGAGTCGCGGGAATGGCCCGATGGTAATGCCGCCCAATTCGTTGATCTTCATGGAAAAGCTCGCCTGGATGCTACAGTCTGACTTGATCGAATATTTCATACCAACGAATGAGGCGCTCATCTGGTTCCCGCCCGCATTGACGGAAACCCAACCGCCTCCTCCCCCAGCGCCGTTCCACGTGGGAGCGCCCACCCAGGACAAGGGGATGAATCCCGTCGGCAAGGTCGGCAGCCCCGGGACGCCCGCCAGCATTTTCGACAGGTCGATCCAGCCGCTGCCGGACATCGTGTAGGTGCCGCGAAGGTCATAGTTGGTCAAATTGCTGCAATCCTGCGCCCGGGCGCCCTCCGAAACCGCCAGCAGGCCGGCGGCGAACATCGCTACGGAAACAATCCGCTTCATAACTTGTATCTCCTTTTTTCGAAATCTCCGCCATATTCGGCGGGTCCGGAGAGATAAATACCACCAATTGGCTGTTCAAAACTTCGGCAAAATGCGACAGACAGCGGCGTTGTCGCGTATTGCCGCGCATTGCCGTTCGGAGTAGGCTATAAGAGTACCAGACCGTCAAGTCTGGACCGGAGGCGGTACGGAAAAAGCCAGCTCTCTCCCGCCATCCATACCCGGCGAGCGCCTGGACTCCTGGAAAGAGATCGGGGGCTACCTGAACCGCGACGTGCGCACGGTCCAGCGCTGGGAACGAACCAAGGGCCTTCCGGTGCGCAGGCTTCCGGGCGGCGACATGGCGAGGGTGTACGCCCTCAAATCCGAGTTGGATGCCTGGTGGAGCAGCCGCGGCATCCATCTGCTGCCGGAATCGGAGCTGCCGCCCGTGCCCCGCCGGAAGAATCGGCGCAAGATCTGGCTGGCGGCCGCTGCGGCGGTCGCTCTTGGCGCCGTGCTCGCCGGCGTCCGTCTGTTTCCCAGGCTCGCGGTACCGGCGCTGCGGATCACCCCTTTCACCAGCTACGTCGGTGAAGTTGCATACCCCTCTTTTTCGCCCGATGGCCGCCAGGTGGTCTTCACCTGGAATGGAGAGAAGCAGGACAACTACGACCTCTACATCAAGCTGATCGGCGGCGGCGACCCGCTTCGGCTCACCCGCAACCCAGCCTATGACTCGTGGGCGGCCTGGTCTCCCGATGGCCGCCAGATCGCTTTTTCCCGGTGGTTTGTCGGCAAACCGGAGGCTCAGATCCTGGTAATACCGGCGCTCGGAGGAGCGGAACGGCTGATCGGAACGGGACTGGTTCCCGAGATCTGGCCGATTCCTGTCTTCGCTTGGAGCCGCGACAGCCGGTGGTTGCTTTGTGGCTACCCGGAGTCGGTGACCCGCACCGCTCTCACCCGCATTGCGGTCGATACCGGCGAGCGTCAACGTCTCTCGACCCCACCGCAGGGCTGGTGGGGCGACGACTCGCCGGTGCTCTCTCCGGACGGCAGCGAGCTTGCTTTCATCCGCCGCCACGGGCCGCAGGAAGGCAATGTGTACCTGCTCGCGCTCACGCCGGACTTCCTGGCCGCCGGTGAGCCCCGGCAGATTACCCACGAAGACTGCTGCGTCTCCAATCCCCTGTGGACCGCGGGTGGGCGCGAGATCCTCTACCTGAAACGCGACACCGATATCACCGCCATGTACCGGGTCGCCCCGTCCCCCGGCGCCCGGCCCCGGCCGGTCACCACCATCGGCACGCTGGGGGCACAATTCTCAGCTTCTCCGCAAGCGGACAAGCTCATCTACGTCAGCGGCGCCATGGACTCCGACCTCTGGCGTGTGGAACTGCCGGCTGTCGCCGGACCCTCTGACGGACACGATCGCGTCCTGGCCCCCACCCGCGTCCTTTCCTCCAGCCGCATGGACGCCATGCCGGATTTCTCTCCCGACGGCAAGCGAGTTGCGTTTTGCTCCAACCGCTCCGGGAGCATGGAGATCTGGGTCGCGGACGCCGACGGCACCAACACCCGGCAGGTGACCTCGTTCGACGGCCCGCAGGCACTGCTCCCCAGGTGGTCGCCGGACGGAACTCAGATCGCGTTCCATGCCAATACGCCAGGCGACCGGGATATCTACGTGATCAGCGCCGAGGGCGGCAAGCCGCGGCAGATGACCACCAGCGCGATCAACTACGCGGCGAGCTGGTCGCATGACGGCACCTGGCTCTACTTCACCTCCGACCGCACCGGCGAATTCCAGTGCTGGAAGATGCCCAGCCGCGGAGGGCCGGCCGTGCAACTCACCCGGCAGGGTGGTTACGGAGGAATCGAGTCGAGCGACGGCAAGCTGCTCTATTATGCCAAGACGTTTGCTTCCGGTGTGATCTGGCAGGTCCCGGTGGAAGGCGGCGAGGAAAAGCCTGTCCATCCGGCCGTCCGCTCCTTCCGCGTCGCTTGGAACTTCGCAGTGACCGCCAAGGGCATTTACACCGCCGCCACCGAGAACGCGCTCGCCGGGTTCAGCTTGCTGCTTTTCCATCCGGCGAGCGGAGAGATCGAAGTCCTGGGGCGAATTCCGAAATCCCTGGGCCGGTCCCTGGCGGTGTCGCCCGACGACCGGTGGTTCCTGTTCCAGGACTTCCCCGCCGGCCACGGCGACCTAATGCTGGTGGAGAATTTCCGGTGAGGCGGCCAGCGTGACGGACTAGCCCGGATTGACGCCGTCAAGCCGTTTCTGATTCTGACCGCCCCTTCCCGCCTCACTCCCCGCACTGAAAGTACGCGCGCAGCAGAATCGACGCCGTATCCTGGTCCGGCGCGAAGTAATCGCGGAACATGGGGTGGCGCCCGTGCTGCGCCTTCTGCGCCCGCCAGAACGCCGCCCAATCGATGAAGGCATCGCCCCGCAGCAGCCAGTCGTTGAGGCTCTTCAGGATCGCGTCATTCAGGTCGGTGGTGCCGATCCCTCGCGTGGCAATCACCTGCGCATCGCGCGAGTGCTCGATCACCGAATGGATATTCACCGCGCCGCCGCAGCTTCCCAGGAACACCAGCTTGGCCGAGCTGCTCACGTAGCGGATCGTCCTTTCCACCCAGAAACTGTGCCCGCGGTGCACCAGAAACGCGGGCACCACGCCGCGCGCATCCAGCGCCGCGGAGATCGCCTCCTGCCTTTGTCCGGCTTCATCCGTCCTGGCCGCGTTGGCCGGCAATCGCGAGTTGATGGGTCGATTGGCGAAGATCTCGATGCGCCGTCCACCCGCGCCCTCGCCCGTGATCTGGACGAAGCCGTCGCGCTCTTCGAGTTTCCACGCCGGGTCGCGCGCATACACGCTCCGAAACGACTCGAACGATTCCACGCCGTCCTCATCGTCGTAAAAAAAATGGCGCTCCACGCACACGTTGTTCGCCCCGAACAGCGCCGCCGTGGGGAAACGGTCGGCCGATGTCAGGTACGGCAGATAGCGTCCGGCGATTTCCTTCACCGCCGGCCCGCCCTCGGAGTTCTGCACCATCCGGGCCGCCAGCAGGCCGTAGAGCGTCTGCACCTGGCGGTCTTTCGCCCGCTCCGCGCGCGCGTACTCCGCCGCGATGGCCGCGCCCAGCCGCTCCACGTTCGCGCGGCCCGCGGCGCCATCGATCACTTGCGCCACCGTCACCGCCTCTTGCAGGCGGTCGTCCGCCTGGTCCATGCCGCGCGCCAGCCGGTCCATCACTTCGGGACCCGCGATGGCCAGAAAGGCGTCGAGCCGTTGCGCGGCCACTGCCGCGGCCACGAAATCGCGCAGCCTGAGATTCCGCGTGCGATCCAGGATCGGCAACAGGGAGTGCAACCGCGGCAAAGCGGCGGCGAAGATCGGCTCGTTGGCTTCGGCGCGGCCGTAAGCCAGCAGCAGGTAAAGATCGCGCGGCGCGAAGGCCGCCAGGTCGCCCGCCAGCGCGCGGCCGCCGCCTTCCTGAAACGCCCGGCAAAAGGTGAGCGCTTCGTTCTCCAGCGCGCGATCCAGGTTCTCCGTTTCTCCCCGCGCGGCCGCCAGGCGCATGTCCGCCAGCGCCGCGAAATAGCGCGGCAAACTCCCCGCAATCTGCGCCGCCGAGCGCATCGACAGTTCCCCGTGCGCCATGCGCTCGTGGAGCAGGGCCACCCGCCTCAGCCGCGGCGCATCGATGCTGCGGTCTTGGGAAAGATCGGCCAGGAGCTTAATGCCGGAGTCCTGGCTGGCCCGCAACGCGTCGCGGAATTTGCCCGCCGAACGCGACGCGCCCGATGCGATTCCCACCGCCTCATCGGGGGCCGCCCGCACCACCCGGTCGAAAAAATGCGCCCCGAACGGGAGGTCCAGAAATCCCTCGGTCTGCCGCAGGGCCACGTCCGGATTCTTGCGGGCGATGGTCCACAACAGCTTCTCGGCCGTTTCCGGCTCCAGCAGTTTCGCCAGTTCGCAGGCGTTGGGAAAACTGGCGTCCGCCATCCACGGCCGGCCCATGACCGCCGGAAGATAGAACGTCGCCACGTCGCGCTGGCGGATGAGCGCGGAGCTGAATCCCAACTGCAAGATACGGTCGCGTTGCGCCTCGCTCTCGAGCAGCCCCACGCGGTCCAACGCCAGCAGCGGCACGTCGTGCGCCAGCCTGCTCAGGACGTCGAAGAGCGCGTCCTGCGAGGCGCGCGAGTACGGCTCCCGGATTTCCTGCGGCGGCGGCGCGTTCCAATTCACAATCTGACCTCGCGCCCGGTCTCCGCCGACAGGTAGATCGCCTCTACCACCTCCAGCGCGCGCAGGCCGTCTTCGCCGCCAATCGCCGGTGCGCCGTGCTGGCGGATGGCGCGCGCCAGGTCTTCCAGAAAGCGCACCGTCATAATGCCGCTGTACCCGGGATGCGGCGTCAGTCGAAAGCGCAGGCGTTCGACCGGCGGATCGAAACCGGGCGCGTCGCTGGCCACGAACAGTTCCTCGTCCACGCCTTCGTAGGACGGGCTCCACGCCGCCACGCCCGCCGTCCCGCGCAGCCCCAGATACAAGTCGCGGCCCGCGGGGTACGCCGCCGGCACCGTGTAACTGATGTCCAGCGCCAATACCGTGCCCCGCGAAAATGTCACGAGCGCGAAGGAATTATCTTCGATATCGTATTCCTCGTTCACTTTCACATTGCGTCCCACGGCCGCCACCACTTCGTCCTCCAGCAGCCAGCGGTAAAGATCGATCCAGTGGACCCCCAGGTTGTACATCGGCCCGCCGCCGCTCAGCCGCTTGTCGAGCATCCACCCGGCATGCCCTTCGATATAGCGGTGCAACCGGCCGGCGGCGCATCGGCCTTCACAGCCCACCACGCGGCCCAGCGTCCCATCGCGGATGAACTCCCGGATCTGCCCCGCCACCGGGTGATAGCGCCAAACGTACGGCGTGGTGAGAATCACGCCCGATTCCCGCGCCGCCGCGATCATCCGCCGCGCGCCCTCGGCCGATGCCGCCATGGGCTTCTCCGCCATCACGTGAATGCCGCGCTCCGCGCAGGCGCAGGCGGCCTCGGGACATTCCACGTGCGGCAGGAAGAGCGCGGCCAAGTCGAGCCGCTCGCGCTCCAGCATTTCGCGCCAGCCGGCGTACGAGCGCACCGGGAAATCGGCGGCGAAGGACTCCCGTACGCCGTCGTCGGACTCCGCCGCGGCCACCACCGCGAAATCCGGAACGCTGGCGAACGAGCGCATGTAAGCGCGGGGATGCAGGTGGCGCAGCCCCACCAACCCCACGGCAAGCGGTTCCATCAAAAGCTCCCGTCGCGCGTCTCGAAGTGCGTCGGCTTGTTCAGCGTCCGGCCGCCGCTCCGAATCCAGTCGGCCGTCCATTCCATCATCTGGCCGGCCGTCACCGCCGGGTACCCGAAAAGCGCATGGCAGCGGGCCGCATTGTTGAGCAGCGCCGTTTCCGTCTCTTCGCCTTCGAGGATCGGCGCCTTCTCGAATAACTCCCCGAAGCGGCCGGCCACCGCGCGCACCGAAAGCGTCTCCGGACCGGTGAGGTTGAGCACCAGCGGCGGCGACTGGCACCTGGCCAGGCTGCGCAGGCACACCGAATTGGCATCGCCCTGCCAGATCACGTTCACCGCGCCCATCCGCAGGTCCACCGGCCGGCCCTCGAAGACCCGCGTGCCGATGTCCAGCAGGACGCCATAGCGCAAGTCGATGGCATAGTTCAGCCGCAGCACGCACACCGGCGTCTGGTGGCGCGCCGAGAAGTGCTCGAAGATGCGCTCGCGGCCCAGCACCGATTGCGCGTACTCGCCCACCGGCGCCGGCGCCATGATCTCGCGTGCGCCGCCCGACACGATGGGCACCAGCGGATAAACGTTGCCGCTCGAGAAGACCACGATCCGCGATTGGCGATAGCGCTCCGCCACCCGCGCCGGGACGTAAGTATTCATGGCCCACGTGAGGCTCTCGGCGCCCGTCGAGCCGAACTTTCGCCCAGCCATGAAGATCACGTTCGGCGCGTCCGGCAGCCGGGCGATTTGCCCGTCGTCGAGCAGATCGGCACGCCAGGTTTCGATGCCTCCCTGTTGGAGTGCCCCTTCGGCGGCGGCATCCGCAAAGCGCGCCACTCCGATGATGCGGTGCTGCACCCCGGCCGCGCGCGCCGCCCGCGCCGCGCGCCTGGCCAGGCTCGGACCCATCTTGCCGCTCACCCCCAATATCACCAAATCGCCCCCGGCCTCGCCGAGCGCGGTCACGTCTTGCGAAGCCGGCTGCGACAGCCGGTCTTCCAATTCTTCTTCCGAACCGATCATTTCCTCTCCGTTTAGTAGAATAACGCCAGCATGTCCTTTTCCGGCATTCGGTTGATCGAATCCTCCGACATCGACGCCGTCATGCGCCTCAAGGAGGCCGCCGGCTGGAACCAGACTCGTCAGGATTGGGGGCGCCTGCTCGAGCTGGAGCCCGAGGGCTGCTTCACGCTCGTCGAAGACGGTGTCCTGGCCGCCACCGCCACCGCCGTGACCTACGGCGGCGATCTCGCCTGGATCGGCATGGTCCTCACTCTGCCGGAGTTTCGCGGACGTGGACTCGCCCGCCGCCTGATGGAGCGGGTCATGGCGTTCACCGCCGGCCGCGGCATTCGGTCCGTGGGCTTGGACGCCACCGACATGGGAATCGGCCTCTACCGGCAGTTCGGATTCCAAGCGGCCGGCCTCGTCGAGCGCTGGGAACGCCCGCCCGGCGCCGCGCCGGTGGAACCCGCCCATCTTTCGCCCTGGGCGCTCGCCGCGGATCTGGACCGCGCGGCATTCGGAGCCGACCGCAGCCGCATCCTGGCTTCGCTCGCGCGTCTGGAGGCCGCGTCCCTTCCCGGGCTTGGCTACGCCATGGGCCGCCCCGGCACCAGGGCGGCCTACTTCGGACCCTCCGTGGCGCGCTCGGCCGCCGCCGCCGATTGCCTCGAGCGTTGGTTCCTGGCGCGCCACCCCAATGAGCCGGTTTATCAAGATATCCTGTGCAGCAACGGCGAGGCCGCGCGCCTCGCGAGTCAGTACGGATTTCGTCCCGTGCGCCGGCTGACTCGTATGTTCCACGGCCCAGTCACTCCGGCCGACGAGTCACTGGTGTTCGCCATCGCCAGCTTTGCCTACGGATAGCCCTTAAGCTAGCAGCCCGTTCGCAGACTGTTGATTCCGGTGGTGGCGCAGGCGGTTTCGCCTGCGCTAAGCCCGGTACTCGTGAGCCGTCTTGATCGCCATCCTGAGATTTTCCCAGGGCGTCTTCGCACTGACCGTGCAGTCGGCGCCCAGAATGACATTCGCCGGCGCGTCCTTGAGCGCTTCCAGGCTCGCTTTCTTCACCTCCTCCGGGCTGCCGGTGCTGATAATGCCCAGCCGGTTGAGCCCGCCCATGACCGGCCGCCGGAAAATGTCAGCCGCCTGGCGCAGCGAAAGAGGCCGGTCGTCAGCCATCAGCGGAACGTTGACCACCTGTCCCGGGTAGTCCTGAAAGCGTAACTGGAAGTCTTTGTAAGCACCGTCATAGTCGCATACATGCATGATGTTGTAACGGACTAACTGCGCGGCTTCCTTGTAGAGAAACATGTCATAGTTCTTGATGGTCCGATTGAAGAGCGCGCGGTCGGCGACCCGGTTGGTCTCGCCACCCTGTGTGCACGTGTAGAATCCATCCACTCCCAGGCGTGCCGCGGCCTGCACAAAATGCAAAAGCGAGAGCGTGATGTTTTCCATTCCGCGGCAGACTGATTCGGCATCCTGGTTGACATGCTCCACCAGGACCTTCCAGGGCACCGCCTGCTTGGCCATCTGGTAGGGCGAATAGAGAGTCTGGATAATCAGCGCCTCGGACTTGGCCTCCTTGATCAGGCTCTTCAGAAGATCGAGCGACGGCTCGAACCACTTCTCCGGAAGAACCGGAAGCTTGCTCCAGTCCCTGGGAGTCTTGATTTGGTCGTTGGAGGGCAGCGTCTGTTCATCGAACTGGATTTTGACAAAATCCATGCCGGTGCCGCGGAAGTAATCCAGATGCGCCTTGACGGCCGCATCGCCCCGCACTCCGAAGTGCATAAAGAAGCCGGCCGGAACATAACCCGGCTTGGCCTCCATGTTCAGGACCTCCAACATGAGATCCCGCTTCGATTTGGCCCTGGCGGGTGCCTTTTGGGCCGGGGCATTCAGTCCAACCAGTGACCCAAGCGAGGCCGCTGAGGCGCTCTTGATCAGGTTCCTTCTCGTGGATCGAGTCATCGGACGATCTCCATCTTCATTTCGCTATGTCCGGGTTGCGTTCCGTCCGGGATTTTTCGTTTCCCGTTATAGGGGCCCCAACGAGAATTTTGTTCTCGTTACGGTCGGGGTCGGCCCACGGTATGTTCCATTCTGACTCCTGGCTCCTAACCTGTGACTCTGCCCGGTGGGACAGCCGGGTTCCAGGTGGGACAGACGATCGTTTTTTGTCGTCTGTCTCTCTTCCAATCCTGCCCAGGCACTCCCGCCTGTGTCAGCCGGCCTGGACAGGCTTCAGCCTGTCAACCCTCGCCAGAGTCACAGATTATTCAATCCGGCGCTGCCGGTGGCCCTGCTAATCTCTGACTCCCGGTCAAGCCCTTCATTTTCAACATCGGCAACCTCTCCAAAAATAGAGCGAGCGCA
>Ga0209517_10009529_pt1 | contig 11047 bp, 9 predicted proteins | sample PeaSoiMetSII2010_FD_187695 | JGI IMG/M metagenome (GOLD analysis project Ga0209517, IMG submission 187695) | Peat soil microbial communities from Weissenstadt, Germany - SII-2010 (SPAdes) (version 2) | ecosystem: Environmental > Terrestrial > Soil > Wetlands > Peat | place: Germany: Weissenstadt... | reverse complement strand
GCAAGTTCGACGGCTGCGGAGCCCGTGCCGAGGTCGGCCCGGCGCTGAAGGTCGTCGAGGAAGGGTTGCAGGGCGCCGTCCAGGATCTCATCGGCGGCCTCGGCCGGATGGACGTAACCCCGGCCCCGCCGATAGCCGGCCCGGGTGTTCAGCTCCTCGATGTCCAGGCACTGCAGGGCCCCCCGACATCGTCGGCGACAGCCGACCGGTCGGCGTCGGTCATGAGCTGGACGGCGTAGGCGTCGGCCGGTTCACGCAGGTCCGGCCGGGCAGCGAGCAGCTCGTCGAGCACGGTGGCTTTCTCGGCCGCGGACAGGGCGTCCAGCGCTGGCCTCTTGTCGCTCACCTGTGCTCCCTCTGGGCCGCCGGCTCCTGAATGTCGTCGGGCTGGCGCCCGAGCGCGGACAGGCAGGACGCGTGGAACAGACGAAGCTGCTCGAGGGCCGATTCCGGGTCACCGGTGCGCAGCGCCAGTTCCAGCCCGGCGGTCAGCCAGTCCAGGGCCTCGGCGTGGTCGCCCATGTCGCTGTACTCGATGCCGGCCTGGACATAGATCCAGACGTCGTCGGGGTAGCCGGCGCGGGCCTGCTGCCACAGCGACCTGGCCTGTGGCTCGTGCCCCGAGCGCATCAGCTTCTCGGCCAGCTCGCAGAGCATCTCGGCGCCATCGGCGTAGCCCCAGCGGGTCGCGTTGCCGATCGTGGCGACCGCGTCGTCGACCCGGCCGAGCGCGAGATAGCTGTCGGCAAGATCCTCGCTCCAGGCCCCGACGTCGAACCACGTCTCGCCTTCGTGGGCGCGCGCCAGCGTCAGATACTCCTCCAGCGCGGCGACCCGCTCGACATGATTGTCACCGGCCTTCTCCACTCGGTCCATGATCTCCTCGATGCGCTCCTCCAGCGCCGCCACGGTCGGCCACGGCGAGCGTCGGGACTCCTTCTTCGTCGTTCGATGGTGGAACGGGAGCGACATACGCACTACCGTAGCGAGCTGAGCCTTGCGGCTGGCGCATTCGCGCCGCACCGCGCCGCGCTCAGGTACGGCTCAGCCGGGCGTCGATGGCAGCCGCGCTGGTCTCGGGGTCAAGGCCAGCGATAGTGACATGCAGGTCCGCCCGCTCATACGACTGCTTGAAGTAGGAGATGTCCGCCTTAATCTCCTTTAGCTGGAGGATCCGCTCCTCGTCAGTGAGGTGCTTGTCGATGCGTCGCGAGTCGATGTCGTAGAAGGTGATCCGCTCCAGAATGTGCTCTGGCGTGTCGTGGATGGCCACGGTCACGCCGGGCACGCGCCGGACGATCCGGAGGAAGGCGTCTCGCAGGCCGCTGGGCGGCAGCGCGATCACGCAGTCGGAGTGGGCGGTCGCGATATGCTCCAGCACTACGGCGCATTCCTTCCGGTAGGAGTAACCAGTGAGGAACCGGGCCTGAAGCCGCTCGATGGATGTCCCGAAGTGTCGTTCGATCTCATCGTCGAGGTCGAAGAAGGGCCAGCCCCGCCGACCAGCAAGGATCCTGCCGATCGTCGTGGTGCCCACGCAGCTCACACCGACAAGGCTGACCCGCAACTCAGCCTCCTTAGCGCCGCCACACCGGCGATCCGAGGGCGGGCGGGTGCGGTGTCGGCGATGTGCGGCATGGGGAACGGTAGATGGCCAGGCTAGCGCGTGGCGACGCCGAGGATCTCGCGCGCACGCCGCCCGGGCAGATCCAGGTCGAAGCCCGGCAGCGCGGCCTGGCCCCGCACTGTCGGCGCGGATTGCCGCCGCCCCTGTCCGGCGCGGACAGAAGGGCCACGCTCGTGGCCGATGCCGAGCTGGGCCCGAGGAGGAACGAGTCGTGCACCTGAATGGTAGGTGGCGGATCGTAGAGATGGACATGTGGGACCAGGAGGCCATCGACTTGGTGGCGCCCGGCGACCATCCGGCCGGCCTGGTCAGCGAGCGCGGTGAGGGTGACCATCTACGCGGCCGGGGTGAGGCGATATCACCCGTTATGGATAGCGTCATGGGGCTGATAGTCACCCATCCCCAGCGCCGTCACCTGCACAGATATGGTGTCTTAGCGGCGCGTGACACTTCCGGTGACACCAGGAGGCGAGTACAGCACCTTGCCGCCGATGTGCAGCTCGCCCGTGCCCTCAGCCAGCGACCGGTAGATGTCGGCCGGCAGCGGCGCAACACCGGCCAGGACCGCCCGCCCGTACCTGCGCTTGCGGTAGCGCGACCATCCGTCCGTGGCGGCAGCGATGTCAGGCAGCGCGGACGCCGCTGCCCGGCCTCCAGGTACTGGACCATCCGCCGGCAGCATCCCGCCCGCGCGGCAAGCTCGCGCTGGCTCAGGCCCGCACCCGCGCGCTCGGAACGCAGCACGATCGCCAGCTCGGGAAGCGCCATGACCCCATTGTGGCGCGCACGATGACATACGCGCGTTGCGCGGCCAGGTGGGCGAACGCCCCTTCTGGCTCGATCGTGTCTGTCGGGGTGGCTTGGCAGCCGGATGTCTGGCGCGCCGGACGCTCAGCCGACGACCAGCCGCTCGTCCCCGAAGTCGGCGACGATCTCCACCCGGCCGCCGAGTGCCTGGACGTACGCGACCACGGTGCCCAGCTCGGTGCGGCTCAGAGTCCCGCGCTCCACGGCGGACACGCGCCTCTGCGTTACGTGCATCTCGGCTGCGACATCGGTCTGCGTCATGCCGCGGCCCTTGCGGATCTCCGCGAGCCGGTAGGCGCGCTGTGCGGCGCGCATCCGGTCCCGGTGGGCGCTGACGGCATCCTCGTCGATGCGGCCCGCGGCCTCAAGACCGGCCTCGGCCTCATCCCAGGTCCGCCACTTGTCAGCCATCATCGTTCCTTCCTCAGCCGCTCCACGTGCTCGTCGAACCGGTCATCGGCTAGCGGGATGTTGCGCTTGTACCAGGCGTCCCACCGGCCTGCCTTATCCCCCGCTACGAGAAGCACGGCCTGCCGCACGGGGTCGAACGCGAACAGGATGCGGATCTCGCTGCGGCCCGAGGAGCCGGGGCGCAGCTCTTTCATGTTGCGGTGCCGTGATGCCTTGACCGTGTCGGCGAGCGGCCTGCCGAGGGCGGGGCCGTTGTCACGCAGTTCACGGATGGCGGCCACGACTTGCTGCAGGCTGCCGTCATCCAGCATCGTGAGCCATTCGTCGACTGCGGGTGCAGGATGACGGCCCAGTTCACCCTGACAGTCTAGAACGCGTGAGTAGTAGAACGCAAGCGTAGTACAGTCGCCCTCATGCTACCTGACGTGCGATGTCCCCATGTCTGGCGTGCCTGATTGACAGTTCGCCCGGCAGCATGCCCAGCCCGGTGCCTGGGAAAGTGAAAGGCACCGGGCTGCTATGACATTCAGTATGTGCTGGTCAGCGGGTTCGGATGCGGGCACAAGTCGCAGCATGGCGCGCCGCTTCGACCGCGCACTCGTCCGCTGTGGCGCCGCAGTTCCGGCACGGGCCTCGGGTCTTGCGCTGCTTCGGCGCCGGCCTGTCTGGTCGGTCGGTCATGGGGTCTGTCCTCTCGTGGTGGCTGATCGGTGGTGGCCATCCCAACTCGGGATGGTCGAGGTAGCGCTTCACCCGGTCGCCGTCTTCGGCTGGCGTGCGCTGGCGCCGGGGCCGGGGCCCGTCCTTCATGCTGGCTCCAAAGACGCGTGCTGCCAGCACGTGGAGCAGCCGCGGCGAGGTGGCTTGCCGCAGGCAGCCTGGGGTGTCCGCTACCTCCGCTACGTTGCTGGTCAGCGGCATGGCCTGGGTAGCGGGTAGCGCTTGCTGTCCGCTACCCGCTACCGGCGCGCCCTCGCTGACATGGGCGGTAGCGCTAGTAGCGGAGGTAGCGCTATCAACCTGCCTGGCCGGCAGGTAGAGGGTCCACGAGTCGTGCAGGTGCTCCCGGCGGTAGCCCTTCTACGCTCACGTCATGCCCGGCGACCAGCGGGAAGCGGCGAACCTGTTCGCCCGGCTGGTCAGGAAACGAGCGCGGCATGACACGTGTCAATTCAGTGTCACGGCGGCTCGGCCGGCCGAATTACAGGCCGTTTACCTGCGGAAATCCCGTGTCCGAGGGGGGACTTGAACCCCCATGCCCTTTTGGGGCACTAGCACCTCAAGCTAGCGCGTCTGCCTATTCCGCCACCCGGACATAGCCGACCGCGGCCGTAACCGCTCCAGCCGCCTCACGATAGCAAATCAGGACGCCAGCACGCGACGCGCCGAACGAGTCGGCATCGGGCAGGCCGACCTCACCGACCGCCCGCCCGGTCACAGCGACCCCGCTGGCAAGCCGGAGTTGGCAGCACGGCGCCTCGGGTGCGGGTGGGACTATGTCCGGATGAGCCTCACCGCGCAGCAGGAGGTCGTCGGCCTCGCCAGCGACCTGATCAGGATCGACAGCATCAATCCGGGCGATAACTCCGGACCAGGCGAGCGGGAGGCGGCTGAGCACGTCGCCGGGCTTCTGGCGGAGGTCGGTCTGGAGCCGACCGTGCTCGAATCACACCCGAAACGGGCCAGCGTGGTGACCAGGATCCCAGGCGAGGACCCGTCCAGGCCGGCTCTGCTGATCCACGCTCACCTGGACGTGGTCCCAGCCGACCCGGCCGACTGGCGGGTGCATCCGCTCTCCGGCGAGATCGCCGACGGCTGCGTCTGGGGCCGGGGGGCGGTCGATATGAAGGATATGGACGCCATGCTTCTCGCCGTGGTCAGGCAGCGGCTGCGGGAGGGCCGCCGGCCGCCGCGCGACATCGTGCTCGCGTTCCTCGCCGACGAGGAGGCTGGCGGCCGCTACGGCGCCGGCTGGCTGGTCGAGCATCACCCTGAGCTCTTCGAAGGTGTCACCGAGGCGATCGGCGAGGTCGGCGGCTTCAGCACGACCATCGCCGGCCAGCGACTGTACCTGCTCCAGACGGCGGAGAAGGGGATCGCGTGGATGCGGTTGACGGCGCGCGGCACGGCTGGCCACGGCTCGATGCTGCAGCCGGACAACGCGGTTACCGAGCTGGCCGAGGCAGTAGCGCGGATCGGGCGGCACGAGTGGCCAGTACGGCTCACCCCGTCGGTCACCGCCTTCCTGCAAGCTGCCTGCGAGGCGCTTGGAGTCACTTTCGCGCATAACGAAACCTCCGAGGTGCTCGCCAAGCTAGGGCCGATCGCCCGGATGGTCGGTGCGACCTTGACCAACACGGCCAACCCGACCATGCTGAACGCCGGCTACAAGGTGAACGTGGTCCCTCAGACAGCCTCAGCACAGATCGACGGCAGGTTCCTGCCCGGTTATGAGGACGAATTCTTCGCCGAGTTCGACCAGCTGCTCGGCCCCGGCGTGCAGCGGGAGTTCATCACCCATCACCTGGCGCTCGAGACGACCTTCGACGGTGCCCTGTGCGAGGCGATGACCACGGCTCTGTGCTGTGCCGACCCGCAGGCGCGAGTGGTGCCGTACTGCCTGTCCGCGGGGACCGATGCGAAGTCGTTCAGCCAGCTCGGCATTCGGTGCTTCGGCTTCACGCCACTGCGGCTGCCGCCCGATCTTGACTTCGCTGGCCTGTTCCACGGAGTCGATGAGCGGGTTCCCGTCGACTCGCTCGACTTCGGCACCCGCGTCCTCGATCAGTTCATCGATCTATGCTGACCAGCCGTTTCCGCAGCTAACCAGCTAAATGGCCAGCATGGGCCCGCGGCATCCGCACTAGGGATGAGTCCTGACCCGCCGCGTTGTTTCGGCGTTTGCCTAATGCCAACCGTGAGTAGTGCTATGGTTACGCATTGTGTAGAGACTGGCTTTGCCGGGACGCACCCCTGACCGCGACCTCCGGTGAGCAGCCTCGCACCTAGCCGGTTACGACGAGGAGGGTTGCCTGTGCTGCCGGATCAGCTCCAGGGCCCCGGTGGGCCGCCAGGCGGCTGCGCTGCGGTGCGGTCGCACGGTGCTGCGCCTTGCGCGCGGACCTGGCAGTCCGGCTGCTTGATCCTCGTGCCCGGCAGCGGGAGTGGTTCCGCTCCGGCGGCCACGGCCGGCGCACTGTCGCAGCTGGCCGTGGCCGCCATATCCAGGCCTTAACCACCGGCGCGCCGCACTCGCGTTCGGGCGCTGAGCGCGCACCATGGCAGTTACGCAACGTTAGAGAACAACTACAAGACGCGATAACGAGAGGAAACGATGGTGAATCACCGCGCTACTCCGGACGGTGATGTCCATCGAACTCAGGTTCGTCGCAGAGGTGCCTACCGAACGTCGCAGAGGTGCCTGCCGAACACAGCCAGCGGCACACAGCCAACCGGACGCACGCACAAGCCGAATACAGGGTGCTGGCCGAACACAGTGCTCGAACCTGGCGCCAGCTGAGCGGAGCGCCAGCTGAGCCGGACACAGCGACCGAAGGCACAACGAACGAGGAGCAGAAATGAAGACCTGGGCGGTTCTGGCGGCGAAGCACGCCACGCTCACCTCGGGTGTCGGCTTCAGCATGATCCCTGGGCTCGGGACGGCTTCTTTGGATGGCTTTGCGCTCGGTGCGCTGCTTGCCGGGGCGTACTTCGCGACCGTGAACTCACCGCGGCGCGGCGTTAGTGCCCCGTTCGTTCCGGTGCAGACCCGCCGCAGGCAGGCTGCGAAGACGAGGACTTCTCGTGGCCCGGCCGGAAGCGTGCGGTCAGGCCGGGTGGAGGAAGCAGCTAGTGAGGAAGCGGTCCGGCGTAGCCAGCGGTCGCGGGTCAGCGTCCCGCTGGGTCGCGTGCTGGCCAGACCGTCCTTCCTGTCAGCGCCCGCCTTCCTCCCGGCACCCGCCGAAGGTCGAGCGCCGGATGGACGGCTGGTGCCAGCCGATGGCACGGTAGCCATCCAGGGTCCGCTGGCCGCCGACGTGCCGGTGCCTGCTGAGGGCCTGGTACAGGCCGAGCGGCCGGTGTCCGCCGAGGGCTCGGTCCCCGTTGAGGTGCCGGCGCCCGCCGACGGTTTGCTGTCCGCCGAGTGGCCGGTGTCCGCCGAGGGCTCGGTTCCTGATGAGGTGCCGGTGCCCGGTGAGCGCCCGGCGCCAGCCGAGCGATCAGAGCTCTCCAGGCCCTACTCGGTGCCCTGGCGGACTGAGCGGATCTCGTCGTCGGGGTTCCCGAAGCAGGTCAACCGGCTCTCGGAGGCCGAGTCATCATGGCGGTCTGGGTCGAGCGAGCGGTCTGAAGACTCGCACCCGTACGCCCGGCTGGAGCATCTCGGGTCGGTGGGCATGACGTCGGTGCAGCGACAGGTTCCGGCGCAGCCGCACGGGTCGGTAGAGCGCCCGGTGTCCGAGCAGGACTCCGAGCGCCCTGGGTCAGCCGAGAATTGCGGGTCGGCCGAGCAGTTCGAGGACTTCGAGCCGGTCGAGCAGTCTGAGGCGGTCGAGCAGTCCGAGGTAGTCGAGCAGCCTGATGCGTCGGTGCGTTACCTGTTCCCCGCACCGCCGGGCGGGCAGTCAGCCGCCGCCAGGCGGCTGACTCGCTTCAAGCGCCGGATCGACGGCATGCTGGCCGAGATGCTCGGTGACGACTCCGACGAGGCCGCCGAGCCGTCGACAGCCGAGCCGTCGACAGCGGGGCGGTCGACCGCCGAGCGGTCGCCAGCTGAGCCTGACGAGACGTTCTGGGGACCTGGCGAGCGCCGGGATAGCGCGCCGTCAGCCGGCTATCGGAGCAAGCACCGGATGACCGACCCGGTCAGGGAGCCTAGGCGGTCTGATGGTCAGCGGAATGTGCCGCGGCACGCGGCTCCTCCGGTCAGCTTCAGCGCGAAGCTGACCGGCCGGTACGCGGCCCACGCCGCATGGTGACCCCCGCGCTACCAGGCACGCCATACCGAGGCGCCGCTCTGACCATCGACCCGCATCGGCCGGATGATCTTGCGGCGCAGTGTGGCCTTGCGACTGCCGTCGGGATAGAGCCGCAACCTGGCGAGCTCCCAGTGCCCGTACTCGGCATGGTCCGTCAGAATCCGCCGCGCGACCTCTCCTGAGGTTCCGCGCGGCAAGTTGAGTACGAGGTAGGAGTACTCCGCCATCACCCCATATTGTGCGCGACAGCGGCGATGATTCAATCAGCCTTAAGGAATCCGCCATCATGAAGCAGTTTCGGTGCCACAGGTGAGCGAAGTGATCGGACTTGCGGAGTCAGCCGGCCACCTGCGGTAGCCTCCTGGGCGACTGCAGGATGTGAGGTTGAAACGACAGTGGCAGCAAGGACGAGCCCGACAGTGCGGAGCGGGAAGGCCGCCGCAGGTAGCGCCGCGAGAGGCGACCGGCGGCTGGTTATCGTCGAATCGCCAGCCAAGGCGCGCACGATCGCCAGCTATCTCGGCAAGGGCTACACAGTCGAGTCCAGCATCGGCCACATCCGCGACATGCCGGGCAGCGCGGCCGAGATTCCGGCGAAGCTCCGGAAGGAGCCGTGGGCCAGGCTGGGCGTCAACGTCGATGCTGACTTCGAGCCCCTCTACGTGGTGAACGCGGACAAGCGCCAGCAGGTCAGCAAGCTCAGGCAGTTGCTGAAGGACGCGGACGAGCTGCTGCTGGCGACTGACGAGGACCGCGAGGGCGAAGCGATCGCCTGGCATCTGCGTGAAGAGCTCAAGCCGAAGGTTCCGACCCTGCGGATGGTCTTCCACGAGATCACGCCCGAGGCGATCGCCGCTGCCGTGGCGAACCCGCGCGAGATGGACCTCGGTCTGGTGGAGGCCTACCAGACCCGCCGGGTGCTCGACCGGCTGTACGGCTACGAGGTCTCGCCCGTGCTGTGGAAGAAGGTCATGCCGCAGCTATCGGCCGGCCGGGTGCAGTCGGTCGCCGTCCGGCTGGTCGTGGACCGGGAGCGGGACCGAATGGCGTTCCGGGCCGCACGCTACTGGGACCTGGAGGCCGAGTTCGCCCCCCGTGACGCGGTCGCGGCAGAACAGGAGGTGTCCTCTTTCACCGCGGCGCTGGTCGCGGTGGACGGACGTCGGGTAGCCCAGGGCCGCGACTTCACCCCGTCCGGCGAGCTGCGGCCCGCCAGGCAGAGCGCACCGGACAAACCGGGCGCACCGGAGGCTAACGAGACCGACGGGGCCGACTCCGGCCAGCTTCCGATCCTGCATCTAGACGGCGAGGCGGCGGCCGGGCTTGCCGACCGGCTGAGCGGCGCCGCGTTCTCCGTCAAATCGGTAGAACGCAAACCATACCGGCGGTCGCCGTACGCGCCGTTCCGCACCACGACGCTGCAGCAGGAGGCCTCGCGCAAGCTTGGCTTCTCGGCGAAGTACACGATGCAGGTAGCGCAGCGGCTGTATGAAAATGGCCATATCACCTATATGCGGACCGATTCGGTAACGCTGTCCCAGACCGCGATCACTGCCGCCCGTTCCCAGGCCCGCGAGCTGTACGGGGCTGAGTACATCCCGGACGCGCCGCGGGTCTACGCCAGCAAGGTGAAGAGCGCCCAGGAGGCACACGAGGCGATCAGGCCGGCCGGCGACAGCTTCCGCACGCCGGCCAAGGCCCGGCTGTCAGGCGATGAGTTCCGCCTGTACGAGCTGGTCTGGAAGCGGACCGTCGCCTCGCAGATGAAGGACGCAGTCGGCGAGTCGGTCTCGGTACGGGTGACCGGCCGGTCCACCGCGGGCGAGGACGCCGAGTTCGGCGCGTCCGGCAAGGTGATCACCTTCTACGGATTCCTCAAGGCATATGTGGAGGACGTCGAGGAGGCCGACGGCGCCGACCGTGATGACCGGGAGCGCCGCCTGCCGCCGCTGGCCGACAACGATCCGCTGACCGCGCTGCGGCTGGCCGCGGCCGAGCACGCGACCAGGCCGCCCGCCAGGTACAGCGAAGCGTCCCTGATCAAGGAGCTTGAGGACAGGGAGATCGGGCGGCCGTCCACCTACGCCTCGATCATCGGCACCATCCTTGATCGCGGTTACGTCTTCAAGAAGGGCACCGCTCTGGTCCCGTCGTTCGTCGCCTTTGCCGTGGTCAACCTGCTCGTCCGGCACTTCGAGCAACTGGTGGACTACGAGTTCACCGCCCGGATGGAGGAGGCGCTCGACGAGATCGCCAGGGGCGAGGCGGGCCGGGTGCCCTGGCTGCGCCGGTTCTATTTCGGCACCGACGGTACGGATGGCCTGAAGGAGGAAGGACTGAAGGACCTGGTCAGCGATCTCGGTGAGATCGACGCCAGGGACGTGAGCTCGTTCCCGCTGGTCGGCACCGACATCGTGATCCGGGTCGGCAGGTACGGCCCGTACCTGGAGCGGGACGGACAGCGGGTTAACATCCCTGAAGGCACCGCGCCTGATGAGCTGACCCCCGAGTTCGCCGCCGAACTGCTCGACCGGCCAAGCGGCGACAAGATCCTGGGCTCCGACCCAAACTCCGGCCTGGTCATTGTGGCCAGGGCGGGGCGGTTCGGCCCGTACGTCACCGAGGTGCTCGCGGAAGACGCCCCGGCCACGGCCAAGCCGCGGACGGCATCGCTGCTCAAGTCGATGGACCTGGACAGCGTGACCCTGGACGAGGCGCTGCGCCTGCTCACACTGCCGCGCACCCTTGGCGAGATCGATGGCGAGCAGGTCACCGTGCAGAACGGCCGGTACGGTCCGTATGCCAAGAAGGGCACGGACAGCCGCTCGCTTGAGTCCGAGGAGCAGCTGTTCACCCTGACGTTGGAGCAGGCGCGCGAGCTGTTCGCGCAGCCCAAGCAGCGCGGCCGGGCGGCCAGTGCAGCCGCGGCACCGCCGCTGCGCGAGCTCGGTGCCGACTCGGCGACCGGCAAGCCCATCGTGCTGCGGGAAGGCCGCTGGGGGCCGTACGTGACCGACGGCGAGACCAACGCATCGCTCCGCAAGGGCGACACGGCAGAGTCCATCTCGCTGCAGCGGGCGATCGAGCTGCTGGCCGAGCGCCGGGCCAGCGGCCCGGCGCCGAAGCGCCGTTCCGCTGGTTCGGGGCGACCAGGCGGCAGAACCTCGGGCCGGGCGGCAGCAGCCAAGTCCGGCGCAGCGAAGTCCGGCGCAGCGAAGTCCGG
>Ga0209517_10009524_pt1 | contig 11049 bp, 10 predicted proteins | sample PeaSoiMetSII2010_FD_187695 | JGI IMG/M metagenome (GOLD analysis project Ga0209517, IMG submission 187695) | Peat soil microbial communities from Weissenstadt, Germany - SII-2010 (SPAdes) (version 2) | ecosystem: Environmental > Terrestrial > Soil > Wetlands > Peat | place: Germany... | reverse complement strand
CCTGGCTCTGTAAGCGGCTGATCAACTTTTCCTTGGTGAGGGCCATGAGATCTCCCCTGCGGCTATCCGCGGTAACTACTTTGATTTATTATGATAAAAAAAAATTGACTGTCAAGCTTTTTTTCTAAGGTTCACAGGGGTGAAACGGCCCGCTTTTTCTCGGGGGCCGGGGGCCGGCGAATACCGAACTGGAGGGCCCGGAACTGGCAGGCGTCCAGGCATTTCAGGCACATGATGCATTCCGGGCTGTCGAATTCCTCGGCCGGTTTGACGCCGGTAGGGCATTTACGGGTGCAGGCCCCGCATTCCACGCAATTGCCTTCGATGAACTCCAGGTGCACCAGGGTCATGCGGGTGAAGAGACTGTAGAAGGCCCCCAGGGGACAGAGCATGCGGCAAAAGGGACGGCTGATGAAGACCATCAGGATCAGCAAGATCGTCAAGATGGTAATCTTATTCCAGAAATAAACACCCAGAGTGACCCACAGACTGGGTTTCAGTAAGATCATGGGCAGCGCCCCTTCCAGGGTTCCCGCGGGGCACAGCAGCTTGCAAAACCAGGGGTGTCCCAGGCCGGTGGAGTCCACCAGGACCAGGGGCAGGATCACCACCAGGACCGCCAGGACCCCGTACTTCACCCAGCGCAGCGGCTCCCACAGGGAAAACTTGCGCACCGGGATTTTGTGGATCAAGTCCTGGATGAAGCCGAAGGGACAGAGCCAGCCGCAGGGGAGGCGGCCCACCATGGTGCCGATGAAGCCGAGATACCCCACCACGATGGCCCCCGGGTGGGGTAAGGCGCCCGGGGCGTGGAAACGGATGGCGGCCAGGAAGTTCTGGACGGCGCCCACCGGGCAGGAGAGCAGGGCCCCGGGGCAGGAGTAACAGTTGAGCCCCGGATGGCACACCGCCTTCAGGGGCCCCTGATAAATCACCGAGCCGCCGAAGGGGAAAAGAAGATAGGCGTTGGTCCCGAAGGCCACCAGGGTCTGGACCAGGGTCCGTAACCTGACCATTAACCCACCCCGATGCAATTCAGGCAAATGGTATTGCCCAGATTCTGGACAAAATCCAGCTCGCCGCTGTTGATCCCCCAGATGAAGAGCAGGGTGAAGAAGATGATGAGCCAGACCGCTTTCTTGGGCATGAACCCCCCAGAAGAGCCCGCCGCTTGTCAGCGAGCGGCCGGGAATGACCTTCTAACTTCTCTTCTTAATTATAATCAATGGGTGGGGCGCTGGGGAAAATTTTTTATCCGGGCAGAGACACTTTTCTGAGAATATCCTTTATCCGGGCCGCGGCTGCTTCCCTCTTGCCTCAGCCCCCGCCAGGAATTATCTTGCAGCTATCCTTAGGGTTTTGCTCGCCGGAGGCGGCCATGGGTAAGACGGCGCTGATTGTCGCGGACATGCTCAATGATTTTCTCGACCCTAAAGGTTCGCTGTACGTGGGGGCCAGCGGCCGGGAGATCATCCCCTTTGTGGCCCGGAAGATTGAGGAAACCCGGCGGCAGGGCGGGGTGGTGATCTTCGTCTGCGACGCCCATGCCCCGGACGACCGCGAATTTAAATACTTCGGCGCCCACGCGGTCCGGGGCTCCTGGGGAGGCCGGATCATCCCGGAGCTGCCGCTCTTGCCCGGGGATCTCCGGGTGGAGAAGACCCGTTACAGCGCCTTTTCCAGCACCAACCTGGAGGAGATCCTGAAAAAGGAGCAGGTGGAGCGGGTGGAAGTGGTGGGGGTGTGCACCTCCATCTGCGTCATGGAGACGGTCAAGGAGCTTTTCGACCGGGATATCCCGGCGCTGGTTTACCGGCAAGGGGTGGCCGACCTCGACCCCGAGGCCCATGCCTTTGCCCTGAAGCACATAGAGCGGATTTTCGGGGCCAAGGTGGTGTGAGAGGATAGCGTTCGGTGATCAACACGCCAGATGGCAGGAAAAAATGCGGAGATATGGCAGAGTTACCCTTAGGGGAGGCTTAACCTCGTCCTACTCTGCTAATGGCGGGATGCGCTTCGCTTTCCCGCCCTACGGGCTTTATTGTTGGCGGGCCGGAGGCTGCATCTCACCCAGCCAACCGGGGGCTACCAGGGGACATGTTTGTCAGTGCCCCACCCGAGATATAATCCGGTATCCAGGTCCAAATCAACATGGAAGGCTATTTCTTTCACTTTATAGTTATTATAGTTAATGGCCTCGGCTTTAAGCAACAGCGGAACTGCATCAGGTGACTCATCCATGGAATTATATATCACCGTGGCATATATCCGATAAACCGGGAAGGTTACGCCACCGATTTCGGTGGAGGTCATCTTAGACTCCAATAGCTGCCAGGCGCAAGGGAAGCGAAATAGGTAGGCTATGCTGCTCTGTTTATTCTCATTGAAGAACTCATCTTGAATTTCCGTACGGATTTTAAAAGCCATCTCTGTTTGTTTAAATTGGGGCTCGTCATTAACTTTATCCATTTTTACCTGATATATGTAGTCCAGGGCAACACATTTATCAAATTGCTTATTTTGTAATAAGCTCAGAAGAGTCTTGGCCTGCTCTTCAAAATTCGGGGCGCCGCCACAGGATAGCAAAAGGAAACTTAAGAATATCAACATAAACCCTTTCATTTTCACGATTCGGTGCCTCCCGATCTTGCCTTAGTCCCCGCCAGCGACGCCCCAAAAATACCTTCCTTCCAAGTGAAAAGCAACAATAAACCGGGATTATGCGGCAGCCTCGGCCACCAAAGTTTAACCATGGTTTTTGGGGACCTCTCTGCCCAGGGGAAAACCGCGCAAGTTTCCGTCCTGGAAGCCAATTCCTTGCAGCGATGGCATGATAGCATAAATTTCCATGAATCGGACAACCCACCAGCCGGGCCTAGTAATTTTTCCAATAAGTTGGGCATACCTGCCCCTCAAACCTGGGCGTTACCCTCAGAGCCTCAATTATTAGAGCGATGATCTGGTGATGATCACAGCTGGGCCGCCGGTGACGTCAAACCATTACTCCGGTTCTCCATGGCAGATGCCGCAGCGCTGGCAAACCGCCGGCCGGCAGGGCGGGGTCTCCCGGGCTTCCAGGGCCCGCTGGTATTCCTCCCAGAGGTAGTCTTTCTTCAAGCCGTGGTCGATGAAGTCCCAGGGGAAGAGCTCGTCGGGGGGGCGGGGCCTCAGGGTGAAGAAGTCCGGATTGACGGGGCTTTCCCGGAAGGCCTGGCTCCAGCCGCTCCGGTGGGCGGCCAGCAGCAACTCCCCCACCCGGCGGTCGCCCCGGGCCAACAGGGCCTGGACGTAGGCCCATTTAGGCAGGTCGGTGTGGACCCGCACCTCCTTGACCCCGTGAAATTCCCGAGATACCAGGCGGAGGCGCTTTTTCAGCTCCGCCACTTCCAGGAACGGAGCCCACTGGAAGGGGGTGAAGGGCTTGGGGACGAAGGAGGAGAGGCTCAGGGTGATGAGGCCCAGGTGGCGCTTGCCGCGGCTGTCCTTGAGGACTGAGTGTTCCAGGAAGCGGACCAGCCGGGGGATTTCCGCCACCTCCTCCAGGGTCTCGGTGGGCAGGCCCACCATGAAATAGAGGCGAAGCTGCGGGATACCGGACCGGCTTAGATTCACCGCGGCCTGGGCCAGATCTTCCTGGCTGAGGCCCTTATTTAACACCTTTCGTAAACGCTCGCTGCCGGCCTCCGGGGCCAGGGCGACGCTCCGTACCCCGCCCCGGGCCAGGAGCTGGAAAAGCTCCTGGTCAGCGGAGTCGGCCCTGAGCGAACTGATCCCGATTTCGCCGCCCGCGGCCAGGATTTTCCGGCACAGTTCCTTGACCGCGGGGTGGTCGCTAACCGCAGCCCCCACCAGGCCCACCTTGCGTTTTTGCAGCAAGCCCCGCCCCACCTGGGTCCACAGCTCTTCCAACGGCCGCTCCCTGGGCGGGCGGTAGACAAAGCCGGCGGCGCAGAAACGGCAGCCCCGGGAGCAGCCGCGGCCAGTCTCCACCAGGAACATCTCCCCCCATTCGCTCTGGGGAGCGCACAGGTGGCTGTGGGTGGGATAAGAAGCCAGTTCCGGCAGGTGCGGGGCCTGCACCCGGGGAGGATAGCCCGGCTCGGGATCGAAGCCGGCCAGGCGGCCGTCCGGGTGGTAGCGGGGCCGGTAGCCGGCGGGCACGTAAGCCCCGGGGATGGTTTGGGCCAGGTCCTCCAGCAGCAGGAGGCGCGGCCGCTCCGCCTGCCCCTCGGCCAAAAACTGGAAGAAGGGGACCGCCCCGGCCTCCCCCTCCCCCAGGAAAAAGGCATCCACAAAGGGCGCCAGGGGCTCGGGGTTCAGGAAGGTGGCCACCCCGCCGGCCAGGACCAGGGGGTCGGTGGGGCGGCGTTCCGCGGCCAAGAGGGGCACCCCGGCCCCCTCCAGGATTTGCAGGACGTAAGGGTAGTCGGCCTCGAAGGAGATGGAAAAGGCCAGGGCGGCAAAGTCTGACAAGGGCCGCTGCGACTCCAGGGCGAGGATGGGGGTGCGGGTGCGCTGGTGCTCCCGCCAGTCCTCCGGGCTGGGGAGAAAGGCGCGCTCGCAGTGGAGGCTTACGGTGTCATTGAGCAGCCGGTAAATGGTCTGAAAGCCCAGGTTGCCCATGCCCACCGGGTAGATCTGGGGGTAGATCAGGGCCACGGGCCAGCGGGCTCCCCAGTTCCGCAGCACTGCGCCTCGTTCCTGGGCCAGGATTTTTTTTAGACGTGCCTTGATCTTGGCAGACATGGCGGTGAGCGCAGCAGGCGTGGAAATGGTGGGCAGTGCCACCCTACAAGACTAAAAGTACATGATAAGCAAAGGGGGGTGATAAATCACCCCCCTACGAAAAAACGAAAAACAGCCAAAAACTCGAAACTCGAAACTGGGCGACCCAGCGGGTCCGCCCCTACAACTCGGAACCCGAAACTCAGGCGTCCTTCCTCAGGAAAGCCGGGATGTCCAGCTCGCTTTCCTCATATTGGAGGTCCGGGTGGACGATGTTCCGCTTGGCGCCCACCACCCCCAGATTGGCCGCGGGCCGGAGATTGCCCGGCCGCGCCTCGTTGTTCCGGGGCGGCTCCGAAGTGCGCAGGATGGTGGGGATCTCCAGGTCCTCCGGCGGCTGGGTTGACTGCGTCCAGGCGGACCGTTCCATTTCGGCGCGTTTGCCAATGCCGGTGGCGATCACCGTCACCCGGATCTCGTCCGCCAGTCCTTCATCGTAAACCAGACCCCACTTGATGATGGCCTCTTCGTGGGCCTCCTCCTGGACGATGCCGCAGATTTCCCGAAGTTCCTCCATGGAGATGTCGGGGGCGGAGGTGATGTTGATCAGAATACCCCGGGCGCCCCGAATGGAGATGTCTTCCAGGAGGGGACTGGAGATGGCTTTGTGGGCGGCATCCGCGGCCCGGTTGCCGCCGTTGGCGATGCCGGTGCCCATGAGGGCCATGCCCCGCTCCTTCATGACGGTGCGGACGTCGGCAAAGTCCACGTTGATGAAGCCGGGGACCATGATGAGGTCGGAGATGCCCCGTACTGCAAAGCCCAGGACTTCGTTGGCCATGCCGAAGACATCTTTGATGCGGGAGTTTTTGGAGCTGAGACTGAAGAGGCGGTCATTGGGAATGGTGATGATGGTGTCCACCACCTTACGCAGTTCCTCGATCCCGGTTTCGGCCAGGCGCCGCTTCATCTTGCCCTCGAATTCAAAGGGTTTGCTCACCACGGCCACGGTGAGGGAACCCAATTCCCGGCTCAGGTCGGCCACCACGGGAGAGGCACCGGTGCCGGTGCCGCCGCCCATGCCCGCGGCAATGAACACCATGTCGGCACCCTGGATCACCTGCTTGAGGCGTTCGCCATCCTCCTCGGCCGCCTTACGGCCCACTTCCGGGTCGCCGCCGGCCCCCAGCCCCCGGGTGACGCCGGAGCCCAGTTGGATCTTCACCGGGGCCAGACTCCGCTCCAGCGCCTGGGCGTCGGTATTGGCGGCGATGAAATCCACCCCCACCATCTGGGAGGCGATCATGTCATTGATGGCATTGCCTCCGGCGCCGCCGATGCCTAACACCTTGATTTTGGCCGTCAATTCGTTGGGGACTAATTGAATCTTCATCCTGGACACCCCCTCGTGGCCATCATACCACTTTTGGAAGATTCATACCACTTCCCGGAACCATTTTTTGATCCGGCCCCAGAGACCGCGGGAGGAGCGGCTTCCCGTCCAGCGCGCCGGAGGGGCCCAGCGGCCGGTCTGGCGTTGGGCCTTCCGTTGGTTCTTAAAACCGTGGAGCACCAGGCCCACGGCAGTGGCAAAAGATGGGTCATGAATGACGTCGATGAGGCCGCCCACCCCCATGGGATACCCGATGCGGGTGTGCATCTGGAAGGCCTCGCCGGCCAACTGCGGGAGTCCGTCCACCAGGGCGCCGCCGCCGGTGAGCACCGCGCCGGAGTGCAGCGGATGGTTAAAGCGGGCCCGCTGGAGTTCTTTGCCCAGCAAGTTGATGATCTCCACCACCCGCAAATGGATGATCTCCGCCAGCCGGCCCCGGGGCACCTGCTGGATATCCCGGCCCGTCAGCCCCGGAACCTCCAGCATTTCCGCGGGGTCGCCCAGGACATTGAGACAGGAGCCGAATTCCTTTTTGAGCACCTCAGCATTATAGAGGGAGGTGGGGAGGCCCACGGCGATGTCGTTGGTGAGGTTGTTGCCCCCCACCGGCAGGACGAAGTTTTGCCGCAAGGCATTCTCGGCGAAGATGGACAGATCGGTGGTGCCGCCGCCGAAATCGATGAGGGCCACTCCCAGCTCTTTTTCTTCCTCGGTGAGCACCGCCTCCCCCGCGGCCAGGCTTTTCAGGGCGATGCCGGTCACCTCCAGGTTGGCCCGATTACAGCATTTGATGATGTTATTCAGGGAAGTGACCGCGCCGGTGACGATGTGGACCTTGCATTCCAGACGCACTCCGTGGATGCCCACCGGGTCCTTGATGCCGTCCTGGCCGTCAATCAAAAAATCCTGTACCAGGGTGTGGATCACCTCCCGGTCGGAGGGAATGGCCACGGTGCGGGCCGTGTCGATGACCCGATCCATGTCCGCCGGGGTCACTTCCCGATCCTTGATGGCGATGATCCCCTGGCTGTTGATCACCTTGGTCTGGCCGCCGCCGACGCTGGCATAAACGGAGCGGATCTCGCAGTCGGCCATGACTTGCGCCTCTTCCACGGCCTTGCGGATGGCCCGCACGGTATTTTCGATATTGACCACCACCCCTTTGCGCAGGCCGCCGGCGGTGGGGGCGCATCCCAGGCCGACGATCTCCACCTGGTTTTCCCGCACTTCTCCCACCACCGCGCAGATCTTGGTGGTGCCGATATCCAAACCAACGATGAGTTCTTGGGGCACGTGAGTTATCCTATTGACCCTCGTCCGTCTCCTTCAGGTCGATGAGGACCCGCTGAGGATCATCGAGGTTGATGCGCCCGGTCCGGGACAGGTAGCCCTTTTGGGCCATCACCGGCAAAACCTGGGCGAATTTGCACAGCTTTCCCAAATAGTCCTTAAAGCCGAGGTCCAGGGCCGCCCCCAGGCCGTTAACATAAAGGGTGAAACCCCGATCCGGGTCCAGGTGAACCTCGGAGACGTTTTCCAGGTTCACCGGCGCCGGGGCGTCCTTGAGCACGTCCAGCAATTGAAAGGTCTGGGCCACCAAGGGCGGCAGCACCCCTTCCGGGTGCTGCAGATTCTCCGGTTTCAGCCCGGTAATTACCGGGAAGTTATGTGGATCCCCGGAGGTTAACGGGTGAAACAGACTTCCCTGGCGATCGAGGTAAAAGAGTTCTTCCCCCATCTGCACCAGGGCTACCGGCTCCCGCTCCTGGAGGCGCAGACGGAGCCGGTCGGGCCATCTCCGGGTCACTTCGACCCGGGCGATCCAGGGATGGGCCTCCAGGGCCCGTTCCACCTGCCCCGGCCGCAGGGCCAGGAGGTTGGTATCGGGGCCCAACTTGGCCAGTTGCAGGATGACCTCGGGGGTGAGGTGCCGATTGCCTTCGATCTCGATGTTCTTGATATCTTTAATGCAAAAATAGGAACAAATCAAGAGTTGATGATAGAGGAGCACCAGTCCCAGGCAGACCCCGGCCAGGCTGATGAGTCCCCCGGTGAAAACGGCCAGCCACAGCCAGGACCTGGAGGACCCGCCGCCCTGGGTCCGGCGATAGCTGTTGCGCGGCCTTCTCCCCGGGATCAGGCCGGGCTTCTTCAGCGGCTGCTGGGGCCGCAGGCGGAAATTCCGCGTATTTCGAGCCATGGCGGTTTTCCTTAGGGTCGAGCCTCCCCCGAGCCACCGGCCTTGCCGTTGAGTCGGGCCAGCAGGTCCTCCCCGGCTTTCCAGATATCCCCGGCCCCCAGGGTGAGGACCAGGTCGTCTTTCTGCAGGTGCTCCAGGAGGGCCCCGGCTACCGCGCCCCTTTCTGCCACAAAGTGCACCGCGGGATGGCCGCTGCCGCGGACCCCTTCATAAACGGCCCGGCCCGAGACGCCTTCCCGGGGGGATTCGCCTGCCGCGTAAATTTCGGTGATGAATACCAGCCCGGCCCGGGCAAAGACCGGGGTGAATTCCTCCAGCAGGGCCGCGGTGCGGCTGTAGCGGTGGGGCTGGAAGGCCACCACCAGGCGGCGTTGCGGGAAGGCCTGATTCAGGCCCGTCAGGGTGGCGGAGATTTCGGTGGGGTGATGCCCGTAGTCGTCGAGCACCAGCACCCCCCGGGCGGTGCCCTTCACCTGGCAGCGTCGCTGGATCTGCCCCAGCCCCTTAAGTCCCTGACGCCACACGGGGAAATCGAGTCCCAGGTGATGGCCCACGGCACAGGCGGCCATGGCGTTGAGGACGTAGTGGCTCCCCGCCAGAGGCACCGTAACCCGGCCCAGGGCCCGGCCCCGATACCACAGGCGGAACCGGCACCCCATCCCCTGGGGCTCAGGTTCGGTAGCCCGGAAATCGGCCCCGGGCAGCAGGCTGTAAGTGGTGAGTCCGCCGGAAAACCGGGGCAGCAGGGGAGCCAGGTGGGGATCGTCGGCCCAGGCCACCAGCTTGGCCTCCGGAGGCAGCTTTTGGAAATAGGCGGCGAAAGTCTCCTGGATATGGGCCAGGTCCCGATAGTGGTCCAGGTGCTCGCGGTCCAGATTGGTGACCACCGTGATCTGGGGGGAGAGATAGGCGAAGGAGCCGTCGCTTTCGTCGGCCTCGGCCACAAAGTAGCCCCCCCGGCCCAGGACGGCGTTGGAGCCCAGGTGGTCGCACAGGGCTCCCACCACCACGGTGGGATCGAGGCCGCCGGTCCTGAGAATGGCGGCCACCATGGCGGTGGTGGAGGTCTTGCCGTGGGCCCCGGTGATGGCCACCTGGAAATGTCCCTCCATGAGCCGGGCCAGCAATTGGCCCCGGCGCAACACGGTGAGACCCCGGGCCCGGGCCGCGGCCAGCTCCGGATTATCTTCCTTCACCGCGGTGGTGTGCACCACAATGGCCTCGGCCGGTAACTGCTCAGGCCGGTGGCCCTCATGGAACTTCAGGCCCAGGGTCTCCAGGCGGCGGGTCAGGGGCCCGGCCGCCAGGTCGGAGCCGCTCACCCGGTGGCCGCGGCGCACCAGGAGCTCCGCCAGCCCGCTCATGCCGATGCCGCCGACGCCGATGAAGTGGTAGGGGGTCAGATTAGTCATATTTAGGGAATCGGGGTGGTCTCGTGCCCTCCATAGATAATTGCTAAAATCGACTTGATTAAATGTCCAATTTTCTTTTCCATCAGTTAATGTAGGGTGGGTCCTGGTTTACGGCTGGCGAGGGCCGCTACACATTTTCCCGAACCGGTTTTTCAGGGACAGGTAAATTTTTTTTAAAAACAGCAAGACATCCAGATAACACATAAAATATCATCCCGAGGTTGCGGTTATGTAGGGTGGGCTCCAGCCCACCATCATTTCCTTTTACCTTCCAGCAACTCCAGGCAGCCCCGGACGATCTCCTGGGCGGCGTCCGGCCGGGCCAGGCGGCGGGCGGCCTCCTCCATGCCGGCCAGGATATCAGGCGCGGCGATAAATTGCCTTATCTTACCAGCGAAAACGGCCCCGGTAAAATCTTTATTTAGGATGATCTCCGCGGCCCCGGCCTGCCCCAGGAAGCGGGCGTTGACCTCCTGGTGGTTGTTGGCCGCGAAGGGGTAGGGGACCAGCAGGGAGGCCCGGCCCACCGCGGTAATCTCCGCCAGGGTGGAGGCCCCGGCCCGGCTAACGATGAGGTGGGCCAGGTTCATCAAACCGGGCATATCCTGGGAGAATGCCTCCACCTGGGCCGCAAACCCGGCGGCGCCATAGCCCGCCGCCACCTCGGCCCGGTCCGCTTCCCCGGTCAGATGGAGGAACCGGAGCCGCTCCTGCAAGCCGGTCAGCTCCGGCAAGGCGGCCAGGACTTCCAGGTTCAGGTGGCGGGCCCCCTGGCTGCCGCCGGTGATCAGCACCGTGAACGGCGCCTCCGGCCGCGGCGGTCTAACCCGGAAAAACTCCTCCCGGGCCGGGTTGCCGGTCCAGGCCGCCAGGTTACGGGGAAACTGGCCCAGGGAGGCGGGAAAGGAGACGAAGACCCGCTGCGCCAGATGGGCCAGCCAGCGGTTGGTGAAGCCGGGCAGGGCATTCTGCTCGTGCAGGGCCAGGGGAATCCTCAGAGACCAGGCTGCCAGGCCCACGGGGCCGGAGGTATAGCCGCCCATGCCCAGCACCAGGTGAGGGCGCAGGGCCTGAAGCCGCGCCCGGGCCTCCCGAACGCTCCCCGGCAGGCGCCACCAGGTGCCCAGCCGGGAGAAGATCCCCTGGCCCTGCAAGGCCCGGCTGGCCACCGCCTCCCAGGGGAAGCCGGCGGCCGTGAGGATCCGGGTGGTCACGGGGCGAGGGCTGGTGAAGAAGCTGACCGCAACCCCCGGATGCGTCTCAAACTCCCGGGCCACCGCGATCCCCGGAAAGAGGTGGCCGCCGGTGCCCCCCGCGGC
>Ga0209517_10009523_pt1 | contig 11049 bp, 9 predicted proteins | sample PeaSoiMetSII2010_FD_187695 | JGI IMG/M metagenome (GOLD analysis project Ga0209517, IMG submission 187695) | Peat soil microbial communities from Weissenstadt, Germany - SII-2010 (SPAdes) (version 2) | ecosystem: Environmental > Terrestrial > Soil > Wetlands > Peat | place: Germany: Weissenstadt... | reverse complement strand
CGATGGCGATCGCAGCGCGGTTGCGGGATTCTTCTTCGCGCTGGAAGTGGCGTTGCAGCTCGACATAAACGTTACCGGGGCCAAAGATTCCAACCAGTTGATCGATCTGTTTGTGAGCCGCTTCGATGCCGCCTTGCCGCAAGGCTGCTGCCAGCGGACCTTCCGCTCCGCCAGTGAGGCAGATGAGGCCGTGGGCGTGTTCTTTGAGTTCTTCCGGGCAGACTGCGCCTTCACCCTTCTTCGCGCGTAACTTCATCTTAGTGATCAGGCGGCAGAGGTTCTGGTAGCCGGCGCGGGTGGAAACGAGGAGAGGAAGGCGAAAAGAATTTTCGATTGGTGATTTTCGATTGCCGATTGTGGAGGAAATTGTTGATTGGTGATTGATGATTGTTGATTGAACAGCGGTCGAACAATTGTGTTCAATCGGCAATCGGCAATCGGAAATCGAAATTTCAGCCTCGTGCTGAGTTAGTGGCTCACAAGTAATTTCCGCGCCGATATGCGCCTTGACCCCGATTTTCTTTGCGGCGAGATGGAAGCGCGGTGCGCCGTAAACGCCGTCAGTGTCAAGCAGCGCCATGGCGGGCATGCCCAGTTGGGCGCATGTTGCTATCAGTCCCTCGGGCAGGGAGGCGCCTTCGAGAAAGCTGAAAGCAGAGCGGGCGTGAAGTTCGATAAACAAGTTCTCAGTACCCAGTACTCAGTACTCAGAAAATGGGAAGGGTTTAACTGAGTACTGAGTACTGACAACTGAGTACTGTTTCAGTCATACGTTCCTTCCACAAACCAGCCGCCGCCCAGCAAATCGTGCACGATGCGGTAAAGAGCGACGGTCTCACCGTGTTGCAAAGCGAGGTCCCACTCGTCGCGGGACCAGGCTTCGCGCTCCCACCAGTCACCGGAGAAGCACCAGGGGCCGGCCTTCCAGAGCACACGGCCCTGCACGTCTTTTTTTCGACAAACCAAATGCATAGGTTGGCCATTTTCCAGAGTCACGTCGGCGCGCAGCGGGGGACGGAACCGGCGCAGAGCCGTGACGGCGGATTTCTCTTCCGTCAGGGTGGAAGCCGGCGTTTCGCGCAGACTCTTCTGTGGGGCCTCGACTACGAAGCGCTGCATGCGAAATCCTTCGGGATGGTGCGTGTCAAGCAACTCCAACGCTCCAACTTTGTTTTCGCCGACCATGCCGGCGATGCGGGCGAGGGTGAGTTCCAGTTTTTCCGGTTCGGGCGTTGGCGGAAGAAACAGACCGCCTTGCGCTGAACGCGGCCGTGCCGGTTCGGCGGCCAGGTGAATCTTCACGATGGGCGCGCCCGGAGGATGCGCGTTCAAATCCAGTTGCAATAGTTTGAGGAAGACTCTGGCGTCGAGCATGGGAAGAGGCAGGCGCAGGGTGCGGACAAAACAAATTGTCGATTGGCGATTTTCGATTGCCGATTGCAAAAGGAATTGTTGATTGTTGATTGCTGATTGTTGATCGAAACCCGGCACCTTTTCGAGTTCGAGCGTGAGCCGCAGTTCCTGCGTAGAGAGTGCCCGCGATGCTAATCGCGCACAGAGTTGCTCGAGCAGGCGATTCAGCAGGAAAGCCAGAGGTTCGAGCAGAACAATGGCGTATTCTAACTCAACCGCTTCTTCAAACACCATTGGAGCTTCGACCGGAACCAGCGTGCGCGGACTGATGCCCCCCGCCAAGTTTTGCAGACGCAGACCTTCTTGTCCTAGGCGCTCGCTGAGTGCGACTTCCGGCAGCGCGGCCAGGGCGCGCAGGCTGCGTATGCCCCAGCGGTCGAGGGTTTCGAGCAGGCGGCCGGCCTCTTCTTTCTGATCTTCTTCCGTCCGATCTTCTTCCAGACGATCGGGAAACAGAACTTCTATTGGCAGAGCCCCCAACTGCTCTGCTTCTTCGCCCGCAGGAATCACGGTGACGCCAGAGAAACCGCGGGCTGCGAGCATGGCGGCATCGGGATTGGACGCTGTGGCAACGTTGGTTTCGAGTCCCAGCACGGCGGCACGATGGTAGATGGCGCGGGAAATTTCGGGCAGCGATCCGAACAACGACTCCATGCCGGTGAGATCGAGGAGAACGGTGTTACAGGCTGTATCCTCCACGCAGGGTGAGAACGATTGAGCACAGTCGAGCAAGGCGGCGTGCGCGGCGGATTCCTGCAGCGCGGAGCGCGGGCGCAAGGCCAGCTCCGCGCACAATTCAGCCTGGGCTTTGGTCATGCCCGGCGTGATGCCCATGCGGCTGGCCTTTTCATTGACTGCAAAGATGTTTTCCAGCGGCGGCTTGCCTTCGAGAATAGCCACAGCGCGCGCCTTCAGTTCCGGTTCGGCGCGTAAAGCGGCTGCAACGGGAAAAGTCGGCACGTAGATGCAGGCGAAAGGCATAACGACATTGACTCATTGAGCGATTGAGTCATTGAGAGAATGAACCCAGATTCAATGACTAAATGATTCAATCTCTCAATGATTCAATTCCTTCATCCCGCCCAGGCGGTTTTGGATTCGAACGTTACCGAGCGCGCGGGTTTGCGTTCCAGCCGCGAGCGAATGAGTTCGGCGGTGATATTTAATCCGGTCAATAATTGCGCGTGCGCGGGATATGGAAAATCAAATGTGGATTGCCCGATTAGGCAAATTTTCTTTCGCCCCTCCGGGGCTGCAATATCTCCCGCGGTTAACCCACGGCTGGAGTTCACCCTGAGCGGAGCCGAAGGGCCGTGGGCTGCATTCTTTCGCCGCTCTTCGACAGGCTCAGGGCAGGCTTTCGCGGCTGATTCACCGGAATTATCAGCATCCAACAAACGGTTATCCTGCGCGATTGACGCTTTCAGTTCGTCCCTCGGCGGTCCCAGCTGCAGCAGCAGGGAAGAACAGCTTCCGGCGATAGCTTGCTGCTCGATGGCCAGCAGAATCGTGGGCGTATGTTCGACCGCGCGGCGGAAGCGGAACCACGTGGTCAACGGGATGCGGCGGGCGGACTGAGACGGCAGATCGCCGAGATCAAGGGCAATCAGACCGAAGCCTCCGCTTTCCAGCAGGAGGTCAGTGGCGCGCAGAACTTGCTCGAGGCGGTGTTCTGTGTGATTTGTGCTGTGCGCTTGAATTCGATCCTCCGGATTTTCAAAAAAGCTTTTCTCCGTGCCTCTGTGTCTCCGTGGTGAATTCTTTTTTTGTGCTGAACTTTCGCCGCAGCGCACCCAAAGTAACCGGCCGAGTTCTACGCCGGCGGCGGCGGCGGACTGGGGATCGAGCGCATCGCTGGCATCCACCACAACGCAGAATTCTCCGCGGCGGGTAGCGGCGGCCAGAGCGGCCAGGAGCAATGTGGTTCGTCCCGAAGACGCGGGGCCGCAGATTTCGGTGAGGCAGCCGCGGGGCAGGCCGCCGGTCAGGGCATCGAGGGCGGGGACGCCGCTGGAAACCATCTCCGGCGCGGGACGAATCGCGAGCCGCGAAGCCGAAGTTACGCTCGCTGGGGGGATTCTTGATTGTTGATTTTTGATTGTTGATTGAAGAACACGGGCGACGAGAGACTCCTGCGTTCCTGGCCTCTCGGGTATTTGCAGAGTCGTGTGGGGACAGCCGCCCTCGGCTGTCCGGTCGAGCGAAGCTCGACTGGCGCTGGCCAGCGAGTGCACCTCAGGGACGGTTTCTGCGTCAAAGACAAAAGGGCGGCCGGTGGCCGCCGAAGTGGAAAACACTGCGGAAGACATAAATTCCTCGGAAAATTTCAGGGAGCGCCGGGGCTGCTACTCATGGATACGTGCCGCGCCGCGGAGGCGATTTGCTACTTTCGCTTTTTATTCGCCTACATGGATTCTGCTCCGCCAGCTTTAGTTTGTCAAGCAGCCATCCTAAAAAGCTTCTAACCGCAAAGATCGCGAAGGGAGGCCGCAAAGGACGCGAAGCAGTACGCCTCTCGCCACACAGGTTGAAAGAGGTGCCAGTTCCTGGGCTGGCCTCTTTCTTAGCCTGTATTGTGCAGGCCGGCGGCGATGCCGTTGATGGTGGCTCCCAGGGAATAGTCGAGTTCCGGACTCTGCTGTTCGTGCTGCTTGCGCCGGAGAAGCTCCACCTGAATCAGGCTCATGGGGTCCACGTAAGGATTGCGCAGGCGGATCGATCGAGCCAGCACGCGATTGCGACCCAGCAACTCGCGCTGGCCGGTGACGCGCAGAACCATGCGGCGGGAGCGCAGGAATTCCTTCTCCAGCATGCCAAAGACGCGTTTCCGGAGCGCAGCATTCCGGACCAGCTCGGAATAGACGCGGGCAATGCCGAGATCAGCCTTGGCCATACCCAGTTCCACGTTCCGGATGAGGTCGGAGAACAGAGGGAATCCGCGCATCATCTGACGCAAGAGTTGCTGGTGTCCAGGTCCGCCTTTCGCGAACTGCTCCAGGGCGTGGCCCACGCCAAACCAGGCGGGCACGGCGTGGCGGCTCTGCATCCAGCCGAAAACCCAGGGGATGGCGCGCAAATCTTCCAGCTTCCGGCCTTGGGCGCGGCGTGAGGGGCGCGAGCCAATGCGGGCGGTATCAAGCTCATTGACCGGGGTCGCCTGCTCAAAGTACTCGAGCACGTCTGGATTCTCCGCAATCTCCCGCCGGTAGACGCCATAGGCCTCCTGCGACATTTGCTCGATGGCTTCCTCCCAGCGGGCTGCAGGCGCAGATTGCTCTTGGCCGGGACGAATGAGCGCTTCCAGACTGGCCGCAATCATCAGCTCCAGATTCCATTCCGCGAGCAGCGTGTCGGCATATTTCCAGTTGAGCACTTCGCCCTGCTCGGTAATACGGATGTGGCCGGAGAAACATCCGGGGGGCTGGGCGAGGATAGCCGAATGCATGGGGCCGCCGCCACGGCCGACCGTTCCTCCTCGTCCATGAAACAGCCGCAGGTTTACTCTCGACTCCTCGGCGGCGCGATGCAGCTCACGATGAGCCTTGTAAAGTTCCCAGGTGCTGGTGAGCATACCGCCGTCCTTGTTGGAGTCGGAGTAGCCGAGCATGACCTCTTGCCAGCGTCCCCAGGAATCGAGCAGACGCTGGTACTCCGGGCTGCCCCACAAGCGCCGCATTACGTCTCCGGCGGCGCGCAGCGAGGCGATGGATTCGAACAGAGGCACCGGCATCAAGCCGGGATCGTCGCCCGATCCCGCAACCTGGACTCCGGCCGCTTTCGCGAGACGAATCACCGCCAGCACATCGTTCTCCGACTCTGCGCCGCTGATGATGTAGTGGCGAATCGAGCAAGCCGGATGCGTCGCTTTCACTTGTGTGATGGTATGGAGTGTTTCGAGGACTTCCCGGCTTTCGGGAGTTGCAGGGGCGCCAGTGAGCGCTGGCCCCAGTTCCTCGATGACTTGAGCGTGCACCCGGGCGTGCTGGCGGATGTCGAGGGTATGGAGGTGAAAGCCGAACGTGCGGACCCGGCGCAGAAGCGAACGGAGGTAGTTCTGGGCTAGCCGTTCTCCGCGGTTGGCCGCGAGACTGCCGCGCACCAGCTGGAGATCGGCTTCGAACTCGGTGGCGCTGCGATAGACCACGGGAGCGTCCGCACCGTCGCGGGTGTGCTGCAGTTTGTGCAACATGTAAGAAAGGAAGCGGCGGTAACTTTCGCTTGTGTTGTGCGGCCCCCACTTCAAATGAACACCTGGAATCGTGCGTTCATAGTGGGCCAGCCGGGAGAGCAGTTCCTGCGAAGCGCCCGTTTGCCGGAGCGAGGAACTGAGGCGCTCGCGCAGGGACTCCAACTCGTTGAGATACTCACGGAGAATCAGGTCGCGAGCCATCTCGAGGGCGTGGCAGATGCTGTCGGTTCTGACCAGAGGATTGCCGTCGCGATCACCGCCAATCCAGGAGCCGAAACGGACGAGGTTGGGCAAGGCAGATTCTTCGAGTGCAGTCCTTTCGACTTCGGGCCCTTCGACTTCGGGCCCGTAGACGTCGCGGAACGAATCCGCGACCTCGGCGTAGATTTTCGGAAGCGCCTCGAACAGGGAAAGGCGGAAATATCGCAGGCCCATGCGAATTTCATCATCCACAGTGGGCTTGGCTAGGCGAACCTCGTCCGTTTGCCAGAGAGAGGTGACCTCCGCGCGAATGTCACCCTCGCAGTCTTCCGCTTCCTGCGCCGTGAGCGGAAGACGATCCAGCCGTTCCAGTTGCCGGGCGATGCGGCGCCGCTTCAGCAGAACCGTTTGCCGGGCGACCTCCGTGGGATGGGCGGTGAAGACGGGCGTGACCAGGATCTCGCCCAGCGCAGACCGCGCGGCAGCGGCTGAAATTCCCGCGCCTTTCATGCGCGAAAGCGTTCCACGGAACGACCCGGGGAGTTCAGTATGTTCGCGGTCCAACTGGCCCGCGCGCCGGCGCCGCTTGCGATGGTTGGTCTCGGCCAGATTCGTCAGCTCGAAATAAATGGCGAACGCTTTGGTCACCTGATAGGCCCGCAGCAGATCCATGGCAGAGACGGTTTCCTGGGCCTTGCGCATGAGTTCCGAAGCGGAGCCCCGCCGGGGATCGCGGCGCGCACTTTCGCGGCGCTCGATCAACAGTCGCCGCAATTCTTCCACCGATTCGAACAATTCCTGGCCAGCCTGCTCGATCAGCACTTGTCCCAGCACGGCGCCGAGCGAGCGCACATCGCGCCGCAGCGGATTGTCTTTCACCGGTTCGCCGGAACCTGCAATCAGTTCGGACAGACGGGCGCTCTGGTCGTCGGCCTTCCACAGCGGCTTGGGTTTGCTCGTGGCCATTTGGATAACGGATGTAGGAAGGATAAATGACGCGAGAAAGACTTAGCCACGGATTGCACGGATATTCACGGATAAAGCAAATGTTTGATGTCTTTGATCCGTGTGAATCGGTGTCGATCCGTGGCCAGTCTTTCTTGCGGTTGAAGTTTACTTGGGCACTTCGAAGCGGTAGCCGATGCCGCGCAGGGTCATGAGGTACTGGGGATGACGGGGGTCAGGTTCAATTTTTTCGCGCAGGCGGCGGATGTAGACGTCGATCGAGCGCGGCGTCACGAAGGGAGTTTCTTTCCACACCGCGTCCAGCAATTGGTCGCGGGTCAGGACGCGGCCGCGATGCGTGGCCAGGTACTCGAGCAGGCGGAATTCACGCACGGTGGTGAGCACGTTGCGTCCCTGGGCCTGCACGGTCATCGAGGAAACGTCAATTTCCAGGTCGCCGAGCCGGAGCACCTCGGTTGTGGCCGGAGCCTGTCCCAGTCCGCGCAGCACGGTGCGCACCCGGGCCACCAGTTCACGCGGACTGAACGGCTTGGTAATGTAGTCGTCTCCACCCAGTTCCAGCCCCTTGACGCGGTCGGCCTCGGCGGTCTTGGCCGTAAGGAAAATGACGGGGGTCGCCGAAAGAGCCGGGGTTTGCCGGATGTGGCGGCACAACTCAAAACCGTCGGCGCCGGGCAGCATAACGTCCAGAAGAAACAGCGCCGGCAACTCGCGTGCGGCCTCGGTCAGCACGGAAGCGCCGTTGACGAAGCTCTGTACTTCAAACCCGGCCCCCTGCAGGTTGTGCGAGATCAGGCGGGCGATGTCTTCGTCGTCTTCCACGACGAAGATGACAGGGCGGACCGGCCCCGTGCGTCCGGTGGTTGCAGGTGCCCCGTAGGATTCGGCTGGCAGGTGCATTCTTTCACTTCAGGCCACCCCGAAGTCCACAGGGCTTCAGGATCGGGAGGAACTCTCAAACTGTATTGGGGAAATGTTGCGCGAATGTTTCCTGATTGTTAATGAACGATGAATTTGTGAGAACCCAGTTGTCGGTTGCCAGTTGCCAGTGAGACTGAACTGGCAACTGGCAACTGGCCGCTGGCAACTGCTTCTACGTCGCCGCCTTCTTCTTGGGCGCATGCCGCAGGCTGCGGCCTTCGATCAGGCTATAGAGGTCTTCCGCGAGGTTGGTGGTGTGGTCTCCGGCGCGCTCCAGAGCTTGAGCCATGAGCAGCACATCAAAGCCGGAAGGATCGCTGTGCGACATGGCTTCCGCCAGGTACTTCTGGAAAAGGGCATGACAGACGCGGTCAATCTCCTTATCCATCTGCAGCACCTTGCGGGCACATTCCAGATCGAGCGTGGAAAAGCCCCGGTGAATCAGGTCGAGCATGTCGCGCAGGACGGAAGACATCTCGACCAACTGGCGCAGGTCAGAAGCCGCCATCTTTGCGGTTCTGGCTTGTGCCCGCAGCGCCACGCTCATGACCAGGTCTCCGATGCGTTCCAGGTCGGTCGTGGACTTCAGGCTGGAAAGCAACTGGCGGGCGCGGGCTTCGTTCACCCGCGTAATGGCCTCAGGCAAGCGCTCGTCAATCTGCCGCTCGATCAAGTCGAGTTCCTTCTCGCAGTCCTTGATGGCCAGAAAGGCCATGCGGGAGGAGTGGGTCAGCAGATCGCGGACGTTAAACGCCGCGTCCCGGGCGATGAGGCAGGCCCTCAGCGCCAGGCTTACCAGATCATCCGAAGCACCCGGTTTCGAATCGGCCGCAACGTCTGTGTCGTCGCCGAGCGCACGCCTGCGCGCACCCGCTGCCGGCTTGGAGGATTCAGTGCTTCCGGATTTTTGAACTCGACGCGGCATTTGGGGGCAAGAAGTTGAGAGTTAGTGTAGTCCTGAAATGTAAAAGGATGGTTACAACGTTGCCTGGGGCGGCGATTCTAATTACAGTGTTGAGACGGGGGCCGGTCCATGAACCTTGCTGACTATCTGCGCCGCGAGTTCACCTATGATGAGTGGGCCAACCGGGAAGTTCTCACGGTTATCCGAGCCGCTGGCGCGGCGAACGAGCGCTCGCTGCAGCTCATGGCACACATTCTTTCGGCCGAGCGGCTTTGGCTGGAGCGGCTGAAGCAGCAGCCCCAAAGTTCTCCGGTGTGGCCGAAGTCCGATCTTGAGCAATGTGAGGCGCAAGCGGCCGAACTCGCCCAGCAGTGGCGCGATTTTCTGGACCTGATCACCGCCGGCGATGTTCACCAGTCGGTTTCGTACAAAAACAGTAAAGGGGAGGCCTGGACGAGCACGATTGAAGACATTCTGACGCATGTCGTGATGCACTCGGCTTATCATCGCGGGCAAATCGCCAGCCACATGCGGGCCGGCGGACAGACTCCCGCCTATACCGACTTCATCCATGGCGTGCGCCAGGGGTTGGTCATGTAGGAGGCTAAGATCCAAGAAAGGGGACGGGGATGGAGGGTCGCTATCGGATATTCACCGCTTTTCAGATCCTGGCGGCATGTGCCCTCGTCTGGGGCCTTGTTACCTGGACCAACCCGTGGAACGTTCAGCGCTACATTGGAACTGCACTCGTGGTTGTGGGAATCAGCTGCATTGCGCTCGCGCGCTATCAACTCGGGAAATCGTTTTCTATATCCGCGCAAGCCCGCCAACTGGTCACCACCGGGCTCTACTCGAAGATTCGCAATCCCATTTATGTGTCCGGCGCGGTGTTGACCGCGGGGGTGATTCTGGTCGTGCACAGGCCGGTTCTGTGGGCGGCCTTTTTTGTCCTGATAATCCTGCAGGCTCTCCGTGCCCGGCGCGAAGCCCGCGTGCTGGAGGCGGCCTTCGGCGATGCCTACCGCGAATACCGGCGCAAGACCTGGTTTTAGAATGCGCTCAACAGCGTGGCGATGGTGGCGCCCGCCCACCCTTTGCCGTCGCCCGGCGCGAAGACGTAATATCTCAGCAATGAAAAAACTGTCTCTAGTCCTTCTCCCTGTGCTGTGTGCGATTTTCCTGCTGGCTGCCGATCAGCCCAAGATTCCACCCATGCCCATCGCAGTTTCGAACAACGCGGTCGCGGCGCTCCGTGGCGGTCTCGATGTCTATTCGCTGATGGGCATCGGACCCAAGAAGACCTGGGACGACATTACCAACAAGGTTTACGTCCTGCATCTCGCGGGGGCGAAATGGGTCGAGGAGCGTCCTGTGCCGGGAGTCGCCGGCAGGCTGGGTGCTTCGGCGGTTGGAGCCAGGGGACAGGTTTTTCTTTTCGGCGGATTTGTGGTGGACGGGCAGGGAAACGAAATTACCGTCCCCGACGTGAACTCCTACGTCCCCGGTGACCGCCGCTGGTACCGTGGCGCAGACATCCCCATTCCCGTGGATAACGCCGTGATTGGGGTGAACCAGAATCGCTACATTTATCTCGTCGGCGGGCGATCCAAAGATGGGCCGGTCAACAACGTGCAGGTCTACGACGCCGAGAAGAACACCTGGAGCGTGGCCACCCCGTTTCCCGGGACGCCGGTGTTTGGGCATGCTGGAAGCTTGACCGACGACGCCATCGTCTTCGTGGACGGCGCTAAGAAGAACCCGGCAAGCGGCAGCCCATACGTCACATCCGACGAGTGCTGGCTGGGCAAGATCGACCGCAAGGATCCGGACAAGATCACGTGGAGCAAACTCCCTCCTCATCCTGGCTCCGCGCGTTTCGGCATCGTGGCGGGCGTGGAGAAAAGCAGGGTCGTCTTTTCGGGGGGATCCGCCAGTTTCCATAACTTCAAGGGACAGGACTCCGAAGGCAAGCCGGTCGAACTTTCTCCGTTGACTTTTGACTACGACGTGCATGGCAATCGGTGGGAAACGATAGAGGAGAATACTTTTGATGTGCGCAGTGACAGCCACGGAATGGTCTCCACACCGATTGGGCAGCTGATCGTTGGCGGCCTGGTATCGAATACGGCAGTATCGGCGCGGGTTGTGGTTGTACCGAAGAGGTAGGAAGGCTGTTGATGGTTTGGTTAGGACGCGTATCGTCGCTGCCGATTGCCAGCAGGCCAGCCTCATCTCGGTTGCTTAGGTCTTCGAAGAAACTAGGGAACGTCCCGTCTGTCCCCGGGTTCCCGGTTTTTCTCCTAACCGTCGGGTTCATGCAAAGTAAAGCGAGGCAGGATGACAATCGAGCAGTTAGAAGACGAACTCCCGAACGGGTTCCATGACTCGTTCCTAGTCAGTGTTGCGGTCGATTTTGCCGCCGGAACTGGATGTCTGGAACTCGATGTCGACTGTG
>Ga0209517_10009522_pt1 | contig 11051 bp, 11 predicted proteins | sample PeaSoiMetSII2010_FD_187695 | JGI IMG/M metagenome (GOLD analysis project Ga0209517, IMG submission 187695) | Peat soil microbial communities from Weissenstadt, Germany - SII-2010 (SPAdes) (version 2) | ecosystem: Environmental > Terrestrial > Soil > Wetlands > Peat | place: Germany... | reverse complement strand
TAGCACCCGCCGTTAGCGCGTGAATCGCCGAAGCGACCGGAACGCCGATGTTAAAAATGGAGAGACCCAAAAGCGCTACGCCCAGCACCAGCCAAGCGTAGCCGACGTGAAGAATGATTAGCAGCTTCTCGGCCCACGTCGCTTGTCCGGTCCAACGGCTAAGCCGGACAGCATTGAGCAAGGCGGCGGCGATCAGGAGCGCGCCGGTTACGCGATGGTCAGGGAGAAACGCCCACAGGATGAGCGCAGCGGCAAGCAAAGCGACGGCAGCGGTATCCAGTTTGTCCGGAGGTGCGGGAAGTTGGGGGCTTTTGCGCTTAGACAGCCAGTTGCGCGTAAAGCTCGGAATGATGCGTCCGCCAATGACGGATATGAGGACGATAGGCGCGCCGACGGCGAGGCGCCAGCCGAGCCCGGCGGGGACGGCGAAGCCGAGCGATTCGAGGTGCATCAGCAGATCGGCGATGATGAAGAGCGCGAGGGGCGCGGTCATCGGCAGGTTGCGCCAGTTGCGTCCGGCGATGATTTCGCGGGCGGCGACGGCGAGAAGGGCCGTCGGAAATGCCAGATCGGCAAGGACTTCCAGCCACGCGGGGAGGTCCGCCGAAATCAGGCAGGCAAGACGCCCGAGCAGCCAGAGGCCAGCGAGGACGGCTAGCCGATAGCCCCGCACCGGCAGCCGACCGGTCCAGTTCGGAATGGCGGTCAGCAGGAATCCGGCCACCGCCGCCATCACAAAACCGAACAGCATCTCGTGGATATGCCACGCCAGCGGATCGAACCGCGTCGGCAATTGCAGATAGCCGAAGAACATCGCGAGCCACAGCGCCAGCGCAATCACCGCCCAGCTTCCCGCAGCGAGAAACATCGGGCGGAAGGCGTAGTCGAGCACCGCAGGCAGTCGCGCACGGCGCAGACGTTTTTCTTCAGCGGTTCTTTCGATGGCCTCGGGGCCGCCTACCCGGCTCATGCTGTCCCCGCTTTCTCGATGGGGAACATGGCGAAAAGTTTGCGCCGCGCCTTGGTAAGGTCGGCGAGCGTATAGCGATCCAGTACGGCGAGGAACGCGTCGAGAGCTTCATCGAGCGCACCCTTGAGAACACAGGCCGGCTGGATGATGCAGGCGCCGGACGCGTTGAAGCACGGAACGATATCCAAGTCCGGTTCCATCCGGCGGACGACCTCGCCGATATTGATCTCGGCAGGCGGTCTGGCGAGCCGCAGTCCGCCTTTCCTGCCCCGTACAGTCTCGACATAACCGGCGCGGCCAAGCTGATGGACCACCTTCATCAGGTGATTCTCGGATATGCCATAACCATTCGCGATGTCGGCAATCGTCGTCAGCCCATCGGGTTGTACAGCAAGACGGATCAGCACACGCAAGGTGTAGTCGGTGTAAGTCTTAAGGCGCATCGCGATCTTCCTCAGCGCAGCCCACGCGGGCACTCGAAATCAGACTTTGGTTGTTGTTTCAAAAAGATATATCCAATATACATCTTTAGGCGGCCCCTCCAAGGGGCAAAGAAAAATATCTCAGCAAGGAGAATGTGATCACGATGAAAGCGGGCGTAGTCGATCAGACCGGTGAAGACCCGGTCAGCAACGTGCTCAAATGGATTTTGCTGGCTGTAGCCATCGCGACGTTCGGGCTTCTCGGCTGGACCACCGTGGTCACGTATCAGACCGCCCCGCCATTCCCCGACCGGTTTGTCACCATGGGTGGCACCGTTCTGATGTCTGCGGAAGACATCTACGCCGGAAAGGCCGGGTTTCAGAAGGCCGACCTCATGGACTATGGCAGCCTCTACGGCATGGGGTCGTACTTCGGCGAGGATTACACGGCCCAGAATCTGGTCCGGCTTGCCACGCTGACCGAAGACAACATCGCCAAGGCGGAGCACAAAAAAAACCTAGCCGACCTCGCACCGGAACAGCAGGCCGGGGTCAAGGTGACCATGCAGGCCGAACTGCAAGGCGTGGATTTAACCAAACAGGTGGCCGTGATTCCCGACGCGCTCGCGGGCGCGATCACAGTCTTGCAAGGCCGGATAACGGATGAGCTGCTTCGGCATGATTTTGCCAAGGGGTGGACCAAGGCTTACGCCCTTGATGAGCAGAGTGCGCGGCAGACCGCCGCCTTTCTGATCTATTCCTCGCTCACGACCGTCGCGCGGCGTCCCGGCACACAGGCGTCCTGGACCCAAAATTGGCCGTTCGAGCCGTTGGTCGGCAACACGCCCACTACCAGCACCTTCGAGTGGACATGGATCAGCTTCTGTTTCACGTTCTTCGCCTTCGGCGCGGTGCTGTTCATCTACGAACGATATCTGAACGATGACGATACCGCGCCAATGGACCCGGTGCTCGCGTCGTTCCGTCCGCTGACCGCCAGCCAACGCAAGGTCGGCAAGTATTTTCTCGTCGTCGCCGCCGTGTTTTTGTTGCAGATTCTCGTCGGTGCGATCATGGCCCATTACTACACCGACCGCACCAGCTTCTACGGCATCAAGATCGATAGCATCCTGCCGTTCAACTTCCTGCGCGATGTGCATATCCAGACTCCGATTGTCTGGATCGGCCTGTCGTGGATCGGCGCTGCCCTCTTTCTGGCGCCGGCGATCAGCGGGCGTGAAGCCAAGGGACAAGGCTTTCTGGTCGATCTCCTGTTCTGGGTGACGCTCTTTATCGTGGTTGGTGCCCTTGCCGGCAATTACCTCGGCATCATGGGCTACATCACGGACAAATGGTTCTGGTTCGGCAATCAGGGTCTCTCCTATATCCAGCTCGGCCGGTTCTGGCAGATCGGGTTCTTTGCCGGGCTTGTCATCTGGAGCGCTCTGGTCTTCCGCGCGCTTTGGCCGACCCGCGACACGCTATGGGAGGCAACGCGCCAGTTCTGGTCGGGCCGCATCCGGCTCGAACATCTCCTCTGGGCCTCCACCATCAACATCGGTGTTCTTTATGTCTTCGGAATGATCCCGCTCACCGGCGTCGAAAAATCCTTCACCATCACCGACTTCTGGCGCTGGTGGGTCGTTCATCTCTGGGTCGAGCAGTCCTTCGAGTTCTTTGCCGCCGCCATCAGCGCCTATCTTCTCATGGCGACGGGACTGGTTTCACGCAGGCTCGCGGAGCGCTCCGTCTATCTGGAGATCATCCTCATCTTCCTCGGTGGCGTGCTGGGCACCGGGCATCACCTTTATTGGGCCGGGGAGCCCGGCATGTGGGTGCCGCTCGGTAGCGTTTTCTCGTTTATCGAAGTCCTGCCGCTGATGCTGCTGATCCTGGAAGCAATCCAGAATCACCGGCTCATCAAGACGACTGCCGAATTCAAATACGGTCTTGCCTACCTCTATATCATCGGCGCGGCCTTCTGGAATTTCGTTGGCGCCGGGGTATTTGGTGGCGGCACGCTAAACGCGCCGCTCGTAAACTACTATGAACACGGCACTTTCCTTACTCTCAACCATGCTCACACCGCCTTGTTCGGCGCTTTCGGTTTGTTGGGTATCGGTCTGATTTATTTCTGTCTGCGCTATGTCGCAGCCGATCGACACCCGTTCGGGGAAAAAATGGGACGAGCCGCATTCTGGCTTTATAACGGCGGCCTTGTGCTCTGGATTCTCCTCAACTTTTTCCCCATCGGCTGGCCGCAACTAAATGCGGTCTATGAGCATGGCCTCGCCTATGCGCGAAGCCAAGAATTCTACGATACGACCATTTTCTGGCAGTGGATGCGGTTTCCGGGCGATGTCGTCTTTGCGCTGGGCGCGCTGCTGATGGCATGGGATTTCATCGTCAAGCTCCGCCCGCTGTACCCGCAATTCATCCAGCGCCTGATTCCCGGTTCGTATGAAGCGCGGGAATCGAAGGCGGCGGCGGAGTAGCAAAAAGGGAAAAGAAAAAGGATGATTATCAAATCCTCGGATCAGCTACCCGGCGTCACGCTGCTGAAGCGGTTTCCCGTGCCGAGAAATTTCGGCGTGTCGCCCTCGTCGCGGATTGAGCGGGGCAAGATCTGGCCGGCCCCTGCCGGCGCGACGCGCACCCGCAAGTTCGAAATCTACCGCTACGACCCAGAGTCCGGAAAGAATCCCCGGATAGACACATATGAGATCGATCTCGACACCTGCGGACCGATGGTCCTGGATGCGCTGATCAAGATCAAGGACGAGATCGATTCGACGCTGACCTTCCGGCGCTCCTGCCGCGAAGGTGTCTGCGGCTCGTGTTCGATGAATATCGATGGCACGAACTGGCTGGCCTGCACGCGGTTTATCGCGGACACGGCCGAGCCCGCGACGATCTATCCGCTCAACCATCTACGGGTCGTCAAGGATTTGGTGCCCGACCTGACGCACCTTTATGCGCAATACGCCCTGATCGAGCCATGGCTGAAAACCGATCAGACCGCGCCCGAGCGCGAACGCCTGCAAAGTCCTGAAGAGGCCGAGGCGCTCAACGGCGAAGACGGCAAGGGTCCAGCGGCTTGCATTCTGTGCTTCTGTTGCACATCGGGATGTCCGAGCCATTGGTGGAACGGCAATCGCTTTCTCGGGCCTGCCGTGCTTCTGCAAGCATGGCGCTGGCTCGCCGACAGCCGGGACGACGCCACCGGCGAGCGGCTCGACAATCTTGAAGACCCGTTCCGACTCTATCGGTGCCACACGATCCTCAACTGTACCCGCACCTGCCCGAAGGGACTGAATCCCGGCAAGGCGATTGCCTCGATCAAGAAAATGATCGCCGAGCGCAGGAGTTGAATCCCGATGGCTAGAGATGATCGACCGCTTTCTCCCGACCTTCAGATTTACCGGCCCCAGCTTACCTCGGTGCTTTCGATCACGCATCGACTGACAGGCATCGCGCTCAGCATCGGCTCTCCCTTGCTCGTATGCTGGCTGATTGCAGCGGCGGCGGGACCGGCTACCTACGCAACGCTTCATGGCTTTCTTGCCTCTTGGCTGGGGCTTCTCCTGCTGCTGGGATGGACGTTCTCCTTCTTTTTTCACCTTTGTAACGGCATTCGGCATCTCTTTTGGGACGCGGGTTACGGCTTCGATCTCCAGACGATCTACGCGTCCGGTTGGGCGGTGGTCGCCATCAGCATCGGCCTCACGCTGAGCGCCTGGGTTATCAGCGTCGGGATGAAGGGATAGCCCCATGGCGCGCAAGCAGACGCGATCGTCGTTCGACCGGACGCAGGGCCTCGGCTCAGCGCGGGAAGGTGTCGGGCATTGGTGGATGCAGCGTGTGACGGCGCTGGCACTGATCCCGCTGACACTGTGGTTCGCCGCCTCGCTGATCGCGCGCGCCAAAGACGACTACGGCGCGTTTATCCTGTGGCTTCGAAATCCGTTTACCAGCGTGTCGATGGTGCTGTTGCTGATAGCGCTCTTCTATCACATGGCGCTTGGTCTTCAGGTCGTGGTTGAGGATTACGTTCACACCGATCGTATCAAAATGCCGACTGTGGTTGTGATTCACCTCGGATGTTTTGCGCTGGCCGCCGCCGGCATCATCGCCACATTACGCATTGCCTTCGGGAGGTAAGCATGAGCCAGCGATCGATAGGAGGAATAGCAAATATGATCCGCGTCGAGAAAATAGTGCCTGTGGCGCGGGAACGTCTTGTGACGGTCAGGGACGACGCCCCGCTGGTGGAGGCCGCCAAGTTTCTCGATGGCAAACACATCAATCTCGTCGTCGTCTGCGACGAGGGGGGCGCCATGGTGGGTATCGTTACCAGAACAAATGTCGTTCGCCAGATGGCTCTCTGCCAAGGCTGCGGTTGCACCGCCGCCGCTGGAACGGTGATGACTAAGGACGTTACCTCCTGCCGCCCCGGCGACCTGCTGCATGATGTCTGGGCGCTTATGAAAGAGCGGAAGCTGGTGCACGTCCCTATCGTAGGCGACGATCTCAAACCGTTAGGCGTGATCAACGCGCGGGATGCTCTTCTCGTTCTTCTCGAAGGATCGGAGTACGAGGAGGGGCTTCTGCGAGATTATGTCATGGGTATTGGATATCGGTGAGGTGACGCATGACAGGCAATGAATCAAAAGCTTCGACTAAAGACAATCCGCTAATCCGCGCCTTGGCCAGATGGGAGTGGGAGGGCGGTAGTAGCATCGAGCCAGATTGGGAAAAGCACGCTGACCTGATCCAGGAAGAAGAGCACATTCTGCATTGTCTGGGGGCGGCTGTGATTATGCGCTGGAATAATATGCCCACGGAGGTCCAGCGGGAGCTTTTCGCGAGCGCGGCTTCGCTCAGCGACCCGCTCCCCACGGCTGAACTGAAAGAGCACATTGCGCGCTTTCTTCACAGCCATAAGAATATCTAACCTCTCATCGGTTCAGGCTTGCTACGCGGCACGAGCGCCATCATCGCTGGCTTGCATTGAGACACGCGCAGACGATCAGCAGATCAGGTTTCTCCATCGCGGGTTTGCCATATTGCAACGTCCTCGCTGATACGAAGCTCACAACGCGCGCGGATATTTGATTATTGAAAATAGATACGTCGATCGGCGTTGCTAAAATCAAAATAGTGAAGTTTTGCCCTAAAAAGCCCCGCGCGTTGTGAAATAAACAATGCTGTGGAGACAGTAATCAACGCGAAATAAATAATGCTGCGGAGACAGCAATGAATGTTCTTTAGTAAAAAATTATCGTACTTAACTTCCCATGACCTGCGTGATTTCAGTGCGAACCGACGCCTGCTATTGCTGGTCGTTATGGCTGTTGTCGTCGGCACGTTTGGCGCGGGTGCCGCGTGGCTGCTTCAGCATCTGATCAATCTGGTGACAAACCTTTGCTACTTTGGCCGGCTCAGCGCCAGTCCCGCAATTATCTCCAGCCGCCCGCTGGGTTGGACATCTGTTCTGATCCCAGTGGCGGGGTGCCTCGTCATCGGCCTGATGGCACGCTTCGGCTCGGAGAAAATACGCGGCCATGGAATCCCCGAAGCGATCGAAGCGATCCTCATCGGAAAAAGCCGCATTCAGCCCAAGGTCGCTCTTCTAAAACCTCTTTCCTCCGCCATCTCGATCGGAACGGGCGGGCCGTTCGGCGCAGAAGGACCGATCATCATGACCGGCGGCGCGCTGGGCTCGATCTTCGCGCAGTTGTTCCATATGAGTTCCGCCGAACGAAAAACGCTGCTGGTCGCGGGCGCTGCGGCGGGTATGAGCGCGACATTCAATTCACCCATCGCCGCCATCCTGTTGGCTGTCGAGTTGCTGCTCTTCGAATGGAAGCCGCGCAGCTTCATTCCGGTCAGCGTCGCTTCCGCCGTAGCGGCGGCATGGCGTCCGTTCCTGATCGGCGGCGGCATTCTGTTTCCGATGACGAGCACGGCTGTTCCCTTCATGCCCTTGACCCTGCTTGTTTGCGCCGCATTGGGGATTTTTTCCGGTCTGTTTTCCGGCCTGCTGACTCAGATGGTCTATATGTGCGAGGATTTCTTTCAGAAACTGCCTATCCACTGGATGTGGTGGCCGGTGATCGGCGGCTTTGCCATTGGGCTTGGCGGCCTGATCGAGCCGCGCGCGCTGGGCGTCGGCTACGATAATATTGCCGATCTTCTCAACGGGACGATGTCAGGAGAACCGGCGCTGCGCCTGTTGACGGTCAAGGCGCTGATCTGGTCGATCGCGCTGGGCTCGGGGACCTCGGGCGGCGTTCTGGCGCCGCTTCTGATCATGGGCGGAGCTGTAGGAGCATTGGCAAGCACCCTCATTCCGTTCGGAACGCCGGCCTTCTGGGCCCTGATCGCCATGGCCGCCGTCATGGGAGGCACCATGAGAGCGCCGCTGACGGCCATGATTTTCGCCTTCGAGCTGACCCACAATACGGATGCGCTGCTATCCCTCGCGGTCGCCTGTGTGGCGGCACATGGAACGACCGTGTTGTTGCTCAAGCGCTCGATCCTGACCGAGAAGGTGGCCCGTCGCGGCCATCACATATTCCGCGAATACATCGTCGATCCCTTTGAAACCACCCGGGCCGCCGAAATTATGAAGCATCCCGCCGAAACGCTTCCCGCCTCCATGCCGGTTGCAGATGTGGTGGCTTTCTTCACATCTCCCGGCGCGGCGCACCGGCACAAGGCCTATCCGGTGATCAGCGACGATAAAAAGCTGTCAGGGATGGTGACCAAAGCCGATGTACTGGAGTGGGTGGTGAAAGGCTGGCCGCCGGAAGCAACGCTCGGCAGGCAGGTTCTCGGCGTAAGCCTGGTTTCGGGCTATGGGGATGAAGCCGTGGGTACGTTGGCCGACCGGATGCTTAAGCGCGGCGTCGGCTGCATCCCTATCCTGCATCGGCAGGATGGCATACTGGCGGGTATCATTACGCGAAGCGACCTACTGCGCGTCAGAAGCGCCGCCACGCATCACGAACAGGAAAGAGAAATCCTGCTCCCGTTGCGAGCCGCACGCTGACTTGTAGCTTGCAATAGCCGGCAATACCGGAAAAACGTCAATTACTTAGCTTTTGTCCGGTTTGCGGCGACTAGAGGGATCGTGAAAGTCCAGTGCCCAGTTTGACCCTGTTTGGTCCGCCAACCAGTCTCGCTGCAGGGGCAGTCTCCGCGCGGCGGCGCCGGAAGTCCCGCTGTCACGGCAGACTTCGGGGACATTGCCAACCAGAGACCGCGTCAATATGCGACGCAGGCACGCTCATGCGCCGATTTTCTCTCCTGGGCAGTTTGGTGGTTGGGTTTCTCGAGTCTGCCAGGAAGCGGAGCCTCGCCAAGTGGGCACTGTCGTGAAGGAGGAGTCCTCTCGAGAGAACGCGGGTGCTCCGTCGGGCGTCTGCTGAGGTCCTTCACATTCACAACCCTTGCCTTCGAAGGGCAGCGCGCTATCCAGCTGAGCTACGAATTGGCTAAGGCCTCTGCGGAGAAGATCCAATCCCGACGCCCCTCCTGAGACCGACCTACTTCGCCTGCTCGCAGTAGGCACAGATTTTGTTGCCATCCGGATCGCGAACGTAGGCCGCATAGTTGCTTCCGCCAGTCGGACGGGGTCCGGGCTTGCCTTCATCAGTACCACCGCTCGCGAGCGCGGCCGCGTGGAACTCATCGACCGCCGACCGCGATTTCGCCGCCAGAGATATCATCGTGCCGTTGCCGAACGTCGCTGGCTTCTTATCGTAGGGTTTGGTCACGTAGAACTGGGCTTCCTGCGGAGCGCTCTTCGGACCATAGCCAAAGTAGCGATCACTGTCCCCCGTCCGCACGAGACCGAGCGGCGCGAGCGCAGCGTCGTAGAATTTGGCGGAACGCTGCAAATCGTTGGTTCCAATCATGACGTAGGCGAGCATGTTGAGAGTTCCTCGATTGATGGTTAGCGATGAACGAGCGCAAGCCGTTAGACTGAACTTTGCTGGTTTTGCTTGCAAGATTGCTTCTTTGCCGCTTCGCGCACGGACAACCTAATCATTGAAAATCGTACCGAGTTGACGGCTCAGCAATCCAGACGAGTTGGCGCGCGATGAGTCCGCCCTATGCCACTGACCATGCGCGCCCGATCATTCCGTTCGCGGTGGCCACGGGCGCGATCCTGCTGTTCACCACTATGGACGGGGTTGTGAAGGCGCTGCCGCTCGGCCTCCCCATCATCGAGGTGGTGGCGATGCGCTTCCTGTTCGGCATTCCGCTGGTGTTGCTGGCGATGTGGCGCACCGGAGCCAGCTGGCCCACGCTTTCCTCCTGGAAGGCAAACGCGCCGCGCGGAGTACTCAACTTCGCCTCCTTGATGCTGTTCTTCACCGCGCTGCGCCGGCTGCCGTTCGCCGAAACGCTGACGCTGAGCTACCTCGCGCCGCTGATGCTCGCCTTGCTGGCCGCACTGCTGCTGGGTGAGCGGCTGCACGCACGCGTGTTGGGCGCGGTGCTGCTGGGGCTGGCGGGGGTCGGCGTGATCGCCTGGGACACACTCTCCGAAGCCCAGGCGCTCAGCGGCGACCTTATCGGCATCGCTGCGGTATCGGGTTCGGCTGTGACGTATGCGTTGAACAACGTGATGCTGCGCAGCCAGGCGCAGCGCGATGCCGCCACCTCGATCGTGCTGATCCAGCACGTGGTGCCGAGCCTTGTTGCGTTGCCATTCGCGGTGGCGACATGGCAGCCGCCGTCGGCGTCGATCTGGTTCATCTTTCCGCTGATCGCGGCGCTGGGCGTGATCGGGCATTTCCTGCTGACCTGGGCGTATCGGCGCGCGCAGGCGGGCGTGCTGGCTCCGGTAGATTACCTGGCGCTGCCGTACGCGGCGCTGTTGGGGTTTGTGTTTTTCGCCGAGGTGCCGACGATGGCAATGTGGGCGGGAGCAGCTTTGATTGTGGCCGCATGCGTGATCGTCACAGGGCTGCGCAAGTAGCAGCTATGGGCGCATTCGGAGCATGGGATGATCCGGCACCGAAGATACCCTCTGGAGCGGGCGCAAAACGGGGCAGCTGGGCGCGAGCTGGTTGCGCTCTGCTACGCCAGTGCCTCGACCGCGGTGGTGATGGCACTCAAGCTGACATCCGTGACCGATGTACTGGGTCATCATCAGCAGTGCGCCACTTGCTCACGGCAGTGCTCGGATGCGCCGTGCTCGGCGAGCGGGTGCGGACGGTCAGTTGGCTCGCGCTGGCGCGCTCTCGCGATTCCCATGATTTCTGCGGCTTAGCTGGCGGATCCTACAAAATTCGAACGTGCGACCTTTGCCTTCGGAGAACAAGAGGCGAGGTTAAGGCTCTCGGCCACCGGTTCCCTATCAGCAACTTAGCTCCCGCTCCCTATCCTCATAATCTCAAGTATGCAGTTCGGTTGTGGCTCGATTGCGGTTCCCTTTGGCAACAAGTGGCAACATCGAACTCGCAACATCGGACACGAAGCACATTGGATAACAAGCTGACCGCCGCCCAGCTTGGTACTGAACGTCGGCGGTGGATTGAAAGCAGTGATCGTGCCCCGTGGCGTGGTGTAGGAGCAGTGCTCCTCGGCGGGCTGGGCCGCCTTTTCAGGATGCCAGGGCTGGCAAGCTGACGGGAGCAGTATCG
>Ga0209517_10009520_pt1 | contig 11052 bp, 5 predicted proteins | sample PeaSoiMetSII2010_FD_187695 | JGI IMG/M metagenome (GOLD analysis project Ga0209517, IMG submission 187695) | Peat soil microbial communities from Weissenstadt, Germany - SII-2010 (SPAdes) (version 2) | ecosystem: Environmental > Terrestrial > Soil > Wetlands > Peat | place: Germany: Weissenstadt... | reverse complement strand
GAGCCGCTGCCGGCCGCGGGCATGTTCAGAAACGCGGGCGCGGCTGAGCGGCTGGTCAAGCCGTATGGTTGGCCGCTGCCGGTGGTAACGCGGATGCTGATAGGCGCGGAGGTGCTCAGCAAACCGCTGCTGCTTAAGGCCACCGCCGTCAAGGTGTAGTTGCCCGAACCGAGCCCGGTGGTGGTCAGGGCATAGGGAACGTTGCTGGAGCTGCCCAGGAAAACCGAATTCGCGTAAAAATCCACACGGGCAATCGTGTCGTAAAGCGCGTCGGCGTCGGCGCTGATCGTCACGCTGGCGGCGGCGGTATAAGTGGAGTTGGTGGGCGGACCGGTCAGCACAACGACCGGCGGGGGATTGCTGTAAGTGAAGCCGTTGACCGTGACGCGATCGATCGTAGCGGTGCTGATCGCGCCGTCGTTGTGCGCCGTCACGGCCAGTCCGGCGTAATAGGCGCGGTTCGTCAACGACAGGGTCGCGCTCCCGACCTCGGTCCAGTTCGCGCCATCGGCACTTTTGTAGGCGGTGAACGTGCTATTGGTGCGCGTTAGCCGTACCCAGTTGTTCGGCGCAACGTTCAATGCCCCGCCTGAGACATTGCCGTCGGAAGGAATTCCGTTCTGGCTGCGATATTGAAAATCCGTGCCATTGCCCGGCGTGATGACCATGCAGCCGTAGGCGGCGTTGGAGGCGAGTGAATCACGGATCATTACGCCAGCCTTGGCCCACGGATCGGTGTTGCCCTGGGAGGCGACGCGGGCGCTGATATCACAGCCGTTGGTCAAAGGCTGGTACACAAACCGGAACGCGTCCGCCGAGTTCCAGATGTCCGCTCCGGAACCGCTCACGATGAAAACGCCATTCGAGAAGAGGGCGCTCCCGGCGGCTGCCACCGAGCCGATGTCGCTCGTCTGCCACGGCAGGGGCGGAAGGCTGAGACTGTTGACGAAGCTGGCGGTGGCCACGCCGCTGTTCACGTAACCGGCTTCCGCGGCCATGGCCTGAACTAACGTCGTGCTGGTGATGACAAACGGAGCGGTATAAAGCGTGGAATTGGTTGTCGGTGCCGTGCCGTCGATGGTGTAAAAAACCGAAGCGCCTGGGCTTGTGTTGCTGATGGTCACAGTAACGGAATTAGTGAACACGCCAGGGCTGGGCGAAATGATCGGGGCGGAAAGGAACGACGCCAAGCCATAGACGGACAGGGTATATTGCCCGCCGACATAGACTTTGCCGCCGGCAACCGTCGGCGTGGTCATCTTGACCCCACTGCCCATGCTGTCGCGGGAGGCGAGTTGCGCGCTGGTCCAGAGCGTTTGCGAAATGTTTGCGGCATTCAAGGCGTAGAGGGTCGCCGGGCTGCCGGAGATGCCGGAATTATTGTTGATGACCCAGACGATGCCATTATTGGTGCCGTTGGCAGAAACGACCGGGCTGCCGTTGAGCCCTCCCACCGAAACCGGCGCAGTGGCCACGGCGGTTTGGTTGATGGAAGCGTTTCTGATGCTGAAGGCTTTCATGGGCGAGGAACTCGCCTGGAAGAAAAGCGAATTGTTCCAATACGCAGGCGGGCTCCACGAACCGGCGATGCCGTTGAAGGATTCCACAATTTGGCTGTCACTGCCGCTTTGCCAATGACCCATGTGGTCGCGGTCCACGAGGTAAATTTTCCCCGACTTGCCAGGCCCGACAATGAGATGTGGATGGGCGGCGCTGCCGACCGAGTCCGGCAGCAGCAGCGGGCCGCAGGAGCCGAGGTCGGTATCGTTTGCGGCGAGCGTGGCCTGATCGTAAGGCGTGAAATAGTCGGCGACCGCCAGACCGTTGGTCGTTGAGAATCTCACAAAGCTGTCCGCATAATCGCCGCCATTGGTGTTGGCGCTGAACGAGCCGTTGCCGGTTTCTAAGTACAGATTGTCATTGGCATCCACGCAGATGCCGCCGCCGCCCATCCAGATGCCGCCCTCGGCCGCGTTCGCACCGAATGCCGCCACGCTCGCGTTCGGCGTGGTGTTAAAAACGCTTACGAACGTGAGGTTCGTCGCGTTGTAGGCGAACACCCAGCCGTGATACGGATCGGTGTCGGCGTAGCTCGCGTAGGCGACCACGAGAAGGCCATTGGCCAGACACAGCGCCGGGCGCTGGCCGTGCTGGACCGCGGAGAATGTCTGCACGCCGCCCGAGCTGCCGACACCGGTGCCGGGCACCGAACCGGCGACGACCACCGGGCTGTATGGACGCTCGGCGCCGGTCGTGACATCCAACGCATGAATCCGGTGAACGAAGTTTGTCGTGTTGCCCACGATTTCACGCGTGAAGGCGTTCACGTAAATCGTGCCCGTTGTCGGGTCGATGACCGGCGTGCCAGTCATGCCCACTTCCGGCACAATGTCGGTGTAACCGCCGCCGCTGTAGCGATAGCCGAAGGGAGCGGTCGCGCTATTGGCGGACAACCCGAAATTGTTCTGCCAGAGGACGCCGCCGTTCGTCCCCGAATTGCTGTCGGCATCCAGCGCATACACGGTGTCGTGTTCGGTGGCGACGAACACCACGTTGTGCACGCCGGAGCCGGGAATCGTCACGTTGGTCATGATCAGCGGTTCGGCATAAACATAGCCGTCCAACGCATACGAAAACAGCTTTCCGAACGTGTTGGTGTTCACGTTGCCGGGTGTGAGCCAGGTCTCGTTGGTGTTCGCCCCCTGGCGGGTGTTGTCATAGTGATACGTCAGGACAGACACGGGCGTCACAGATGGGTTTCTCGCGAGCGTATTGAAACTCAACGACGGCTGCGCCCAGGAAACGGCCGCCGAGTTCGACGCGAACGCCGTGAAATAATAGGGCGTGTTTGTGGCCAGCGCTGTGACCGTCGCGCTGAAATTTCCGTTCGTTGGGCCGAGGGGAACGCTGTTCTGCCAGGACGCCGAGTTGGTGCCGCCGTCGCTCGTGCCGTAGAAAATCGTGACGGAGGGCGTGCCGGCGCCCGGCGAAACCACCTGGCCATTGAGCGTGGCCGAGGTGGCGAGCACCGGCGATGCGGGCTGGTTGACGATAACCAGATTGGTAACAGCGGTCAGACTGACGTTCGTGTAGGTGGCGGTGTTCAGCGCCGTGTTGTTGTGAGCGGTCACGTCCACACCAGCCATCACCGTGCTATTCATCGCGATCTGCTGGCTGTTGACCTGCACCCAATTGTTGCCGTCTGAGCTGTAATACCCGGTGAAATTCTGACCGGCGCGGACCAATTGCAGCCAAACCGGCGCGGTGATGCCAGGCACCTGGGTGTTAGCACACGAGCCACCTGCCGTACTTCGCCATTGGAAACTGACTCCCTGGCCGGCCGTGGCGACGATGCTCACGTTTACCGACCCAGCGGTGCTGTCGTTGCGGAACATCAGTCCGGCCTTGGACCACCCGGTCGCCGGATCGGCGTTTTGGATGCTGGTCACTTGGGCAGTGAGTGTGCCGTCGCTGAACAAAGTGGTGCTCGCATAATTGAACTGATCAGCCGTGTTCCAAATGTCCGAGCCGCCGCCGGCCACAGTCCAGAGGCCATTCGTATCGCCCGCCGAGCCGGCCAGGCCAGGTGAACCGATATCAGCGTCGCTCCAACCGGGTGGCAGAGCCGCCCAGCCCGGTCCGGCCACGACCAGGAGCATGGAAAAGCAAAAGAGAAGTTTCACGAGATGAAGCAACGATTTGGGGAGGAAAAGGTAAGAAGACTTCATAACCGGGGAAACCACGCAGCACTTAGCCGCAAAGTCGAGTTAGGGAACTTAAATACACTAATCAAGTTTTCTCATAGTTTGGCCACCGGCGCAATATGATATTTGTCACATTTTGAAGCGTGAAGCGCGACAACGACTATGGCTTGGCTTCAATTTCCACCACGGCCTCGTGCAGGCCCTTCCCCCGGACGGTCACGAGGACCTTGCCCGGTTCGCCGGTGGCTTGCAGGATCGCCAGACCGCGTCCGTGGTAGGCGTTGCGAACGCCATCTTTCCCAGTTCCCGGGCTGTTCAAGTCGCCGTTTTCGATCCCGATTATCCTCGCCGGGCCACTCACGATGAACGCCAGTTGAGCCAAGGCGTCAGGGACGCGGACGCCCTGGGCGTCAACAATCCGAAACTCCACGTGGCAGACGTCGCGGCCATCGGCGCGTAATTCGTTCTCATCGGGCAGGAGTTCGATCCTTTCGGCCGGCCCCGCCGTTCGCAACGTGAACTCACATTCCGCCTGGCCGTTCCGCCGTCCGACCGCTTTGAGAACTCCCGGTTCGAAGGGGACCTGCCAGGTCAAGAGCCTTTGCACCGCCTCGGCAAGGTGATTGGTCCCGAGCGGCCGGTCATTGAGGAACAAGACCACTTCCGGGCAGGTCGTGCAGCAGCGGACGATGACCGTGGCGTTCGAGGGCCAGTTCCAGCTTTCCTCCCCCCAGAAGCGGCCGAGTCCAGCGCCGGATCCGCGTCCTGCCCCGCCCCCACCGGTGGCGGCGAAGAGATAGACCATGGGTTGATCGCTCCAGAGACTCTGCCGGAACCAGGCGCTGGGCTTCTTGAATCCACACAGGTCGAGCAGGCCGGACGCGCTGCCGCGATTGGGCCAGCGGTTCGCTTCCCCCAGGTAATCAATCCCGGTCCAGAGGAATTGCCCGCCGACGTAGTCATTGTCGCGGACGGCCAGCCACTGAGGCCACCCACCGCCGTTTTCGCTGCCGTAGATGAAGCGCTTCGGAAAATCCCGGTGATCCGCGGCATAGCGCGACTCCTGGTAATTGTAGCCGACGGCATCGAGCATCTCGGCCAACCCCACGGCATCCGACATGGCCACAGTGGCCAACGCCGCGGTGACCGGGCGAGTGGGATCGAGCTTCTTCACCGCGGCGATGAGAGGCCGGGCGCAAGAGACAAGGCCTTGGGCAGGCGGGTTCGACGGCCGGTACTCGTTCCCGAGGACCGGGTGGGTAAAGGGATCGTTCCGGTAATCAATCTCGTTACCGATGCTCCACATGATAACGCTGGGGTGGTTCCGGTCCCGCTGCACCATATCGGAGACGTCGATCACGGACCACTGGTTGAAAAGCTCCGCGTAGCCGAAGCGGCTCGGCAGGCCGTTGTTCCGGCCACTGACCCATTTGTTCTTGCCCGGTGTGAATTCGTCAAAGGCCTCGTCCATAACCAGTAAACCGAGCCGGTCGCAAAGATCGAGCAACTCCGGCGCTGGGGGATTGTGGCTGGTGCGGATGGCATTAGCCCCCAGTTCCTTCAAGATCCGCAGGCGGCGTTCGAGCACTTTGTCCGGCACGGCGGAGCCAAAACAGCCGGCGTCATGGTGGATGCACACTCCTTTGAGCTTCATGGCGTTCCCATTCAGGGAGAAGCCTTGGTCGGGGTCAAAGCGGAGGGTGCGGATTCCCATCGGGGTTGCGGTTTCGTCCACCAATTCGTTTCCCCGACTTAACCGGCTCCTCACGCGGTAGAGGACTGGCGAAGCAGGGGACCACAATTGCGGGCCAGGGAATTTGAATTGCTGAACGACCGTTTGGTTCGTGCCCTTTGCGAGCGTGCCGGAGGCGGTTGTGCTGGCCGCGGCCTGGCCGTCTGGCGTGAGTAGCTCCGTTGCTAGGGAGAAGGACTGGTCCTGGCCAGTGCCGTTTTCCACGGCAGTTTCGATGCGAACAGTGGCGGAATCCGGCGTGACCTCGGGCGTGGTGACATACGTGCCCCAATGGGCGATGCACAGCTTGTCCGTCAGCCGCAGTCGCACATGCCGGTAAATGCCCGAGCCAGTGTACCAGCGCGAATCGGCAAAGCGGGAATGGTCCACGCGCACGGCGAGCACGTTCTCCGCCCCAAAGCGCACCAGCGGCGTGAGGACGCACTCGAAGCTGGAATACCCATACGGCCGGCCACCAACGTGATGCCCGTTAATCCAGATCTCAGAGTAATTATAAATCCCGTCGAACTCGACTGCGACGAGCTTGTTGGTGTCGGGGGCATCGAGTTTGAAATGCTTGCGATACCAGCCGACGCCGCCCGGAGCGTAGCCATTGCCGCTGGCATGATCGGCGCTGAACGGTCCTTCACTGCTCCAGTCGTGGGGCAGGCTCACCGATCGCCAGGCAGCATCATCAAAGGCCGGCATCATCGCGGTGGCGAAATCGCCCTTGCTGAAGCGCCAGTCCCCGTCGAAATCCAGCATCCTTCTGATCGGAGAGCCGGCAAGAACGGGCGCGCTCGCGCCGTCCAAACAGATGGCAGTAGCAACGAAGGTTCCGGCGATGGCTTTTAGTTTCGTTTTCATGCTCTGGGTGGCGCGCCGAACGCGCCGGAGGTGAGCCTGGGCGACCGGAGACTGGCTAACGATTGCAAGCGTGGCTCGCGTGGCCACAGCACGGCCAGACAAATCACAATGGTGGCGAACAGGAGCGCACCGGGAACCAAATGCCGCCGGGCCATGCGCCGAAGTGTGCGCTGACGGCCAGCGTCCGGCGAGCGCAAAAAGCAGCTCAATTGATCTCGGGCCGCGACGCACACGGGCCACACTTGATAGGCTGGACGCAGAGCAGCGCTCCCAGAGCCGTCGAGAGAGGTGAAATCGAAAAGGCAAGCTACGGGTGATGATCCATCTGATCTTTCTAATCGGATTCCGCAACCGGTTGGCCGTGCTGCTGCAATGGACCTACTCGTATTTCACCTACAAACGGGGCGCCCGCATCATCACCCATCTGCCGCCCGAATCACCCGATGAAAGTCGGGGCGCACCGGATGGAGCTTAGAGCGTGTCTTGAGAATATCTCGGGCGGTCTTACAAGCGGGGCGGGCGGTTGGCTTCGTTGCTCTTCGGTTACAAACACTGCGAATAGCTGGTCCGGTGTCCTGGCGTTGCGTGACGGTTTTGCGCTGCCGCGGTCAAATACGAAAGAAGTGAAACTATGAACAAATCAAACAAAATGGCGCATGGGGTGGTCCTTGCCTTTCTTGGGCTGGCTTGCTGGTTCGTTTGGGCGGTCCTTCAACTGCCGGCGATGGTCAGGATGCCTGGAGTGGAACTTCAGTTGCCGGCCTTCACGAGACTATGCATTGCGCTAGGCACATGGCTTGTCGTTGGTCTGGCAATTCTCGCCGCTGCATACTGTCTTTGGGTGTGGTTCAGGAAAGCAGAGTGTCAGAGCTCTTGGGTGGCGTTCCTTGCCACCGTGACTGGAGCTCTGCTACTCGTCACCTTTCCCGTTATCATAGCCATCTACTTGCCGCTCGTTAATGCACTTCAGCACATCGGTGCCAGGTGATGCGATAACTCACAGCGAAATCTCGCTGACCCGTAGGACAATAACCTGGCGGTGTGGCAGATGCCACCGGCCGCCGGGCGCACAAGCGCCTAGTCCTCGCAGGGACCTTCCATTCCAGGCTTTTCGCTCCGGAGCGGGCGACCCGGCTCGCGCACGCGGCGGCGCCGTGGCGATTCCGGATGAAGAACGGTCTTTCATCTACATACTTTTGTTCTCATCCTGTTCAGGATGAAAGTTGAAAAGATAACTCCGGGTAGTGGGCCGTCCCCAAGGCGGGGCGACACTGTCACCGTCCATTACACCGGCTGGCTGACGGACGGCACGAAATTCGACAGCTCGGTGGACCGGGATGAGCCATTTGCCTTCGTCCTGGGAACCGCCCAGGTGATCCAAGGCTGGGATGACGGCGTAGCAAACATGCGGGTGGGGGACAAGGTGCGGCTGACCATTCCGCCAGACCTTGCTTATGGGGAGGCTGGTTACCCTGGCGCGATTCCTCCGAACGCCACGCTGATCTTCGAGGTCGAGTTGTTGTCGATCTCCTAACGATGGACTATCAACCTGCTTATGAAAGCGAACCGCCGCTTCGCAATCCTCCTCTCGTGTTGGCTTGGGCTTGTAGTTCCCGTCTGCGGAAGCGCTGTGGAGAAGCCGCGCGTCGATGTCATCCTCTGGTTCGACACGGAAGATTACCTCTTGCCAGCGGATGATGATGCCTGTTTGAGGCTGGCCCAGATGCTGGCAGAGCGCCACATCCGCGCGACGTTCAAGGTGGTTGGCGAGAAGGCGCGAGTGCTCGAAAGGCGTGGCCGACGCGACGTCATTGCCGCGCTGAAGAAGCACGATATTGGCTATCATGCGAACTATCATTCCGTTCATCCCACACCATCTGAGTATCTAGCCGATTGCGGACTGTTGGATGGCATGGCTGAGTTTGTGAGGCGCGAAGGTGGAGGAGCAACAGACGTGCGACGCATTTTTGGAGTGAAAACACTCGCCTGTTACGGCCAGCCGGGTTCGTCTTGGGCCAGCCAAGCCGTCGCCGCGCTGTCACAGATAGGGGTCGCGCCGCACGGAGTCCCTTGCTACGTCGATGAGGGTGAGCATGTCGGCCTAGACCAGAGGCCCTTTTGGTACGCTGGCGCGCTGAACGTTTACCATATGGGGCAGAACTACACCCGCATGGAACTGCACGACCCTGCAGCGCTCGCGCCAGCCAAGGAGAGGGTGTCGGCGATTGCCGAACGGTTGCTTGGTGAAAAACGGGGAGGGCTCATCAGCATCTTCTATCACCCCTGCGAGTGGGTCCACGTGGAGTTCTGGGACGCTGCGAACTTTCGCCGCGGCGCCAATCCACCGCGTGAACAATGGAAAGCGCCGCGGCAGCGGCCCGCAGAGGAAACGGAAGCTGCGTTCCAGCGGTTTGGGGAGTACCTCGATTACATCCGCTCTATTCCGGAAGTGCGCTTCGTGACGGCGAGCGATTTGCCGCTGATTTATCCAGATGCAGTTCGCTCCACTGGCGTTTCGGAAAAGGATCTCGCCGAGATTGCCTCTCGACTGACCGCTCCCGGGGCGACCGGCATTGACTTCCAGGTAATCGAGGATCGCTCCTATTCCACCGCTGACCAGTTTGAGATCCTGACTGAGGCTATGGCACAACTGATCGCTGGAAGCAAACCGCGCTTCCCCCTAAAAGTGACCGGGCTTCTGGGACCGGACAATGCATCATTAGCGCGCACCGATAGAACCAATCTCGATTGGGCCGCCTTCCGCGACGCGACGCTCGACGCGCTCAACTTCATTGAGACGGAGCACCGTGTGCCTTCGCATGTGTTCGTAGGAGCTGAACCGGTTCCGCCCGCCGATTTTCTAGTAGCCTTGGCCGCCACGTACGATTTTTGTCGCCGGAACCGAAGGCTCCCGATAGCAGAAGGCGTAGCGCTGCCGAAGAACGTCGAGCTTACCCCGGCCCGCTATATTGCGCAGGACACACCCGAGTTGTTCGGTGGCTGGATCATTCACAAAGAAGGGTTCCGCGCGCCGAAAATTCTCGAAGTGGCACGCTTGCAGACCTGGACATTAAAGCCTGCCATCCGGCAATAAGGTCTTTCAGGTCCGGCGAGCAAAGGTCACTCAAGAACCGCTAGAAGGAGCCCCTTCAGGCAACGAGGAGCCTCGGAAGCTCGGGCCTTTCCTTCGTTGCGAGGGCGGTTTAGCCTCCACGCCATGAAAAGCTACGCGGCGCCACCTACGAAACTTGGCTCGGTGAGCGGACTTCTAGCTGCCGGCTTCATCGTCATGCTCTATGCCAGTCGCGTGATGGGCGGCGCGCTATCTGACGCTCCGCGGCGTATTTACGGGCAGCCATTCGATCCTCGCGACAACCCTGATTACGGCCGGCACGCCGTTCGATCGCCGACTTGGGAAACCTTCGGAAATCGCACCCAGTTCACCTGCTTGCGTGGATTCGACGTGCGCGACGACCAGATCATCGGCTACGGCGAAGAGCTCGAAAAATGCACGCGAACCTGGGAGCTGGGCGATGTGATTTGGCCATCCTACCCGGTCTTGTTCGCCAAAAACCTCGGTGCGCTGGCAGAGGAAATCAGACGTCGCGACCTGTATTTGTTCGACGTTTGGGGCTATGTGCCTGGCTCAGGGCTAGGCGGTTACTGGCAGCAATTTAAACCGCCTGCTGAAGCGTTCGCGATTCTTGAATCCACACTCGGGCCGCGCTGGCTCGGGACCGACATTGGTGAACAGGACGGGCGGTATATCGGGGGTTATGCCGATCAGCTAACGCCAGCCTCGGCCGACCGCTTTGAGCAATATCTAAATTTCCACCGTCATTTCCAGCGCATGAGCGATGATCTGGGCCATCGGCATGCCGCGTTGGTTTCCTTGAATTACGGCCATTATTTGCTTAAGGAAGGCACCTTCACCCTCATCGGCGCCGAAACCGCCCAAGGGCTGCCCAACAGCCAGGTTTACTACGCTTTCATCCGTGGCGCCGGCAAGCAATACGGCGTGCCCTGGTTTGGCAATGCGTCGATCTACAACCGCTGGGGTTACAAAACCTACGGCCCAGCCGGCGGCAGCGGCGGCGACGCCCACGGGCCGGACAAAGGCACCAGCTTGAGCCTGTTGAAGCGTCTGCTCTACAGCCACTTGCTCTACAACTGCATGGTCGTTGGGTTCGAAAACGGTTGGTTCGACAACGCAGGGCTGTCCCCCATCGGGCGTATCCAACAGTCCGCTCAACGTTGGGTCAAGGAGCATGGCCAGCCGGGCGTCATGCTCACGCCAGTTGCTCTTCTGCTGGATTTCAACGCGGGCTGGACGTTTCCGCGGCACCTTTACTCGGACAAGATATACCGCGTGTGGGGGAATCTGCCATACGATCAGGGCGACTACCTGACCGACGCCGTGCTTGATATCCTTTACCCGGGCTACCAGAACTCATCCTATTTTCACGACGAATCGGGATTCGTCGCGCCCACACCCTACGGCGACATGGCCGATTGCCTGTTGAGCGATGCACCGGAGTGGTTGTTGCGCCGCTACGCGGTGATCGTCGTGGCGGGTGAACTGAGCGGCGGACGCGAGGTTCGCGACAAACTTCAGGCCTATGTCGAGGATGGCGGGCATCTCTTCCTCACGGCAGGCAATCTAGCTAAGTTGCCGGGCGGGATTGCCGGTTGCAGCAACGCTGCCGCCAGCGCGACGATTATTTGCGGCAAGGGCCAATTGACTCTCTT
>Ga0209517_10009519_pt1 | contig 11055 bp, 7 predicted proteins | sample PeaSoiMetSII2010_FD_187695 | JGI IMG/M metagenome (GOLD analysis project Ga0209517, IMG submission 187695) | Peat soil microbial communities from Weissenstadt, Germany - SII-2010 (SPAdes) (version 2) | ecosystem: Environmental > Terrestrial > Soil > Wetlands > Peat | place: Germany: Weissenstadt... | reverse complement strand
CGCCCGCCAATGGCTTCACCGGAAACGTAGCGTTGACGGCCGCAGTCACCTCCAGCCCAAGTGGCGCACAGGATCCGCCCACGTTCAGCTTCGGCTCGACCAGTCCGGTCAACATTAGCGGGCCAGCCGCCGGTACGGCCACGCTCACGATCAACACCACAGCCGCCGTCGGTTGCAGCCAGGCCAAGCTCACGCCCCACGGAACTCCTTGGTCCACTGCCGGCGGCGCGTTTCTGGCCACTATCGTCTTCCTCGGAAGCCTGCCCCGGCGGCGCAGTCGGCGAAGCATCGTCGGCCTCCTCTTGCTTCTCGTTACACTGGCGGGCGGCTTGCTGGCGTGCGGCGGCAGCGGGGGCCGCTCAATCTGTAATCTCAGCACGGCGGGCACGACGCCGGGAACTTACACGATCACCGTGACGGGGACTTCGGGAGCTACCGCGGCCCCCGGCACGGTCACCCTCGTCGTGCAATGACCGCGACGCGCACCGCGCATCCTTCGGGTGCGAGTTTCAGGCCCAACTGCGTTCCAGCATCGGCCCAGAATTAAGAACTGAACCTTGGACCCAGGAACTCTCCGCCAGCGTCTATAACCAGTTCATAGTTGATGCAGTCGGGCGTTAGCGATCATTGCCCCCGCGCCCCCACCCCGTCACAGGTATCTCTGATGGGACTTGTGCGGAATCTCGTCATCCTGAAAGATCAAACAAAGAGTTCGAATTCATGTTGACCAACGATTTCCGCATTGCCCGGGTGCAGAAGACGCTGCGCTGGTTTGAGGAGGACATTCCTCTGCTCGACATGCGCGTGAAGGAACTGTCGCAAGAGAGGCAGGAATCGGCCAAGCGCTTCGCCGCCGCGGTGATTGATCAGACGCGAGCCGAGTTGGAACGGCTGCTGCGAGAGCAGCCGATCGACGGAAGCGACCCCGGCGATCCGCCGTGCGAAGCGGCGGACTGACGTAAATTCCTTGATTCTGTTGCGTTGTGCACTTCTGTGTGGGGCGGACGGCCTCACCACAGCCGCCGACTCTACAGTTGGGCTCCGGCCGCCGCCTGCGAGACGGAGGCAACCACGCTCTCCGCGCCGTTAGCCGAGGCAGTCACTTCTTCCCACAGCGTCTGGTCGCGCAGGATGCGCGAGACCAGCGCGGTGTGCATGGCATGACCGGCGCGGTCCGCGACTACATTGCCGAGAATCTGCTTGCCCAGCAGCGCCAGGTCTCCGACCAGATCCAGCACTTTGTGGCGCACGAACTCGTCGGGGAAGCGGAGGGGGCCGTTCTCAATTCCATCGCGGGTCAGCACGATGCAGTTCTCGCGCGAGGCGCCGCGAATCAAGCCCATGTCGCGCATAGCCTGCTCGTCCTGGCGCGAGCCAAACGTGCGCGCGGCCGCAATTTGCCGCACGTAACTGCCGTTGCTGAGCTCTACCTGAAAAGTCTCTTTGCCAATGAGCGGGTGCGGAAAGTTGATGGAATAGGAAACGGAATAGCTGTCGGAGGGATAGACCGCGATGAACTTGTTGCCCTCCCGCCATTCCAGCTCGCGGAGAATCCTCAAATACTGGCGCGGGCGGCGTTGCTTGCGGATGCCCGCTTTCTGAATCATCTCCACAAAGGGCTGCGCGCTGCCGTCAAGGATGGGCAGTTCGAGGTTGTCAAGCTCGATGATGGCATTATCAATGCCCATGCCGATGAAGGCCGAGAGCAGGTGCTCGGTGGTGGAGATCAGAACGCCCTTCTTCATCAGACTGGTGGCGTAGCTGACGCGGGCGACGTTGCGGCTGACGGCCTCAATCTCGAAGCCATCGAGATCGGTGCGGCGAAACACGATGCCAGTGCCCGACGGAGCGGGCAGGATGCGCATGCTGACGGGCGCGCCGCTGTGTAGTCCCACACCGCTGCACCCCACCGCCGAACGGATTGTCTGTTCGTGGATCAAGAACGTCTTAGATGTGTTGTTGTTACGTACCAGATTACCGCTCGCGCCGCAAAGACCGTCTGTGGCAAAAAAACCACACTCCGTGGTCAAATGACACCTGGGAATCAACAGAGGAAACCCTAGGGCTCAGCTGATAACCATTTTCGCGCCAGCAATTTACGGGGGTCCGAGTCACGATTTCGGTTTAGTGTTTGGGGGACGGCTTATTGGGGTCGTAGCCGGAATTGGGGTCGAACATGGCCTGGTTGAGGCCCTGGTTGATGGTCACGGAGAAATAAAAGCGCTCGCGGGACATGTCGCCGTTGAAGTAGCGGGTTATGTTGTAGGGCACCATCACGCCCGAGACCTGGCGGTAGTTCTCGTAAATCTCTTCTTCCAGATTCTTCTGCCTGTCTACCGGGTCGCGCCAGGTGAACGCCTTCTTGATGGGGAGGTGGGTGTCGACATCGAAGTAGAGCGTGACGCTCTCGTCCTTTGTGTTGATCAGCGTGACCTGGAACGCCTCGTGCTGCGCCGCGGTGGCGTTCCCGTCAAACAGAAATATGACGCCGGGATCGTTAACCCAGGTGCGCAGGACCGTGTCGAGCGAGAAGTGCCGCTGGCGTAAATACTCCTCCAGATCTTTCGGGTCCGCGGGATGGACGCCTTTGTAGGTGATCTCGTATCCCTTGTTGCCGACATACAGCTCAGCAACGTCGCGCTCCTTGGTGAGCTCGAACCGCTCCTTGTCGGGAAACTCGCTGAAACTCCAGAACAACACGCCGTTGCTGGTTTGCTGGCCGTGATGGAGGGTGTAAGCGCGTCCCGATTGCTCGCGGTCGCGGATGGTGAGATAGGCCTGTCCGCCCAGGGCCTGGATCGCCTGAGCGACTATGTTCTTGGCTTTGCGGGTATTCTCGTCTGCCGCAGCGTCCGGCGAGGTGGACGTGGCTTGAGGCTGCGCCGGGGCAGGGGCTGGGGTAGACGAGCTCTGGGCTTGGCCCCAAGCATGGAGCCAGACCAAACACACCAAAACCAAGATAGGCAGTATCCGCTTCATTACGTTTGAAGGAGTGAGTGAGCCCAATTGGAATTGTAGCGTTTCTTGTGGACTTTCTGCCCGCAGCAGTAAAAGCTCCTCTACCCTTTCGATGCAGAAAAGGGCCAAAACGCAAACCCGGCGACAGTTTTTTTGCCGCAATTACCCAACCAGGACCGCCCCGCCATTCACGTTAAAGACTTCCCCGGTAATGAAGCCGGCGTGCTCGGTGCACAGAAACAGCACGGGTCCGGCAATCTCTTCCGGTTTGCCCACGCGGCCGAGGGGAATGGTGTTCCGGATCGCAGCTCCGGTTCTTGGGTCCGCCAGGGCCGCCGCGCTCATATCGGTGTCAACCCAGCCGGGGGCCACGCAGTTTACGTAGATGCCCGCGGAAGCCAGCTCGACCGAGAGACTCTTGGTCATGCTGATGAGCGCGCCCTTGGTAGCGGAATAGTCGCAGTGAAAGGCCTCGCCGCGCTGGCCGCTGGTGGAACTGATGAGCACGATGTGCCCGGCCGCCGAGTTCGTGCGGGGCTGGGCCTTCATCTGCGCCACGGCGTGTTTGACCAGACCGAATACGCCGTCCAGGTTGATGGACATGGTGGAGCGCCATTGCGTGTCCGACATGCGCTCGATCGCCACGTCCTCAGCCGGCCAGACGCCGTGATTGGCCACGAGGATGTCGAGCCGGCCGAAATGCTGCACGGTTTCTGCGACCAGAGCACGAGCGGCTTCAGGATTGTCCAGGTTGCAGGCAACGGGACGGCACCCCGTGTCGCCACATTCTTTGGCCAACGCCTCCGCCTGGCCGTGCGCACTGCGATAGCTGAAGACAACCTTGGCGCCCGCGGCAGCGAACATGCGGACGCAAGCGGCGCCAATGCCGCGCGAACCACCAGAGATGAGAGCTACCTTGCCGGAGAGAGAAAGAGGGATGGACATAGCGGACTAGTTTCCCGTTTCCGCGTGAATATGGCAAGCGAGCTAGGCGAGAGTAATGCCCCGGTTTCGGAAACAACCATGTGGGGACAGCCGCCCCGGCTGTCCAGTCGAGCGAAGCTCGACGGTGCAGTTCAGCTTCCCGAGCCTGAAGGCGTTCTCTCCGATTTCAGCCCGCGCAGGAGCAGACGGACCAGCATGCCATCGAAGCGGGTTCCGCTCATCTGGGCCAGTTCGTCAAGCGCCTGCTCCGGCGTTCTGGCCGACGAAAAAGATTCCTCGGTGATCATGTTGGCGTAGGTGTCGGCTAGGCCGATAATGCGCCCCCACAGCGGGATCTCCTCCCCCTTCAGACCGTCGGGGTAGCCCGAGCCGTCGAAGCGCTGGTGGTGATGTTCGACCGCCTCCCGCATCATGGCGCTGTGCGGGATGATACCCACGATCTCGGCGCCGATGTGAGCATGCATCCTTAGCTGGATAAGCTCTTTTTCGCTGAGCGGGCCGGGCTTGTTGAGAATGCCCTCGGGCACGAAAATCTTGCCCACGTCGTGCACCCGTGCGGCATAAACCAAGTCGGCCGTTTCCTCCGCGGACAGGCCCAGGGCCCGGGCCACCATTCCCGCGTAGCGCGCCACCAGGTCGCCGTGGCCCGCGGTCTGCAACTCGCGCGACTCGGCGGCCCGGCTCAAGGATTCGATCGCTTCCTTGAGCACGGCAACGTTGCAGTCTTGCTCGCCGCCGCAGAGCTTGAACAACGTGGATGTCAACTCCTCCAACTGTTCGGGTCCGGCATGCTCGCGCTGCAGAAAGCCCTCGATATACGCCGAAATCTGCTGGCGCTGCTGGGCGAAGTCCTGCCCCTCGGCAAACTCCTGCGCTGTCGAGACCAGGTTCCCTCCCGAACGCTTGGAGACGTACATGCCGGCATCGGCCACGCGAATGATGTCCTCGATCGAGAACCCGTGCATGGGGAAACTGGCCACGCCGAAGCTGCCGGTCACGCGGTGCTCGCCCAACATGGGATCGGTAGCCAGCCACTGGCGCAGGCGTTCGGCCAGCACCTGGGCCTGTTCGGCGCCGGTTTCCGGCATGAGGATAATGAACTCATCGCCCCCGTAGCGGGCGACCACGTTCGATTGCCGCGACTTCTGCTCGAGCAGGCGTCCTACGCGGGCCAGCACAAGATCGCCTTCGAAGTGGCCCATGGTGTCGTTGACCTCCTTGAATTTATCGAGATCAATGAGCACCACGGAAAAGGGCCGCCCGGAACGCGAGGCGCGTTTCCATTCCGCCGACAGCGCTTCCCAAAAAAAGCGCCGCGTCTTGATGCCGGTCAGGCCGTCAGTGATGGATTGCTGCTGCAATTTCTGAAAGACGAAGGCATTGTGCAGAGCTGTGGCCAGCAGGTCGGCCAGAGTGTTGAGAATCAGCACATCCTGCGGCGAGAAGGCATTCTCACCGCGACTCTCGACGTTGAGGACGCCGAGCAGAGTCTCGCCATAGGTGATGGGAATGCAAAGCACGGCCCGGGAATCGGGAAGGATCCCGGCCAGGCTGCCCGGCTGCGCATTCTGCACCAGGGCGCGTTCGCCGGTGCGGGCCACTCGGCCCAGGATCCCGGTCCCCAGCGGAATGCGCTTGCCCATGGCATGTGCGGTGGCGCCGGCTTCGGCCTTGATCTCGATCTCTTTGGTGCCATAGTCGAGCAAGCCGATGCCGATGTGGTCGAAACTGAAATTCTTGTGAATCTCTCCCGCGATCTGGCTGAGCAGGTGCGCGGGATCGTCGCTGGAAATGGCGGTGCGGGAAATGTTGTTGAGGAAGGCAAGCTGGCGGGACCGCCGCTGCTCCTCTGCAAACAGGCGGGCATTTTCCATCGCGACCGAGACCTGGCCGGCCGCGGTCACCAGCACATCAAGGTCACGTTGTTCGAACACAAATTCCCGTTCGGGATGCATCGCGACCATGACTCCGGCGGGCTTGTTACCCAAAAAAATCGGCGCGGCGATCAGGCATTTGGCGGGCCGCTCCGGAACATGGGCAATCCCCAGACGCTTTCGCGTTGCCTCCAGGTCGGAGCGGATGAGCAGAGGCTCGCCGCTGCGGATGACGTACTCGGTGAAAGCGTTGCGCAGTTCCCGGCTGCGCTTGGGCAACACGCGGTTATCCCGAACCTCGAGTTCGAAGCGGATTTCCTCCCCCTCCTGAAACGCGATGTAGAAGTGAGTGGTATCGAAGATCTGCCCCAGTTCGACTTGGATGTTGCGCAGAATCTCATCCTGATCGAGGCGCGAACTGATCGCTTTCCCGATCTCAGTCAACAGTTCGTATTCTTGCGTGCGGCGATGGGCATCGTGGCTGACTACGTAGTTTTCCAAGGTGAGGCCCAGTTGCAGAGCAAGGCCTACCATCAGCCGCGGACCGGACGAACCGAAAGCGCGCCGTTCGGCGTGCGGGAAGAGAATGACTCCGTAGTTGTGCTCCCGAGTCTGTAGCGCGACCGCGGTCAAACGGTGGACATCGGCTTCCGTGAGAATTCGTTTGAATTCCGCGAAAGTTCCCATCGCCGCCACCGGAAGCGGCTCTGTGATCTCATCAAGATCCTGGACGGTGAAGACACCGCTCTGCCGGTAGGCCAGGTCGCAGATGTAGTCTCCAGCCCCGCTTCTCTCCAGGGCCCCGAGGAACGCGGGAGAAAAACCCTGCTGTACCGATGGCAACAAACCCCGCCAGCGTTCGGTGATGAAGATGGCAGCCCGGCGCGTGGGCAGAGCGCTCATCAGCCGTTCCAGCGCGGCCTGCATACTGGGCACGAGATCGTCTGCAAAGAGCAGGCGCCGCGGGTCCACCCCCAGGGTGGATAACGCCAGCGTGTTCTCCTGCACGGCGTTGCGCTGGTTCTCAAACAGCACCATCACCATGGCAATGCCCAGCAGCATCTGCGGCACGGGGCCGAACAGCCGGCTGGCCGTGCCGAACACTTCTACCCACGGATTCTGCAACTGCCCCACGCCCATCAGAACGGCCCACAGCGCCAGCGAAACACCGAGAACCTCAAACGCCAGCGATCCGCGGCGGTGGCCGTTCACGTAGAAGACGGCGGAGCAATACAACAGAATGGCAGCCAGGCCGAGGCCCAGCCGAATGGCCGGCTGGACGTCGGGGCGGAACATGCCCCCCACAATGTGCCCCTGAAGAGTCAGAGCGGCGAGCACGACGCCGGCGACCGCAACCGCCGCGTCATACCAGCGAAAGCGATAAGAGCTGCGCATCAGCCGCGTCGAAACGAAAATACACAGCGCCATCGCTACCAGGAAAAGCTCGCTGAGAAAGAACGCAATCGGAGACGCTGGGAATGCGTCGAGAACGTAGTGCAGCGAGTAAGCCGCCCAGGCCACTTGCCACGCCCGGAAGTAAGGCTGCCGGCTCTGCTCGTGGAGGTACCAGAAGACGAGAAACAGCAAAACCGAGACAAAACCCGGGATCACCACCGTCGTGATAACGACGCTATTCATAGGGCCGCCGAAGACACTCAGGCAAATCGTGCGCTCAGTTCCGGAGGGAAGTGGTAAATCAATGTTTTCACAGCCCGCGCCTGAACACAATAAAATTTAAGTACACTGTGCCCCTGTGATTTCGGCAGGCCGGATGCCATGGCCTCAGCTTGACGATGCTTTTCGGCCACCCGTACCATCGCTAGGGACTTTCGAATGAACCAGTTAACCAGCAGTACAGCCAAGCCTCGGGTGCGTTTCGCGCCCTCACCCACCGGGTTTCTTCATATGGGAAGCGCCCGCACCTTTATTTTCAACTGGTTGTACGCCCGCCGGACGGGCGGCACGATGATTCTCCGGCTCGACGATACCGACGTGGAACGCAACACCGATGCCTCGATCAGCTCGATTTTTGAAGGCCTGAAATGGCTGGGGCTGGGTTGGGACGAGGAGTACAAGCAGTCGGAACGAGGAACTCTGCACCGCCAGACGGCCGAGGCCATCTTTCAGAAAGGACTCGCCTACCGCGATTTCACCCCCGCCCACGCCGGTGACAGCGAGAAATCCGGGACCCAGGGCACGTGGCTGTTCAATCCCGGGATGCGCGAACTCTCGCGGGCGGAAAGCGATCGCCGTGCCGCGGCCGGAGAGCCCTTTGCCTTGCGCTTCCGCGTCCCGCGCGACGGCCAGGTGGTACGCTTCACCGACGCCGTGTACGGCGAGCAGATGAAGGCTGGGGCTGACATCGAGGACTTCGCTCTGCTGCGCTCCGACGGCATGCCGACCTATCATCTGGCCTCCTGTGCCGACGATGCCGACCTGCGCATCAGCCACATCATTCGCGGGCAGGACCATCTCTCGAACACCTTCAAGCACGTGCTGATCTTTGAAGCTGCTGGCTTCGCGCCGCCGCAGTTCGCGCACCTGCCGTTGCTGGTGGCGCCCGATGGGACCAAGCTCTCCAAGCGCCGTCACGGCCCGGTCGTGAGCGTCACTACGTACCGCGACGCCGGATTCCTGCCCGAGGCGTTCGTCAATTTCCTCTGCTTGCTGGGCTGGTCGCCGAAAGACGACCGCACCCAAATGAGCCGTCAGGAACTCATCGATGCCTTCTCGCTCGAAGGAATCAACCGGGCGAATGCGGTGGTGAACTTCAAGGAGGCCGCTTCCCAAAGTGCTGTCATTCCGAGCGAAGCGAGGAATCTCGGTGTTGCTTCTCCCGAAGGCACCTTCGATCCCAAAGCCCTCTGGCTAAACGCCGAGCACATTCGTGGGCTGGCCGTCGAAGATTTGAGTCAGCGCCTGCTGCCGATTGTGCGCGAAGCGGGATTCAACATCACGGCCGAGAGGATGTTCCAGATCACACCGCTTATCCGCGAGCGTATCCGACTGCTGCGCGACGTACTCACCGCCGCCGACTTTTTCTTCGTAGAGCAGTTGCCGCCCTATGATGCCGCCGAACTGATCCCGCAAAAGGGAGACGCCGCAATGGCGCTGAAAGTCCTCCAGAAAGCGCAGGCCGTGCTGTCGAATGCCGAATTCAAGCACGACCCGCTGGATCACGCGCTGCGCGCCGCCGCGCAGGAACTTGGGTTAAAGGCCGGGCAGATGTTCCAGCCCATCCGCGTCGCCGTCTGCGGCCGCAAGAACGCCCCGCCGTTGTTTGAGACGCTGGAAGTGCTGGGACGGGAAACCACGCTGGCGCGGATCGAGCAGGCGATCCCAAGAATCGCTTCACACACGTAGGGGCGGACGCAGCTTGCCCTGAGCGCAGTCGAAGGGTCCGCCCCGCGAAGGGCAGCGAGCGCCCCGGACGAATGCGTCCGGGGCTACGCCACCAAAGCCCGACACTTTTTGCGCATTGACATGAAGTACTTTGTAGTATAAAGTACATTCATGATTCCGCGTGACGAGCCCTTCCTTCGCCCCGTTCAGAAGCGCTGGATCCCCCGTGAGATGACCACGGCGCCTGTGCTTGATCCGCACGAACCCGCCGATCCCGTCGAACGACAATATGCCCTGCTGATCAATCCCTTCTATCCCAAGGACGCGAATGCCAGCTTCGGCAAGCACGTACTCACGCCGACCCTCGCCTTGACCAGCTTTGCCGCAACGACTCCCGCACACTGGCGCGTCCAGTATTGGGACGAGAACCTGCTCGACGGACGGCCTCCATTTCGGCCGATGCCGCAAGTCGTAGGAATCACCGTGCATTTGACTTTCGCCCGGCGCGCCTACGAACTGGCAGATTGGTATCGCGCCCGGGGATCGAAGGTAGTCCTCGGCGGGCTGCACGTTCTGTCGTGTCCCAAGGAATGCGCCCCGCACGCGGACGCGCTCGCGCTCGGCGATGGGGTGCAGCTGTGGCCGCGCATCCTCGACGACATAGAGAGAAACAGTCTCCAGCCGCGCTATGTCGCAACTTATGAGAACGATTACTGCGATGATCCGCCGCCGCGGCGCTCGCTGCTTCCGCGTCGCAGTTTTCTCACCACCACCAGCCTGATCGCCACGCGGGGATGCCACAACCGCTGCGGCTTCTGCTATCTGGCGACCGACGGCCTGCGCATGCCGTATCGCATGCGGCATCCGCAGCAAGTCGCTTCCGAGTTTGAGGAAAACGGCCAGCCCTACGCGGTCTTCATTGACAACAACCTAGGCTCGCGCCGCGACTACCTGCACGCGCTGTGTGCGGCGCTGCGCCCCCTCAACAAGATTTGGAGCGCGGCCGTCACCATTGACGTGACCGACGACCCCAGCCTCATCCGCCACATGGCTCTGGCCGGATGCACAGGCGTCTTCATCGGCTTCGAATCGCTCTCCGACGACAACCTCGCCGACTCGCACAAGAAGACGCCGAAAACTTCCGACTACGCGCGGCGGGTGCGCATTCTGCACGACCACGGCATCCAGGTCAACGGCTCCTTCGTGCTCGGTTTCGATCACGATCGTAAGGACGTTTTCGCCCGCACGGCCCAGTGGATCGAGGAGAATCGCCTGGAGTGCGCTACGTTCCATATCCTTACGCCGTACCCGGGGACGCCGCTGTTTCGTCAGATGGAGGCGGCAGGACGCCTGCTCCACCGCGATTGGACGCGCTACGACACGGCGCATGCGGTGTTCCGTCCGCAGCACATGACGCCCGAAGAGCTGGAACACGGCTACGCCTGGGCGTACCAGCGCCTGTTCTCGCATGCTTCGATCTGGCGCCGCCGGCCGCCGGACTGGACCGCGGTGCCGCCATACCTGGCGATGTCGTACCTTTACAAGCGGTCGAACCGCTTTTGGCGCCTGCTGATCAAGCACGATCTCGTGCATGCGGTGTGGCGCCCGCTGGTGCAGCTAACTCGAATGCGCCACCTCGATTACCGCCGGCGATTGGCCGCGCGCGAGACACTGCACGCGGGGACACCCGGGAATGTTGTGGCCGCAGGCGTGTGAGAATCGGGGCCCACATCCACTGGGCACGTCCTTGGCTGACATCAGAGCTGCCGCGAGCGACGCCGGCATCTGCTCATAGCGTTTGAACCAGCTTTCAGCGCGCGCACGATCGCTGGTTCCCTCCATCGTAAGCAGTTCCTTTGTGAGCTGGGCGAGGGCGGCGGGGATGCGGCTGTAGTCGATCGTATATTTGCCGCGCTTGTTCGCGATTACGTTCTGC
>Ga0209517_10009515_pt1 | contig 11063 bp, 13 predicted proteins | sample PeaSoiMetSII2010_FD_187695 | JGI IMG/M metagenome (GOLD analysis project Ga0209517, IMG submission 187695) | Peat soil microbial communities from Weissenstadt, Germany - SII-2010 (SPAdes) (version 2) | ecosystem: Environmental > Terrestrial > Soil > Wetlands > Peat | place: Germany... | reverse complement strand
GTCGTGGTGCCGTCGCCGGCTACGTCGCTGGTCTTGCTGGCGACTTCGCGGACCATCTGGGCACCCATGTTCTCGAGGCCGTCTTTCAATTCAATTTCTTTGGCTACGGTTACGCCGTCTTTGGTGATGGTTGGCGAACCGAATTTCTTTTCGATGACGACGTTGCGGCCCTTGGGACCGAGAGTGACCTTAACAGCGTCAGCCAGCAGGTTGACGCCGCGGAGAATCGCCTGGCGAGACTCTTCTCCCTGAACAATTTGCTTTGCCATACTTTTCAGCTCCTAAATGAAATTTGGTGCAGGCGGTGCCTGCGGAACTTTACGACTCGGTCTCAGGTGTCAGGTCTCAGGTGAGGGTTTGGCTGTCAACTGATGGCTGATAGCTGAGAGCTGACAGCTACTTGCGCGATCCGGCGGTTTCTTTCTTAGCTGCGCCCGAGAGGATGCCGAGTACTTCTTCCTCGCGCATGATGATGAAGTCTTCACCATCGATCTTGATCTCGGTGCCGGAATACTTGCCGAACAGAATGCGGTCGCCTTCTTTCACATCGAGCGGCCGGACCTTGCCTTCTTCGCTGATCTTGCCTTTGCCGGCGGAGATGACTTCTCCCTCCATCGGCTTGTCTTTCGCGGAGTCGGGAATAATGATCCCGCCACGGGTGGTATCGGCTTCTTCCACGCGACGGACCAGGATGCGGTCATGCAGCGGGGTAAACTTGGTTGCCATAGTTGCGTACTCCTTTCAAGAGTGGTTAACTAGATTGAATCGAAAGTCAGAATTTTCCCAAGAATCGAGGACTGTTAGCACTTGAGGCTCACGAGTGCTAATTATAGGAATGTGAGCGTTGGGTGTCAATGGCGTGTCTTCATAGGAAGCAACTTATTTATAATCAATAACATAAAGAACTCATAAATTTCCCGATATCGATTCGTCAGCCTTTCCGGGAAAAGAGCAGTGATTTAGGGCTGGGCGTAGTACCCGGTTCGTGTGCGAGCCGTAATCCCCGGCTTGTCGACCGTGACCTCGATTGCGTGGTACTCATTCGGACCGTCCGCTGGAGGGGTGTTGAACGAGAGAACGTAAAAAGCATCGGCATCCGCGACGCAATTTGCGATTGCGCTGGTCAGGTCATTGGTCGTATTGAAGACGAGCCCGCCACTCTGAACCGCAAGCACCTGAAGGCCTAGGTTGGCGGGCAGCGCCCGCGAAGGCGACTTTACACCTTTCAAAAATTCCTTGTAGTACGAAGTCCGAACGCCACCTGCATCCGCCGAACCTAACGGGTCAACGCTATAGAGAGTGATGTGGGCCTGTCTGAGCGTGGTGGAAGCCGTCACGATCGATTGGAAGATCTGGAGCTCGTCTCGATCGGAAAGTTCAACGTTCGGTCCCGAAAGCAACGGCCATCCGGGACTGATCCAAATCATCAGGTTTCTGCCGGGTCGCGTTCCCTCGGACTCCGCAAGTGAGGTAAGGGCGTTGAGCAACATGCTAAAACGCTCTGTCGCGCCGTAAAAGCCTTGCGACCGCTTACTAGACCGCAGCCCGGTCTCGTATTGGTCCAATAGCGCCGCCAGAGCATTTCCATCGCGCGAGGAACCGTTCTGGGTCGCCGTTCCGGCGTCGGAAAAAATGATGAGCGACACTGGCTGCGCGAGTTTGCCGCCATTCCGCAGCAGAAACTTCTTGACTGCGTCTCGTTCGAGAGCAACGGACCGGAAGGAAGCGTTGACGGCGTCGACGACCAGAACGATCTCAACCGGGGGATCGGCAGTCGAGGTCCCTCCGCCATTCACGGCACGAAAAGAAAGGATGTTCTGGGGCTGTTTATCGTCCAGTAGAGTGAGGTCTTCCTTCTGCAGCCCGCGAACGGATGCGCCAGATCTGTCCGTCACGTGCACATCGAGTGTAATTTGTCGATCCGTGCCGCCGGGCGCTGGATGTGACGGGACCTTTGCCGGTCCGGCAGGTTGGGGTTGGACGGGTTGGGGCGGAAGAGTGTTTTGCCCCAATGCGACAGAGAGTGGCACAAGAAGCAGGACAAAAAAGAAGCCCAAGAACCGTTCCATACCAACTCACCTTAACCCCAATTGTATTCCGTCTTTGGTCCCGTATGGGTTGCGTGTGCCCCATCCTTGGCGCTCTTTGAGGTTCGAGGCAGAGCGCCAGCGATCTTGGCGGCTCGATACCCCCTAGCTCTATGATTCCAATTAGACCCGAGGGGGGGTACTGGTAAACACGGGTTAATACCTCCAGAGTTAACAGGCATCAATAAACACCGCTCCAGAACTTCGCGCCGTCCCGCGGGCGAGGACGCCCGCCCCTCCACGAACGGTTTTGCTGAGAGCTGACAGCTGAAAGCCGCAGTATCGCCCAACCGTCGGCAGCCTTGCCAGCCCTCCGGCAAGTCTTGGGCGATGCGAACCCGACGAATGCTGCAAGCATTGAGTTTCAGACCCGAAATGGAACCCACCGCTGCGGCGGTCGGCGTGCATCACTCTGTTGTCACCTTCCGCAAGGCGCGGTCTGGCCGGCCACGAGATTCAAATATGGTGCGTTCAATCGTCGCCCACCCAGCGAACGCCTGTTTCTGCGAGGAGATGGAGGGGCGGCAATGACCATGTCCGGCTTGAGCTGCGTTGAAAGCTGTCTCAATTGCCATCTGCGTTCCCGCAATTTTTTCTGCAACCTCGCCCAGGACTCGGTCGAGGCGTTCAATAAAATAAAACATGCCGCTGTTTTTCCTGAACACGCCGTGGTTCTCGTCGAGGGACAAAGTCCCTGTGGAATTTTCATTTTGTGCCAGGGACGCGCTAAGCTCTCTACCACCTCGCGCGATGGCAAAACCTTAATTGTGCGAATCGCGGAACCCGGTGAAGTTCTGGGCTTGCACGCAGTTGTTACCGGCGGTCTATACGAGTTGACCGTCGAGACCATGCAGCCCTGCCAACTGAGCTTCCTGGGGCGCGAAGACATGCTGCGCTTCCTCAATGAGCACGCGGACGCCTCTCTCCGTGCCGCCCAGCATCTGGCCCGAGACTGTTCTGATGCCTATGGCGTGGTGCGCTCGATCGGTTTGTCGCACTCGGTGTCGGAGAGATTCGCCAAATTCTTGCTCGAAACCGCTGCCGATGGCGAGGTCAGCAACGGAACGGTGCGCGTCCGGTTGGCGATGACCCATGAAGAAATCTCACAGCTGGTCGGCACCAGCCGCGAAACCATCACCCGCTTGCTCTCCGAGTTCCGCAGAAACTCGATGGCGGAACTGAAGGGCTCGATGTTGATTATCCATAACCGCCCGGCACTGAAGAACCTGGTCCGCGCTTAATGTTCGTGTGGGGAGGGGCGTGCTCGCCCGTTCAAGCCGAGCAAAGTTCGGCAGCGCTCTTCGCTCGCGTCATTCAGCAGATTGTTTCGCGTCCGCAGCAGATGCTGTCGCACATTCACAGTCACCGGGGCAGAGGCGATGCCATTGACCACGACCTGCAAGTCGCTGAGACCGGTTTCGGTTTTGCTGGATACGTCGAAAGGCGCCGCCGATATCTCCCCGGGACATCTCGCGCCCTCAACTATCCGGCTTTTCGTGTCTTGCTTTCTGCTCTGGCATTCGCTTCCGCCGCTCCCTCGTAGCCCACGGCGGCCGAGTAAATTGCCCGATCAAAGAACTGGTCGAGCAACTGCAATAATTCCTGCTTTCCGAAGACCTCTACTGGGCGGTCCGGATATGATTCATCCAGGACGAACTCCCAAAGATTGTCTTTGGTCAAAATGATTGCCCAGATCAATTGGCTCAGCGGCACACCTTGTTGGGCGCGGCGAGCGCCAATTTTCGCGTAGCGCTGCTCGATATCGCTCTCACTCTTGTCCAGCAGCCACTCGCCCAGGTGGCGATAGATTTCGTATACCCGCTGCATAAGTTCGTCTGGGGGAACGTTACGGAAGGCCTCGGTACGGGCGGACCCCTGAACCTTGCGCAGGAGCCCGCTGGCCAGGGCGTCAGAGCGCTCCTCAATGAGATGGACGAACCTGTGGCTGAGCATCATTGCCGCATCCCTTCCCAACGTTGCTGTTTTCATACTCTCTCCTTCCCCTGGGGTCGAGGGCGAGTCCCAGCTTTCTGATCAGATTATGACCTTACGTTCCAGGGCGTTATGTGATGCTGGTCACGTCGTGTCACCGTGCGAGTCCGAACTACTGGCTCGGCCGAGTGCGCTCGAGGTGGCGGAGATCATTGCCGGGCGTCCGCGCGCTCACGCCCGCTTTGGAGGCAGAGGTAGAGTGCTCAAGCGTGGAATCGACCTAGCGAAAGTGAAAGGCGAGCCATGATCCTGGCAAATCCTATACTTGAAATACGAGCCCACAATTTTTTCTTCAAATGAATTCAAGAATGCAAAGACTTGCACTTATGCTGCATTGCGGCGCGAGAGTCGGGAGAAGTCATTCGATCACGAACCGGGCGGGCGGAGATTTTTCGCAGGACCCAAATTATTAACTTGACATAATTTGGGAATGCGCTAAGCTGCCAAGGTCAGTGCGGGGCGCTATCCTTCCCCCCAGAGCCTCACTGAGTTCGGGGTTGTTAAAGCTTAAAAAATTTGGAACAAAACGTCCAGGAGGAAATTCCTTTGCCCGGACACCAAGCCGTGCGACGGCGTCCGTGCGCGATCAGGGGTGTCCTCTTGGCCTCACAATTATTCCCTCACAGGGGAAGGAGCAGAGAACAGATTATGAAACTCAATGGAGGCAATATGAAAGGATTATTGATGTTCACATTTCATCGCAGGGCATTGATTGCGATGCTGGCCTTTACTGTCTTCGCATGCGTTTGCGCGGGACTGGCCAATGCCCAAGTCAAGAACGTGGGTAGCCTTACAGTCTTCAACGTTCAAAACCCAGAGGCCGACGTGGATTTTGTGAACGCTAAACCCATGCCACTCCCCAGCAACCCCTTGCCACCGGACACAACAAGAGCCCTGATAGAGGCTTTGGAATCCAAACAACAGGTAGGTGCGTCCGGAGGTTCGTCTGGTGCCGAGGGTACCGGAATCACGAGCCCAGAATTCCTAGGCACGCCTGCGGCCTCCAACGAAATAGCGCCGCAGGACTGGGGGACGAGCAATCACCCATTCACGACGGTAAGAGCCGATCTGTTCACAGAAAACACTAACAAGACATACCCGTATCGCGCGGCAGGAAAGCTGTTTTTTAAGATCGGCAGCGCTAGCTACATATGTTCTGCGTCGCTGATCAAACCGGGCATCGTCGTTGTCGCGGCGCACTGCGTGGCAAATTACGGGCAAGAACAGTTCTACTCAGGTTGGCAATTCGTGCCAGGCTATCGAAACGGCTCGGCCCCGTACGCCAAATGGACCGCCAAATCAGCTACAATACTGACCGCCTACTACAACGGAACCGATAATTGCGCCCAATATGGTGTTATTTGTCCTGATGACGTCGCCCTTCTGGTACTGAATGCCAACAAGAAGACGGGTGCCTATCCTGGGACCACGACGGGCTGGTTCGGGTATTGGTACGGCGGCGGTTTCACGTCGGGTGGCTTGTTTCAAATCACACAGCTCGGGTATCCAGCTGGCCTGGATAATGCGGCCTACATGGAGCGTGATGACTCGTACGGCTATACGAATTCGAGTCTTTCCAACAACACGATTATTGGTTCGAACATGAATGGGGGGTCGAGCGGGGGTCCGTGGATCGAAAACTTTGGATTACCTTCCGGGCTGACCGGTGAAACGAACGGCAGTTTCACCCAACAGAATACTGTGGTCGGGGTAACCAGTTGGGGGTACACCGACGCCTCGGTTAAGGAACAAGGGGCGGCCCCGTTCACGAGCGGTAACATCGGAGCGCTCGTCACGGTGGTATGTGGTGCGAATCCGGGTGCATGCTAATTATTAGGATAGGTCACGAGCTTCAGAGGCCCTGCTTTGCAGGGCCTCTTCTTTTTGTCGCAGGGAATGTGGTTAGGGGGATGAAGTAATAAGGTGGACGCGGGCGCGACACACTAGAATGATGGATGATGATGAAGAAGAGTCTTTCGATCGCGGGTGCGGTAATCATCGTGCTTGGGTTTGGCATGGGGCTGGCGGTGGCTCAGCAGGATGAGGATGAGGGGCCGATGTCGGATTTGCGGTTTGTGGTGGTGAATGACTACAACGGCAAGCCGGTTAGGAACGCGGCCGTGGTGTTGCATCCGGTGAGCCGGAAGGGAAAGCAGGCGAAGGGCGGGTTGGAGCTGAAGACGGACAACGATGGGCGGACGAATATTGACGGGATTCCGTATGGTCCGCTGCGGGTGCAGGTGCTGGCGCCGGGTTTCCAGACTTTTGGGGAAGACTACCAGATCGACAAGCCGGAGCTGCAGATTACGGTGAAGCTGAAGCGTCCGGGGGGACAGTACTCCACGTACGGGAACAGTGGAGATACGAAGAAGGCGGACGACAAGAAACCGCAGTAGAGACGCGGCAAGCCCCGTCTCTTCAGGGCGGAAGAAATGGCGCGCCGATTTGATCGCAGTTTTTCAGGGAGTGAGATTGCCTATGAAGAGAAATTTTTCGATGGTGATGGCGGTGGTGATCGGGCTTGGGTTGGGCACGGTTTGGTTGACGTGGGCTCAGGACGATGAGGGGCCAATGTCGAGTTTGCGGTTTATGGTGGTGCGTAACTCCGACGGTAAGCCGGTGAGGAATGCGGAGGTGGTACTGCATCCGGTGAAGCGCAAGGGAAAGCAGGCGCAGGGAGAGATGGAGCTGAAAACGGATGCCGACGGGCGGGCGAACATTGACGGGATTCCGTATGGTCCGCTGCGGGTGCAGGTGCTGGCGCCGCATTTCCAGACCTTCGGAGAAGACTACGAGATCAACAAGGCGGAGATGCAGATCACGGTGAAGCTGAAACATCCGGGCGAGCAGTACTCGGTGTATGAGAATCACGAGGACGACAAGAAGCCGCAGTAAATTGCCGGGCGCGGGGAGTGGAGAGGGAAGTGTATTTGCGGGAGTGACAGGAACGGCTGAGTGTCCTACAATCGGGCTGCACATGGGATTGCAGGAACTAACCGTCGAGCGCTATCAAGGAGTGGTGGACGATCAGCGGATTCTATTGCTGCGCGGGCCGATCACGATAGAAACCGCTCCGCAATTCGAGCGGGCGGTGTGGCATGAGAGCGCGGAGACGATGATTCTGGATTTGTCGGATGTCCCTTACATTGATTCGGTGGGATTGGGTTCGCTGGTGAGGGCGTACGTATCGCATCAGAAAGCGGGACGATGTCTGGTGCTGACGGGCATGAAGCCGCGGGTGCGCCTGATTATGGAAATTACCAAGGTGAACGATTGCTTCGTGACGTTTGGGACGACGTGGGAAGCGGTGGAAGCGCTGGCTAACACCGGGACGGCTTAAGGCATAGTTGAAACCCGGTGGAGAGACGGGCGCCCCGCCCGTCCAGCCGCACCGGCCGCGTGGCGATTCACGTGAGACATTACCGTAGAGACGGGGCTGGCCCCGTCTCAGCCAGCCGAGACTCGATTGCGCTTATTGCTTCCGGCGGAAGTGCAAGGTCGCGACTAGCCAGATCCAGTTTCATGTGGTTGGCGTCGGAGGTGCCGGTAAGGGGCAGAATTCCCACGGTGCGGGCGAAGCTGAACACGACCTGGGCCGGCGTGGCGTTGGCGCTCGCGGCCAGACTGGCGATCAGAGGATGGTGCAGCACCTCCTGATTCGCGGTGAGCAGCGAGAATCCCTGATAAATAATTTTGCGATCGCGGCAGAACGATCGAACTTCGCGATCCCAGCCGAGGCGGGCGTAGCAGCGGTTTTGCACAAATGCAGGAAGTTCGGCGCGGGCGGCTGCCATTTGCTGCAGGTGGCGCAGAGAGACATTGCCTACACCGAGAAGACGGGTGCGGCCAGCATCTCGCTCTTTGCGCATCGCCTCCCAAACTTCGGCATCAGCATCGGTCCAGCCGTGGTTGGAGGAGGGCCCGTGCAGCACGTAGCTGTCGACGTGGCCGGTCCCGAGATGGTCGAGCGAACTGGTCATCGACTGAGCGACCTGAACGGAAAGAGAGGCTGCGGGATCGTAGGGCAGGCGGTGGTCCTGTCCGGGCTGATAGGTGAATTTCGTTTGCAGAAAAAGATCGGCGCGCGTGACCAACCCTGTGCGGTAAGCGGCGGCCAATCCCTGACCGACTCCGGCTTCGAAGTAATGCCGTCGCTGGTTCGCCGTGTCGATGCCGCGAAAGCCCATGCGGAGCGCGAGTTCGGTGAGGGCCGGGGTGCGATCTTCCTTCCAGGCGGTGCCGTAGAGGAAGTCGGGAACGGGTGAAGGTGGCTGGGTTGGCATCGATTTATTCTGGCATGATCCGGACGTGAGGCTTCACGTGATCACGGGAGTATTGCTCATTCCCGCGGTGCCGAACACTCGCCGATAGCGTTCGATTTCGGACGGCGTGCCGAGCGCTTTGGCGTAGTTGTCGGAGAGCTTAACGGCGGGCCTGCCTTCGACGGTGGATACCTTGCAGATCAGGCTGACGGGGTCAAAGTCGCTGCCGCCGGCGGGATCGCAGCCACGGAAGTCGTTGGTCAACAATGTGCCCCAGCCTGCACTGAAACGAATGCGGCGGCCAGGGGTCCACTTCTGGCGATCGAAAAAATCGTCGGCGCTGCGGAAGTCATCGACCGTGGCGCCACTGGCAAGCGCTCCACCAAAATAAGCGTGCAGGCCGAGGATGTCATCGACGTCGAGTGCGTCGGAAGCGATGATGAGCTTGTCATGCGGGTCTCGACCGCGACTCTTGAGCCATTGGATGTATTCGTCGCCTGCGACGTAGGGATTCTTGCTGTCGATGCGCTGGCCTGTCCAATCGGCGGTCCAGTCGGGGGCGTGGTCGAGAAATTGTGAGGTTCCAAACGTATCCGGCAGCATGATGCGGAGAGCGCCTTCGTAGGTGCTCTGCCACAACTCGAGGACGCGATACTGCGAAGCTTTCATGGCAGCGTCATCGGGCGCGAGTGCGGCGAGGACCATGGGGATCTCATGCGCGTTGGTTCCGATGGCTTCGAGATCGTGCTTGTGGGCGAGGAAGGCGTTCGAGGTTCCGGTAAAGGCGCTGCCGAGATTCGCTGCCATGGCGTTGACCACGTATTCCTGCCAGAGGAAGCTGTGGCGGCGCCGGGTTCCGAAGTCGGCCACGGCCAGACCGGGGACGCCGCGCAGCCGCTCGATCTTGCCCCACAGTTTTGTTTTCGCCCTGGCATACAGGATGTCGAGACCGAACTCGCGCAGTTTTTTCATAGCGGCTCGGGTCTTGAGCTCGTCGATAATGGAAAGCGCATAGAGTTCCCACATCATTGTCTCGGTCCAAAGGCCGTCGAAACAGAGATCGAACTGTCCGTCCTTGACCGACAGTTCATAGTCCGACAATCGGAAATCGCGTTCCAGCCATTCCAGAAAAGCGGGCTCAAAGATTCCGCGGCGGCCATAGAACGTGTTGCCGGCGAGCCACACCAGTTCCGACCTTCGAAACCGGAGGCGGCGAGCGTGCTCCATCTGGTTTGTAAGCTCCTCGCGCGAGAACATGTCCGCGAGGCGCACAGAAGTGGAGCGGTTCAACAAAGAAAACGACACACGGGTTTTCGGGTAATGCTTCCAGATGAACTGGAGCATCAGCAGTTTGTAGAAATCGGTATCGAGTAAGGACCTGGTGACCGGGTCCAGTTCCCAGTTGTGGTTGTGCGCCCGCTCGGCGAAGTTGACGATCATCGCGAACTTTCTCGGTTACTATCCTCTGCGACAGTCCTGAGAAAATCAACCGCGGTTACCTGTGGGGTGTCTTTTTTGTGGCCTGGCTGACTTTGGGAAGGCAAACACGGTACTATCAAATTTCTGCATGAGACTGCCTCGGCCCTTCACGGCTGCACCCCGGAGTTGCGCATCGTTATTTTTTGCTATAGGGCAGGCCCACGGCTGGGCAGAGTTCTCTGGCCGTGCGCTGCACGCGCTGGCGGTCGGGGTGCTGCCGGCGATGTTCCTTGTGCGATCGACCCGCGAGGAGATTTACAACATCCTGTGGGTGCTGGTATTCGGCTTTGCCACGATAAATATTTTGAGCCTCGGGGCGCGCCGTTTCGAGCAGTCCAGGGGTCTGAACTTTGGGGAGATTCTGGCGGTACTGGTGGTGGTGGTGTCGATCTCCCTACTGGGCTGGGAGATGCTGTATCTGTTCAATATCCTGCCGATTCGCCTCACGCCGCGTTAACCCAGATTGCGGTATGATCGGCTGTGGTGAAACGCGAATCCAATTTTGACGTGACCTGCCCCTGCTGCGGCGCGGTCATGAAAATCGATGCGGCGACGCGCAGCATCATCGCGCACACTGCGCCGGTCAGACCGAAAACCTTCAACGACATGGAAGAAGCGGCTCGCGCCATGAAAGAGCAGGACAGCCGTCGCGACTCGATTTTCCGCCAGTCCATGGAAGCGCAAAAGCACGCCTCGGAGTTGCTGGAAAAGAAATTCCAGGAGGCAGTGAAGAAGGCCAAAGAAACTCCGGACACGGGAAAGCCGATCCGGGATTTCGATCTGGACTGATTTCTTGCGGTCTCACCGCCGAGACGCCGAGGACGCCGAGAAAAGCAAATACTTGCATGATTCGACCGCTTCTTCTGGGGCATCGTGGCGCGAGGGCTTACCGCCAAATTCCTGAAAATACGCTGGCGTCGTTTGAGCTCTGTTTGCAGCATGGCTGCGACGGCTTCGAATTCGACGTGCGCCGTTCGGCCGATGGCCAAGCGGTGATCTGCCACGACGCGACCATCGGCGGAATGGAGATAAAGAACACGGCGTCGAAGAGCCTGCCGTTGGCCACACTGGAAGATGTTCTGCGGCAATTTGCCCACCGCGCGTTCCTCGATATCGAGTTGAAGGTAGCTGGGCTGGAACCGCAGACGATCGCGGAGTTGCGGCAGCATCCGCCGCAAAAGGGATACGTGGTTTCGTCGTTTCTTCCGGAGGTGCTTACGGCAATCCAAGATCTCGACCCAGC
>Ga0209517_10009514_pt1 | contig 11066 bp, 12 predicted proteins | sample PeaSoiMetSII2010_FD_187695 | JGI IMG/M metagenome (GOLD analysis project Ga0209517, IMG submission 187695) | Peat soil microbial communities from Weissenstadt, Germany - SII-2010 (SPAdes) (version 2) | ecosystem: Environmental > Terrestrial > Soil > Wetlands > Peat | place: Germany... | reverse complement strand
GGCGCCCGCCGCTGACCGCCCGCCTCAGGCTCGGGTGCAGATCTCCGCAACTCCCCGGCGCTTAGCAAGAAGATACCGCGGCCCTGCGGTTCAATGTCCGCGCTTCTTCCCCCGTCACAACGAAAAGCCGCGGACCTCAAGATCAGGTCCGCGCTACCTTGCTCCTCTGCGGAGCTTTGGAGTGCGGCAGCTTGCTGCCGCTTTTCACCGTGAGCTTGCTCGCGGCCATTTAGTCTCTGAGGGAACCCCGGCCAGCAAGCTGGCCTGCAACAAAGCGGCAGCAAGCTGCCGCACGCCAAAGCTGCGCTATACGTAAATGCAGAATCAAGGCGTCAGCTCGGCATCCCCGGAATGGACACGCTGGCTTGAACGGATGAGTTCGTGGCTGGCGCAGAGCGAAGCTCTGCGAGGCCCAGGAGTTCCTAATCACCCGACCGCAGAGCTTCGCTCTGCCCCAGCCACGTCAATGCGCCCCCAATTTACCCAGCAAGACTTGCCATTCTTCAATCTCCTCAAGACTCACCAGCTCAGGATTTTCGCCAGACAGGGGCTCGGGGGTCGCAAGGCCGAGCTTCCTCTTAAGGTATTGATACCGACGCTCGTTTTCGTCGGGGCTCCGTTTTTCGATTACCTCTCGCAAGACGTCGTTCATATTCATCACCGCTGCGGGCGCAACACCGGCCCGCGTCTTAAATCGCTCAGGTATGGCCCACGACAAGGGAGGTAAGGGTGTCAGGGAGGTAAGGGTGTCAGAGGGAGGTAAGGGTGTCAGGAGGTAAGGGTGGGAGGTAAGGGTGTCAGGAACATGTGAAAAAATTGATTTAGAGCCTGTTATCCACAATGTAAATCATTGAAAATGCTGAGTGCGGAAATCAGTAAAATCAATTTCTTCACATGTTCCAGGTACCCTTTCTTCGACGGCGGCAGCTCAGGAGATTGCGCTGCTCTGGCTTTTAAGGTGAAAACATGGAATCATATTGGTTGGGAGTTCGCTATGGCAGCCATGGAGAAAACTGACTCCAAACCGCGGAGGAGTGGCGATTGAGCGGCTTCCCAGGAGTAGATTAAGGCAATGACGATTAAACTCAAACCCGAACAGGAACGGATTATTCAAGCGGAGATCGAGAGCGGTCAGTTCCGCAGCGCCGATGAGGTGCTCGATCACGCCTTGGCCGCATTGGAAGAGAAAAAGCACAACCGCCGGGGCGCAACGCGGCAGAAAAATCTGGCGCAGTTCCTGATGGAGTCTCCACTGGCCGGCGCGGAGTTGAACCTGGAAAGACAAAAGGACTACGGCCGCCCTATTGACCTATGAGCGGATTTCTGCTCGATACCAATGTGCTCTCCGAGTTCAATCGCCGTGGCGAGCCAGACCGGCGGATGAAACAATGGTTGGAGGCCGCCGACCCCGGTTCTCTTTACGTCAGTGTCCTTACCATTGGAGAAATCCGCTTCGGAGTCGAGCTTCTCCCTCCCAGTAAGCGGCGCTCCCAGTTGGAGCGATGGCTTGATCGGGACTTGCCGGAATGGTTCGAGGACCGAATCCTGCCGGTCGATCAGTCGATTGCCGACCGATGGGGATTGCTTCGCGCCCAGGCACAACTGAAAGGGCGACCTCTCTCGGTCATTGACGCCATCCTCGCTGCAACCGCCCTCCAACATAACCTTACTCTTGTGTCACGCAACGTGAGTGATTTCTCGGTCGTCGGACTGGCCATTGTTAACCCGTGAGGTAAGGGTGTCAGGAACGTGTGAAAAAATTGAATTTGGACCGCTTATCAACCGTGTAACTTATTGAAAATGCGTAATGCTGAAATCAGCAAAACCAATTTTTTCACATGTTCCAGGTACCCTTTCTTCCTTTCCCGTTGTTGTCGGATTGCTGAATGTCCTCGTTCTGGCGTTTCAAGTCTGGGGCAAGCGATAAAACATTCTCACAAGCGGTAAGATTTGCAACGCGGGGGAAGGCCTGCCAATCGCCGGGTTGACGTGTTTCAGGCCCTTGAGCGCAGGACTTCTGTATTGACAAATGTCAATTGACGTTTTACAGTCGGACGATGATCGAGAGCTTTCAACATAAGGGCCTGCGGAACTTGTTCGAACAGGACGACGCCCGCAGGGTTAAAGCCGATCAAGTTGACCGTTTGCGGTTAATCCTTTCGGCGCTGGACCAGGCCAGCGCCGTGCAGGATATGAACCAGCCCACGTTTCGGTTGCATCCGCTCAAGGGCAACCGCAAAGGCGTCTGGGCGGTGACGGTAACGGCCAACTGGCGGGTGACCTTCCGCTTTGAGGGAGGCGACGCCTACGACGTGGATTTGGAAGATTACCATTAGGAGGGACGATGCTATGCCGATGAAGAATCCCGTTCACCCCGGCGCACTCGCCAAGGCGAACCTTGACGAACTTAACTTGAGTGTGGCCGAGGCAGCGAAAACGATGAAGATCACGCGCCAGCAGCTTCACAACGTGATGCAAGCTAGAAGTGCCGTCACGCCTGAGATGGCGCTGCGCTTTGAAAAGGCTTTCGGCGGTAGCGCCGACATGTGGCTGCGAATGCAGGTTGCGTATGATCTTGCCCAGGCACGAAAGAACCAACGCAAGATGAATATCTCGCGCCTTGTCGAGCATCCGTCGCTTTAAGGGGGTAAGGGTGTCAGGAACATGTGAAAAAATTGGTTTTGCCGATTTCAGCATTACGCATTTTCAATAAGTTACACGGCTGATAAGGGGTCCAAATTCAATTCTTTCACATGTTCCAGGTACCGATCCACCGCATCGCTTCAGGCTGCCTCACGGAGATTGGTGGAGCCTTTCGAGAATCCACTCGCGGACCATGGCAGTTTCGTTCACGCCTTTGGATTTCGCGAGCCGTCTCACGCGCTGAAGCTCTTGTGGCGGCAAATCGACACTCAGCGGCGCGTGTTTGGAGCGGGCAAACACGGGTTCGCCGACCGCCTCCAGAGCGTGTGCAAAGTCCGTGAGATCGTGCGCGTCCCAGAACTTCGCTAGCTCCTGAATGGAGTCAGTGTTCGGCAGTTTCTTCGCTCTCATACTTTTTTCCATCGCTGGTAACGCCTCTTCTCTTTCCCGGTCATCGGTCTAGCTGTGACCGGAAAGCCTTTGCTGCCGGGAAATTTGATGATAACGCAGAATAGGTGTCGTCCGGATAGAGTTTCTCCCAGAACGTAAAACACTGGGCTTTTGCCACCAGACTTGGCGCGCTGCACGAGTGGTCGGCCGAAGCAAACCTCCTCCACCTCTTCCGGCTCGATTCCATGACGAGCAATGTGGTCCACTCGGTCGGCTGGCCAAATCAGCTCATCAATTAGCACGTTGCCATTTTACCATTCGGGATGGAGAAACGGTGTCAAGAACATGTGAAAGAATTGAATTTGGACCCCTTATCAGCCGTGTAACTTATTGAAAATGCGTAATGCTGAAATCGGCAAAACCAATTTTTTCACATGTTCCAAGTAGCGTTTCCGGCTCTGGAGGGGCTGAACCGTCCCAGGTCAACCCCGTTGGGGTTGGCCTGACTTGGGGACGCTCCCGTCATCCGCAGGTTAAAACCTGCGGCTACTAACGGTTGGCCCCATTCGGGGCCACTCGGCCGAGCCGTATCTTAGCGCTTAAGGGTGTTGGGACCGTGCGGCTGTTCTCCTCGCGCCCGCGCCAGCCCTCCAAAGTCGCCGTTGGGGCACGAAAATACCCCGCAGCCGGGAAATTGCTTGGCAAACGAAACCTAAAACTCATAGGCTAGAATTGGGTGGATGTCCGCCCGAGCGGACCGTCGGTCAAAATGTACCGCTCCGCCTGACCCCTCAGTTTGGGACATCGCAGACCCACTCAGCGGATCTGCACCATCCGGGGATGGCATCGCCGGAAACTGAAAGTTGGTTGTTCAGAGATGTTTCCTGGCGAGCAAAGCCAGAATGTTGATGAAAATAAAGGATCGCTGTAGAAGGTGCGTGCCGCCCAAACGCAGCGCCGACCTTCAGGTGAGCGTGCAAGGAATACGCGGCCGAAGTGTCAAGCTGAAGATCGGCGGGAAGGCCGGACTAATTGTCATTATCCTTTGTTTTCATAGACATTCCCGGTTCGTTCGTTCAATTTTGCTTTCGCCGACGATTCACCCATCGAGAATTGAACCGATCCAGCGTTACGACTGCACATCTGCGTCAGGGAGGCTGACTGATTGTCATTATCCTTTGTTTTCATAGACATTCCCGGTTCGTTCGTTCAATTTTGCTGTCGCGGACGATTCACCCGTCGAGAATTGAACCGAACCAGCGTTACGACTGCACATCGGCGTCAGGGAGGCTGACTAATTGTCATTGCTCTTTGTTTTCAAGGACATTCCCGGTTCGTTCGTTCAATTCTGGCCTTCGAAAACGACTCCCGTGCCGAGAATTGAACCGCACCAGCCATGACGACTGTGCGTCGGGTAAGCGCGATTGGGGGTCCCGTGAGTACTTGTCAGGCAGCAGAGTGAAGGGACAACTTGCCGCTTGTAGTTCGAACCCTCGCGAGTTATCATCCGCTCATTGGGCGTTTAGTATCGGAGGGCAAGCTCTATCAGGAGGATGCTATGAGTCGGCGACACGAGGAGTGCAACGTGAAGTCTTGCGGCTTTCGTCTTTCGATGGCTGCTTTCGCCCTGGCCGTCTTGTTCACGCTGAACGGCCAGGCGCAAACCCGGGACACCTATCTCCCCTGGGAGGGTGGCTCGGCTTATTACGGTCAGTGGTCGCTCGGGCCGCCCTCCAACCAGGATTATTTCACTCGCGGCGTCTGGCTGCAGAGTCCTTGGAATGCGCCGTTGTTCGAGGGTGTCGCCGTCAATCAATACATTGCCCTTTACGACGGCACCGTTGAGGTTGATCCCTACGACGGCCCCTTACTTCCTTTGCTCCGCGACTACAAGATGCCCCTGTTCGGCGACCAGGCCACCGGATTGACCGGCCCGAACGCCGCGGAGCACCTCACCGATCCGATCATCAATGCATGGGTGCAGGAGGACGAGCCGGACAATGCCCAGACCGACGCCAACGGCAACTACATCGCTTGCGTGGCGCCTTCCCAGCTCGTCGATCTCTACAACCAATTCAAGGCCGCGGATCCGAACCGCCCAGTGTTCCTGGGCTTGGGGCAGGGCACGGGCTGGAACGCCGACTCATGCTATTACGGCCGGGGCGGCTTTGCCGGCTGCGGATGTAACGATCCCGACAACGGCTTCTCGGATTACCCAACCTATGTGCAGGGCGCGGACATCCTGGCAAGCGACGTTTACCCGATCAACGACGGAAACCCTCTCTGGTGGATCAGCCGAACCACCGACCGGCTGCGTTACTGGTCCGATTATTCCAAGCCCGTCTGGCAGTGGATCGAACTGGTGAATTTCGACGGTGTGCCCGGCCTCCTGCTGACGCCTCAGGAGATCGAAGCGGAAGTCTGGATGTCGATAATTCACGGCGCGCGAGGCGTAGGTTATTTCCCGTACGAGTTTGCGCCGGCCTTTGAAGAAGACGCCATCTTTTTCCCCGAGCACAAGAATGCGGAAGCTGCGCTCGCCAACACCAACATCCGCATGGCGGCGCTGGCGCGTCCACTCAATACGCCGCCGGTGGGCAACGGCGTCACGGTAAAGTCATCGAATCCCAATGCCGCCGTCAACGTCCTGCTGAAACGCTATGGAGGCTCTACGTTCCTGCTCGCCGTCAATGACGGTTTGCCGCAGAACCAGACTCCGGACGCAGACCCCATGCTTGAGATGAGTCTGTTTTGCAGGGGCAGCGACAGTTGCACCGATGCTGTAGCGGCGAAAGGCGGCGCGCTCAGCATGTCGCGCGCGGCTGGTACCTTGGCCACTTTCACTCTGCGGGGAATGCCTCCCGGGGCCACCGCCATCGTTCTGGGCGAGAACCTGAGTTTGAGCGACTTGCCCGTAATTTGTCCGGCGGGAGGATACTACGCCTGCGGCGGGGACGGCAGCCCGGATTACTTTGAACCCGCCGGCCCGAACCCGATCACCTATACAAGCGCCACCACCCTCGGGCCAAACCGCACCATCCCCATTCGCAATGGCGAATTCAGCGACTATTTCGGTTCGAGCTACGCTTTCCACCTCTACCAGATTCTCTTCGACCCGAATCCCGGCGCACCTTTAGTGGGAGACCTCAATGGCGACGGGAAAGTCGATGCAGAAGACGTGCAGATTGTGAAGGCCGCCCTGGGGACGACGGCCGGCATGCCAGGCTACGATCCGCGCGCGGACGTGATCCGCGACGGCGTCGTCGATAACGCCGACCTTCAGGTGGTTGTGGAGGCAATGGAAAAGGCCCTGCGTCCCTAGTCCGGGCGAGCGCCGTCAATCAGCAGTAGGCTACATTGCGAGGGTCAACACTTCCTGCAATTCGTCCATGGTGAGACTAATGGGATTGCCTTTGGTGCTGCTGGCTTGGGAGGCTTTTTCGACGAGGGTGGGCACATCCTTATCCTCGATGCCGTAGGAACGGAGGGATGGAATCTGGAAGTCGCGGCACAGTTGTCTAACCCATTCGACGCCGTCTTCTGCGAGGGCGTCCGGCTTCCCGGTCAGCAGGCGCGCCACGGTCCCGTAGCGGCGCAATGTCTCACCTTCCGGGGCGCGAGCGCGCACGGCTCGGATATTGATGGCCATGCCATGGGGGAGCAGGGCAGCGCAGACAGCTCCGTGCGGGGCGTCGAACATTCCTCCGATTGGCGCGGCAAAGCCATGCACCACGCCCAGGCCCGCATTCGCAAGCGCCAGCCCGCCTAATAAGCTGGCCAGCGACATGAACTCTCGACCTGCCTTGTCGCTTCCGGACTGATAAGCGCGCCGTAGCGAGCGGCTGACGCGGTGCAAGCCCTCGCGGCAAAAACCGTCCGTGAGAGGATTAGCGCGGCTCGACACATAGGGCTCAATCAACTGCGTCAGCGCGTCGAGCCCCGTGCTGGCGGTGACCGCGGGAGGCAACTCGAGGGTCAGTTCCGGGTCCACCACCGCCAGGCGCGCCAGCATCAAGGGGCTCCTCAGGCTCACCTTGACCCGGTGCTCGGCGGAAGCCAGAACGGCGTTGCGCGTCACCTCGGATCCCGTGCCGGCGGTGGTGGGAACGGCGATGAACGGGACGGAGGCATTTTGGAGAGGCTGCCCCTTGCCGATCACTTCCAGGTAATCGGTGGGATCGCCGCGGTTGGTCAGGAGCGCGGCGACGGCTTTTCCCGCATCGATGGCGCTGCCGCCCCCGAAAGCAATCACCAAGTCGCATTGCTCGCGCCGGGCGAGTTCCACGCCCTCCCGAACCAGGGTAACCGATGGCTCTCCCCGCGTGGCCCAGGTAACGCAACCGATTCCCGCGGTCTTAAACTCCTCGGCCAGGAAAGCGGCGCGGTGCGGCGAATGGCCCACCACCAGCAGCGGTCTTCGTCCCATCTGCTTTGCGGCGGGAACAACTTCCCGCACTACACCCGCTCCAAACAGAATGCGGCTGGCCGTAGCAAGTTCAAATCTCAACGCCGCCTCACCAACCCTCATCGGGAGGAAAGATATTCGAGTATTTAACGCTTGTGCGGACCTCCGCCATCATTGGCGCGACGGCGTCGCGCCAGGCGGCGTAGTGGGCGGTTTCCTTGTGATGGACTGTGGCTTCGTTGGTGCGATAGACCTCAGCCAACACGAACCGGGCCGGGTCGTCGGCCTGCTGGATCACATCGAAGCGCGCGATGCCCGGCTCCTGTACGCTGCGCCGCGCGTTCTCGATGCTGGCTTCTTTGAAGGCTTCGATGAACTCCGCTTTAACTCGAATGTGCACATGAACGATGAGCACGGTTTTTCCTCCGGCATGAAGAATGTGGCGTGTCCAGCTCCTGGATTCTGTCGGGAGGCCACAGGGACTGGTAGCGCTGACCTTCAGGTCAGCATCGTGCCTGCTGACCGTCGATCCGGCGCCGTGCTTGCCGACCTGAAGGTCGGCGCTACGAGCTTGTGCTGCCTGGGAACTGGATCCCGGCTAGCAGGCAAGGTCAGCGCGGGTGAACCGGAAGTCGTTGATCGGCCCGAGGAAAGTAACCGCCAGCCGGTCTGTTTGGAAAAACTCGCGCGCCACCTCCAGAACCGCGGAGGAAGTCACCTCGTCGATGTGCCGCGAGATCTCGTCAAGCGCGATGTTGCGCCCGAAATACATTTCATGGCGAGCCGCATTCGACATCCGGCTGCCGGTGGTCTCCAGGCTCAAAAGCAGGTTGCCCTTCAGGTAGTCTTTGGCGTGCTGAAGTTCCTGCTCGCTGATGCCCTCGGACTTCAACTGCCGGAATTCCGCTAAGATCAAGCCCAGCACCTGGCGCGCGTTCTCCAGCGATGTGCCGGCGTAGACGCTCGAGCAGCCCGCGTCGCGAAAACTCGAGAGGCCGGAGAAGACCGAGTAGGCAAGCCCCCGCTTCTCGCGAATGTTCTGGAACAGCCGCGAGCTCATCCCGCCGCCGAGTACGGTGTTGAGGATGTAGCAGGCGAAGCGCTTCTCGTGCGGCTGCGGATAGGACGGCGCGCCCACACAGAGGTGGACCTGCTCGAGCTCCTTCTTGTGCCGGTGCCTGATGCTGGGGTGGGGGGTAGGCGGAGGACCGTCGTCAGACACGGGGCCGCTGCGCCGGTCGCCAAAATAACGCGTGACCAGCTCGACGAAGCGGTCGTGGTCAAGGTTCCCCGCGGCGGCGATCAGCGTCCGGTTGGGAGTGTAATGGCGCTGGAAATACTCGCACAGCCGTTCCCGGTTGAAGCTGCTCACCGTGTGGCGGGTGCCTAGGATGGGCCGGCCCAACGCGTGTCCGCGCCAGTAACTCTGAGTGAACATCTCGTGCACCAGGTCGTCCGGGGTGTCCTCAACCATCTTGATCTCTTCCTGAATAACCTTCGCTTCCTTGCTGATGTCTTCAGGTCGGAAAAGCGGATTCAGGAACAGATCCGCGACAATGTCGAAGGCGCGCGGCACGTGCTCGTCCAGGGCCTTCATGGAGAAACACGTGCATTCTTTGGCCGTGAACGCGTCCAGATGGCCGCCGATCGAGTCGGCCTCGCGGGCAATCTGCTCCGCACTCCGGTTTCGCGTCCCCTTGAAAACCATGTGCTCGATGAAGTGCGAGATGCCGTTCTCTTCTTCGCTCTCCTGTCGAGACCCGGTCCTTACCCAGATGCCCATCGAGACCGCGCGCACGGCCGGCATCTGCTCCGTAAGAATGATCAGACCATTGGCGAGAACGTCCTTGCGAACTTCCGGCATGGGTAATTCCTTGCTGAGTTTGAGAAAGCCTGCCCTGCAGCCGGATGAACCAACAGCATGCATTCACCCGTGTGTTTATTTATACCACAGGGCCGCCGAAAAGGACAGGAAAACCCAAAACCATCAATTGCGCTTGCGCGAACCCACGCCTCCGCCTATACTGGATGTTGCCTTTTCGCGGGCACCCCCCGCCCATGGGCCTGTAGCTCAGGTGGCTAGAGCGCACCCCTGATAAGGGTGAGGTCGGTAGTTCAACTCTACCCAGGCCCACCAAAGAACAAGCCGAATGCCCCTCCATCTGGTGACGTGACCAAGCCCGCAGCACTCCTGCGTGGCAGAATGCGCGCGGTTGTAATGGACAAAAGCAGATGGTAGTCTTGCGAATGGTGAGGAGTAGGCAGCCATGAGTCGCACCTGCGAAGTCGAAGCGCGTTGGGATTCCGAGGCGGGCGTTTGGGTTGCGGAGAGCGACGACGTCCCCGGCTTGGTGGCCGAAGCCGAATCAATGAATGCCTTGGTGGAGAAGGTCCGGGTATTGCTGCCCGAACTGTTGGAGTTAAACGGAGCACTGGAGCCCGGCCAGGAGCGTAACGGATGGCAAACCTAGCCCCTATCGATACAGCCCGCACAGCGGTTCTCAGTATGGACCTGCAAACCGCCATCGTTTCGATTTACACGAAGGACCAACCCGACCTGGTCACTCGCGCTGCCGGCGTGCTCAAGAAGGCCCGCGATCTTGGGCTGAGCGTGTTTCATGTGCAAGTCGGCTTTCGTCGCGGCTTGCCGGAAATCAGCCCGCGCAATTTGTTGTTCAGCAGCATCAAGAATTCGGTCCAGCATAGGCAGGTCTTCGAGGGGCCTGGTGGCGCGTTTCATCCCGCAGTCGCGCCGCAAGGCGAGGACATCGTGATAACCAAGCACCGAATCAGCGCGTTTGCCGGCACTGACCTCGACATGATTCTGCGGGCCAAGGAAATTGAAACCCTGATCTTATTCGGAATCGCAACCAGCGGAGTCGTTCTCGCCACGCTGCTGCATGCTGTTGACGCGGACTATCGCTTGATCGTGGTGAAAGACTGCTGCGCGGACGCCGACCCGGAAGTGCACCGAAGCTTGACTGAGAGAATCTTCCCGCGTTTGGCGAGTGTGGTGACTGCCGGGGAATTGATCGATGCGATGGGGTAATCAGGGCCGGAAAACTACTTCGTTAGGCCCCGACGGCAGGCTGAATCGTCCGCCCCGCTCCCGGTTCATTTTCAAAGTCGCGGGGATGTCCAGGTCGGCAATCGCGACTTTTCGCCGCCAGGAACCGGTGCTCCAATAGTCTGCTTGCGCGTAAATGACCGAGCCTATGATCGTGTACTTTTCGATTTCTTCCTGGTGCCCGTCGCGGAACACCAGCACCGCAGGTGGAAGCTTGGGAGCCGGCGAAGTGGCAAGGTTTTGATAGGTTGTACCGGAAGGCGGATTCTGTGCGCCCTCGGCACTTGCCCTGGTCGAAGGTGCTGAAACACTCGGCTGGCCGTAGCCGCCAATCCGCACCCACTCGTCACCCTGGCGCTCGAGAACCAGCGGCTCAACAGGCTTGGCCGGAGCCGAAAGGGTATCCGAGTGAGTAGCAGCTAACCAGGAAGGCGGCGCTTGGAGCGCCTCGGGCTCGTAGCCGCTGTCATTGCCGTAGTCGTAGCCGTAGTCAGGATAGAATGGAGGGGGCAGATAGGCCCAATCGAAGAAATAGCCGCTGCCGGGGAAATACCCGGGGTG
>Ga0209517_10009513_pt1 | contig 11066 bp, 10 predicted proteins | sample PeaSoiMetSII2010_FD_187695 | JGI IMG/M metagenome (GOLD analysis project Ga0209517, IMG submission 187695) | Peat soil microbial communities from Weissenstadt, Germany - SII-2010 (SPAdes) (version 2) | ecosystem: Environmental > Terrestrial > Soil > Wetlands > Peat | place: Germany... | reverse complement strand
CGACCACCGACTTGAGATTACGCAGTACACCCGGAACATGCCGCGGATAGAGATCCAATATCACCTGAATGAGCCCCGCGAAGATTCCGCTGTTCCAGACACCGCCGTCGCGAATTAGTTGGGCGGCGAGATCGGAGTCGGGTTTCTCAATAAAGCTTTGGACGGGCCGTATCCCGGCTCTGCTATCGGTCGCGGGAGCCAAGTAACCGAAACCAGGGTCCGGCGCGGTCGGCAACATACCGAGCAGCGTCACTTTGTCGAAATCTGCGGCGTGAAGCGCGCTCGCCTGTCGAATCGACTGGCTCAGCACATCTTCATTCGCAACATAGTGATCGGAAGGCAGAAAGAGCACAGAGGCGGTCGGATCTGATTTTGCAATCACGAGCAGCGGCAGCAATACCCCTAGGCCGGTGCCGCAATTGCTGGGCTGTACGATGACCCCGGAACGGCGCAGCGGCCACAGCGCCGGCTCCCACCAGCGGCGATGAGCTCTCGTGACGACTACGACGATCCGCTCGCGGGGGGCGTGGCGAAGGGCCCGGTCTAGGGACATTTGAAGCAATGAGGGGCCGCCGTTGAACGAGCAGAACTGTTTGGGCGTGCAGACGCCCCTCGCGTCGGCGGTCAGGCTACCAAGGGGTCGCCCATCACCGCCCGCCAAAATGATCACCCAAAGATTCGGCGACCGCTCAGTCACTGCGTCTCCCTGGGCCCGATTCATGCCAGCTATATTAAGTAACGGGGAAGGGAGACTATAAGGTGGCCGGCACTTCGTATATCGCAGCGCGCGGTAAAAGAAGTCGCTGCGGGTCTTGGTGGAAGTAGTCATCTTAATCTCCCGAAACGTTGGTTTGATTCGCTGGCGCAGTGATGTTTGAGGACTCACGTGGCGGCCTTACCGGCGCGCGATGTTGGCAACGTCTGAGAATGCGATGCGACACTGGCCTTGCACTGCCCTTGTATGAAGGATGGTCCATCGACCCCCGGAAGTGCCCAGGGGAATCACGTCACCCAATAACACCTGGTGACGTGATTGTTGGGTCTACCCCTGGCACGGAAGTACGCCGACTCAGGCCGTGACGTGAGTAATGCGGCTCCGAGTCTGCAATTTCTGCAAGGCCCTGCTGAAACCCCATGTATACACAGCGCGCAGAACCAGGCCGGTCGCAAGGACGACCAGAAGTACTCCGTGGCCGTACACGATAAGGTCGCCCCGCTCCAGGCCTTCAGGCAACGTGCCCGCCGCGAAGACCAAGAGAATCGGCGTGATCATCGCTACGGCTGCGAGCGCGCGGTAAAAGAAGTCGCTGTGGCTCTTGGTGGAAGTAATCATGTTCAATCTCCTGACACGTTGGTTTGAATCCGGGCTTGAATCGTTGTTGAGGACTCAAGTCACGGAACGAAGCCTGTCATCCGCAGGCGTAAAGTGCCGTTAGCAAGATGTAAAGGTGTGCAAATATTGAAGTTCCTCTGTCGCCCACTCGCGACACTCGAGATCATCGAGCCAGTGCATCATCTGCAGAGATCCCTTGCTAGAATCCACCTCTTTGTACGACGGCCTATTCCACAATTGCCTATGCTGCCCATTCCTGTCCCCACCTCTTCCGCGGTCCTGCTTGTCGATGACGATGAGGAGCTCGTCGATATGCTCAAGAATTATCTGGAGCGCGAGGGCTACTCGGTAGGCGTGGCAGCCGACGGTGAGGCCGGCGTGCGTGAGGCGCTTTCGGGTCGCTATGCGATCGCAGTGCTCGATATCATGATGCCGCGGATGAACGGTATCGAGACTTTGATGGCGATTCGAGCCCGCAGCAACATGCCGGTGATCATGTTAACCGCCAAAGGCGATGACACGGATCGAATCGTGGGCTTGGAAATTGGGGCTGACGATTACATCCCAAAACCGTGTACGCCGCGCGAACTGACGGCGCGCATCCGCGCAATTCTACGTCGGACGATTCCGGCAAAAGACGCGGTCGATTCGGCAGCCGTGATTCATGCAGGCGCACTGATGATGGACCCGCAACGGCGAGCTGTGGAGTGGAACGGTCTACCTTTGGAACTCACCAGCACCGAATTCAATGTCTTGGAAATACTGGCCCGCAACATCGGTAGCCCGGTGAGCAAACACATACTCTCCGAACAGGGGTTGGGTCGCCCGTTAGCACGTTTTGATCGCAGCATAGACGTACACGTGAGCAGCATGCGCCAGAAGCTCGGTCTGTTTGTCGATGGTCGCTCCCCCATCGTGACCGTCCATCGCTTAGGCTACCAGTTGATTCCCGAATGAAGACACACCGAACAAGTCCTACGAAGGAGCGCGTGGGTCGCCTATTCTGGAAGTTCTTCGTGCTCATCACAGTCTTCCAGTTGGGCGCGGATCTATTGGTTCGCGCGTGGCGCGCTGAGAGGCAGCAAATAGCGATGGTCTTTCACAAGCCTGTCATTGCGGCCATCGATCGTGCAAAGAGCCAGCAGCCACACGCGCCCGCACCGAACCCTTCCGAACTGTCGATCGCGGACATCATGGACGACATCGTGGCAGGCCTTGGTAGCGCAGCGCTGCTTGCGTGGCTGTTTTCCAAACCCATCCGCAGCTTGCATTCGGCGATCACTGATGCCGCAAACGGCAACCTCAATGTTCGCATTGCCGACAGGATGGGGCCGGGCAATGACGAACTAAAGGATCTGGGTGTTGAGTTCGATCGCATGATGTCGCGCTTGCGCACCCTCATTGTCGCGCAGCGCCAACTGCTGAAGGACGTTTCACACGAAATGCGATCCCCGATGGCCCGGATTCAAGCGGCCATCGGCCTGGCTCACCAGCAGCCCGAGCAGGCGCCGGCTCTGATGGAACGAATTGAACGGGAATCAGTTCGCATTGATAAGTTGCTCGGAGAACTGTTGGCTCTCTCGCGCCTACAGGCGGGTGTTGACGACGAGCGGAACGAGGAGATTGAACTGCGCGAATTGCTATCTGACATCGTTGATGATGCGAGTTTCGAGGCCAACGCCAACGGACGGTTTGTTCACGTGGAGTCCGAGATCGATGGCGTGGTCCGCGGAAATGTTGAGCTGCTGCGCCGTGCTGTCGAAAATGTGGTTCGTAATGCCATCAAATACAGCCATAGGGGCGGCACGGTGGAAGTGGGAACGGCGCTAGGTTCCGGAGGCCGCGTCGCCGTCATATCGGTACGGGACTCCGGAACGGGCGTTCCAGAATCCGATATCGCCAATATCTTCGATCCGTTCTTCCGTAGTACAACGCATGCGCGCAAGGAGGGAAGCGGCTTAGGGTTGGCGATTGCCAAACGCGTGGTCGAGAGCCATGGTGGCTCGATCGTGGCGTCGAATGTGCCCGGAGGTGGTTTACGCGTGAACATTGAGCTGCCACTACTGGAGGTGAAGACACGAAACGGACGCCAAAACATGCTAAGCGGCCGCGGCTAAGTCGTGCGAACGGGTCCGGAGCGAGCGGCCGGAACTGATAGAGTGCCCTGCTTTCGGGAGCGGATCAGGATTCAACTCAGTCACATCACCGACAGTCAGCTGTCGGTATAGCGGCACCAGCATGCGAACCAAGCCCGTCGCCGCGCTCCTGATCGATCTCGACGTCGCCAAGACCCGCAGCCGCCCGCATGTCTCGGATGACAATCCCTACTCGGAGGCGCAGTCAAAACTCTGAAGTACCGACCGGACTTCCCCGATCGCTTCGGCTCGATCGAGGACGCCCGCGCTCATTGCCAGCAGTTCTTTAGCTGGTACAACCACGAACGTCGGCACGGCGGGATCGGGTTGATGGCGCCGGCCGCCGTCCATGACGGCGCCGCCGCGGCGCTGAGCGCGCAACGCGCTGTCACCCTTCACGCCGCGTTCGCCGCTCATCCCATCCGCTTCAAGGGCATCGCCCCGAGGCCGCCAGCGCTGCCCACCGCCGCTTGGATCAATCCACCAAAAAGGGAGTCGACACCACCCACAATCACACCCGCACGCTCGCTAATCTCATGACACCTGGTGTTCCAAAGCTATTGACACGTTCCGCCGTCTCTAACGGTTCGCGCTAGTGTGAGTGATTCACATTTCCCACTTCGGCCGCAGCCACTTGCGGGTGCGTATCAAGGAGTGTACGTTCGAACAGCGGGTTGTGCCGAAGTGAGGTGCGCTTCTGCATCAACCGGCCAACCCGGCACTGTGGGGTTGTATGCGCGCATTGCATGTTTCTAGGCACACCTTCGAGTCTGCCGAACAGATCGCTGAGGTTGGGCTAATCTCGGCAGTTGTGCTGGTTTCCGGGATCACGGCGGCCATTCTCATTTTCTCGTGGTTCTACGCCTGATGCTCGGCGACCGTTACCTGCCCGTCCGATTAGCATAAGGCCACGGCCGCTTACGAACGGACCACTCCGCCGGATGGGTGGATAAGTTTGTAGTCTGTGTATGTGGGGTAGACAGTGCCAGCTTCAAGCCGCAGCAGCCAGACGTCCGTTGCGATAGTCCGTGAGCGCCTGCTCAATTTCCTCGCGTGTGTTCATCACGAACGGGCCGTACTGCACGACGGGCTCGCGCAGCGGCCTGGCCGCCAGAAGCAGGAAGCGCACCCCCTCGGCTCCGGCTTGCACGCGCACGCCATCGCCGTCAGACAAAACGCCGGCCGCTCGATGCGCTAGCAGCTCAGTGGCGCCGGCCGGACCGACCTGGGCGCTGCCCTCATAGGTGTAGAGAAAGGCGTTGTTACCCGCGGCAACCGACGTGCTGAATCCAGCTCCGGCCGGCAGGCGTACGTCGAGGTACAGCGGATCGGTGCTGAGCTTGGCACCGCGACTGTTGACCGGGCCGCTGGTCGCGTCGCCGTCCAGCTCGAGCGTGCCAGCAATGACCTTCACTTCCCCGCCCTGCGGTAGCTTCACCCGCGGGATCTCGGCCGTCGGAATGTCGCGATAACGAGCAGGCTTCATTTTTTCACTCGACGGCAGGTTGAGCCACAGCTGGAAGCCACGCATACGGCCTTCGCTCTGCTGCGGCATCTCGGAGTGGATGATGCCGCGTGCCGCCGTCATCCACTGCACGTCACCGGGGCCGAGGTCGCCGCGGTTACCGAGGTGATCTTCATGACGCATGTGGCCGTCGAGCATGTAGGTTACGGTCTCGAAGCCGCGATGCGGATGCGCCGGAAAACCGGCGATGTAGTCGTTCGGGTCATCCGAATAGAACTCATCGAGCATCAGGAACGGATCCACATGCAGCCCGCGCTGGCTGCCAAGGCTGCGGCGCAACTTGACGCCGGCGCCATCGGAAGTCGGTATCGATGGGATGATTTGGACGAGGGTGCGTATGTTCATCTTAAATCTCCGTCAAGCAATCCACTGAACTCTTGCCGGTGGATTGTGAATTTATGCTGCATCTCTGTTCGGCGGCGGGTATCACGCGGCCAGACGTGCGATCTCGGCGACAGCCTTGGCCAGCCCCGATTGCTTGCTCTGCGGGCTAATGGCGAGACCTTCCGCGTAGATAAATTCCACCTCGGTCATTCCGAGGAAGCGCAGGAAGTCGCGCACATAGCTGGTCTGCGTGTCCATCGGCGTGCCGGCATAGAGGCCCCCGCGGGCCGCAAACACGTACACCTTCTTACCGGTGAGCAGGCCCACCGGGCCCTTGTCGGTGTACTTGAAGGTCACGCCCGCGCGTGCAATATGATCGAAGTAGGCCTTCAACTGCGATGGCACGCCAAAGTTGTACATAGGCAGGCCAAATACGATCACGTCCGCCTGCTTCAGTTCGTCGATCAGCGTGTCGGAGTAGGCCACCACCGCGTGCTGCGCAGCGCTGCGCTCTTCGGGCTTAGTGATAAAGGCGCCGAAGCGCTCGGCATTCAGGTGCGGCACGGGTTCCTCAGCAGCAACGTCGCGCACCACGATCCTCGCGGCGGGATTGCGCAGACGAAACGCGGCCACAAACTGGTTGGCCAGTTGGCTGGACTGGCCGTTGCTGTTGTTGATGCTGGCGTTGACCTGGAGCAGAGTGGTCATGGTGCAATCTCCTAAAATGGGGTTAATGACGATCGGTCCCTGATAGCGCGTATTTAAGTATTGATTGATTAGATAAAAAAGTAGAATAATTAGCGCCTATCTATCTGCTAATTAGATACATCATGGTCGACCCCCGCATTTCCCTGGAGCAATGGCGGTCTCTGCTGGCCGTGGTTGATGCCAGGGGCTATGCGCAGGCCGCCGAGGTGCTGCACAAGAGCCAATCGGCCGTGACCTATGCGGTGCAGAAAATTGAAGCGCTACTCGCGGTGAAAATATTCGAAGTGATCGGCCGCAAGGCCCATCTGACCCCTACCGGCGAGGTCCTGTACCGGCGCGCCAAAGCCCTGCTGGACGAAGCCGGCGCGTTGGAGGGGGCTGCGGGCAGTCTCGCGGCGGGCTGGGAACCGGAGCTGCGCTTGGCGGTGGAGATCATCTTCCCCACTTGGCTGCTGTTGCAATGTTTCTCGCGTTTCGCCGAGGAACAGCCGCAGATGCGCATCGAGCTCTACGAGACCGTGCTCAGCGGCACCGAGGAGGCGCTGGTACAGCGCAAGGTTGATTTGGCGATCTGCTCGCAGGTGCCACCAGGCTTCGCCGGCGACCTGCTGATGCGGATTCGGTTCATCGCCGTGGCACATCCGGAACATCCGTTGCACCAGCTCGGGCGCCAACTGACGATGCAGGATCTGCGTAAGCACCGTCACCTGGTGATTCGCGATACCGGCAGCCAGCGCCGCAGTAGCAGCTGGGTGGGCTCGGAGCAAATTTGGACGGTCAGCAACAAGGCCACCTCGATCCACGCTGCCGGCATGGGACTAGGATTCGCCTGGTTTCCCGAGGACACCGTGCGCGGTGAACTGGAGCGCGGCGTGCTCAAGCCGTTGCCGCTGCGCGAGGGCGGCGAACGCTGGGGTGATCTTTATCTCGTGTTCGCCGATCGCGACTACGCCGGTCCCGGAGCGCTGCGGCTGGCGCAGATCATCCGCAACCACGTGGAGGAGCAATGTCGCCAGCTCGAGCACGAACCGGCGCAGGCCGCTGCAGACTCACTACCAGTCCCTGAACCGACTCGGCAGTAGTTCTTCATGGTCTCGCGACCATTTTGCTAATTGCATCAGGCCGATCGTGTTGGCGGATTTTACTGGGTGGCATGCAGGCGCCCGTCACACCGGCCGCGGTGATTCAATTCATTGTCGATCACCTGGAGCATCAGCCGGGCCTACCGGCACCGGAAGTCTCCCCATACACGCCCTCCTCCCAGGCCACGCAACATCTGCTGCCACTTGCGATTGATCGGCTGCTGGTAGAGCGAGGCTACAAGGCGCAGCTCGGCCCCTGGTCGATGGCGACGGTTCAGACTCGCTTGGCTGCGCTCTCCAAAGCCCATGAATACTTGATCGCCAACAGCGCTCATTTGAATCTCGGCCCCGAAAAGAATCCGCTACGCGATCCGAGGGTGCGGCAACTCATTGGTGCCGCGCGGCGCGCCTATGCCCGACGCGGGCGCGCACCTTCTCGGCCGGTAGCAGCGACGCGCCACGTGATAGAGGCTCTTCTGGCAACCTGCGGCGATGATTTGATCGGCAAACGCGACCGCGCGCTCCTACTCTTCGGGTGGGCTAGCGGAGGCCGGCGGCGGTCTGAAATCACGGCTGCGACGTTTGAGAATGTCCGGCGCGATGGCGACGGATTTATCTATGACCTGCGGAAATCGAAGACCAACCAGAGCGGACGCAAGGATCCAAACAACTTGAAGCCCATTCAGGGGGTTGCCGCTGAGGCGCTCGAGGCGTGGATGAAGGAGCTGTTGGGGTTTCGGATTACGCATGGGCCGCTTTTTCGGCGCATCTTGAATGACCGCATCGTCGAGCCACTCAAGGATGGCGCTGTGCGAGAGATCATCCGTCGTCGGGCCAGGATCGCCGATCAGCCGCTTGGAAAACTCTCGGCGCACTCTCTGCGGTCGGGCTTTGTTGCCGAGGCGGGGAAGCAAGGCATATCTTTGGGCGAGACGATGGCAATGACGGGCCACCGCAGTGTCCAGACCGTCATGGGCTATTACCAGAGCGGAGAGCTGTCGACCTCGCGAGCGGCGCGGCTGATCGATGACCATAAGTAGTCCGCTCTTGCCAACATATGGGCCCCGCCAGCGCCCCTAATGCGGCGACCACCGCGCCACTGTCGCTGCGGCCTTTTGTTCACGACAGCCGCTCCCACGTTGCATCGCGCTCCTCGTGTATCATTTTGCTCCGCACTCGGAGGTTCCGATGCAGTTTCGTGCTCTAGGCCGCTCCAGTCTGCGGGTTGCTCCGCTGTGTCTCGGCGGCAATGTATTCGGATGGACACCGGATTCCTCAGTGGTAAATACCGCACGGCTGCGGACGCCGCGAAAAGCCCACGCGGGGAAGGTGTGGTCGCGAAATTCCTCAATAAGCGTGGGTTGAGAATTCTGAGAGCACTTGATGATGTGGGTCGGCGATACGGGGCATCGCCCGCAACTGTCGCGCTTGCATGGCAGATCGCGCGGCCCAGTATCACTGCCCCAATTGCTAGCGCAACGACGGTGGCGCAGTTAGCTGAATTGGTCGCCGCCACGCAATTGAATTTGAATCAGATGGACATTGAGCAGTTGAATACCGCCAGCGGATAAGGTCTCCGACTACGAACCCGGGCCTGACGCGACGTCGACGCGCTGCTTCATGCCCTGGATGATGAGGGCCGTCGAGACTAATTGCGCTGTATTTTAGTACGTACCCTCGAAAAAGAAGGGCAGTACGCTGATTTGCTCCGCTTGCACTGCGTCGAGGCTCCCAGGGTCGAGTCCGAGTGCCCGAATGATCGTCGGCGCAACCTGTTGATTCGAGGTGCCAGTCTTCACGACCGCACTCTTCATGCCGTCCATCGACAAGAGCAGTGCCGTGTGCACGTCATCTTCGTTGAAGCCACCATGTTCGGCAATCTTCGTGCCACCGGTGAAAATCACGCCCGTGTTGACCTTCAGAATAATGTCCGGAGTTCGCGGGTCATATAGCGGGCTATTGAACTTGTTGATCAACGATTGTCCCGCGAATATCTCCTGGATTCCCAGGAGTTGCTGGTTCACCGGCTGGCTAAGATTGGCGACGACGCTCGAGGTTTGCGAAGAATCGGCCAGCCAGATCAGCGAGCCGTCGTCAGAGATGTCGAACGCCTCCGAGGCGCCCAGGAAAGCGCTTGGCTGACCGTTGCCTATATTATGGTTCTTCGTACGATCGATCGGCGACTGGCCGTGCTTGGCGCAGACAATGATCAACGTAGAACTGTACAGGTTCTGCGCCTGTAGCTCGTGCACCATGCGCCCAAGTGATTGGTCAATGAAATCAAGCTCCTCAGCCAGTCCCGCAGCCGGCTGGCCAAGCACATTCGCATACCCGCCCGGCTGACCGGTAACGGGATCGGCATCGAGCTTCTGGCCGACGCTGACCGATTGGAAATTCGTGCCAAATAGGGCCGGCACGCCGACCCATTTACTGCGATCGTGGGTGTAGCCATCGATCTGGTTCAGGACCGCTTGGACGTGTAGCTGGTCGTAGCAGCGCACGTTGGCGAGCGCCGTCGTCCAGCCATCGTCCGGCGTCGGATCGGGATACGGTACTGGCGTGCATCCGGCAAAAGGCAGTGCAACCGGGATCGAATTGATCTCTGGACCGTAGAAATCGTCTACGCCTTTGCCGCTGGGGCCATTCGTCCATTCGTAGGACGGGTGCTTGTCAGTCCATGCCGTGCGCAGGCCCGCGGCTTTGGCCACCTCAAAGATCGTGTTGACGCGCAGGTACTCGTGCGGCAACACGGTCTTGCAGCCGTTCTTCGGGTCGCGGCGCAAGTAAGCTGGATTGATACTGCCTCCGCCATCGAGCTTCGTCAGATCTGTGTCGATCGACTCGTCCATAGCCATGATCGTGCCGATTTGGCCGGGGCAGTTGCCGCCAGGATTACCGAGACCGTCCGTCTTGGCGGGCGGCGAGAGCGCACGATTCCAAGTCACGTCGTACCAAAAGCCGGTCTTGACCGGTGAGCCCCCCGTCAACAGGGCGGCGAGTCCCGGAAACGAATCAGACGGCGAGGAGGTCTGGTTATTGGTATAGGTCACGCCGTGCTCGCTCAATGCGGCAAGCGTGGAGCTTGGGTGAGTGTTAACGTAGTTCGAAAGATCGAGGGCGTGTAGCCCATCGACGCTGATCAGAAGCACGTGCGGCGCGGGACGCTCCTGTTCCCATGCACGGGCCGATTGGGCCGTTAGTAGACCGAGACTCGAGAGCCCAATGATTAACGCGTTCAGAAATCTCTGAATTTTCACGAGACGCCCCTTTGTTTAATTGCAAGAATTAAACCGATGTGATTGCACTAGCTCGCTTTCGGTCGAATCAAAGCGCGGCACAATCCACTGATCAAAACTAGCAAGGGGCCGTGACAGTCGCATTGCACGGACGTGACGGACGTATCTCAAGTGTGAGCCGCCCTCGCATAACTTCGCTGGCGGAATTGTCTTGCATTGCCAATCTCGAAGGGCCGCTTCAGGACGGGAATTGTGATCCCTCGAATGCCTCAAATTAGCCGGGATTGCCTGTCGCTGTTTGGCGCAAGCGCTGAAAAGCGGGAACGGGGGAGGGTTAGTGCGTCGTGGCTGATCGACCCTGAGAATTCTCAATCCTTTTTTCATGAACGTCCCGCATACCCAGACCAAATCCGCCGAAGTTATCCCCAACCCTAAGTCGGTGGATAACGCGCTACCGTAGCGGCATCGGCGCCCAAACTCCGACACTTGTGCGCAGACCCACCGCAGCGACTGAAGCGGCTCGCGGGCCTCAGTGAGGGCTTCCACCTCGAGACGCTGCATGCTCGTCTGGGGCTCCCCGTGTGGGCGCGAGATGACGGTTTCATCGAGGGCGATCTCGCCCAGTTGCTTCGCCTCGTCTTCTCTGCGGATCGAGAATCTCTGCCTCGAGGTGCGTACTTCGAACAATGGCAGCAAAGCGTGCGCACCGCTCACGGCGTGTAC
>Ga0209517_10009512_pt1 | contig 11066 bp, 11 predicted proteins | sample PeaSoiMetSII2010_FD_187695 | JGI IMG/M metagenome (GOLD analysis project Ga0209517, IMG submission 187695) | Peat soil microbial communities from Weissenstadt, Germany - SII-2010 (SPAdes) (version 2) | ecosystem: Environmental > Terrestrial > Soil > Wetlands > Peat | place: Germany... | reverse complement strand
CAGGACTGGCTGGACCCCGCCCGGCCTTTGCCCCCCCCTTGCCGGTACTGTGAACTCAGGATTTCCGAGCAGCCCCAGGTGGGAGGATGAACCTGGAACCGACGCGCCAGGAAGCTCGGCGCTCCTTATTACCCGGAGTTGCGGCCTTCAATCTCCTCTCCAACCTCCACTTCCATGACCACTGCCCGGTGATCCGACAATCCCCCGCCCATCACCTCTTTGGAGAGAATCTTCCAGCCCGCGGGGACTAAAATCCAGTCGATGACCCGGCTGGGCTGGATGGACCAATAGGTCATATCGTCCCGGCCCGGCGGTGCGGTGGGCAAAGTCTGATAAGCTCCCCGGGCCAGCAACCATGATAGTGCCGTCCGGCCTTGGCCATCGGGTGTGGCCCGGGGAAAGGTCGTGGGGGTGGAATTGAAATCACCCGCGGCGATCAGCGGCACAGCCGAGGCTAAGCGGACTGCCTCCATCATTTGTGCGGTCCGAAGCCGCCGGGCCTCCAGCCGATGTTCCAGGTGCACCGCCAGCACCCGGAGGCGGTGCGCTGCGGAGAGCTCCAGGGTGCAAAGCAGGCCCTGTTTTTTCCCCAGGAAGATGGTCTCCAGGACATGATGGCCGGTAAAAGGCAGCCGCCGCGCCGTTAGGATGGGATAGCGGCTGAGAATGACGTTGCCGTAACGAATCCGGGCAAAAGGCAGGGCCATGTCAATATTGCGCTGTTCGGCCCAAAAGGAAAACCCGGCCTCCCGGGCGATGAGTTCGGCTTGATTTATGTGGCCGCACCATACTGAATCAAAATCCACTTCATTCAGAACCACGATGTCCAGGTTGGCGTCGCGCAGCAATTGCGCGATCTTTTTTAGTTGCTCCAGGATAGTCTCTTTCGTGAGAGATCTCCAGCGCTTGCTGAACGCACCACGCCCGTGGGCAATATTGTAAGCCCCGATCCTGAGACGCCCCGCAAAATCCCTGCGAGGCCCTTCCGGGAGCGCGGTCTTTTGCAGGCGCAGGGCCCGCCAGGGACTGAGAGCGCGATTCAGGAGGAACCACCCCAGGGGTAGGCAGAGCAAGCTGAGCAATCCCCAGAAAATAAAGGGCAAAGCGTTCCCCCGCGGGCTGGCCGTCTCGATGGGACGGCAGCGCCTGGCACTCCGGCCCGCCCCGGCCTGGCCTCCGGCCGCGGCAGGGCTAGGCTCAGCCCTCCCGGAATCTCAAGGACTTGAGGTGCAGCAGGTTATAGACATTAGCGTTGTATTTGCTCATCAGGCAGGCCCGACATTGACATCCGGTAACCGCCTCGTCTCTCGCAGGCAGGCTGCGGCTTTCCCGGCGGAAAGACCAGTAGCGGGGCGAATGCCACATATCCAGGAGCCGGGTCTCCCCGGCCTTGCCCATGGCGATTTCTGAATTGATGCAGGGCCTCATGGTTCCGTCCCGGTCAAACTCGGCGTAAAGCCAGCCGAGGTAGCAGGGCATTTTCCGGTAAAGGGACCAGGTCTGGAGGATGCCGGCGCGGATGTGCAGGTTGTTGGCCAGGTACTCTTCCAGGTTGGTGCAAATGCCGTATCTGGCGCTCAGCTTGAGGCCGCGCTGCATCTCCAGGCGTAGCTGGACTTCTTCTGCCGCGTTGAGAACCAACTGGGCCAGCTCACCCTCGGCCCTCACCGGCCGGAAAAGGACCTGCTTCACTCCCAGGGAGCGGGCTTGTTCCACCATCGCCTGCAGGTTGCGGAAGTTGGCCCGGTGGAGAACGTGCATAGTGGAGACCCCCGGCCTGCCTGCGGCACAGAGGGTCCGGATGACCCCCATGAGACGATCGTACTGTCCTGCAGTAGAGGTGGGATGGACCCGAAGCCAGGTGTCAGGATCGCCGGCGTGCAGGCTAAAGCGGAAATGGGCCCGGGTGGCCGCCCAGACCCGGGCCCGGGATTCGTCCACGCTAAGGCCATTGGTGAGCACGTAAGCCTCCATATCTAGATTCTCCAGGAGTTGGAGAATCCGGTCAAAGTGGGGATGGAGCGCAGGGTCGCCGTGGCCGCAGAGTACGATGCGGAAGGTTCCCATCTCGCGACTTTCCCGGATAATAGTTTCGAAAACCGCTAAATCCATATAAACGGGGGGCCCCGGCCCGTTTCCGCTCTTCTCGGTATTCCGCGGCTCCCGGGAGCTGCGCACCAGGGGGGAGTGGGTCCAGCACATGAGGCAATGGGTATTGCAGACGTCGGAAATGGCCAAGGCTACGGACCGTGGACCGGAAAACATCCGCCTGGAGCTGAGGATGCCCAGAAGGGCCCGGGCCCCGCTGGTAAGATCCCTGAGACGTGGAGTCATGGCCGTTGCCGCTCTCGTTCGGAAAACTCCTGCAAGAATTGCCGCAGGACGCGGAAGGTTTCTTCGGAGTCCGGCCCCATGGCGAAACGGTAGACCTGGGAGCGCCTCATGACTTGGAGGCTATTGCGTAACCGGGACCAGGCCAGTCCCGCCTTGCCCAGAAGTTCCCAAGGGCTGCTGGCCAACAGGAACTCCACCCCCTGGTAGAGACCCAGCCCTATTACGCTGTTATGGATAAACCCTTTAAGGGCCCGGCCACGGGGTTCCGGGCAGATGCTTGAGGGGCCGGACAGCCAGCGCTCCCCCAGAAGGATGGCTCCCGCCGGGCATGGGCGGGCAATCTTATCCCGGAAGTAGTCGATGTCGATAAGCGTCTTGGGTCCGAATTCCATGCGCCTCACGGTGCGCAAAAACCTGGCGGGAATCCCCGGAGGCTCGCCGCCGACGCGCACGCCGATACGCAGGGGAAATGGGAAGACCTCACCCCGGCGAGAGATTACGGGCGAATCCTCGGAAAGGAGCTTTACCCCCTCAGAGCTGAGCAGCTTAAGGGCGAGGGTGGTTTTCCCCCCGCCCATGGGAAGCAGGATAAGAACCGCTTGCCCCCCCACCTCCACCCCCAGGGCATGCACCCGGTGCAACCCTGCCGCGTCCAGATGCCGGCCCACTCGGGAGAGAATGGTGAGAAAGGCGATTTCGTGGGCCAGATCCCGGTCTTCGCAGTAGACCTGCAACTTTCCTTCATGGGGGCGGTGGATGGCCAGGCCGCGACCAAAATAATCCAGATAGGACTCCTCCCTGCCCCGAAAGACCAGGTTGCGGGGCGTCTGGAGGGCGGCTTTCAGGGGGGGCAGCTCTGGGCCCGGAAACCGGTGTGGGAACAACTCCACCAACAACTGGGACCGCCCGGAAGGGGCCCGAAAGTACGAGAAATCCCGGTGGAGATCCTCCAGGACCGCTTCATCTTTAGCCTTGACTGCTACTTGAAAACCAAAAAATCTGAAAAAAACCATACCGTTCATCCGTTATTCAGGCTGCCACCAGGCGGGTCTAATTACTGCTAGGCCCTTCCCCTGGCTGCGGGGGCTAGGGAAATCGAAGGCCACCTCGAAATCTCTAGGGGATTATTGGCGATTATTACCCAGCTTAGCTAGAAAGACAAGCCTGCTACTAAGGCTGCAAATGACTGCTATATATTTAATTTAGAATTTTTGGGATAACCCCATACCAGGGGGGGGCTGCTGTTCTCGCCCCTCGATGAATTTTTGAAAAAATTTACGGACGGAGTATAGTTGACCAGAGGGGCGTATGGGACCCGCCTAGGGGTTTGCCTTCCAGGGCAGCGAAATCTCTACAGGGGTCTGCAAACGGTCCGCAAGGTGCGGACCGTCGTGGACCAAAAATGGGTATTTGAGGATGGTTGGGGACATTGCAATTTAGCATGGAACCCGGTTAAAATCCTTGAAAAAGCCGGCATAGCTCAGTGGTAGAGCAGCTGATTCGTAATCAGCAGGTCCGGGGTTCGACCCCCCGTGCCGGCTCCAGCTTTCAGGGATTTGAGGGGGAGAATGTTTACCATTTCTTTACCACTCGGTAAACCGCTCAGGAGATTTACCGATTCCCTCAGATGGTCGGGGGAGAGGTGGGAGTAACGGTCTGTCATCTTTGAATCTGAATGACCCAGGAGCCTTTGCACCGCCTTGAGGTTCGCTCCCTTCATTACCAAATGCGAAGCAAAGGTATGTCTCAGGTCATGGAAGTGAAAATCTTCAATCCCCGCCCGCCTACAGGCGGCATTAAAACCTTTTTTCACGTCCCCCAGGCGTTCGCCGTCTGGCCCTATGCAGATATGGGGTGACTTCCATTTATTCCTTATCTGCAACTTCTTGAGCACCTGGGCCGCTCGCGCATCGCATGGTATCTGGCGAGACTTGCCACTCTTGGTTTCCTTGAGATAGATAAACCCGTCTCGAACCTGATCCCACTTCAAATTAAGAAGCTCGCCTTTTCTCATGCCAGTATGAAGGGCCAACTCCACAATCGGCCTTACGTGGGCGCTGCAAGAGTTCAGCAGCTTTTCAATATCGGCTTCCATCAAATACCTTTGGCGCTGATTATTCTCCCGGAAGGTAAGCCGTGAGCCCTTCCGAAAGGGTGATACTTCCAGCATACCCCACTCAACCGCCTTATTAAGCATGTGTTTCAAGGCGGCCATCTCCCGGTTTACCGTGGCCTCTGTCCTGGGCTTGCCGCTCTTTAAAGGGGTGGCCTTGCGTTTATTCCGGTAGGTTTCCAGGTCCAGGTAGGAGATTTCCTTAAGTCTTTTTTCTCCGAATGCTTCCCGGAGATACCGCACCGCATGGCGCTTGAAGCTCTGAAAAGATTTTTGCTGCCCGAAGTTTTCGACATACCGATCCGCCAGGCCGTCAAAGGTGATAAGGGCCTCTTTATTGGGTTGGAAAATTTCATCATACTTACCCTCTCGCTTGGAAACCCCCACCTTGGCGAGATAATCCTCAGCATCTTTTTTGAGGCCGAAGCACTTCATCACCCGTTTGCCCTCGGGATCGTAATAGTCAATCTGCCATACAATACCCTTCCTGTTAGTTCGCTTTCTGATTGTGGCCATGTTTACCTCCCTTTTCCATTCGATTTTCCAGGGCCTCTAAAGCCAATGGAAGAAAAGAAGGAATGGCGCGGGTTCCAGTTTCCCACCTACTGACGCTAACCCGGAAAACCCCCAGGCGATGGGCTAAATCATCCTGGGATAGTCCCCACTTGCGCCGCCATTCTCTTAATTCCTGCCCTGTCATGGCTCTATTGTAACCAATGGTTTCATCAAGTCAAGGGGAATATAAAAATTTTTCTATTCACCAAAATACCTTTTTCTGACGGCCCAGCCCGGTCTCTTCTTGTCAAGCTTAGCCTTAAGTTCTGCCATCATTGCACCTATGCTCTCATGAGACAGGTCCACTTCTTCAGGTTTGCAGCCTTTCTTTTTCGCCCAAAGTTCCCGAATGCGGGCCTCAAGTTCCTTAAGGGAAAGGTGGTTAAGTCCTAGTTCCCCTGTGTGGTAAGCTTCCAGCTTGGCTAAACGGTTCTTAATGTTTGGCATAGATTATCGCTTGGCGTGGCCTTCAGCTCATCGTCTGTCAGGTCCCCATTGACTTTCCAAAGCTCACCCCCCAGGATAGTCGCCGTCAGCTCTCGGTCTGTCAGTTCTTCCGGGGGTAGATGCATAAGAACGGTAAGGGGCCTGCCACCCTGCCCCATGTGGGCCTCCAGGTGTCCCAGCCGCCTATTAATCCCTTTCATCATTCGCCCCTATGTATTTAATCCTAATTATCAACTCGTTTCTTGCCCCCCTGCACTCTGGATTTGCCGCATAGTATTTCTCTCGGGCCTGTTCTTCCGTCTCTCCCGGCATTATCACTATCATGGGCGTATTCACCCTCGTCCCGTTTTCTAATCGGGTTAGCCGTCCTTTAATATTTCCCATAGCGCCTATTCCTTTACCTGTCAGCCGGTCTGGGGCCGCTCAAACGCATTATCATCGTAAACACGTCTGGGTCTTTGAATTTAGGAGCAGCTTCACCAGCATATAAGGTTAGGAAACGAAACTTCAGCCCGCCTTTGCCCTGCTTTCTTTCAAGTTCCATTACTCTGCGGTTTAAACTTTTCATTTCTTCCCCACCTATCATGGCTCTTGCCTAACATTCACCTGTCTTTTCTATCAGCATTCCAACGGGCAAAAGCCACTACAGGAGACTTTAGCGCCTGGTCCCCATACCTCTCAATCAAAGTATGCGCAAGTTCCTGGATTATCTCCGGGTCAGGCTCGGGGTCCTTAATTAGCCCGCCACGGTACGCCACTCCCCACCAAAAACAGAGGTAATTCTCCAATCTTCCATAATCCTGTGTCTTTACAACTTCCAGGCGGGCCAGACGCCGGTTAAGATTTCGCATTCATCGATTCTCGCTCTTCCAGGGCAGTCAGCCGGGCCTCAATGTCGGTAAATTCTAAACCTTTGCGGAATGCCTCTAACATCCCCGTCAAGGCTTGCCCTTCACTCGGGGTTATCTCCCCCTGGGCCACGGCCTGCATAACTGTTTCAAGGGCTTGGGGTAAGCCCTGAGCACCCTTCACCCTAGGGAGCTTCAGGGTTATGGACCGTTCCCGCCGATTAGGAAGAAGTTTATCCAGAATCAATTTGACGGCCAGGAGGTCCCCCGCCTTGGCTTTGTCGATGCAAACTCGGGTTATGGCCTTAAGGTCGCCTTCCAGGATTTCCAGGGCGGCCCTGGTAGCCTTATGCAGTGTACCTTTGGGCTTGCCTTTGGGGTTGCCGGATTTTCCAGGTTTGAAGGTCATCTTGCCCACCTCTTGAAAATTCAAGAATAATTCAGGTTGATTCATTAAGAGCCATGATTTTCCCCTTGCCCCTATCCTTATTCCGGCGGATTTGGCGAAAGGTCACGCCGTGAGTCTATGTATTTTTTCAATCCAGGGGGTATCTGGCCCTTGGGTAGTCTCCCCCCGATTCCCGCCCTTTTGGGGTTTTTGCCAAACCTGTAAGGATGCAAAGCGCATCCTTCTATGTGGCATAGCTCAACCTCTTTGGGAGAGTTACAGCAGCAGTCCAGGCACTTTTTCCTGATAGCTTTAAGGGTGCTCATTTTCATCCGCTTCTAATGGTAAACCGCCGGTAAACACTTTTTGTATCTCTTTATAATCACAAGTATTTTTAGTGCGTTTTCTGATATGTAATCAGGTGGTCTTCCCTCCCCCTGGTACTTTCCGGGCCGCCCGGCGTTTGCTCTCTAACCAGGCTTGCACTTCCTGGGGGTCGAACCTCACCACGCCTTCAAGTTTTAAGTGGGGGATCATGCCACGCCTGACCCAAGCGTAAATCGTGACCCTGGCAACCCTCAGGCCCGTGGCCAGTTCTTCCGGGGCGATTAAATCGCCTCTACTCAGAAGTTCCTTGAGGCTGGGCTGCCTGGATTGGTATTCTTGCAAAGTTGACATTCTCTTTTCCTGTTCACAAATAAGAGAGTGGTCAGTGACCCAAGTGAGGGATAGTGACCCTTTTTTCCATAAAGTCCCCTAGGGAGGGGGGGTACATAGGAAGTTTATGGATAATTGGGTCACTATGGGTCACTTACCTCACTAATTTTCAACCCTATGCCATATCTGACAGCCTTTCCCCCCGTGCCTCTTTTCCCTTCAAACCCACGCTCCGTAAGGTTCATACCGAAATCTCTTTGATTGAGGGGCTGCTTTTCGCCGTTTTCTTCCGCCCATGCGGTATATGCTTGATAGAGGTCTTTAGCCTTTGCTGATGCACCGCGGGCAATAATGCAGCATTCGGCCAGGAAGCCCGCCAGGTTGTCCATTTCCTGCCGGTAGGTCTGAGTCGCCTCTTGAACTGCCTGGGGAAGCGCCAGCCCATTATCCTGCCATTTAAGGCAACCCTCTATAGCCCAATTCAGAATACCGGGGAGTTCGGCCTTGAGTTTTTCTGCGAGCCGGAGGTCCCTTTCATCTATCGGGATTTGGATTGTGAATGGGACCAAGGGAATGCGCCGCCATATGGCGTCATCCGTTCCCCGGATCACTGGCTTATGGTTTGCAGCCAGAAAAATTTTAAACTCTGGATCGAACTCAAAATATTCAGAATAAAGAAACCGGGCCTTGATTTTGTCGCCGCCGGTCATTTGCTTAATCAAGACTTCCGCCATGCGCCGACCTGATTCAACTTCAACCGCGGCAACAAACCTTGCACCACGCAGATCAGCCACGTCATTTGAAATCTGGCCGCCTTGCCGTTTCACCATGAAGGTTTCACTTGTGGTCTGGGTAGCGTAATCCCCCAAAAAGGCTTGAATGACTTTTATGAAGGTGCTTTTGCCATTGGCCCCCAGGCCGTAGAGAAAAAACAGGCATTGCTCCCTAGTGATGCCGGTCAAGGCATACCCCACGGCTTTCTGAACGAATTCGACTATCTCTGGGGGAAGAATTCTCCCCAGGAATTTCCACCACAGGGGACACCTGGCTTTCGGGTCGAAATGCACTGGTGCCAACTTGGTAATGAAATCATCTCGGCAGTGGGGCCGTAGTTGGCCGGTCCGCAAGTCAATGGTTCCATTAAGCACATTTAAAAGCCAAGGGTCCCGGTCAAGGTCATCGGGTAATAGGGGAATCCCCGGCTCACTCCGGGCGGAGTTAATCATCGCCTGGCGTTTCGAGTCGGATTCGGACCTTTTGGCATGGTCAGCCATCGCCGCCCGTGAATCCTTATCTTTAATAGTTGCGGCCTCCGCATAGATATTTCTAACAGTCTCCTTAGCCCGCCGCTCAATCTCCCCGGTCAAATCCTTGGCCCACCTCTGGCCGTCATAAATCAGCCATTTGCCCCACGGGTAACAGTAGCGCAAATCATCGCCATGTCGGGCCACTAGGCGCTGCCCGTTGCCAAGGTCAGTTAGGTTAAAGTTATGCTGTGGGTTCGATGTTTGGGCCGGAATCTTTACCACTTTCAAGGCAGGTTGGTTTTTCTCTGTCTGTAGGGGAGACATGGGGGCCTCTTGCTTGGCCTTTCTTGGCTCGTATCCTTCCGGGGTGTTTGCAATGGCCTTACGGATGGTCTGCGCTGCCAGCCTTTTCCATTTCTTGAGCCTTTCGGGGTCCTGGCAAAGTCCAGATTGCTTGAAAAGTCGGTCTATCCTTTCGGGGTTCTTATTTGTCCAGAATGCCAGTTTATGAGCAAGGGCATAATCAGCCTCAGAGAGGGAAGGATAGCCGGTAGTGTCTCCTTTCCAAAGACGGCTAAACTTTGCACCATCCGCCGCATGGAGCGCCTTCTCAATTAATTCCTGGTCGGATAGGTCTAAGGTGGGGGAGGGGCCGGAGTTCTTAGCCTTGGGCTTCGCTATCACCTGGGCGTGGAAAGCCTTTAACTCTTTATTCCATTCCTGAATGGTGGTGGGGGTCCCCGGTAAGTGATTCCCGGTCACGGTGAAAAAACGATCTACGTTATAGACTTCAATTTTGCCGCCACAATTTAGCGGTGTTTGGTTTCCCTCTCCCCGTGGCAATTTTCCCGCCAAAAGAACATGATAGCCGGTCCCGCTGGGGGAAGCCTCTCCGTATGAGGAAAGGTAATCAAGGAGCACCTGGGCACAATACTTCAGTTGCCCCGTCTCAGGGTCGCGGCAATCATCCCAATCGCAGCCGGTATATTTGTCATAGTATGAAAACTCGTAACCAAGGCCAGCAATTCCATTATTTTTATGGGCTTCGTAATACTTAACTGCCTCAGCGAATGTGGCCCAAGTTGTCGGATCATCGGCCTTGGCATTTCTGCCGGTCCTGGGGTTCACCGGGGTCTTGTCAGACTTGAAACATACCCACTGTGGCCGGGCTTTTAATTCCCGGGGTATTGCCTGAAGGTCCACGTTCATCTGCCCGCGGTCCCCCCGGTTTCCCGCCTTAAAAATTTTTGCCACTCATTTAGATCAATGAAGAGGCGCTTCCGAATTTTCTTAAATAGCCGTGGATTCTCTCCAATCGAGTGCCACTTTCTCAAGGTGCCAGGGCGGTAGAAAACCCCGGCTTGTTTCAGCGCCGTTTCATCTGAAAGACATACAAGATGCATCTCGCCACCCCGCAACGTGGATTTGTCTTGATAGTATAGATTTTTTACGGGATAGTCAAGGATAACTGCCTGATATAACTGGAAAAATTAGCATATAAAATTGGCACTTTTTAGGCTTAATTTTCCAGATTAAAGAGCGGGAAGGGAGGAAGAAGTTGAAGGGACGTGAAATTCTTAGTGATGAGGGTAACTTTGTTTCCTGATTAAAGGTATTCTTTTTCTGATAGCATCCGGTCCTGGCAATTCCCTTGGTTTTTTATCGGAATATTTTATTATCAGGGTCCAGATATGCTCAGCCATTAGGGAGTAAATTTTGGTGGTATAGTTTGGTCTTGTAGGATAGTCCGTGAAGTTCGTAATAAAAATACGAATTAATTCATTTATTGCATCGAAGCCTGATGTTTCCATCCCCTTTATTTCTTTATGGTGGGCTTCGGCAAGGCTTTTAGCTCGCATTACCACTAACTCACCCAAGACTCCCCCTTTTTTCTTCTTTTCTTTCTCGAAGATGTGCTCAATCTCATCTGACTTTCCTTCCTTATATAATTTCTCTATTTGGGCTCCCAATTCGGCCCTTTTTTGGGGATTGAGTCCCATAAGTTTGTCAGGCCGAATAAGACCATTTTCAAGTGCTATATCTGCCACCTTAAGAAAAGCCTTCCATAAATCATCCCAGGCTATTCTTAGTTCATCGTAAACGCTGAGCTTGCCGTCAAAGGTATGAGAACGGACTTCCGGCAAAGATTTGGCAATATAAGCTCTGGCAAGGTGAATAACAGCCGCCATCTGCAAGACAAATTCCTCAATATGCTCAATTTCAATGTCGGGAGTCCTTTGGTTCCCTCTTAACACCCCATTGTGAAACATAGCCGAATCCATTATCTCAATCGCCTCTTGGCAAAGTTCATGCACCATTCCACCATTATGCCGCTTTTTTCCCGGAAGATAGATAATATCTTCAAGGTTTAAGGCTGGGAATGCTATGGACCAAATCGGGGAATATCTGTCGCCGGTGCGTGTGAAGGTATGTTTCTCGGGGTTTTTCAGGAAGGATCGAAGTTGATTGAAACGCTC
>Ga0209517_10009511_pt1 | contig 11067 bp, 9 predicted proteins | sample PeaSoiMetSII2010_FD_187695 | JGI IMG/M metagenome (GOLD analysis project Ga0209517, IMG submission 187695) | Peat soil microbial communities from Weissenstadt, Germany - SII-2010 (SPAdes) (version 2) | ecosystem: Environmental > Terrestrial > Soil > Wetlands > Peat | place: Germany: Weissenstadt... | reverse complement strand
GACGCCGATCACCGCGGGCGCGACGGCCGAGTTCGAGTAGATGGTGCTTAGGGGCGTGTAGAAGGTCCAGCCGGTATCCAATCCGCCGCTCACCATCGAATACAGCGTGAAGGCGCCGCCGACAACGTACACGTACCAGCTCAGCAGGTTGATCTTTGGGAAGGCCAGATCTTTCGCGCCGATCATCAGCGGAATAAAGAAATTACCCAATACGGCTGGAATGGAAGGAATAAGAAAGAAGAAGATCATGGCCACGCCATGCATCGTGAACATGCGGTTGTAGGTGTCCGCACTGAGCAAGTAGCCGCTGGGGGTCAGCAGGTGCAAGCGGATCATCATGGCGAAGAAGCCGCCAATGAAAAAGAAGAACGTGACGGAAACGAGATAGAGCAGCGCGATGCGTTTGTGGTCCACGGTGAGCAGCCACGAGCGGATGCCGTAGGTGGCGTTCAGATAGTGATGTTCCGGCAGTGTTTTTGCCGGTGCTGCTGCAGTGGCGCTCATAACTATTTCTTCCCCGATGTTGCCGGCGCGACACCGGCGCCCTTGGCGGGCACGGGCTGCGTCTGCAGGGACTTGATGTAGGCCGTTAGATTCAGGATTTGCTCCTCGGTCACCAGCCCCTGGAAGGTGGGCATGACGGGCTGATAGCCGGCCACAATTTTAGCTTTCGGTTGAAGAATGGACTCGCGGATGTAGCCATCATCCGCGATTACAGTGGAACCATCAGCGAGTAAAACCTTGGCGCCATAAACGCCGTTGAGGGATGGGCCGCGGCCGGTGCCATTGGCCACGTGGCAGGTGGTACAAGCGAGTTGCGTGAAGAGCTTTTCGCCAGCGGAAACCGGGTTGACATCGCCGCCCTCGTCGGAAAGCCATGCGGCGTATTCGGCGGGATCCATCACGGTCACCCAGCCGCCCATCAGGGCGTGATTCGTGCCGCAATACTGCGAACAGAAAAAGTGGTACTTGCCGATCTTGGTGGGCCGGAACCACATGGTGTTGTAACGTCCCGGGACGACGTCCATTTTCACGCGGAATGCGGGCACATAAAAGTCGTGGATGACGTCTTCGCTGCCCATGATGAGTTTGATGTCGCGATTGACGGGGATGTGCAACTCGTTGATCTCTTTGCGCCCATTGGGCTGCTGCAGCTTCCACATCCACTGCTTGCCAATGACGTAGATGTCCAGTGTGTCTTTCGGGGCGGTGCGGTAGTTGACGTAAATCACGGCGCCCCAGGCGAACATGCCTAAGGCCAGAATCAGCGGGATCAGCGTCCACCCGATTTCCAGCGGGGTGTTGCCCTCAATTTCAGCGCCGATTTCGCTGGGACTCTTCCGCCGGTAGCGGATGGCCGCGAAGATGGCCAACAAAGTCACCAACACGGTGAAGAAGATCGCGGTGACCAGAATATAGGAGAACAGGGCATCTACATGTCCCGCGAAATTGGAGGCCTGCTCCGGAAAGAATGGCAGCGGTGACTGCACGGCTCTAATGTGCTCCTTGCTTCGGCAAATCCTGGCCCGAATGGCCGGCCCCGGCGGCACGATGTTCACGCCGGCGGAAAATAACGAAACCCAAGGCGATGCAGAACAGCGTCACGACTCCGCCCATGCGGATCACCGTCAGGATCGTGGCGCTGTAGCGGGCTTTCGTGGGGTCATACTGGTAACAAAACAACAGAAAATGATCGACCGGTGACCCGATTTTCCCGGCGGATGCGTCCACAAGTCCCAGACGGACATTGCTCGGCGGGTACTCGACGCCGAAGAAGTAGCGGGAAATCCGGCCGTCAGGCGTCAGCAGCAGGATGCCGCTGGCATGGGCGAAAATCTGGGTTTTCTGGTCGAAGCTGAAGCGGAAATTGGCCGCCTTCGTAACCGCATCGATCGATTCCTTGCTGCCAGTCAGGAAATGCCAGCCCGCCTGCGTGGCAGGGCGCGCGAACCGCGACATCGCTTCGTGCTTTTTCTTCAGGGCGCCGTCCGGCGTATCCGTCGGATCGAAACTCATGAATATTACCTGGTAGTCCGTTCCCGGATTGAAAGAAATCATTTTCAGCGATCCGACAACGGCTTGCTCCACCTGGCTGCAAAGCATGGGACAGTTGAAATAAACAAACACGAGCACGATGGGCTTCTTGCCTGCGTAATCGCGCAGCCGCACGGGATTCCCCATCTCGTCCGTGAATGCGGCGTCGAGCGGAATCTGCGCGTTGAGTTGCGGATCAAATCCCACGTTGACGAGGGCCGGCGGCAGACCGTTGGAGGACTGGCCGACGTTGTCGGGAATCATCTGCGCGCGGCCGGCCGAAAGGCTCAGCAGCAGCGCCAGGACTCCCACGAAATAGCGCAGTACTTTCATTTCACTTCTTCTTTTCTGCCGGAGCTACGGGCACTTCCGGCAAACCCTTCGCGGAGATGAGCTTCATGGCCTCGCTCACTGGAATCTGCGCGATGCCGCTGTTCTTGTCAATCCAGAGAAGCTGGTTGTTGGCTTGGGTATCGGCTTTCACTTTATCGCGCCAATCCTTCTGCGGATCGCTCAAATGGCCCGGCATTCCCTGCAGGCGCGGCTCGGGCGGCATGGTCGCGGCGGCGTTGCCGCGCGAAGGCGGTGGCGCGGTGTAGGTCTCCTGCCAATAGCGCGTGAGTCCGCGGTAGACAAGCAAGGTCAAGCCGTAAGACAGAATGATCGTAATACCGAGATAGATCAGGAATTTGTGGATGGCGCTGGTGCGGACGTCGCGCGATTCAAACGAAACGTCATCGTGCACCGGCCGTCCTTCCTGGCCGTGGCCTCTCTTCTGGGGCTCAGTGCTCATGATGTGCAATGGCCTCCGCAAGTTTCGGGTCTCCCAGCGGCAGCAGCGGTTGCTGCTTCAGATTGAAGGCGAAGAAACCCACCCACAATCCGATCAGAGCGATAGGAACAACGATATCCAGCCAGGTGGGCAACGCGCTGGAGGAAAATTCCGGCCGCGTCATCCAGTACAGATCCACAAGGCGCATCAAGATCATCCAGATGGCCACCTTGGAAATCAGGCCGGCGCTGCGCTTGACGTCGCGCGACAGCAGCACCAGAAACGGCAGCGCGAAGCTGAAAAGCAAAACGATCACCGCGACTACGCCCCAGCCGCCGTACAAGCGCGTGCGATAGAAGGTGATCTCTTCGGGCTGGTTGCCCGACCAGATGATCAGCAACTGCGAAAAATCGAAATAGGCCCAAAGCATGTTGAAAGCGAACAGCAGTTTTCCGAGATCGTGGAGGTGGCGCTTCTGAATGATGCCCGCGTAAAGTTCCGAGTTGGAGAGCGCCGCCACGACAATGATCATCAGCGACATCGCGGTGATGGCCTGCCCGGCGACGAAGATGAAGCCGTAAATCGTGGAGGCCCAGTGCGGCGAGAGGGACATCACCCAATCGATCGCGGCAAACGTCATGGCCAGCACGTACAGAATGATGCCCGGCCCCGCCAGGAGTTTCAGACGGCGGCGCAGCGCGCGGTCATCCGGGTTTTGGTCCTGCTCCCGCGACCAGCTATTGAATAGCCACACCAATGCGCCCCAGATCGCGAAATAGAGCACGGCGCGGCCGAGGAATCCGGCGTGAGTCAGGTAACCCTGCTGGTAGGCCGAGAGCGGCTCCGCTTTCAGTTTTTCGGGATCAAGCCAGGCGCGGTAGAGCGATTTCATGCCGAGCACGATGGGCACGAACATCACGAGGACCAGCCAAATGTTCCGCGAAGCGGCCTCAAGTGGGCGGCGGATGATGATGCCCCACTGCCCGCCGGTCAGATGCTGCAGCATAAGCAGGCCGAGAGAGCCCAAGGTGAGCCCGAGCACAAGCATATAGCTGAAGAGATATGACTGATAAAACTTTTCGGGCGAGGAGACCGCGCCGAAAATTGCCGCAATCAACGCCGCGCCGCCAACCGCCAGTCCAGCGGCCTGAACCCGGCCGACGCTTGGGGGCGCCATGTAGTCTTGCGCGTTCACTTCGCGGCCCCTTGCGCCATGAGCTTCTCCCGTAAATCGCCGGGCAGATCCGCCACATGGGCATTCCTGCTTAACTGCAGCGCGCGGACGTAGGCAATGATGGCCCAGCGATCGCGCGGCGGAATCTGCGCGGAATAGCCGTACATCGCGCCAAAACCGTTTGTGACCACGTCGTAGATGTAGCCGTTGGGCTCCTGCCGGAGGCGGTCCTGATGGTAGCTGGGAGGGTGCTTCATGCCGCGCACCGCCACCATACCCTGGCCATCTCCCTGCAAACCGTGGCAGGGAGTACAGAAAATGTTGTAGCGCTCCTGTCCGCGCTGCAGCAATTCCAGCGTGATGGGCAGGGGAAAGGTGTTGGAGTCCTTGGGCACGAACAGCGCGTCGTCTTCAATAGAACCGCGCGCGACGGTATTTTCACTGGGCTGGCGCTCGGAACGTCCATCGGCAAAGAAGCTTGTTGGCGAAAGCGTGTTCTGGCGCGGCTGGTTGGCCATATCCTGGCGCAGTGTGTAGTTGCAACCGGCCAAAGAGGTTGCGAACAGAAAAGCGAGGAGGATCGCGCGAAGCGAGGAGTTAGCCTTCATCCTTCACCTCGCTGACGTGCTCCGCAGCCACGCTTTGCAGGAACCGGGACGTTTCCGCTAAATCAAATTTCGGATCGCGCGCCTCGATGCACAGGAAAAAACGATCTGTGGATGCGCGCGCAAAGCGTTCCACGTTGAAGACCGGATGATACGGCTGCGGCAGCTTGTTCAGCGCCAGCATGCCAACCACAGCAAAGATGGATGCGCCGAGAACGGTAAGTTCAAAAGTGACGGGAATGAACGCCGGCCAGCTATTCAGCGGCCGCCCGCCGATATTCATGGGATAGGTGATCGCGGCAACCCAGTATTGCAGACCAAAGCCGGTCAAGCCGCCGCCAAGGCCGCCAATCAAGGTGAGCAGGGGCACGGCGGTCCAGTGAAAACCGATGGCGTGCGCGAGGCCTTCGACCGGGAAGGGCGTGTAGGCCGTGATGTGCTTGTAACCCGCCGCGCGCGCTTGCTTCGCGGCGCTCAGGATGTGTTCCGGCGTCGCGAACTCGCCCATCACGCCAAAGAGTTGTGAGCGGTCTTCCTTCATTTGGAGTCCCCACCGGCATGGGATTCGTGCGCCACAAGCTCCCGCATTTCCGCGATGGCGATGGCCGGCAAGCCTCGTACAAACAGGAAAATCAGCATGACGAAAAGACCGAGTGTGCCTATGAAGGTGCTGAAATCCCAGAAGGTCGGCTGATATCGGCCCCAGGCGGAGGGCACAAAGTCGCGGGTCAGCGAAATCACCACGATGACGAAGCGCTCCAGCCACATCCCTACGTTGATGACCAAAGACATTACGAAGAGCGCGGCAACATTGCGGCGCACCTTTTCAAACCAAAGCAGTTGCGGCGTAAGGATGTTGCACAGGATCAGCGCGTAATAATAAGGCGCATACGGGCCGTGCAGGCGCTGCTGCGCGAGGAAAACGTCGAATTTGTTTCCGCTGTAGAAGGCCATGAAAAACTCGACGAAATAGCCGTAAGCCACGATCAAGCCGGTGGCGAGCATCACCTTGGCCATATTGTCGAGGTGGCGCATGGTGATGAAATCTTCCAACCCGTAGACCTTGCGCAGCGGAATCGCCAAGGTGAGGACCATGGCGAAACCCGAATAGATGGCGCCGGCGACGAAGTAGGGCGGGAAAATCGTGGTGTGCCAGCCGGGCACGATGGCGACAGCGAAGTCGAAGCTCACGACCGTGTGCACGGAGAGCACCAGCGGCGTTGCAAGGCCAGCCAGGAGCAAATACGCCGACTGGTAGCGATGCCAGTGGTGCGCCGAACCACGCCAACCCATCGCCAGCGCGCCATAGATGAGTTGCTGGAAACGGTTCTTGGCGCGATCACGCAGCGTGGCCAGGTCCGGCAGCAAGCCGACGAACCAAAACATCAGCGAAACCGTGCCGTAGGTGGAAACCGCGAAGACGTCCCAGATCAGCGGGCTGCGGAACTGCGGCCAGACGCCCATGGTGCTGGGATAGGGGAACATGTAGTAGGCCATCCAGGGGCGGCCAGTATGGATCAGCGGGAAGATGCCGGCGCAGGCCACGGCGAAAAGAGTCATGGCCTCCGCGAAGCGATTGATCGAGGTGCGCCACTTCTGATTCAGCAGGAACAGAATGGCGGAAATCAGCGTGCCGGCGTGGCCGATACCAATCCACCAAACGAAGTTGACGATCGCAAAGCCCCAGCCGATGGGGATATTGATGCCCCAAATTCCGACGCCTTTGACGATCAGCCAGGCCAGCGAGCCAAACAGCAGCATCACGAGACTGAATGTCAGGGTAAAACCCGCAAGCCAGCCGATGCCCAGCGGCCGAGTCAGCACCACCGCAGCGATTTTGTCGGTGACCGAAGCGTAGGTGTGCCCCGGCTGCAGCACCGGGTCCAGCCGGCGGATTTCGGGTGCGTTCAAAGGAGGCTGCGTCACGCTCATGCCTTCTCCAACTCCGCATTCGGATTGCGCACCGCCGCCAGATACGTGGTGCGCGGCCGGGCATTCAGTTCACCGAGTAACGAGTAATTCCGCTGTTGCGCCTTCAGCTTGGCCACGCGGCTGTTCGGGTCGTTGGCATTGCCGAAAACAATGGCTTCGGAAGGGCAGGCCGATTCGCAGGCAGTCACAATTTCGCCGTCGCGAATCGGGCGGCTTTGCTTCTCGGCTTCAATGCGCCCATTGTTGATGCGCTGCACGCAGTAGGTGCACTTTTCCATCACGCCGCGGCTGCGCACGCTGACTTCGGGATTCCGCAGGAGTTTCAGTTGCGGGGTATCCCAATCCTGGAAGCGCAGGAAATTGAAGCGGCGCACTTTGTACGGGCAGTTGTTGGAGCAATAGCGCGTGCCGATGCAACGATTGTAGACCATGTCGTTCAGGCCTTCCGCGCTGTGAACCGTCGCGCCCACCGGGCAAACCTGTTCGCAGGGCGCGTTTTCGCATTGTTGGCAAGGCACGGGCTGGAAGAACGTTTGCGGATTATCGAGTGAGGGATTGTACTCGGCGGGATCGCCGGTCGCTTTGCCGCTGGTAGCCGATTCGGAGTTCGCATAGTACCGGTCGATACGGATCCAGTGCATTTCGCGGCCGCGCATCACTTGATCCTTGCCCACCACGGGAATGTTGTTTTCGGCCTGGCAGGCCACCACGCAGGCATTGCAGCCGTTGCACTTGTTCAAGTCGATGGCCATGCCCCAGGCATAGCCTTTGTATTCGAACTCCTTGTAAAGCGAATTGTCTTTCGCGGGAGCTTCCCCGCCTTCGTGCGCGAACGCCGGATTCTTGCGATATTCCGCGAGCGTTCCGGTGCTGAGAATCTGCCGGCCTTCCATGTTGAAGTGGTATTGCGTGCAGGCCAGCGGATAATCGTCGCCCGTGGGCGTGATTTTGCCATCGCTGGCGGTCCACAGGGCGTTCGACGTGCGCACGGCATACGCGTTGAAGCCCTTGTTCGAGCCGGTAGATCCCGCGAGTGTCCGGCCATAGCCGAGCGGCAACACGACGGAGTTTTCCGCCTGGCCCGGCAAAGTCCAGGCCGCCGCGGTCACCTTGCTCCCATTCAGGTCGACGTCCACAACCGTCGAGCGAACCTGGCCGTGCTCCCCGCCTCGCGAGGCTATTTTGTGGGCAAGTTCCAGCTTCTGCGCGAGCTTTGGGCTCACCAGCAAGGCATTGTCCCAGGTCAATTTCGTCACCGGCTTCGGCAATTCTTGTAGCCAGCCGTTGTTCGCGAAGCGCCCGTCGTACACGTTGGGGTCGGGGCGGAAAATGAATTCGATTTGGTCCGCGGGCGCCGGTTGGAATACGGGAAGGCTTATCGCGCTGAACTTCAGTTCCGGCTTGATGGGCGCGAATTTCGTACCGTGGACGACCCCGTCATTCAGCCACTTGCGCCATCCAGCTTCGACGGAAGTATCAAGACGCGCGGACGCTTCCGTCCAGTAAGCGCGCACGGCATCGTAGGCAGGCAAACCGGGCTTGTCACTGAAGGCGGCCACCACGTCGTGGGCTGAACGCGAGTAATAGAGCGGCGCGATGAGAGGCTGAATAATTGTCGCGGTGCCGTCGTAGGCGCGCGCATCGCTCCAGGTTTCCAGGTAGTGCGATTCGGAAACGTGCCAGTGGCAATAGACGGAAGTTTCGTCGTAATAGGGGCTAAGGTGAATCGCGGTGGGCACGCGTTTCAGCTTGGAAGTGAAATCGAAATCGTGTGGCGCGTCGTAAAGCGGATTCCCGCCCAGAATCAGCAACAGGTCGACTTTGCCGGCGTCCATGTCGGCGCAAAGTTCGCGCAATGACTCGAGGTTATTAGTGGGTTCGGCTTCCACGGGATCCGTGTAATAGAGAGTTGTGCCGACGTTGCCGAGGGTGGCATTGATGGCATGCGCCAGCGCATGGACGGCTGCCGGTTGATACTCGCCGGCAACCACCAGCGATGCGCCGCGTTCTTTCTGCAGATCCTTGGCGACCCCATCGAGCCAGTTTGCAGCTTCGCCGGAGAGGGGCACAGGGCTGCATAGGCCGAGTTTCCCGGCCAGCGCGCGCGCAAAGAGCTCAATTTCACCCGCTCGCAGCGGCAAGCGATGATCCGCGGAAGAACCCGTGACGCTCGGCGTGGGCTCGACAACGTAGAGGCGGTTCAACGTGTCATTGGGACCATCGAGTTTCCGCCGCCGCGCAAATTGTTTGGCGTAGGCGATGTGGCCGGGGCCGCTGGCCAGGAAATCAGAGTCGAGCGAGAGAATCACATTCGCTTTGCCCGGCGCGTAGACCGTGTTCACGATGCGTCCAAAGGCCAGCTTCGCGCCTTCCCGCGCACCCTCGCCCGCAGCGGGTTCCCACTGGTGCCATTTCGCCAGGGGGTATTGGGCCAAAATTTTCCGGAGTTGCCAAGCCAACGTGGGCGAAGTGACCGTACCCGTCAGGATGCGGAAGCCGGCGCCGTTTTGCGCTTTCATGGCGGTCGCGAGTCCCTGCGCTGCGTCCAAGAACGCGGACCACGAGCGGATTTCGCCGTTTTCCAAAACCGTTGGCGCGCGATCCGGGTCGTACAGGTTCAAGATCGAAGCCTGCACCAGGGCATCGGTGGAACCCAGGCTCGAGGGATGATCGGGATTGCCTTCGATCTTTGTTGGGCGGCCTTCGTGGCTCTCCACGAGCACGCCTACGGCATCGGCGCCAAGGGGCACGGCGGTCGCGTAGAAGTTCGGTTTGCCCAGCACCATGCCGTCCGGCTGCTTCACGTAGGGCACGATGTGCGATTCATCAGGGCGTCCGCAACCCGCGAGGCCCGCAAAGGCCAGCGACGCTCCCATCAATTTCAGGAAGTCGCGGCGGTCCACGGCATCGTCCCATTCCGAGGCATGCCGGGGGAATTCGCGATGGAGCAAGTCCTGGAAGTGCGGGTCGCCGGCCAATTCTTCCAGCGTGCGCCAGTATTGCTTGCCGGATTTTTCCTTCAATTTCTCGCGGACAGTCGCGAGGTCCAGGGTGAAGTCGCGCAACGTGTCCTCTTCGGCGTGATCCTCGTGCTCGTGATCGCCGTGGTTACCAGAAGCAGACGCGGCCTGCGGCGCGCCCTGGAGTATGCGCAGTTCTTTGTCTTTTGCGTGCTCGCTCATAGCATCCATGAACTAACGGTGGCACGTCGAGCAACTGGTGAGCTCGGTCGTGGTCCGAAGTTTGTATTCCGCCGCGAGTTGCTTTCCTGCTTCTTCCTGATCCGCGGGCGCTTTCCAATCCATGTTGAAAATCTGGTCCCTGGGGCGAAGGTTAGGTTGGGGATTGCGGTGGCAATCCAGGCACCAGCTCATCGTAAGCGGAGAAGCCTGAAAGACAAGGGGCATCTGGTTGATCGAACCATGGCAGGATGAGCAGCCAATGCCCTTGTTGATGTGAATGCTGTGATTAAAGTAGACGTAGTCGGCCAGGCGATGCACTTTAACCCACTCGATGGACTGGTCCGTGCGGTAGCTTTCTCGAACGGGTTCCAAATAACCCACGTTGTTGAAGAGAACGGAATGGCAATTCATGCAAGTCCTGGTGGGAGGAATGCCCGCGTAAGCCGAACTCTCCACGCTGGTATGACAGTAGCGGCAGTCGATGCCTTCATCGCCCACATGGTGCTTGTGGCTGAACTGTATGGGTTGATTCCGGGACACGCGCTCGTTGGTGATATAGGGAGACCGCGCCACGACCAATACGGCGGTCAGCGCCAAGCCTCCCAGAACGACCGCTCCGAGTAGACTGAACCTCGCCAGAAAATTCGCACTTCGGTGAAAGATTTGTGCCATGTCAGCGTTGCGCTTGGGCAGATTGATTCTCCGGAAGGGTCATGCTCTCGGGAGAATCCTCCACTCTTATGCCGGACAGCGCAGGGCCAGGCCGAAACGACCCGATAGTTTCTATCAATTTCTACTGGAATGCAACCCGAAAGCCAAAACGGCGCAGTTTGTCAACTTCGGAACTAGCTGTTTCAAAAGGGTTGCTCGGTTCAGAGGCTTCAAAAACAATGCAAGGTTGCGGGGCCAGGTTTAGCGCGCTCCGAAGTGAAACTGCGGCTCTTCCGATATCTCTATCGTTAGTCCTGAACATGCACGAGTTTCATGCCCGGCAATTCCATAAGAGTTCCTTATGTGTAGCCCTAATGCATTGGACTCTCGCTGATGGCCCGTGGCGTGCTATTCTTTCAATATCTCGCCGCTTCTGCGGCGAAGCGCTGCTGCCCCGGCTCTTCCCGGGACAGCCATTGAACGCCGCTGGGGCGTGGTCCAACCGGTAGGACACCTCACTGTTAATGAGGACGGTGAAGGTTCGAATCCTTCCGCCCCAGCCAACTCTCTAGCGGCCGGGGGCACGCCGATCGCGGTCCCTTGGGGAACTAGTCCTTCTGTGTCGGATAGCCTGCTTCCAGCCAGCCCTTCCACCCGCCGTCCATTGATTCGACGTGGCTATAGCCCATTGTTTGGAGGTTGTCCGCGGTGAGCGCG
>Ga0209517_10009508_pt1 | contig 11069 bp, 8 predicted proteins | sample PeaSoiMetSII2010_FD_187695 | JGI IMG/M metagenome (GOLD analysis project Ga0209517, IMG submission 187695) | Peat soil microbial communities from Weissenstadt, Germany - SII-2010 (SPAdes) (version 2) | ecosystem: Environmental > Terrestrial > Soil > Wetlands > Peat | place: Germany: Weissenstadt... | reverse complement strand
TGGATTTGCGGACATCAAAATGCATCTGCGGTATTGGGACCTTTTCATCTCGCGGTGTGGGGCGGACCTTTTTGCATAGAGGCCAGTACCGCGATCGCTTCTAAATAAGCTCAACCCGACGCGCCAATCCGTAGCGCGGAGCAATTCGAGGGGCCTGATCGCTGATTAGTGAAAACTCTCAACATGCAGCTTCACCGCGGCCAGACGCCTGCGGTGAAGGATTTTACGGTGGAGAAGCCTAGGTGTTCGTAGAGATGCACGGCGGTGTGGTTTTCGGAAGTGACGGTCAGGGTTAATTCCTTGAATTTCAGAGCACGCAGGGCGTCTGCTGCGGTGAGCATCAGCAGGCGGCCTAGGCCGTGGCCCTGGAATCCTGGCATAACGCAGATTTGCGTGGTGTGGGCGACGCCGGGGGAAACTTCGCTGGTGAGGACGGCGGCGGCGAGGTCCTCGCTTCCAGGATGTCGGAGGACGAAAGAGGCGTTGGGGACAAACTGGCCGCAGCCGGGCAGCAGAATGATATTCTTCAGGAATTTCAGGGCGCCGTGGCGGGAGCGGTACTGATCGTTGATGTCGCCGTCCACGTGATTGGCGTAGGCGAGATAGATGAGCTTGGCGCAGGCTTCGAAGTAGCGGTCGTTCCAGTGTTCCAGACGCAGACCGGAGTTGATGCTGGGAACGGCCTCGCTCTTTTTCAAGAGGTCGAAGAGCATGAATTGCCGGGTATAGAGGCGGAAACCCTGGTCGAGCAGGGCGTCTTCCACCGGGCCGCCGAAAGGCATGAGCTGCGCTTCGATGCGATGCAATTGGGGCAAGGCGCGCATGGAGAAGAGCATTTCGTCGAGCAGGCGCCGGCCGATGGGTTCCTGGTCGTAACTGGGGGAAACGTAGAGGCCGCCGATCAGGCCCTTGTGATCCTCCAAAACGTAAAACGCATAGCCCGCAGCAATGCCGTGTTCAAAGGCGACGCAGCCGGAGAGCGCATGAGCCTCGAGGAAGCGCTTAATCAGATCCAGGGCGCTGCGATAGTCCCAATGGAGTTCCTCGCGCCAATGGCCGGCCTCTTCAAGCAGAAGGGGCTCAAGCTGGCGCACGGTTGTCTGGCGAAGGTCAACGATGTTCATGAATAGGCGGCAGGGGGTCCCCCGGTCCAGTTGCCATGATATCCGATTCGGTGCCGATGCCGCCAAACAGGAAGCGTTGGGCCGATACGAATCGAGCACATGGGAGAGAGATGAAAAGGGAGAGGGTGGAAAACGCGTGTTAGGATGCGGTTGAAGCATGAAGATGGTGAAGTAGCGGAAAGAGGAGGCCGTCCAGAGGGTCGGCCCTGAACCCTAAAGCCCATGTCGATCCTGTACGATTTGCGGTATCCCACACGCTGGTATATGAAGCTGTTGACGGTGATCCTGGCGCTGGTGTTTTTTGCGCTGATTGCCACGGTGGTGATATCCGGCGTATTGATCTACTGGATCGTGAAGCCGCAACGCACAAGTTCCGAGATCAACATGGAGAGTTTTCCGGGGCGGCCGGATGAAATGGACTTCAGCGTGGCCGGCCTGGGCACTCGCAAGGGGTGGTTTTTCCCCGGATTGCGCGGCGCGCCGACGATTGTGCTACTGCACGGCTATCAATCGAGCCGGGGCGAGCTGCTGACGCTGGTTTCGGCACTGCAGGACCACCAGTACAACGTATTCGTGTTTGATTTTGCGGCGCATGGCGGCAACGACGGATTGACCACGTTTGGCTACCGCGAATCGGACGAAGTGCGCGCCGCCATTGATACTCTGGCGACACGCAATGACGTGGACCCAACGCGGTTTGGCTTGTGGGGCTACAACCTCGGCGCGTATTCCGCGCTGCGCGAGGCGGAAAAGGACAACCGCGTGCGCGCGCTGGCACTGGATTCTGTTTACGACGTGCCGAAACAGATGGTGAAGATTGGCGTGGAGAAGACCGGCGTGGGCGGATTCCCGATGATGGTGCGGTCCGCGCAAACTAGTTTTGAATGGCTGAATTATGCCTATAAGGGTGACAAGCCGCTCTCCGCGAATCTGAAGAGGGTTTCCGGCGTGCCGATTCTGTTTATTGGTGCGGCGGATGACCCGGAACTTGCAGCCATTACGCGTGAGATGTTTTTGAAGGCGGCCGAGCCGCGCGAGATGGCGATTATCGCGCACGGAAATTTTGTGAACCTGCCGGATGATGAGAAGAGGACCTACGAAAATCGCGTGGTGACGTTCTTCTTAATGCGGCTACCCATTACCAACATCGAGCCGGAGCCCGTGAAGCCTGCCCCGAAGGTTGTGGTCCCCAAGAGTGTTCCCGTCGAGCCGACGGCTCATTGATCTTCGCGCTGAATCTTATATACAAACCAACCGCTGGATGGGAGTTCGACCGGATCGGTTGAGCATACCCACGGTGGTTGGACAAAGTGGTTGCAATCCCTAGAATTCCGAAGCAGGTAGCCCTCCTTTGGTTGATCCGAATCCCACGATTGAATTTCCTGGTGCAGGTAAAAACTGAGGCTGAATTGCTGTCCCCGGCGCATACCAGCAGCGACGTAGATTTGCTCAGGAGGGATTTGCGACGCACGCAGTTCCTGGGCGAGCGTCCTTCCGGAGGGGTCATACCGCAGAAATGACGGTGCCAGATGGTTGAAGAGAAGGAGGAGGGCGAGCATTGGAACGGCGCACAACGAGGCTAGAAAAGAATGTCTCTGCACCGCACTTTTCCTGAAAACGAAGAGCAGGTTTGCAAGACCGAAGAGGAACAAAACCCAGCCTGCCGCTGTGACCGCCGCCGCTGTGAATCGTTCAACGCCAAAATGCAGGGACCAAAGAACCAGCGCCACTAAAACACAAGGTATGGCGCCGCCGAGCAGGAGCGCGCGATAGGCCCAGTCTTTTTCGGGAACAAGGTGCACATAGGCTCTGGAGAGCAGGAGACCTATGGGGGGGATAGAGGGGAGGATGTAGCCGGGGAGTTTGGATTTGGAGATGGAGAAGAATACGAGGCAAAAGATGGCCCAGCAGAAGGCGAGGAGGGTGGCGTCGGAGGGGCGGCGCTTGGGCCAGGCGTGGAAAACTCCATGTAGGGCTGACCAGACCAGAGCCAGAGTCCAAGGGAGAAATGCGACCAGCAGGATGGGAATGTAAAACCAGAAGGGCTGGATGTGCTGGAATTCGGGGGTGAGGTAGCGCTTGAAATTGTGTTCGATGATGAAGACGCGAAAGAAATCGGGATTGCGGCGGGAGCAAACGATGTACCAGGGGAGAGCGGTGAGGCAGAAGCTGGCGATGGCTACGGGATGAAGGCAGCGGAAGGCGTCGCGCCAACGCTTGGTGACGGTGGCCCAGAGCAATACGCCACCGCCGGAGAGAATAAGGGAGGCGGGGCCTTTCGCGAGAGTGGCGAGGCCGAGGAAGAAGCCGAAAAAAATCAGAGCTAGCCACGGAGTTTGCCGGGTGAGAGGCGATTGGGGAGTTTGAGTGAGGCCGAGGATCAGGGCGGCGAAAACCAGTGCAATCGTAAGCGAAGCGGCAAAGGGCATGTCCGTGGCCGCGGCGTGGGAAAAGCCGATCATGCCGACGGTTGTGGGAAGAAGAAGGAGCAGCCAACGGGCAGTCCAAGCGCCGTAGAGACGCCAAGCGAGCCAAGCCATGGCGAGGGTTGCGAGAAGTGCGGCGAAAGCGCAGGGGAGGCGTGCAGTGACTTCGCTGGCGCCGAAGAATTTGAAGCTGAGGGCCGCGCCCCAGTAATAAAGGACTGGCTTCTCGAACCACGGCTTGCCGTAGAGGCGCGGAGTGACCCAGTCGCCGGATTCGGCCATGTCGCGGGCAATCCAGGCGTAGCGCGGCTCGTCGGGGCCAACGAGGCCGATGGCGCCGAGATTGTGGAAGTAGCAGAGGTAGAGCGTGGCGAGGATAAGGGCGAACCAGAAAAGGCGCACCGGCGTGGAGAGAGAATCGCCGTTTGGGGCGGGGTTGTCAGTTGGAGTCACGGATCGTCGGCTCTAAGATTCTAAGTGTATCTTGGAATGGCGGAGTTCGGTCATACTGACGCGAAAGGACGGCGAGCAACTAGAGACCGATGAAGGAATGGCTGCAATATGCGGTGGCGTGGAGCCTGCTGAAGAAGCTGGCCATCCTGCCGCGGCCCATCGCGCGAAGCCTTGCCGCGGCGGTCGCGCGATTGCTCCTGCTGGCATTGCCGAAGCTGCGAAAGACGGCGGAGCTTAATTTAAAACTGGCGTTTCCGGATTGGACGAACGCGCAGCGGCGTAGCGTTCTGCGCAAAATGGCGCGCAATTTGGGGTGGATGGCCGCGGAGTTTGCGCGATTTCCGAAATACACGCGGGAAAATATCGAGCGGGTGGTGATCCTCGACGGACACGAGAATTTTATGGCGGGGCAAAGCCGCGGGAAGGGCGTGCTCTACCTGACGGGGCACATTGGAGCGTGGGAATTATCTTCGTTTGCGCATGGGTTGTACGGCTTCCCGTTGCATTACATGGCGCGGCCGCTGGACAACGAGCGGCTGGATCGCATGGTAAATGACTACCGCGGACTTTCAGGAAACCGGCCGATCTTCAAGAACGAATCGGCGCGGGTGATGCTTCGCGTGCTGAAGGAAAGGGGAACGATCGGGATTTTGGCGGACCAAAACACCATGCCGGAAGAAGGGGTCTATGTGGATTTTCTTGGCAAGGCGGCATGCACGACGACGGGGATTGCTCGCGTGGCGCTGCATACGGACGCGGCAGTGGTGCCCGGCTACGCCTATTGGGATGAGAACATGCGGAAGTACCGGTTGCGGTTCGAGCCGCCGGTGGAGCTTATCCGTACGGGAGATACGGAGCGCGATGTACTGGAGAATACGCGGCGGTTCACAAAGGTGATTGAAGAGATCATCCGGAAGCATCCGGACCAGTGGGTGTGGGTGCACGCGCGGTGGAAGAACCGGCCGAAGGGCGAACCGCCGCTGTACGATTTCTTGTGAGAAATAAAACGAGCGCCAAGGTGATGGAAACGCAGAGGAGAAGGAGACGATGAAAAGTACAGCAAAGGATGTGGCGCAAGCGATTGGGGCGAAGGTGGAAGGTGACGCTTCGTTGGAGTTAACCGGAGTAGCTGCGCCGGAGCGCGCCGGGTCGCACGATTTGATCTACGTGGAGACAACGAAACATGCGGAGCGGGCGGTAGCTTCGCAGGCTGCTTGCGTGGTGGCGGGGGAGCAAATTTCTTTGCCGGGGAAGACGGTGCTGCGGAGTTCGCAACCCAAGGTGGCATTTGCGAAGGCGGCGGAGTTGCTGTTGGGGCGGCGGCCGATTGCGAGCGGGATTCACGCAACCGCGATGATTGCAGCAATGGCTCGCGTCGGAGCGAACGTGAGTATCGGGGCGTATGCGGTTGTAGGAGAAGATGCACACATAGGAGAGGGTACGCAGATTGGAGCGCACTGCGTGATCGGCGCGGGATGCTGGATTGGCGAAAACTGCCGGTTGCATCCGCATGTGACGCTTTATGCGGGAATGAGGCTGGGCAGCCGGGTGGAGATTCACTCGGGTGCAGTTGTGGGAGCGGATGGATTTGGGTACGCGTTCGACGGGGAAAGATACTGGAAATTTCCGCAGGCGGGGATCGTAGAGATTGGCGATGATGTGGAGATTGGAGCGAATACAACGGTGGACCGCGGCTCGCTGGACGACACGCGAATCGGCGAAGGCGTGAAGCTGGACAACCTGGTGCACGTGGGGCACAACGTCCAGATTGGCGCGCACACGGTGATTGCCGCGCAGACGGGGATTTCAGGCTCCTGCAAATTGGGGCATCACGTGGTGTGTGGTGGGCAGGTGGGAATGGGCGAACACTGCACGCTGGAAGACGGAGTGATAGCAGGAGGACAATCAGGGATTCTGAATGGGAAGACGATTTGGAGCGGGGAAACGGTTTGGGGAACGCCGGCGCGGCCGCTGGAGAAGTTCAAGGAGCAGTATGCGTGGTTCGCGCGGCTGCCGGAGTTGGGGGAACGAGTAAAGAAGTTGGAGGGGGCAGAGAGGAATAGGAAGGGATAGGATGGGAGCCTTCGTTTCCTTGTTCTGCGTTGCCGATGAGAGAGAAAGCATATCCCTCCACTGCGGACCGCAAACGACGCGATCCTCCGGTCGGGATGACAATCCTTGCTAATGGGATGGCGAGGAGGACGAGCGAAAGATCGCCTGAACCTTTAAAGGCGCTGGTACATCGAATTCTGGAGGGAGCACCGGGTGTAGAGCTGTAACACGGGGCGGCAACATGGGGTTGGGGAACGGCATCTTAATCGTTGACCGTTTTTCGATAGGTAGGGATAATAGACAGGGCGGGTTCCGAGGCAAAGCTGTTACCCTGTCGCTAATCGGAAGTGCAAGGCAATAGGGGAGTTAGCTGAATTAATGGTAGTGGGTTCAGAAAATTGCTGGGATCTCGCTCGAGGGTAATCCGAAATGGGCTCGTACGTTCGATTGGGGGAGGAGTTACCGGTCGCGCCGGCGCCATCACCATGGCGTCAAGAGAATTGGGCGGAACAGGTAGAAAAAGCCGTTGAGAACGGCACGGAGTATCTCCTTTCCATGCAGGCGGAAGAAGGGTATTGGCACGGGGAGTTGGAAGCCGATACCACCCTGGAATCCGACTACATCTACTATTTGCATGTGCTTGGCAAGGCAGACCCGGAGCGGATCGCCAAGCTGGCGAACTATGTGCGGCGGAAACAACTGCCTGACGGCGGGTGGCCGATCTATCCCGGGGGCCCTTCGGAACTTAATGCCACCTCCAAGGCGTATTTTGCGCTGAAATTGGCTGGTGATTCGCCGGACGATGAGCACATGGTGAAAGCGCGCGCCATGGTGCACGGGCTAGGCGGACTGGAACTGACGAATTCGTATGTGCGGTTTTACCTGGCGCTGGTGGGCGCGGTGGGCTGGGAGTTGGTCCCGGCAATTCCACCAGAGCTGATGCTCCTGCCAAACTGGTTCTACATCAATATTTACGAGATGTCTTCCTGGACACGCGGGATTGTCATTCCCATGGCGATTCTGTCGGCGGTGCGGCCGGAGTGGCGTTTGCCGGAGCGCGCGCGAGTCGATGAGTTGTTCAAAGATCCGACGCAAAAGACGGCGGCGTTCAACTGGAGCAAGCAGCTGCTTTCATGGAAGAACCTGTTCCTTGCACTGGACCGCGGGCTGAAGCTGTATGAGAAGTTTCCGTGGAAACCATTGCGGCAGAAGGCCATCCGGGAAGCCAAGGAATGGATGCTGGAGCACATGGAACGGACGGACGGGCTGGCAGCGATCTATCCTTCAATGATGAACTCGATCTTCGCGTTGCTGGCGACCGGGCATGGGCCGGAAGATCCCCTGGTGTGGCGCGAGATTAAAGAACTTTCACGATTTGAGATTGAGGATGGCGACACCATCCGGCTGCAGCCTTGCGTTTCCCCGGTATGGGACACGTGCATTGCCATGGTGGCCCTGGAAGAAGCGGGCTTGTCGCCGGATCATCCGGCGCTGGTGAAGGCGGCGGAATGGACGCTGACGAAACAGGTTCTGGGAAAAGGGGATTGGCAGATCAAGAACAAGGACGCCGAGCCGGGAGGCTGGGCTTTCGAGTTCCGCAATGACTTTTATCCCGATGTGGATGACACCGCGTTCGTATTGATGGCGCTGCAGCGTGTGAAATATCCCGACGAGAAGCTGATGGAAGCGGCGATGCGGCGGGGGATCCAGTGGCTGCTGAGCATGCAAAACCGTGACGGCGGGTGGGGCGCGTTTGACCGCGATAATAACAAGAAGATTCTGTGCAATATACCGTTCGCGGACCACAACGCGATGATTGATCCTTCCACCGCAGACGTGACCGCGCGCGTGGTGGAGTGCCTGGGGCGGTTTGGATGGCCCGGGGATCATCCGGTGATTCAGAAGGCCATTCAGTTCCTGATGAAGGACCAGAGCCGGGATGGATCGTGGTTCGGGCGCTGGGGCGTGAATTATGTCTACGGCACGAGCGGCGTATTGCGCGCGCTGGAAACAGTTTCGTTGGCAGCGCAGGATTATTGCGTGCGCGCGGTTTCCTGGCTGCGGCAAGTGCAGAAGGCTGACGGAAGCTTTGGCGAGTCGCTAAATAGCTATGAAATGGTGTCCACCAAGGGGCAGGGGAACAGCACACCATCGCAGACGGCCTGGGGATTGATCGGGTTGCTGGCGGGTTCGGATCCCAACGATCCAGCGATCACCCGGGCAGCCGATTATCTGGTGCAGCAGCAGAACGACAATGGATCGTGGAGCGAAGAGGATTTCACCGGGACAGGCTTTCCCGGCGTGTTTTATTTGAAGTACCACCTTTATAAGAATTCATTCCCGGTGTATGCGCTGGCGCGGTATCGCAATCAGGCCAACCGGGCCCAGGAATATTGCGCCGTTGCATTTGATCCCAGTGATTTTCGTTTGCGCAGCGGTATATATTCCGCTCGGGAGCGTCGCGCCTCCTAAGCAAAACAATGCGGTACCCCTTCCGCCTGATCTTCGATTCCGCCAAACATCTCGCAACGCACAAACTGCGTGGCGACCGGAAATTCGCCATCGTGCTGAACCTGGACCCTCTGGGAGGCTGTTCAGACACGTGTGGCGGAGCGAATGGAAGCAGTTGCGGGGCGGCAACACCGCGACAGGAACCGTTTAGCGTGGCGCAATGCCTGGCGGCGATGGACGAGTGCGATACGCCCGTGGTGGCGATTTGCGGCGGCGAGCCGCTGGAGTATGCGGAAATAGCGGGACTGACGCGGGCAATTCTGGATCGCGGCAAGCATCTTTTCCTGTGCACGGATGGCACGTTGATACGGCGGCGTCTACACATGATCCCGCCGGTAACCAATTTTTTCTGGAACGTGAAGCTGGATGGCACGGAAGGCGTGCACGATGCACGCACGGGGAAACTGGGGCAGTTTGCGGAAGCGCTGGATGGCGTACAGGCCGCGAAGAACGCGGGGTTTTTTGTTGTAGTGACTTCGACGGTATTTCCGGATAGCGATGTACGAGACCTGGCCGCGCTGTATGCGAAGCTGCATAGCATGCACGTGGATGGTTATATGCTGGAGCCGGTGTATCTGCCGGGGAAGATTTGCAGGGATGGCAGCGCGAAATTCCACGCGGCGATGCAACGGCGGTTCCAGGAAATCAGCGATGCCCTGGGCGCTTATAATTTGCTGGTCTCGCCGGTGTACCTGGAATACTTGCGGGGCGAGCGCGAACTGGATTGCAGCGTGTGGGGAAGTCCGGTGTACGGGCCGGGAGGCTGGTCAGGGCCCTGCTCCCACCTGAATTACAAACTGGAGGAGAGCTACAAGGCGCTGCGGGAGATTACGCTGTGGGAGAATTTTGGGCGGGGGATGAATCCGCGGTGTGAGGCATGTTCGTGCCGCGCCGGGTTTGAAACGGCGGCGCTGCTGGGAATGAATCGCAAGGCAGGCGACACCTGGAAGATGCTGGCCTGGCAATTCGGGGGCGGATTGGGCGAAAAGCGGGAAAGCGTGCGAAAGCCATGAAAACACTGGTAACAGGGGCAGCGGGATTTCTGGGCAGCCATGTGACGCGACAGTTGGTGGCGCGGGGCGAGGAAGTGCGCGTGCTTGTGCGCGCTTCGAGCAGCAACCGGGCGATTAGCGATTTGTCTCTGGAATATGTGACGGGAGATTTGCGCGATGCGGCTTCGCTGGAACGGGCGATGAACGGCGTGCAGCGCGTGTTTCACGTGGCGGCGGATTACCGGCTGTGGGCGAAGAGGTCGCAGGACATCTACGATTCGAATGTGGGCGGCACGAAGAATCTGCTGGCGGCTGCGAAAAAGGCTGGGATCGAGCAACTGATTTATACCAGCACGGTGGCGACGATTGCCGTGGAGCGGCCGGAACTGCCGAATGAATCCACCGAAGCCAAGCTAGAGGAGATGATCGGGCACTACAAGAGATCGAAATGGATGGCGGAGCAAGAGGCGCTGAATGCGGCGAAGGAAGGACTGCCGGTGATTGTGGCCATGCCGACCACACCCGTGGGGCCGTGGGACTGGAAGCCGACACCTACCGGGAAGATTATTCTGGATTACTTGAATGGGAAGATGCCTGGGTACGTAGAGACGGGATTAAATTTTGTGGGAGTGGAAGAGTGCGCGGCAGGGCACCTTCTGGTGTCGGAGAAGGGGAAGGTTGGGGAGCGTTACCTGCTGGGCGCGGAGAATCTGACGTTGAAGGAAGTGCTGGACACGCTGGCGAAGATAACGGGTTTGCGGGCGCCGAGAATGAAAATCCCGCATGGGCTGGCGCTGAGTGTAGCCTATCTGGACAGCGCGTTTTCACGATTGGTGGGGAAAGAGCCGGGGATTCCGGTGGAAGGCGTGAAAATTGCGCAGCACAAGATGTTTGTGGATGCATCGCGAGCACGAAGGGAACTGGGTTTTCAGCCGGGGCCGGTGGCGGCGGCACTGGAGCGCGCGGTGCGATGGTATCAGGCGAATGGGTATGTGAGGGCGGGGCGGGCGAAGAAGATGAGGTAAGGGATGGGAAGGAAGCAAAGGAAGTGAAGGAACCAACGGAGCGCTGATGCGGGTGTTAGTTACATTTGCGGTGGAAGCGGAGTTTGCGCCCTGGCGATGCCGCCATGCTTTTCGACGCAAGGAGAGTTATATGGGTGGTCATGTCGGGCGCTGGGATGAGTGGTATAGCGACCAGAGTGACGATCTGAAGCTGGATGTGTACCTGACTGGAGTCGGCTGGAGAGGCTCAAGGGAGATTCTAGCGTCCCTATTGAAAGAAAAACCTGACCTATGCATCAGCTCCGGATTAGCAGGTGGATTGAAAACCGGACTCAAGAGTGGAGAAATAGTCGTGGCCCGCGAGGTCTTGCTTGTGAATGGAGGGCAGAGGTTTATAGGTCGTCCACTGCTCATGGATTTGGCAGAACAAGCGGGTGCAACCGCCGTGGATTCCTTCCTCACAAACACTCAAGTAGTTTGTGATGCGCAGTCCAAACGAACTATGGC
>Ga0209517_10009507_pt1 | contig 11070 bp, 11 predicted proteins | sample PeaSoiMetSII2010_FD_187695 | JGI IMG/M metagenome (GOLD analysis project Ga0209517, IMG submission 187695) | Peat soil microbial communities from Weissenstadt, Germany - SII-2010 (SPAdes) (version 2) | ecosystem: Environmental > Terrestrial > Soil > Wetlands > Peat | place: Germany... | reverse complement strand
ATGGGTACGGTGAGTCCCGTCTCTTCGGCAAGAGGGATGAAATCTATCGGCGGTACGAGCCCACGAAGCGGATGCTTCCAACGCAACAGCGCCTCGACCCCGGTGATCAAACCAGTCGCGATTTCGACCTTGGGCTGATAATGCAGGAGGAGTTCGTTTCGCTCCAGCGCATGTCTCAGGTCCGACTCCAGCTGCAGCCGTTCCACGGTATGCACGTTCATCGAGGGCGAGTAATACAGGTAATTGTTTCTCCCGGTGTCCTTGGCTCGGTACATGGCCACATCCGCCGCCTTGAGCAGTGCCTGGGAGTCGCTACCGTCGGACGGGAAGATGCTAATGCCAATGCTTACCGTGACGTGGCAATCCTTTCTCCCGAGCACGTAGGGTGCGCTCAACTGTTCGACGAGCCGCTGGGCACGGGTGGAGATATCCGTCAGATTTTCATGGTTTTCGATCAGCACGACGAACTCGTCACCGCCCATCCGCGCCAGCGTATCGCCTTCCCGTGACTGCGCGCGCAAGCGGTCGGCAACCTGGCGCAACAAAACATCTCCGATCTCGTGGCCCAACGAGTCGTTGATCACCTTGAAGCGGTCCAGGTCCATGAACAGAATCGCCAGTTGCCTCCCGGCACGGCGGTGCCGGCTCAGGGCTTGGTCAAGGCGCCGGCTCAACATCAGTCGATTGGGAAGCGAAGTAAGATCATCATGAAAGGCCATGTGATTGACCCGGTCCTCGGTGCGCTTCCGTTGTCTAAGGATGCGCAGAGATGACACGGTTCCGAGCAGCAGAAGCCCGGGGGTTGCGGCAAGCATGATTCTCTGCAGCAATCGGTAGGTCAGGCGGGACGCCTCGCCCAGGGCGTCCACGAAGTTCGTTTCGATGGGGGTGAGGTTTTCGTTGATCTCGGAGATCTCGGCCAGGATAGATTGGACGTTCTTGGCGCTCGGTGCGGGCGATTCGATCTCCCGTTGCAGTAGAGTTCCGGCCTCGTCAAGCTGACCGATGTAGCGGTCGCCCGCGTCCCAGGCTCGAATCGCCCGCTGCATGAAACTGACCCGTTTGAATCTGCGGTACAGGTTGAACATGCCGTCAATGTCGTCGGGATGATTCCCGCCGCGGATAAATCCTTGCCGCACCTTTTCGAAATCCGGATTCGGCTTGTCCATCTCGACTCGAGCCTCATGGTCTCCCAAAGGGATCGCAATGTCGGCGCGAAATTGGCGCAACTCTTCAGGGGCTCGGGTCCCGGCGAACTTCTGCAAATGAAGGATGGCGTCTTTCTGGCCTTTCGACCACAAACTCTCCCCGCCGACATACGCACGCATCGACGAGAGCAGGCCGAAGCTGAAATTTGCGAGGATCAAAAGACAAAAAATGATGGCCGCAAACATCCAAACGATCGCAAACGGGGAACTCATCTCTGACGCCGGTCCTGGCCGTTGTGTTCGGGACATAATGAGGGACGCTCGTCAACGCGAAATTCGAACGCCTGCAGGGGCGAACTTGTGGCACTTCCCCACGAAATCGGCGCCGCCGGACAATACTTGACCAAACCTTCCGAGGAACCGGACGCAGGGCACGGAAGGTCGACCATGGCGTGGTCAGAACACGCAATCGACAGTGGCGCTGACCACGTTAAGCGTTAGCGGCGGGACGAATGCGGCTGCGCGACCTAGGAGCCTCAGACAGGCTCCTAGGTGCGCCGTAGCTGCTGCTTCGCGCACGCGCGGCGCGTGCTTTTCGGGTCGGCCGCCAGCGGTCGATAGATCTCGATCCGATCGCCTTCGTTGAGCGGTTGGTCCAGGCGAGCGCGCCTGCCAAACACGCCAACCGCGGAATGCGCAATATCCACGCCTGAGAAGTCGAGATCGGCCGCAGCCAGCCGCAAGGCATCGGCGACGGTCGCCGGCGGCACGAGACGGTATGCCTTGAGGATGGCGCGGCGCGGCTCGGCGTAGGCCACCTCGATGAGGATCGGCTCGATGTTCAACGGCACGGCGCAGCCTTGAGATGTCCTAACCGTAGATCTTTTGCGCCCGCAGCACGAAGGCATCCACGATGGTACTGCAGAGCGCTTCGAACGCGGCGCTCAAGGCAACCGCGGTCAGGCGGTTTTTGAATTCGAACTGCACGCGAAAACGCACTCGGGAGCCGCGCTCACCGATGGCATCGAAATGCCATTCGCCGGTAAGGTTGCGAAACGGTCCGTCGACCAGATTCATGAGAATTCGTGAGTCCTTTACCAGCGTATTGCGGGTGGTGAACTCCGTGCGCAGCAACCCGCGCGCGATGCTGACCGATGCGAGCCGCTGCCCATCCGGCTCATCCGTGACTCGGCCGCCGGTACACCAGGGAAGGAATTCGGGATAGCGACCGACGTCATTGACCAACGCGAACATTTGGGCGGCCGTATACCTGACGATGGCGCTGCGTTCGATGACCTGCAAAACTCTACTCCCGCGGCGAAACGCCCCGCAGGGCGGCATTCTCGCACACACGCGAAGCGCGGACGCCGCCAAATCGGTAGACTTGCCGTCCCGTGAAGAACCAGGACAAACTGCCGCCAATCGCCGTCAACCGCAAAGCGCGCTTCGATTACTTCATCGAGGAGCGCTATGAGGCGGGTATCTCTCTCATGGGATGGGAGGTCAAGAGCATGCGCGCCGGCAAGGCGCAAATTGCCGAGGCTTATGTCTATGTGAAGAACGGCGAAGCGTTTCTGTTCGGCGCGCATATCAATGCACTGAATTCGGCATCGACGCACGTCGACACCGATCCTACGCGGACGCGAAAATTACTTCTGAATCGGCGCCAGCTCGACCATTTGATCGGCGCGGTCGAGCGGCGCGGCTACACGGTAGTGCCGCTGGAACTCTACTGGAAAGACGGCCGCGCGAAACTCGAGATCGGCCTCGCGAAAGGCAAGAAGCAGCACGATAAACGCAACACCGAAAAGGACCGCGACTGGCAGCGCGACAAAGGCCGGATCATGAAGGCCAGCCGTCGCTGACGCCGCAATTCGCCGACGCATCAAATGGTGGAGCCGGGGGGAATCGAACCCCCGTCCATAAGTCCTACGTTTCAAGATCTACGTACGTAGCCGCGTCTATTGTTCTCACCGCGCACTAACCCGACGGGCAGGGAAAGTATGCAGCCAGCCCGGTAGCGATTCGCAAGACACACCCCAGGCACGTGTATCCCGCTAGCTGATGAGCGCTACCCCTGAACCGTTCGCATCAGCACAGGCCGGTCAGGGTTCAGCTGCGATTAGGCAGCTAGAGCGTAGTTGTCTTCGTTGGCAACTATAAGTTTGCAAGTCAGTTTTACGAGGTAACCTGCACCTCGGTACGCACCTGAAGTTTCGCAACCCATGTCGAAACCGGTCGGCCCCAAGTGAACCCATAGTCTACGCGCTTCGGCGCTGGTCTCCTAATTTGGGGGCAGCAAGGGGCACGTTCTCGCAGATTTCTTCCGGGTCGCGCGCGTCCCGGCTCCGCCGCCAAGGCTTCCATTTGATGAGGCTACCGATTCCCTCTAAGCTCCGGCATCAAGTAACCCTGGCAACAAGGCCCTTAATCCTTTATGACGCGCATCGAAGTTCCTAATCCCGCGATACGGAGCAGCGCTGCGCGCCGCTTGATGCGCCGGCTGGCGCTGTTGATATTGCTGGTGCTCGTTGGGCTCGGGCTGTGGACCTGGCTCACCCTGTCATGGGCGTATTCCGACGGCGAGCGCGCCGGAGTCCTGCAAAAATTCTCCCGTAAGGGATGGGTGTGCAAGACTTACGAAGGCGAGATCGCGTTTTACTACGGCGGCGGTCAGTACTTAGCTCCGGGCGCATCGCCGCAGATGTGGGAATTCAGCGTGCGGGACAAAACCGTCGCGGCACAGCTCAATAAGGCCGTCGGCCACCGCGTGCAGCTGCATTACACGGAACATCGGGGCATCCCGACTTCCTGCTTCGCCGAAACTCGTTATTTCGTCGACCGCGTGACCGACGAGGAAGTCGGCAACCAGTCGTCGCCGGCGCCGAACCCGAGCGCTCCGCCTGCATCGCTTCCCGATGTCAGGCCCGGAGCGACGATCAATCCCCCGCCCCTGCCGCCGAAACCCTAGGCTCCCGGGAAAATTTGCGCATCGAGCTTGCGACCTGCTCGGTGATGCTCACCGCCGTGCGCAGCGCGAGCAGGCCATCTTCGCCCGTCACGGGCGGTGCACAACCGGTCGCGGCGGCTTCAAGAAACGCTTCGATTTCGGCCTTGAGGGCGTCGCCTTGTTCATACGTGGTCTCGTCGATGGCCACTTGCGGCATACCATCCGCCCCCACGCCCGCTCCTTTGCGGATCACCGTCAGCACTTTCTGATGTAGATCGACGGAGACGTACGCGTCGTCCTGAAACATCCGAAGCCGCCGCTCGGTCTTGAAGCTGACGCGGCTCGCTGTCGCGTTGGCGACGCAGCCATTGGCGAATCGCAGGCGCGCGTTCGCAATGTCGATCTCCTTGGAGAAAACGCTGGTGCCGATTGCATCGACCGCCACCACCGGCGAGCGCACGATGCTCAAGATGAGGTCGATGTCGTGAATCATCAGATCCAGCACGACGTCGACGTCCGTGCCGCGATGCTTGAACGGCGCGAGCCGGGCGGACTCGATGAACCGCGGCACGGTAAGTAGGGGTTGCAACGCCTGGACGGCGGCGTTGAAGCGCTCCAGGTGTCCAACCTGCAGAATCCGCTGGGCACGGCGGGCCGCGTCGATCAGGCCGACGCCCTCTTCCACGGTCGTGGTCATCGGCTTCTCGACCAGCACGTGCGCTCCGGCCTCGAGGAACTCCTTGGCCACGGCGAAATGATAGGGCGTCGGCGTAACGATGCTCACTGCATCGACACGGCCCAAGAGTTCGCGATAGTCCGCGTAAGCCGTCACGCCCAGTTCTGCGCTCACCGCATCGCGGGCGGCAGCCACCGGGTCCGCGATGCCCACCAACTCGGAATTCTTTAAGCTAGCGTATTTCTGAGCATGGAAGCGGCCGAGATAGCCGACGCCGATGACCGCGGTGCGCATTAAGGGCGCTTCTCGCGCCGCCACTTGCTGCGCGCACGGTAGTCCTGCCGCAACTGCAGGGTGGCTCCGCCGACGACGGCAAGCGCCGCTCCCGCGAGACACAACAGGCCCCGCCATGCCGTCCAGAGGCCGGCAGACAGCGACCAGACCATCATGCCGATGGCCAACACCGCGCCGACGGAGATGAAGACCCACGGTTTCGCGTCGTAAAGCGTTTGAGGAGTCCAGGCACGCATGCGCTGATTCTACAGCTACGGGCCGCCGGTGCGGCATTTGGTTTACACTCAGCGCCCATGCGCTCTCAGACGATTCTCAAGCGACTGGGTTTGACCAGCCGGTGGTCCCAGGAGCTAAGCTTGGGCTTGCTCGCTTTGGCGGTGGGATTCGGCATTATGCCCATCCTGATCTTCTTCGCCGGGTCCATGGCGTTGGGGCGTTATGACGGCGCGAGCCTGGCGCGCATGTACGACAGCCTCTACCAGGGTCTGGTCGTGGGCTCTATAGCCTCCTGGATCGTGGTCCTCGGCCCGTACGGTTTTTACCTGCTGTTCAAAGCCTTGAGAGCTTGGTGGCGCGTCAGCGGCCGCCTGGCCTAAGAGCGTCACGCGCGGCCGCTTTCTGCCGTATTCAGGCCGTTTTTGCGCTGCATTCAAGTTTTGTGCGCCGAGGACGCTAACCTCCAATACGATGTTGGATCCGGTTCGTCGGACGGAGAGTTACGCGTGAAACCCGAGATCGAAGCACACCTTCGCTCGCTAGTTAATTTTCCATCCCCGCCGGGTGTGGCGACGCACATCATCGAACTCGCTCGGGACCCCGATATCGAAATGAGCAAGGTCGCCAAGGCCCTGAGCTTGGATTCCGCGTTGTCCACGAAAATCCTGCGCATCGCCAACTCGCCGCTCTATGCTCAGCGCCGCAAGAGCGAAAATCTGCGCCAGGCCCTAGTGGTGCTTGGATTCAACGCTACCCTGACGCTGGCGCTGAGCTTTACTCTCGTGAAATGCCTGCGAGCCGGCAAATCGAACGGCATGAACCATCCTCTGTATTGGCGACGTGCCCTGCTCGCCGCAACGTCCGGCCGCGCGCTTGCCGACGCCATGCACCACTCGATGGCAGAGGAGATTTTTCTTGCGGCCCTTCTGCAGGATGTCGGCATTCTGGCGTTGGATCAGGCGCTCCCCGACCTGTATCGAGGCCGCGAAGAGCTGCAACGCGACCATGGGGCGCTCGCCGAAATGGAAAAAAAGCGCCTGCAAACGGACCATGCGGAGGTCGGCGGTTGGCTCATGCGGATGTGGAATCTGCCGGACCGCTTGCATCTGGCAATTACTCACAGCCACCAGATCGACTTGTCATTCACCGGTGATTCGAACCAGATATTCGAGCGCTGCGTCGCGCTATCGGGCCCGGTGGCCGATCTGTTCCTCCTGAATGCCGAGCAACGGCCGTTTGCCGAGACGGCGCAGAGTGCAGAGCGCAGTCTCGGGCTCGACAAGATGGCATTCGGCCAAGTGCTGGCCACGGTCGGCTCAATGATTCCCGAGACCGAAGCCATTTTCGAGGCCGAATCGCTTGCCGCCCAACATCCGGAGTTGATCATCGAGCAAGCGCGCGAAGTTCTCATGTTGCGCAGCCTGAACGCTCTGCGCGAACTCAATACGTTGCGCACGGTTGCCGAAACTTCGAATTCGCGTGCGCTCGAACTCGAGGAGGAGACGCGCCGCGATTCGCTCACCGGCGTATATAACCGCGCCTACCTCGATCAGGTGTTGCTCCGGGAGTTCGAGAATTCCACGCGCCACCGCTGGCCTCTCTCCATCGCTTTCGCAGACCTCGACCAATTCAAAGGCATCAACGATAGATTCGGCCATCAGGCCGGTGACCGCATCCTGCAAGCGGCCGCGCGCATTTTGCGCGGCAATACGCGCGAGAGTGATTTGATCGCCCGCTACGGCGGTGAGGAATTCGTGGTGGTGCTGCCCGCCACCGACGTCGATACCGCGCGCAACGTTTGCGAACGCATCGTAGCCGCATTCGAGAACACGGAGCATGTGATCGGAGCCGAGCGTGCCAAGGTCACCATCTCCATAGGCTGCGCCACGCACGGCGCCGGCACGTCGTTCGCCAACACCGCCGACTTGGTCAAGGCCGCCGACCAAGCTCTGTACGCTGCCAAGCGGCGGGGGCGCAACCGGAGCGTGCCTTTTGATCGGCACATGCCCATCGCCCTGACGGCGCGGCCGGGATAAACCCACGCCTCCCTCATTTCGCCCGCGCCGCGGATGCAGTCCGCACAGCGCAACGCGCGCAACTGTTAACTCGTGGCTCAGTTAAGTCATATGCGGTTTGTTGCGCGTCACAGATCCGACAGTTCGCCGCTCGTCGCATCCCGCCTTTTGGGACCATCGTTCCCGGGGCCACCTACATACCGAAACCACGGCCCGCATGAGCCGATTGTTATTTTTTTACTGAAGAGGGAAGACAGATGAACGCCGATCACAAGTTGTCGAATGCCCGAAACGCGACTCTCGCCCCAGGCGCGCGCAAAGCGCCGAACACTTCGGGGCACCGCGCTTTGTCCTTGACCACGGAGCCGCAAAAGGTCGCCGAAGATCAGCGCAGTTCGGACCCCTACAACACGTCCGGCAGTTTCGATCGCACGAAGAACTGGGCCCGAGTCGGTAAGCGCTAGCGAGAACCCGGCGCTGGGGCTGACGCGAGCGCTTGCGCGACGCGAGCGCTCGCGTACGACGGTGCGATCAGAACTCCCCGCCCAAAATCACGGGTGACGGCTCACGCGAAATTCGCTGTTCGGATAAAAACGCGGAAAACGCCGGCTGTGGGCCAATCGATTGCCGACCTCGTAATACAGACGCAAATCGTCGAGCGTCCCGCGCACGTCCCAATCGGCGGAATATTTGTCGCCGGTCTGGTGGTAGCGGTGCATCATGTAATCGTTGAGTTGCTGCTCTCCCCAGGCGGGACCATGCGCCGAATCATCCAGGCCGGCTTTCGCGTACAGCGCCGGCACTCCGCTTCTTGCAAAGCTGAGCTGAGCCGATCGGTAGTAAAAGCCCTGTTCGGGGTTCGGATCCGGCCGCATCTCGCGGCCTTGCAGCAAGGCGGCCTCCTTCAAGTAATCCTCCAACTCTGAATTCCCGTAGCCGAACACCATGACGTCGCGCGTCGGCCCGCCGATGTGCAAGACGTCCAGATTCAGTACCGCCACGGTGTCGCGCAGCGCGAAGACCGGCTGGTCAACGTAATAGCTCGAGCCGAGCAGTCCCCCTTCCTCGGCGGTAAACGCGATGAACGCGACCGACCGATCCGCAGCCGGGTGCGTGCGGCTGAATGATTGCGCCAGCATCAAGAGGCCCGCGACCCCGGATGCGTCGTCCACCGCACCGTTGAAGATCGCGCCTCCTGCCTGCGGTGATTGGCGGCCCAAATGATCCCAATGAGCCGTGTATATGACATATTCGCGCTTGTGATTGGCGCCCGGCAAGACCGCGATCACGTTGGAAGACGTGAAGCGCCGCAGCGTGTTGTGGACCGCGGCGTCCGCCTCAAGCCCCATGGCGGTCGCTTTGAAGCCGGGGCGGGCCGCGGCCGCCGTCAGCGCCTCGAAATCGAGTCCCGCCTGCTTGAACATCCCACGGGCTGCAGCCGGGGATACCCATCCCTCGATGACCGCGCGACCCGCATTGCCGTCGGACGTCGCCGCCTCCAGCTGGGGACCGGTCCGGCCGTTCACCACGAAATTCCAGGCATAGCCCGTTGCGCCGGCGTCGTGGATGAGCAAAATGCCGGCGGCGCCCTGTCGGGCAGCCTCCTCAACCTTGTAAGGCCAGCGGCCGTAGTAGGTTTCGGTGTTGCCTCTGAATACTTTCGGATCCTTGGTGCCGTAACCGGGGTCGCCGACCATGACCACCACGGTCTTGCCGTGAACGTCCACCTGCGAATAGTCATTCCAGTCGTATTCCGGCGCCACGATGCCGTAGCCGACGAACACCAGTTCGCTGCGTCGGAGCGACGCTTCGGGCACTTCGCGCTTGGTCCAGATCACCATATCTTTGGCGTATTCCAAAGGTTTCGCGCCGCCGCGGCCCGTTATGGAGAGGGTTGCATCGCTGTTCGCGACAATCTCGACCAACGGCACTTGCTGAAGGTAGCTCTCGCCGTTGCCGGGTTTCAGACCCAGCTTGCGAAACTGATCGACCAGGAAGGCGACCGTTTTTTCCTCGCCGGGGGTGCCGGGTTTGCGCCCCTCGAATTCATCCGAGGCCAGCACCCGGACGTCATCCCGGAAGCCGAACTCATCGATATCGGTGGAGGGCGGGGGCACCTTGTGGCCCGTGGCCGTACAAGCCGCAATCAACACCAGAGCGCCGCCGATCCAGGCGGCGCGAAACCGCGACAATGCGATGCCCTGAGCCACTTCGTCCCCTTCAGGTGCGGCGCGGCCAGTGCAGCGTCCCCGCATGGGCCCAGCCACGGCATGACCGCCCCTTGGCCTGACCGACGAAATTACCGGCGCTGGAGCCCATGAGGATGCCGATCAAAACGGTGAGCGGACGCATATCCTCAGGCTCGTATACACTTGCAGGAATAGCATCGGTTTGATTGGCCCTGGTAGATTCGGGGATTGAAGTTTACAGGAGAACGGGAACGGTGATGACAAATAGGCCTTGGGCCAAACGCTGGATGACCGGTGTCGCTGTCTGCGCGAGCGCAGTTGGCCTGGCGGCATTGCTTGGGGCTGCCATGACGCCCCCGGCAGCGGTGCCGGCGACGGCTGCCGTTCTTACGCCAACCGAACAGGAAAACTATGTCGCCCGCCGCGTGAGCGACATCATCGCGCGCGAGCATTACCGCCGCGCGCCTCTGGATGACCGTCTCTCGAGCTTGATCTTGGATCGCTATCTCGACGCCATCGACGGCGGCAGAAGCTACTTCTACGCCAGCGATATCGCCGAATTCGAAAAATATCGATACGAGCTCGACGATGCCATCAAGTCGGGGGATGTCGAACCGGCCTTCGTCATCTTCCGGCGTTATCAACAGCGCAGCCGGGAACGGATGAATTATGCCATCGAGCTGTTGGCGAAAAAACCGGATTTCGATATCGACGAGTCCTTCAATTTCGATCGCGAAAAGGAACCCTGGCCCGCGAACGCAGCCGAAATGAACGAACTGTGGCGCAAGCGCGTCAAGAACGATGCGCTGTCATTGGTCACGGCCGGCAAACAATGGCCGGAAGTGACGGACATCCTGCGCAAGCGCTACGAGCACGTGGCGAAACGCATGGATCAGAGCAAGCCGGAGGACGTATTCGAAGCATTCATGAATGCCTTCGTGCTGTCGTTGGACCCGCACTCGAATTATTTCTCGGCGCGCAATTCCGAGGAATACAACATTCAAATGAGCCTGAGCTACGAGGGCATAGGCGCCTCGCTGCAGTTGACCGACGACTATGTCACGGTCATCGACGTCATTGCCGGCGGTCCGGCCGCCATCAGCGGCAAGCTGGCTGCCAGCGACCGCATCACGGCGGTGGGCGAAGGCAAGACGGGCGAGCTCGTCGACGTAATCGGATGGCGTTTGGATGATGTCGTCCAGAAGATACGCGGACCGGGCGGCACCCTCGTGCGTCTGCAACTGTTACCGGCAGGCGCGGCGCCGGGTTCCGCGCAAAAAGTGGTGGAATTCACTCGCAACCGCGTATCGCTCGAAGCGCAGGCATCGCACAAGGCCATGCGCACGGTGACGCGCAACGGCCGAGACGTCAAAGTCGGCATCATCACCGTACCGAGCTTCTATCAGGATTACGATGCCAGTCGGGCCGGTGTGAAGGACTACCGCAGCACCACTCGGGACGTGCAGCGCCTGGTCGGCGAACTGCGCAAGGACGGCGCTGAAGTGCTCATTATGGACCTGCGCGCCAACGGCGGCGGCTATCTGCCGGAGGCTGAGTCCTTGACCGGCTTGTTCATCGATCG
>Ga0209517_10009506_pt1 | contig 11070 bp, 8 predicted proteins | sample PeaSoiMetSII2010_FD_187695 | JGI IMG/M metagenome (GOLD analysis project Ga0209517, IMG submission 187695) | Peat soil microbial communities from Weissenstadt, Germany - SII-2010 (SPAdes) (version 2) | ecosystem: Environmental > Terrestrial > Soil > Wetlands > Peat | place: Germany: Weissenstadt... | reverse complement strand
CTCCGCAAGGACGACATCATTTTGGTCCGCACCAATGAAATCATTCCCGCCGACGGCGAAGTCATCCTCGGCGCGGCGACGGTGGACGAATCCGCCATCACCGGTGAATCCGCGCCCGTCATCCGCGAAGCCGGCGGCGACCGCAGCGCCGTCACCGGCGGCACGCGCGTGCTCTCCGACGAAATCAGAATCCGCATCACCGCCAATCCCGGCGAAGGCTTTCTCGACCGCATGATTTCCCTCGTCGAAGGCGCGAGCCGTCAGAAGACACCGAACGAAATCGCGCTCACGATTTTGCTCGCCGCGCTCACGGTCGTCTTTTTGCTCGCGGTTGTGACGCTGAAGCCGTTCGGCATTTACTCCGGGACGATTTTCTCCAACGCCGTGCTCATCGCGCTACTGGTTTGTTTGATTCCGACGACCATCGGCGGTTTATTGAGCGCCATCGGCATCGCCGGCATGGACCGTCTGCTCCAGCGCAATGTGCTGGCGATGAGTGGACGCGCGGTCGAGGCCGCTGGCGACGTGGATGTTCTGCTGCTCGATAAGACGGGCACTATCACGCTCGGCAACCGGCAGGCCGTCGCCTTTCTGCCCGCGCCCGGCGTGACCGAACGGGAATTGGCCGACGCCGCACAACTTGCGTCGCTCGCGGACGAAACGCCCGAGGGCCGCAGCATCGTCGTGCTCGCCAAACAATTCGGCATCCGCGCGCGGACGATTCACGAGTTGCCAAACGCGCAATTTGTGCCATTCACCGCGCAAACGCGCATGAGCGGCGTGAATCTCGAAGGCAAACAAATTCGCAAAGGCGCGGCCAATTCAATCCGCCAGTTCGTTGGCGGGAAACTGCCGGCGGAAATTGAAGAAATGGTTGAAACCATTTCTCTTTCCGGCGGCACGCCGCTCGTCGTCGCGACGCGTCAGCGCGTGCTCGGCGTGATTCATTTGAAAGACATCGTCAAGGGCGGGCTGTCCGACCGCTTCAAACGCTTTCGCGCGATGGGCATCCGCACCGTGATGATTACCGGCGACAACAAGCTCACCGCCGCCGCCATCGCGCAGGAGGCGGGCGTGGACGATTTTCTCGCCGAGGCGAGACCGGAGGACAAACTGGCGTTGATCCGCCAGGAACAACAGGGCGGCCGGATGATTGCGATGATTGGCGACGGCACGAACGACGCGCCCGCGCTCGCGCAGGCCGATGTCGGCGTGGCCATGAACACCGGCACGCAAGCCGCCAAGGAAGCCGGCAACATGGTGGACCTGGACTCGAATCCGACGAAGCTGCTCGAAATCATCGAAATCGGGAAGCAATTGCTCATCACGCGCGGCGCACTGACGACCTTCAGCATCGCCAACGACGTGGCGAAATACTTCGCCATCATCCCGGCGATGCTGATGGTGACCTTTCCGGTCATTGCGCCGTTGAACGTCATGAAATTGCACAGCCCGGACAGCGCGATTTTGAGCGCCGTGATTTTCAACGCGCTCATCATCATCGCACTGATTCCGCTGGCGCTGCGCGGCGTGAAGTTCCGCCCGCTCGGCGCGGTGCAAATCCTGCGCATCAACCTGCTGATTTACGGCCTCTGGGGCGTCATCCTGCCGTTCATCGGCATCAAATTCATTGACCTGATCGTCGCGGGTCTGCATCTGGCATGAAAACTGAAACCGTAGCAGCCGAGGTAACGAGGCGCAAATTTGAAAAATGAGACTCCTCACGTCGTCTCCTGCAAAAAATTTATGAAAACCATTTTGACTGAATTCGGCCGGTCGCTGGTGGCGACACTTTTTTTCGCCGTCATTTTGTGCGGTCTCTATCCACTCGTTGTTTTTGGAGTGTCGCAATTGCTGTTCCCGAACCAGGCCAACGGCAGTTTGCTGCATGACCGTTCCGGCGGGGTGCGCGGCTCGGCAATGCTTGCGCAAAATTTCACCGGCGCGCAATATTTTCATCCGCGTCCGTCGGCGGCGAGCGCAGGCGATCCAACATCTGCGGTGAGCGTGAACAATTTTGACGCGACGCATTCCGGCGGCAGCAATCTCGGCCCGACCTCATCCAATCTGGTCGCCAACGTCACGCAGAACATTGCCACCTGCCGTTCCGACAACGGCCTCGCAACCAATGCCATCGTTCCCGCCGATGCCGCAACCGCTTCCGGCAGCGGCCTTGACCCGCACATCAGCGTGGCCAACGCGGAGTTGCAGGTTCCGCGCGTGGCCAGGGCGCGCGGCCTGTCGGAAGCACGCGTCCGCGAACTCGTTCAACAAAACACGAATGGCCGCGACCTCGGCGTTTTCGGCGAGCCGCGCGTGAACATCATGACATTGAACTTCGCGCTTGACAGTCTGGCTGGCAAATGAAAAGTAGCACGGGCGTCCCGCCTGATGCTCCAACGGAGCAGAAGAAAACAGCCCAAGGTTGCGAGGTGGCCCGTCTGGCTCAAACCGAGCCACCTTGGGGAAAACGTTCCACAAAACAAATTTCTTCTCCGCTCCGGGGAGATTTGAACCGCTTGGGAAAGCGGTGAAAGGAACTCGCCGGAAGCGAAGGCTACCCCCTCATGTTTATGAAGAATTGTCGGCTTCGTGCTTTGCTGAACTGACTTTGAATCGCCAGATTGATATTGCGACCACAATCAAAATTAAACTCAGGGCGATGACTGCGAAAGTGTAAACAGGAAATTCCGACGCGGTTGGAGTGTCATCCCACACTTTGTAAATTCGGAGTCCGTCATTTGCGTTAGCAACAAAAGCGAAGCCCCTCGATACGGCGATTCTCTTTGAGAATCCCTGATAGTTTGTGGCCGTGTGCGCGATGTTAATTGGGTTCGTCGGATTGGAAATATCATAAACCCGAACCCCATCGCCAAAATTAGCAAGATACGCATGATTACCCGCAACGGCTATGCCGTATGCGGAGCCGTCAATGTGAGTTTTGCTATTGGTCGTATGCGAATGAGCTTCAATAAATGACAGAGGCGGTGGACTGTCATTGATATGTCCCACGCCGACCGGATGTGTCACGTCAGAAATATCAAAAATTGAAAAGCCGTAAAAATTGTCTGCAACATAGGCGTATTTCCCAGCGACGGCCACTCCCCACGGATAACCCATATCTTTGACCCTTGCGACGTTGGTCGGACTGGCGGGATTAGAAACGTCATATACCCGTAGCCCGTCATAGTCGTTCGCCAGAAATACGTATTTTCCAGACACAGCCGCATAAAGAGCTGTGCCGCCGTCGTTCACACGGCCAATACGCTTTGGTTTGGCGGGATTGGAAACATCGTAGATTCGCAGTCCATCATTGTAGTTTGCTAGGAAGGCATACCGTGCTCCTGACTTACGCTTTCCGAACAGCCATGACCGGATGGGTGCAAAAGCCCTGTGCTGTTGCACACCAGAAATCGCTATGCCAAATGAAGCTGCTGGGGAGGCGATTTCAGGGCTGCGTCCTACGTTAATCGGGTGAGTTGGATCGGAAACATCGTAGATACGCATTCCGTCGTTGCTGTTGGCGATGTAGGCATAATCACCGAATAATGCTACTCCCATTGCGCTTGCGCCAACCCCTCCGTCCTTCGCATGTCCGACGCAGATGGGATTTGTTGGGGTTGATACATCGTAGATTCGGAGACCATCACTGCCGTTTGCAAGGAACACATAATGCCCGGCAACCGCCACATCAAATGCCCCCCATGGTGAATCGTTGACGTGCCCAATACATTCCAAGTTGGTTTGTGCGTGTGCATTCTCATCAATGAAAAATAATCCGCAGAAAAGGGTTGCCGCCAATGGAATGATTTTCATCTGTCTTCGATGTTTAAACTTCAAGAAAGGCCAAAGCCAGACGAAAATTGGGATTCCCAAACCGGCAACAGCAGGATTAACATTTCACGGTGAAAACTGTTTCAGTCCAGCGATGTGCTGGCAGGTTCTGTTTGTCCGTTATTTTCTATTTGAGCATGCAGACGCTCGTTCATCCGGCCAACCAGATCATGGCTTGGGGACAGAATGCCGGATTCGGCGAGTTAAGTGTGCCGGTGGGCTTAACCAACGTCGTCGCCATTGCAGCGGGTTTACGTCACAACTTGGCGTTAAAAAATGATGGGACGGTTATTACGTGGGGAGCTTGTCTTGGCGGTGGTGGCATTTTTCCGGTAAAAACGCCAGAAGGTTTGTCGAACGTCACAGCCATTGCCGCCGGAGAATGGCACTGTCTTGCACTGAAGGACGATGGCACAGTTATAGGTTGGGGCTACGATGGTGATGATGAAATTGAAGTGCCAGCAAACCTGACTAACGTAATCGCCATAGCAGCGGGTTATTATCACAGCCTTGCGTTAAAATCGGATGGCACAGTTGTATGCTGGGGAGGCAGATTGCCCGGAAATGCCAATCTAACCAGAGTGCCGCCGGATTTGGCGAATGTGGTGGCAATCGCCGGTGGCGGTGAACACAGCATGGCATTGAAGTCGAACGGCACAGTCGTCGTTTGGGGTGATAACTCATACGGACAGACAAATGTTCCAGCCGATTTGACCAATGTGGTGGCAATCGCAGCCGGAATTCATTACTGCTTGGCGCTTAAATCTGACGGTCGCGTAGTGGGTTGGGGACATGATGTAAATTTTGGCGAGGTCACACCCCCAGCGGATTTGACGAATGTTGTGTCAATCGCCGCTGGAGAACAGCATCGTCTAGCCCTCAAGTCGGATGGGACTTTAGTTGCATGGGGCAGAGGCTGGGGTGGAACCATTGCAATACCATCCGGTTTGACAAACGTGATAACTATTTCGGTGGGTGCATATCACAGTTTGGCTCTGCAAGGTGAAAGGGAAACCCTGCATCTCGCAAAAAAAGTGATCGCTTTCCCACCGCCTCATAAATACACAAGACTTGCTTACTGGTCAGTCCTGCTACTCTGTTTGATGGGTTTGGGCTGTCTGTTCACGCGATGGTTAAGACTTAAAAAACATTAAATGGGTCGGTCACTTGGTAGCCAAGTGACAGAGAGAGGGCTGCCGGTTTCGCGGGCGATACAGTTGCCATCGCGGGAGGATCTTGCCGTTGCACGGAGAGGTTTCAACTTCGCGCTCGACCAGTTGCCGCAAAAATAGTTTCTTGGCGGCGTGGAACCGCCCGCCGCGCCCCGCTTGAAGCCGGAAGATTTCCTGCGGCTCATCGAAAAGAGCCGGCTGGGAAAGTTGAAGATTTATCTCGGGCACGCCGCGGGGGTCGGCAAAACCTACGCGATGCTGGAGGAGGCGCATCGCCTCAAAAAAGCGGGCGTGGACGTGGTCATCGGCTGGATTGAAACGCACGGGCGCAAGGAAACGGAGCCGTTGCTCGAAGGTCTGGAAATTATTCCCCGCAAAAAAGTGCCGCACGGCAACACCACGGTTGAGGTGCTCGACGTGGACGCCATCTTCAAACGGTATCCGACGGTTTGCATCATTGACGAATTACCGTTCACAAATGTTGCCGGCTCGCAACATCCCAAACGTTACCTCGAAGTGCATGACCTGCTGCTGGCGAGCATCAATGTCATCACGGCCATGAACATCCAGCATCTGGAAAGCCTGCACGACACGGTGCTGCGGGCGACGGGCGTGGACGTGCGCGAGCGTGTGCCCGACCGTTTTGTGCTGGAGGCCGACCAGATTGTGAACATTGACCTGACGGCCGAGGAATTGCGCGAGCGGTTGAAGCTGGGGAAAATTTACCCCGCCGACCGCGCCGCGGCCGCGCTCGAGAATTTTTTCACAGAGAACAATTTGAACACCCTGCGCGAGCTGGCGTTGCGCGAAACCGCCGCCGCGCTTGACCGCCGACCGCGCGCCGGCACGGCGTTGCCGGCCGAGGTGGGCGAGAAAGTCGCGGTGTTCATCAGCACCAATCCCGTCACGACGGCGAAACTCCTGCGGACGGCGTCGCGCATCGCGGGGCGGTTGAATCGCGAATGGATTGCCGTTTACGTCCGCCGTAAAAAGGAGGACCCGATACGCATTCCGTCGGATTTGCAGCGACAATTCATGCAAAACGTCCAGTTGGCAACGGAACTGGGCGGCAGCGTCACCATTCTGGAAAGCGAGAATATTTGTGAAGCCCTGCTGAAATTCTGCCGCGAAAACAGCGTCCGTCTCGTCGTGCTGGGTACGACGGAACGGCGCTGGTGGCAATTCACGCGCCCGAATGTGTTGCAATTTTTCCTCCACCACGCGCCGGGCATTGACCTGCACATCGTGGACCCGAATAACTAGAAATCGCGCGTCTCGCCGATGCGCAGCAGATGCAGGTTCTTTCCGGCAGCCCTGAATTTTTCCTGCGCGGCGGCATGGTCAATCCGGATGGGCGGGAAGGTGTCGTAATGCACACCGAGGATTTCGTCGCAGCGCACAAACCCGGCAGCTTTGACCGCGTCGTCCGGCCCCATCGTGAAATTGTCGCCGATGCACAGGACGGCCAATTTCAACTTTGTGGATTCGCCAATGAGTTTCATGTCCAACGTCAAAGCGGTGTCGCCGGAGTAATAAAAATTCGCCTCGGCGCTCTCGACGACAAAGCCGCCGGCGTTTCCGCCATTGGCGCCATCGGGCATTGTGCTGGAATGGACGGCATTGACGAATTTGGCGCGGCCAAAATCGAATTGAAAGCCGCCGCCATGATTCAGCGCGTGCACCCGCGGCGCGCCGTGTTGTTCGAGCCAGTTGGCGACCTCAAAATTCGCAATCACCAGCGCGTGGGTGCGTTTGGCAATTGCGACCGCGTCGTCAAGATGGTCATCGTGGCCGTGCGAAACGAGAATGAAATCCGCCGGCACCTTTTTTACGTCAATGCCATCGGCGAGCGGGTTGCCGGAAATGAACGGGTCGAATAGCAGCGTGCGCTCTTTTACTTGCACGGAAAAACAAGCGTGACCGTAGTAAGTCACTTTCATTGGATTTACGATATACGATTCACGATTTACGATTTACGCGCTCCTTGCCAACTTGCGCGCACCGGCAAATCGTAAATCAAAAATCGTAAATCGTAAATGACTACGCTGTCGTGCTCACTTCGGGCTCCGGCGTGTCGAGGAATCCCTGGAGATGGCGGACGCGCGTCGGGTGCCGCAGCTTGCGCAGCGCCTTGGCTTCAATCTGGCGGATGCGTTCCCGCGTGACGTTGTACATCTTGCCGATTTCCTCGAGCGTGCGCTCGTAGCCGTCGAGCAGGCCGAAACGCATTTCGAGAATTTTGCGTTCGCGCTCGGTCAACGTCGTCAGCACGTCGCTCAGTTTTTCCCGGAGCAGGCTGTAGCTGGTGACTTCGGACGGATTCTCAGCGGTCTTGTCTTCGATGAAATCGCCCACGCTCACATCGCCGTCATCGCCGACCGGCGCGTGCAGGGACACCGGCTGTTGCGCCATCTTGAGCAGCGCGTGGATGCGCGCGACCGGCATGTGCATTTCATCGGCAATCTCCTCCGGCGTCGGTTCGCGCCCCAGTTCCTGGGTGAGCTGCTTCTGCGCGCGCCAGAGCTTGTTCATGATTTCAATCATGTGCACCGGGATGCGAATGGTGCGGGCCTGGTCGGCAATGGAGCGCGTGATGGCCTGGCGAATCCACCAGATGGCGTAGGTGGAAAACTTGTAGCCGCGGCGATATTCAAATTTCTCGACGCCTTTCATCAACCCGATGTTGCCTTCCTGGATCAAATCCAGGAACGACTGGCCCCGGTTGGTGTATTTTTTGGCGACGGACACGACGAGCCGCAGGTTGGCCTCGGCCATGTGCGTCTTGGCCTTCAGCCCGCGGTCGGCGGCGCCTTTCAATTCGCTGAACACCTTGAAAAATTCCTCGCGCGGCATCCGCACGAACTGTTCGAGCACCTGGATTTTGGCGCGCTCGGCTTCCAGCGCCGCCCGCCGCTCAGTGGTGGTGCGCAACGCTTCCAGTTCCTGGATGTGCCGCAGGCTCGCCTGAAATTTCTCATGGACGTTGCCCGCCACGATGATCATTTCCTCGACGACCTTTTGTTTGTAGAAAAAACGGGGAAACATCTCCTGCAGCTTGAGGCCGAGTTTCTTCAACTCGCGCTGCAGCTTTTCCTTGCGGCCCTTCTGGAGGGCCTTCTGCCAGGCAAAATACTTCGCGTCCACCTTTTGGTCGAGCGCATGGACTTTCTTGATGAGCTTGCGCAAATCGCGCAAATGGCCTTCGCGATTGGCAATTTTCTTGTCCACAATCACCCGGTCGAACCGCTCCTTCGGCGGCTCGGACAGCAGTTTTTCCGCGATGGCGATGTGTTCCTTCGCGGTGAAGCCGAGGCTGTAAACGATGCGCTTCATCTCGATCTCGGCCTCTTCGATCCGCTTGCAAATTTCGACTTCCTGTTCGCGCGTGAGCAGCGGGACTTTGCCCATCTGGTTCATGTACATGCGGACCGGGTCATCGAGGATTTCGAGACGCGCATCCTCGTCCGCTTCCTCCTGCTGCGCGGGTTCGGGCTGCCGGGTGCGTTCGGCCTCGGCCTGGTCCATGACGATTTCCACGTCGAGACTGCGCAATTTGGTCAGCAACGCGTCCAAATCCTCCGGACTGAGGTTGTCCGGCAGAACGTCATTGATGTCGTCGTAAGTGATGTAGCCGTGCTCCTGGGCGAGGTGGAGCAGCGTTTTGACCGTCTCCGTCAAATCCACGGAAGAAACCATGGGCGCGGGGGCATGACCGCCGGGCGGCAATTTTTGCGTGCCGGCCGCAGAGAGATTGGCCGCGTGCGGCTTGGCTTTTCCGTTGGTGTCCAGCGGTTTGGACGGTCCCCGCCTGGCAATGGAAATCACAAAACGTCGCCGCGCCGGGACCGGTTTGGTTCCTGCGCCGCGCCCGCCGCCATGCTTATGCTTGCGCGGGGCGCCGGCTGACGGCGTATTTTTTCGATGCGACATAAATATCAGACCTGAAAAATCCGTTTTAGTTCAGTGAAACAGGGTGATTCTGCTTCACGACCGGTCGTCGTCGGTTCTGCACAATTGTTCATCGGTCCGTTGAACTTCAGGGACTGCGAACGCCAGAATACCGGAAGACTGACACCCCGCCATGCTAACCGCATTTGCGGAAAACTCAAGAACAATCGTATGGACGGAAAAAACTCAAATCAGGACGAGGCCGTTCTGCTTGGCATATAAGTTGCTACCGTAAAAGTGGTTGCATTAAACCTAATCAATCCAAAGCGCGCACGGCGGCAATATCGCGGCTAATCTGCCGCTGCAATTCCGTCGGTGAAGCAAACTTCCTCTCCTCGCGCAATTTGCCGCCGATTTCGACCGTCAGTTCCTCGCCGTAAAGGTCGCCGCCGAAATCCAGCAGGTGCGCCTCCACGCGCAGCGGCTGCGCCGCCGATGCCATCGTCGGTCGCAAACCAATGTTGAGCGCAACGCGGTGGTATTTTTCCTTCACTTTCGTCCGGCCGGCGTAAACCCCGTTGGGCGGCAGAATCAAACCGGCCACGTCAAGATTCGCGGTGGGAAACCCCAGTGGCCGGCCCACGTGGTCGCCTTCCACGACCCGGCCGGAAATGGCGTAAGGCCGTCCGAGCATCTGGCTCGCGGCGTCCAGTTTGCCGGCGCGAATCGCCTCGCGAATGCGCGTGCTGCTGACAATCCGGCCGCCAAGTGAAACCGCCGCCAACGCATGAACGGTAAAACCGGTTTCGCCTCCAAGTCTTTTCAACAGCGCGACGTCGCCGCTGCGCCGGTGCCCGAATACAAAATCCAGGCCGACGCACAGGCTTTGAATTTGTCCTAAATCGCGCGCCAGCCGGCGGATGAATTCCTCGCCGGTTTGCCGGCTGAACTCTTCGTCAAAATGAATCAACAGCAACGTGTCCGCCCCGAGCGATTCAATCGCGCGCAGTTTTTGCGGCAGCGGGTAAATCAGCGGCGGCACGTGAGCGGGCGCAACGACGGAGTTCGGATGCCGGTCGAAGGTGAGCACCAGCGCCGGGGCGTCATGCTGGCGCGCATCGGCGATGGTTTGCCGGATGATTTGCTGGTGGCCGAGATGCACGCCGTCAAAAAAACCGATGGCCAGACAGACTTTGCGATTGCCCGGTTTCAACTCGTTTGCGGCATGGATGATTTTCACAAAAAAAGAAGCTCCAACATTCAAGCACCAAGCACCAGAGAAATTCCAAACTTCAAATTCCAAACAACGCGCTCGTTGCCGTCAGACTTCCTGGAGTTCGGAATTTGGCGCTTCTCTGGAGATTGGCGCTTGGTGCTTGGAGCTTTCATGTCGCTGCCAATTTCAGAAACGGAATCACCTTTTTCTCCAATTCGGTGGCCGTCAATTTGAGAACGTCATCCAGCCTCGTTGCGTCGGCCACGTCAAATTTTCCCGAAGTCACCCGCCGCAACGCGGCCAGGTGCGCGCCGCAGCCGAGTTTCTGGCCGAGTTCGTGCGCGATACTGCGGACGTAAGTGCCTTTGGTGCAGGCAATGCGAAATTGGCCGAGCGGCGGCTCGTAATTCCTGAAACGAAAATTGTAAATGTGAACCAGCCGCGGTTCGCGTGCGACCTCGATGCCCTGGCGCGCCAGTTTGTAGAGCGGCACGCCGTCTTTTTTGATGGCTGAAACCATCGGTGGCGTTTGCATCAAGTCGCCGATAAACACGGCAGCAGCTTCATTCAACTGCTCCGCGGTCAGCGGCGGAACCGGTTTTGTTTCGATGATTTCGCCGTCGGCATCGTAGCTGTCGGTGGCCACGCCGAATTGGATGACGCCTTCATAAACCTTGTCGTCGCCCATCAGTTTTTCCGAAAGCTTCGTCCCGCGCCCAAGCACGATGATGAGCAAACCGGTGGCGTTCGGGTCAAGCGTGCCGCAATGGCCGACTTTTTTGATGCTGAACTTGCGGCGGATGGCGTCCACCACGTCGTGCGAGGTCGGGCCGGCAGGCTTGTCTATGAGGATGGCGCCGTCGAGCGGGGAAAATTCTTGCATGAAAATTATTTCGCCGAATTCAGCGCGCGCTTGACGGCGGCAATCACCTTGCGCTGCACGGAAAGCGGCTTGCCCGG
>Ga0209517_10009504_pt1 | contig 11072 bp, 10 predicted proteins | sample PeaSoiMetSII2010_FD_187695 | JGI IMG/M metagenome (GOLD analysis project Ga0209517, IMG submission 187695) | Peat soil microbial communities from Weissenstadt, Germany - SII-2010 (SPAdes) (version 2) | ecosystem: Environmental > Terrestrial > Soil > Wetlands > Peat | place: Germany... | reverse complement strand
GCCGTCGGCCAACACCATCGCGGTGAATGTCGATCAGGCAAGACTAGTCAAACTTCCCGCCCGCGTTGCCACCATCGTCGTCGGAAATCCGTTGATTGCGGACGTAGCTCTGCAGGCCGGCGGGGTGATCGTCGTCACCGGAAAGGGTTACGGTGCCACCAATTTCATTGCGATGGACCGCACCGGCGAGGTTCTGGTCGATCGTGTCATTCAGGTCGAAGGTCCGACCGATCAGCTCATCACCGTCTATCGCGGCGTCGATCGCGAATCATATAGCTGCCTGCCGATTTGCCAGCGGCGCATCACCCTTGGCGATGGCGAGGCTTACTTCAAGTCGGCGATGGACCAGGCCGGCACTCTGAGCGGCCAGGCCAGCACGAGCGCGGCGGCCAAACAATAAGCGCAGGTAACAGAGGTCCCGGCCCTCGCCAGCGTGAGGGCGCATCCGTCCGGGCGCGAGGCGCGCACTCAAATTAGTTAACACGCGGTTAACGAAGCGGGTCGTCCTGTTCCGATCCGGCGAAACACTTCAACAATCACTTTCCGCTACTTCTCACTGGCCAGACAAGTGCTGCCCATGTGGGGGTTTCCTCGATGTCGTCGCCCGCTGCCTCAACAACCGCCACCACCCGCATTCTCCGCCGATTCCGGCGCAATCGCCGGGGTTCGGCCGCCGTCGAATTCGCGCTCGTTGCGCCGGTTTTCTTCGCGCTCTTGTTTGCGATTATCGAAACAGGCATCATGTTTTTTGCGAGCCAGGTGCTCGAAACCGTTACGCAGGAATCCGCCCGCCAAATTCTGACGGGGCAGGCGCAGAACAACAACTATCCCGACTGGTCGCATTTCAGGGACAACGTCGTCTGCGGTCAAATCCCGGCGCTGTTCACCTGCTCCAATATCTACGTCGACGTGGAAAGCTATTCTACCTTCACCGGCGTGGGGACGTTCGCCCCCCAGATCGATTCCAACGGCAACTTCATCAACAACATGCAGTACAATCCCGGCGGCCCCGGCAGCACCGTTGTCATCAAGCTGTTCTACGCATGGCCGCTGTTCGTCACCGGGCTTGGCTACAACATCGCGAATATGTCCGGCAATCAGCGGCTACTGATGGCTACCGCCGCGTTCCAAACCGAGCCTTATTGAGGCAGTAATGAAGACAGCGCCGATGTCACGGATTGGGTTTCGCATGCTGCGTTCCACCCTGGATATGTTCGGGGATAGAAGCGGAATCGCGGCGACGGAGTTTGCCGTGATCGTTCCGATCATGCTGGTCATGTTCTTTGGCACGGTCGAATTTTCGTCCGGTGTGGCGGTGGACCGGAAAGTCACGCTGATAGCGAGGACGCTGTCCGACCTGACGGCGCAAACGCCAGCGTTGTCGCTACAAGCACAATTCGCGACGGCGACCGACGTCTCTTTGCAAAACGGCTTCACCTCCAGCATCGCGATTATTCAGCCGTACTGCGCAACACCTACGCTGGCCCAGGTTTCGGAGGTCTATGTGGACTCCAGCGGTGTCGCGACGGTTCAATGGAGCAAGGCGGCGACCATTTTGGGCTGTGCCCCCCCGCAAGCAACGCTGGCGGCGTCGACCCGCAATCATGGCGACGTGGTGACAAACCTGATACCGGCGGCGCTTTTGGTGAACAAAACCTATCTGATCTGGAGCGAGGTGAGCTATCTCTACGTACCGACGATCGGCTACGTCATGGTCAAGACCGGCGTGACATTGAGCGATGTCGCCTTTAGCCGACCGCGTCAGGTCGCTTGCGTTGCTTACGGTCCATATCCCGATGTAAGTAGCGGCAGCTGCCCATCGACGTGAAGCCGATTGCCGGCTCGACGGCGAGAGAAAAAAGGCCGCGCTGACAGCGCGGCCTTTTCTGTTTGTCGGATCTGTTTTAAGGGAATTTTCCGTGTCCAGCTCTTGCGAGCCGGACCGGATGAAATTCACCTAGCCGGCGGCGCGCAGATTGTCGGCCGAAGACTTGCCAGAACGACGATCGGCCACGATTTCGTAGCTGATCTTTTGGCCTTCACGCAGAGTTCCAAGTCCGGCGCGTTCGACGGCGCTGATGTGCACGAACACGTCATTGCCGCCATCATCCGGTTGGATAAAGCCGAAGCCCTTGGTAGCGTTAAACCACTTCACGGTTCCCATGCTCACGGGATAGTCCCTTCTCAATATAGATGTAGTAAAGCCCACTTTTGATGGGCTGGTGAGATCGAATTTTTGGAAGGGTCGTCAGCGTCTAAACCGGCTGTACCGGTGGATAGCTAATGTCGTCCGGCCGAAAATCGATAACCTCATATTATTCCAAAGTAGCCCCCAAAACAATCCTGAGGTGCGCGATTTTTTGATCGCGCTGGGGCGTGCACTTGAGGGCCACAATGTCTGTGCGCCCGACACAAACCCGTCACGCGCAATTTTAGCAAAAGCTTCGCGAGCGATGCCTTACCTGCGGCGGAATTGGCCGCGCGGTGGCGCGCCCCGCGGCGCACCGCTTCCGCCGGTACCGCCAGCGCCGCCGCCACCACCGGGACGTTCGTCCTTGTGGCGGAAAATGAGGCGGCCTTTCTCCAGATCGTATGGTGACATTTCGATCGTCACCCGGTCTCCCGCCAGCGTCTTGATCCGGTTCTTCTTCATCTTGCCGGCGGTATAAGCGACGATCTCGTGGCCCGCGTCCAATTGGACGCGGTAACGGGCATCGGGGAGGATTTCGGTGACCAGTCCTTCGAACTGGATCAGCTCTTCTTTAGCCATGTCTATCTCCAGGTCGACCGACGGCTAGCGTGGCCGTTGTGTACGGTTAGGTCGGGTATTCGGGCGGCTCTCGCGGTACAAGAAGGCGACCCCCTGCAATCCCTCAGCCTTGCCGCCGCCTTGCGACGGACGGTGCGGCTCCTGCCGGTTGACCTCGTTCCGGTGGGCTGGTGGAGCGCCATTATTACCACCAGGACGGTGGTGTCGGCGAGGCCCTTTCGATGCCGACGAGGCCTCATTTGCGCGTGCCGCATGCACGCGCGGGGAAGGCCGCCCGCCACGATGCTGCGCCGGCGCAGGCGCTGCGTCGCGATGACCGGGCGTGCGCCGGTCCTCCCTCGGTAGCGCGATGCGGATCAGCCTTTCGATGTCACGCAGATACGCCAGCTCCTCGGCTCCCGCGACCAGCGAGATCGCGACGCCATCGGCGCCGGCGCGCGCAGTGCGGCCGATGCGATGGACATAGGTCTCGGGCACGTTGGGAAGATCGAAATTCACCACATGCGAGATACCGTCGACGTCGATGCCGCGGGCGGCAATGTCGGTGGCGACCAGCGTGCGGATTTCGCCGGCGCGGAACGCCGCCAGCACCCGCTCGCGCTGATTTTGCGACTTGTTGCCGTGGATGGCTTCGGCGGCGATGCCGGCGCGCGCGAGGCCCTTCACCACCTTGTCGGCGCCATGCTTGGTCCGGGTAAAGACCAGCGCGCGATCGACCGTTTCCTGCTTCAAAAGCTGGGCGAGCCAGGCGGGTTTGGAGGAATGATCGACCTGGATGATCCGCTGGGTGATGCGCTCGACCGTCGAGGCGACAGGCGTCACGGCCACCCTTGCGGGGTCACGCAGCATCGCTTCGGCGAGTTCGGCGATGTCCTTGGGCATGGTCGCCGAGAAGAACAGCGTCTGCCGCCTGACCGGCAATTTGGCGACGATCTTCCGGATGTCGTTGATGAAGCCCATGTCCAGCATGCGGTCGGCCTCGTCGAGCACGAGGAACTCGACCTGTCCGAGCTTCAGGCCGTTGCTCTGCACGAGATCGAGCAGGCGGCCGGGCGTGGCCACCAGGACTTCGACGCCCTGCATGATCGAGCGGACCTGACGTCCCATCGGGACGCCGCCAATTATCAGCGCCGAGGTGAGGCGGATATGGCGGCCATAGGCGTTGAAACTGTCGAGAATCTGCCCGGACAATTCCCGTGTCGGGCTGAGCACGAGCACGCGGCAGGCCTTCGGCTGCGGCTTGATGCGGTTTTCCAGAATGCGGTGCAGGATCGGCAGCGCGAATGCCGCGGTCTTGCCGGTACCGGTCTGGGCGATGCCGACCACGTCACGGCCGGCAAGTGCGAGGGGGATGGTTTGAGCCTGGATGGGCGTGGGCGTCAGGTAATTCTCTTCCTTGAGCGCACGTGAAATGGGATCGGCGAGGCCGAAATCCTGAAAGGAGGTCAAAAGGTGGGTACTTTCCATTGTAAAAGGCAGGCGCCCGACATCCTGGTCAGGCGCGCGCGAGGTGTTTTGAGACACCCGCGTGTTTGGGGCGTCGGATTTGGTTGGCTGAAGGGGCAAGCCAGAAACCGTTGCACGGGCTCAGAACACGCGGCTCGCGGTGACCCGATGATTTCCGGGGTCGTGGCTCATATGGAACACGAACGCGGCGCTTTCAAGGTGAATCGGCCAATTCGTACCTTAATGGCCCCAGACCGCGTCCGCAGGATCAGATGCCAATTTTTTGTGCCCGACAACCTTCTCCTTTGCTGCATTTGCTTATGAATTAGTCATTTTGCAAGCGAAGCATACATTTTTTTCGCCCAAACATTAGGCGAAGGCCAAGCTCCGCGATCCCAGAGCGTCGGATTCTTCAATGATGCCATCCGCTTAACTCACTAAGGCAGCGTGGCATGGTTCTTGCGATTCCGTTAACGCAGGCGGCCGTGGGGCCGTTTCGCAGCGTTTCACGCCTGCGTCAGGGAGATGACATTTCATGCTTACACAACTTACTCATGACTTGGCGGCGCTGAGCCGCCGTCGCTGGCTAGCGGCGACCGCTGGGCTCGTCCTGGGCCTGGCCGCGTTCTCGAACGCGAAAGCAGCCGACGACACCATCAAGGTCGGTGTCCTTCACTCGCTCTCCGGCACCATGGCCATCAGCGAAACCACGCTGAAGGATACGGTTCTCTTTCTGATCGACGAGCAGAACAAGAAGGGCGGCGTGCTCGGCAAGAAGCTCGAGGCTGTCGTCGTCGATCCCGCCTCGAACTGGCCGCTGTTTGCGGAAAAAGCGCGTGAGCTGATCACCAAGGACAAGGTCGCCGTCGTGTTCGGCTGCTGGACCTCGGTCTCCCGCAAATCGGTGCTCCCGGTGTTCAAGGAGCTCAACAACATCCTGTTCTATCCGGTGCAGTACGAGGGTGAGGAGAGCGAGCGCAACGTGTTCTACACGGGAGCCGCGCCGAACCAGCAGGCGATCCCCGCGGTCGACTACCTGATGAAGGACGAAAAGGTAAAGCGCTGGGTGCTGGCCGGCACCGACTACGTCTATCCGCGCACCACCAACAAGATCCTGGAAGCCTACCTGAAGTCGAAGGGTGTCGCTCCGGAAGACATCATGATCAACTACACCCCGTTCGGTCATAGCGACTGGCAGACGATCGTGGCCGACATCAAGAAGTTCGGCTCGGCCGGCAAGAAGACCGCGGTGGTTTCCACCATCAACGGCGACGCCAACGTTCCCTTCTACAAGGAACTCGGCAACCAGGGCATCAAGGCGACCGACATTCCGGTTGTCGCGTTCTCGGTGGGTGAAGAAGAGCTCGCCGGCATCGACACCAAACCGCTGGTCGGCCATCTGGCCGCCTGGAACTACTTCGAGTCGATCAAGACGCCGGCCAACGAGAAGTTCATCAAGGATTGGCAGGCCTACACCAAGAATCCCAAGCGCGTGACCAACGATCCGATGGAAGCTCACGTCATCGGCTTCGCCATGTGGGTCAAGGCGGTTGAGAAGGTGAAGTCGACTGATGCCGACAAGGTCATCGACGCACTGCCCGGCATCGAAGCGCCGAACCTGACCGGCGGCATCTCCAAGATGCTCCCGAACCACCACATCACCAAGCCGGTGTTCATTGGCGAAATCAAAGCCAACGGCCAGTTCGACGTGGTGTGGAAGACCCCGGGCCTGGTGGCCGGCGATGCCTGGTCGAAGGAGCTCGAGGGCTCCAAGGACCTGATCGGCGACTGGGTCGGCAAGAAGTGCGGCAACTACAACACCAAGACCAACAAGTGCGGCGGTCAGGGTTCCTGATTCCCGAGGCATGATCCTGAAAAATGGGGCAAACGCGAAAGCGTTTGCCCCGCGATCATGCTAGACTTAAGGAACCCAATCCACGAGACCTGGAAGGCGGCGATGTTGCCGTCTTCCGTCTACTTCTGCCGGGGTCGTCCAGTGGTCGCCAATGTTTTTGACCGTCTTCGCGCGCTTTTCCTCTCAGTCTGCCTGATCGCCGCCTTCGCCTTGCCAGCATTTGCCGGCCCATTCGAGGATGCGGTCGCCAAATTCGCCAATGACGAGTTTTCCGATACCGACGAGGCAATCGGCACCGTTGCGGCCTCAGGCAATCCGCTCGCCTTCACCATCATCAGCGCGCTCCAGGATGGCCGGCTTTCGGCCGATCCCGACACCAAGAAGGTCTACGTCACACAGGACGACGGCAAGATCATCGACGCCGCGACCGCCGCGGCCGTGGACAAGCTGCCGGACAATGCCGCCGCGGTCCGCCTCAACAACCGCCTGCGCCGCACCGTCGAGGCCGCGCTTGGCGGCCTGACCCTGCTGTCGCCGGATCCCGCCAAGCGGATCGCGGCCGCGCAATCGGTTTTCAAAACCCATGATGAGTCGATGCTGCCGGTCGTCGACGGCGCGTTGCAAAAAGAGACCAACAAGGCCGCGAAGCTCGCCTTTACCGAGGCGCGCGCCGCCATCCTGCTCTTCAAAGCCGACGCCACCGATGCTGAAAAGCTTGAGGCCATCGCCACCATCAAGGCGCGGGGCGACCAGGAAGCGCTGGCGCTGCTGACCGGCCTAAGCGGCGAACAGCCGCCCGCCATCGCGCGTGCCGCGGCCAGCGCGACTTCGGCCATTCAGAGCAATCTTGCGCTGTGGTCGACTGTGCAGAACGCCTGGTACGGCCTCTCGCTCGGTTCGGTGCTGCTGCTTGCGGCGATCGGTCTTGCCATCACCTTTGGCGTCATGGGCGTGATCAACATGGCCCATGGCGAGATGGTGATGTTGGGGGCCTATACCACCTTCGTGGTGCAGGAGATCATTCGCACCAGTTATCCCGGCCTGTTCGATTATTCGCTGTTGATCGCCGTGCCGCTCGCCTTCGTCGTTGCCGGTGCGGTTGGCGTGCTGATCGAACGCTCGATTATCCGTTTCCTCTACGGCCGTCCGCTGGAGACCTTGCTCGCGACCTGGGGCATCTCACTGGTGCTGCAGCAGGCGGTACGCACGACCTTCGGCCCCACCAACCGCGAAGTCGGCAATCCATCCTGGATGAGCGGCGCCTTCGAGCTCGGACAGATCACCATCACCTATAACCGGCTTTGGATTCTCTGCTTCACCATGGTCGTGTTCGTGGTCCTGCTGGCGATGTTGCGCTATACCGCGCTTGGTCTGGAGATGCGCGCGGTGACGCAGAACCGCCGTATGGCAGCATCGATGGGGATCGCCACCTCGCGCGTCGATGCACTGACCTTCGGGCTCGGCTCGGGGATTGCCGGGATCGCAGGCGTCGCGCTGTCGCAGATCGACAATGTCAGCCCAAATCTCGGCCAGAGCTACATCATCGATTCCTTCATGGTCGTGGTGTTCGGCGGCGTCGGCAATTTGTGGGGCACTCTGGTTGGCGCCTTCACGCTCGGCATCGCCAACAAGTTCCTGGAGCCGGTCGCCGGCGCCGTGCTCGGCAAGATCGCCATCCTGGTGCTGATCATCTTTTTCATCCAGAAGCGCCCTCGTGGCCTGTTCGCGCTTAAAGGGCGGGCGGTGGAAGCATGATGCCGCACGTGCTGACGCGGTCGCTGGATCGCAGTGCGACCCTGTTCCTGATCGTGGTCGCCGCCTGCGGCGTGCTGATCCCGCTGTCGAACCTGCTGTTGCCGTCCAGCTCGATGTTGCAGGTGCCGACCTATCTGGTCGCGCTGTTCGGTAAATATACCTGCTACGCCATCCTGGCGCTCGCGATCGACCTGATCTGGGGTTATTGCGGCATCCTTTCGCTCGGCCACGGCGCCTTCTTCGCGCTCGGCGGCTACGCCATGGGCATGTATCTGATGCGCCAGATCGGCAGCCGCGGCGTCTACGGCAATCCGATCCTGCCCGATTTCATGGTGTTCCTGAATTATCCGAAACTGCCGTGGTACTGGCACGGCTTCGACATGTTCTGGTTCGCCGCGCTGATGGTTGTTCTCGTGCCGGGCTTGCTGGCCTTCTGCTTCGGCTGGCTGGCTTTCCGCTCCCGCGTCACCGGCGTCTACCTCTCCATCATCACGCAGGCGATGACCTATGCCCTGCTGCTCGCCTTCTTCCGTAACGATTTCGGTTTCGGCGGCAACAACGGCCTGACCGACTTCAAGGATATTTTGGGATTTAACGTGCAGGCGGACGGCACGCGTGCGGCCTTGCTAGCGATGAGCTGCCTGGCGCTGATTATTGGCTTCCTGATCTGTCGCGCCGTGGTCACGTCAAAACTCGGCAAGGTGTTGATCGCGATTCGCGACGCCGAATCCCGCACGCGCTTTCTCGGTTACCGCGTCGAATCCTACAAATTGTTCGTCTTCACCCTGTCGGCCTGCATGGCCGGCGTCGCGGGTGCGCTCTATGTGCCGCAGGTCGGCATCATCAACCCAAGTGAATTTGCGCCCGGAAACTCTATCGAAGCGGTGATCTGGGTGGCCGTCGGCGGCCGCGGCACGCTGATCGGCGCAGCACTTGGGGCGGTCGTCGTCAACTACGCCAAGACCTACTTCACGTCGGGCCCGCTGGCGCCTTACTGGCTGTTCATGCTCGGCGCTCTGTTCATCCTGGTGACGCTGCTGTTGCCCAGGGGCATCGTCGGTACCTTCAATTCATGGTGGGAGCCGTGGAAGGCAAAGCGCTCATCGGACAATGCCGAGAGCGCCGCGCGCGAAGACGGCGTCAGCGAACCGGATATGGCGGAGTAGACGAATGAACGTCATGGATACAAGGTCAACCTCCGCGCTGCTCTATCTCGACGGTGTGCATGTCTCCTTCGACGGCTTTCATGCCATCAACAATCTGTCGCTCGCGCTCGAGCCCGGCGAAATGCGCGCCATCATCGGTCCGAACGGCGCTGGCAAGACCACGATGATGGATATTATCACCGGCAAGACCAGGCCGGACGAGGGCGCGGTCCTGTTCGACGGCGTCACCGATCTCACCAGACTCGACGAGACGCGGATAGCTGAACTCGGGATCGGTCGCAAATTCCAGAAGCCGACGGTGTTCGAGAGCCAGACCATCGAGGACAATCTGCTGCTGGCGCTCAATGTCGACCACGGCGTCAAGGGCACCTTGTTCTGGCGCGAGGCGAGGTCCGAAACCGAGCGCATCGAGCGGGTGCTGGAAACCATCCGACTGACGGACGCGCGCAACCGGCTTGCGGGAAGCCTGTCGCACGGCCAGAAGCAATGGCTGGAGATCGGCATGCTGCTGGCGCAGGATCCGAAATTGCTGCTGGTCGACGAGCCGGTCGCGGGAATGACCGATGTCGAAACCCACCAGACCGCCGAGCTTCTAAAGCAGATCAACAAGGACAAGACCATCATGGTCGTCGAGCACGACATGACCTTCGTGCGCGAACTCGGCGTCAAGGTGACGTGCCTGCACGAAGGCACGGTGCTCGCCGAGGGAACCATCGACCAGGTTTCGGCGAATGAGCGCGTGGTCGAAGTGTATCTGGGAAGATAGCGAATAGTGAATGGCGAATAGCGGTTAGGTGTAGAAACGATGCAAACGAGATTCTTGACCATTCGCCATTCACCATTCGCCGTTCGCGCGACCGGAGGTCGCCAATGCTGAAGGTCGACAACATCAGCCTCTATTACGGCGCGGCCCAGGCGCTGCGCGGCGTGTCGCTCTCGGCCGAGCCGGGCAAGGTGACGTGCCTGCTCGGTCGCAACGGCGTCGGCAAGACCAGCCTGCTACGCGCGATGGTCGGGCAATATCCGATTTCCAGCGGATCGATCACGTTTGGCGGCACCGACATCACCGGCATGAAGCCGTATGAGCGGGCACGCAAGGGCATCGGCCTCGTGCCGCAGGGGCGGGAGATTTTTCCGCTGCTGACGGTGGAGGAAAATCTCAAGACCGGCTTTGGCCCTTTAAAACGCCAGGACCGCAATATCCCCGATGACGTGTTTTCGTTGTTCCCCGTGCTGGAATCGATGCTCGGCCGCCGCGGCGGCGATCTGTCCGGCGGCCAGCAGCAGCAGCTTGCGATCGGTCGCGCGCTGGTCATGCGGCCAAAATTGCTGCTCTTGGACGAGCCGACCGAGGGCATCCAGCCATCGATCATCAAGGATATCGCGCGCGCGATCACCTATCTGCGTAACCTCGGCAACATCGCGATCGTGCTGGTCGAACAATATCTCGACTTTGCCTGCGAGCTCGGCGACAATTTCGCCGTCATGGACAGGGGCGCCGTGAAATACACCTGCGATCGCAGCAACCTCGACGCGAGCGAGATCAGCCGGCAGATGGCCCTGTAATTGACTTCCGACGCGACCGGATGCGCGTCCGTTTGAAACAGCTGGGGCGAATGCGGACCGACAGCGCGAGCACGACTTCGGCGATTTTCGCGGCCAACCGTGCCCAGGGCGCGGTGCGTTTTGACGTGCATCAGGTCGACGGCCGCACCCGCCGCCGCCATCTCCATGAGTCCGGGTCGCTGCGCGTGCGTTTTCCATCGCCCGAGGCCGAAGGTCTGTCCGCGGTATTGGTCAATACCGCGGGCGGAATTGCCGGCGGCGATCGTTTCGACATCGACATTGCCACCGGCGAGGGGTCGCGGCTTACCGTGACGACGGCGGCGGCGGAAAAGATCTATCGGGCCGAGGACCCCGCGGCGCGGCTCCATATTTGCCTGAAAGCGGAGGCCCGTTCGCACCTCGCCTGGTTGCCGCAGGAAACCATTCTGTTCGACGGTGCGCGGGTGCAACGGCAGTTTGATATTGATGTGGCGGAAGGCGCCTCGCTCCTCCTGTGCGAGATTGTGGTATTCGG
>Ga0209517_10009503_pt1 | contig 11074 bp, 14 predicted proteins | sample PeaSoiMetSII2010_FD_187695 | JGI IMG/M metagenome (GOLD analysis project Ga0209517, IMG submission 187695) | Peat soil microbial communities from Weissenstadt, Germany - SII-2010 (SPAdes) (version 2) | ecosystem: Environmental > Terrestrial > Soil > Wetlands > Peat | place: Germany... | reverse complement strand
TCCGAGTCCCGGATTATTCCGAGTCGAATCTGCGAGTTCCGACCTCGACCAAGAGCAGAGCCATTTTGCGATTTTCACAGTCGGAATAATCCTGTCCTCCAGCGAGCCAACCAGGCTCCCAGGAGGACATGTTTGGCCACGGGATAGGTCTGGCCGAGCAACCGAGAAGGACCTCGTCGATGCCGCCGAGCGAAAATGGGCAAGAATCGACGCTTAACCTACCGGTGCGATTGCGTTCAGGGGCAGGCAGGTATACATTATGCGTCGGACGAGATTTGGAAATTAAAATGTTGCCTCAGAACCTCCGAGGGTTTCAGGGGCGAGCTTTGCTGACAGACCCTCGCGGCAACTGAGCGGCTGCGGTCTCGTCCGAGGTGGTTGGAATGACTGCCACACTCACTCTGTCCCGCCGAGAGCTGTTAAAGGGTTTGGCAAGCGCGGCGGCGCTAGGCTCCACGAGCCGAGCTTCCAGCTACGCCGGGGGACCCACGGCCGCTCGTGAGAAGCTCTCGCTGATGCGTTACCGCGACGTAAAGCTTACTGGCGGCCCCCTCAAGGCGCAGTTCGATCGCATTCACGCGGCCTATCTCGCTCTGGACGAGGACGGACTGCTGAAGGAACTTCGTGTCCGCGCTGGCCTTCCCGCACCCGGAGAATACCCGGGAGGCTGGTACGACCGCGACGGGTTCGCCCCAGGTCATTGCTTCGGCCAGCTCATCTCCGCGCTGGCCAGATTCTCCGAGGCCACCGGTGACGAGGCGACTCGCGCCAAGACGCAACGCTTGGTGGAGGGGTTTGCGGCCACGATTGGGCCCGACGGCTACTGCTACCCCAGCCAAAAGGCGGCAACGTATTTTCCGGCTTACAACTATGACAAGTACGCGGTAGGCCTGTTGGACGCATACCGGTTTGCCGGCGTCTCATCCGCTGTCCAAGTCCTCGATCGCGCCACCCGGGGCGCCGTCCGCTGCATGCCGCCTCGGGCGCTCGACAGAAACCTTGACCCTCACCCCACCGCACCTGATGACGAGTCCTACACGCTGGGAGAGAACTGCTTTTACGCCCACGAGGTGACCGGCGAGCCGCAATACCTGGAGCTGGCCCGGAAGTACCTGCTCGACCGGACTTACTTTGATCCCCTCAGCCGCGGCGAGAACGTCTTGCCCGGGCGCCACGCATACAGTCACTGCAATGCCCTGAGTTCGGCCGCCCGGGCTTATTTAGACCTGGGCGACCCGAAGTATCTCGAGGCCGTACGAAACGCCTGGGACATGATTGAGAAGACGCAGCAATTCGCCTCGGGCGGATGGGGTCCAAACGAAACCTTTGTGGAGCCGGACAACGGCCGACTCGGGGAGAGTCTGGCGAGCAGCCACGCCCATTTCGAAACCCCCTGCGGGGCCTATGCGCATCTCAAGCTGGCCCGCTACCTGTTGCGCTTCACCGGCCAGGCGCGCTACGGCGACGGCCTGGAACGCGTTCTTTACAACACCGTGCTGGGCGCCAAAGACCCGAGTGGCGAGGGACATTTCTTCTACTACTCGGACTATCACCCTTCCACGCGGAAGCTCTACTTTCCCGATCGGTGGCCGTGTTGCGCCGGGACCCTGCCGCAAGTGGTGGCGGACTATGTGATCAGCGCGTACTTCCAAAGTTCCGATGGGATCTATGTCAACCTCTTTGTGCCGTCCGAGGTGACGTGGAGAATCGACGAGAGGCCCGTCAGAATAATCCAGACCACCAACTACCCCGAGTCGGAGGCCACGGAGCTGAGGTTGGAACTCCCGGCGCCGGCGGAATTCACACTCTACGTGCGGATTCCTGGTTGGCTGAAATCGCGGGCCGAGGTTCGGGTAAATGAAAGGGCCATATCGGTCGCCGCCGAGGCTGGAACCTTCGCAGCCATTCGACGCGTTTGGCATAACCATGACACCATACACGTCGATTTGCCGTTTTCCTTTCGCACGGAGCACATTGACGAGCAGCACCGCAATACGGTGGCCCTGATGCGGGGGCCCCTAATGTTGGTGGCGCTCGATCCCCAGCCGAGGCTGGACGCAAACTCACTCAACTCACCTCAGGCCTCGAGAAAAATCCCCGGTTCTGTTCAGACGTTTGAAGTGACAGAGCTTCCTAAAAAGCTCCGTTTTGTGCCTTTCTACCAAGTGGGCGACCAGAGCTACAGCACGTATCTGGAGCAGGCATGAGGAGCGCCGCCATTTCCTAGGTCGCCGCATGCCGGGCCTGCGGGACGCCGCGGGAAGCTCGGCTTTGACGAAGCCTCGCACGACGACGCCGCAGAATCAGACGTAAACATATCACGCCGTCTCGAGATACGATCGGGCTGCTCGGGCAATCCCCTCCAGAATTCGAAGCCCGTCGTGGGGTGAGCCCGTATCAAATTGTTCTCCCTGATGGTCGAGAGCGTTGCTGACCATCGCAACGGAGGCGACGGAAGCCTGCCGGGCGACGCCAAAAGCAAAAAGTGAAGCCGTTTGCATCTCGACCGCGAGAGCGTGGCGGCTGGCCCATTTCTTCAGTTGTGCACCCGTCTCGCGATAGGGAGCATCCGTCGTCCAAACCTTTCCGCAGCGGACGCTCCATCCAGTCGCGACCAATTCCCGTTCAAGATGGGCGACAATCGGCGTGGGGCACGTGACCTCCCGGCTCGGTGGCAGGTAATGATAGGAAGTCCCCTCGTCACGAATCGCCGTCGTCGCCACCACGAGGCACGGGAGCGGCAGATTGGGCGCCAGGCGGCCGGCGGATGTCAGTCCGATGATGATCCTGGCTCCAGCGGCCTGAAGTTGTTCGGCAATCAATACCGCATACGGTCCGCCGATGGTTCGTGCGATGATCCCGCACATAACACCTTCGAGTTTTATCGCAAACATGGTCGTGTGAAAACAAGCCCATGACGGGAATGGCTTGGCCATGCTTTCCCGAACCAGCCAGTCGGTCAGGTCGCCGTCGAACTCAAGAATGCATACGGGAGGAACCACACCGTTGGGAACTTTGCGGATCCGACGAAGATCCTCGATCAGTCTCTTAGCGGTAAATGCGGAGGGTTGCTCGATCGAGTGGTCCAGAATCGGCGAATTTGAATCTTTGGACATGGCGGTGGCCCAATTCAACAGTCTCCCCGGAGGTGAAGGGAGCCGCTATTCCACCACGCAGTAGCAGTAGAGGAACTGTTGGGTGGTCCTAAACGGCGTTTGGTGCAGTTCTTTCGAACTCCCGATCAAACGAAAACGCGGCCCAAACTCCCCGTGCAACGACTCGGCGTCGTAGCGAACGACCTCACGGCCACTGCACTTGGTCGGACCCTCGGGTCCGAAGGCGCTGACAATTACATGCCCTCCCCGCTTCACCGCGCGAGCGACTTGTCGGACATAGGCGGCACGGTCGCACGCCGCTGTGAGAAAGTGAAAGACCGCGCGGTCATGCCACACATCGTAGGCCGCCGGTTCCAGTTCGACCCGAGTAATGTCGGCGACAAGCCAATGGACTCGCTCCGACGCCTTATCTAATCGTTTCCTGTTCGCCTCGATCGCAGTTGGCGAAACGTCTAAGACGGTAACGTTCGTGTAACCCCGGGCGAGAAGATCATCGACCAGTGTAGCTTCACCGGCGCCGACATCGATAATGGACGCGGAGCGCCCAGCAGCGGCCCGCTCGATAAACGCAAGCGAGGTCTCAAGGTGCGGACGGTACCAGCTCACTTCGTCCGGGGCTTTCTGCGTGTAGATTCTTTCCCAATGGGTCTGCGCATCCATACCGGTCAACTCCCCTGTTTCGATTGACTGCCTCTTCCTCAATGATAACGCCGTGGCAGAGTCCGCGGTAGTGAAAGCGGGGATGCAATGACAATCTTGATCTCGTGCCCACACGCACAGTCTGCCTCACTTCCGCTCGTCGCGCCCCATGGCTAAAAAGCGGTGCCACGGCGAGGGTCGAAAAAGTGCCGACCCTTGACTCTGCGCTGCCTACAGAAGGCATAATAGTGGATCATATGATCCCGGCGAGGTCATCGTGGACGCGGCGAAATCCGTGTTGATGGCGTTTCTCTTCCTCTACTCTGTGAATGCCTTTGCGCAGTCGGTCGATAAGGAGCCTGCCGCAGTCCTCGAAATTGGGGCAGCTCCCGAACGCAGCCTCAAAGGCGGCGGATCGAGTTTCGGCCCCACGGTCGCGGTTGAGGTTTCGCCGATCGAGAACTGGCTGGAAATTGAGGCGGGCGTGACACCGCTTTTTGCCCGCCACTCGACTGAATGGGACACTGACCTTCTGTTCAAGAAGCCTTGGACTCTCTCCCACAAAGCTGAGTTCATGTTCGGCGTTGGTCCTGAGTGGATTCATACCCGCGGCTACAACGTGGTAACAAACTCGGTCGGCGGCGAAGTCGCGCTGGATTTTATGTTTTGGCCTTCGGGGAAGCATAGATTAGGTTGGTATCTAGAACCGACTTACGGCTACGATTTTGGGCGAGGACACGATCAATCGGCCAGTATAGGCGGCGGCCTGCTGATTGCCATCCCCTGAATGAACGCCGTCGCGCTGCACAGGCGCCATATTGACCGGAGGCATCTAATCGCGGCCGATTTAGGGTTTGGCAGATAGTCTTTTGGTCGAAAAGTAAATCTCTTAGAATGATCCAGGTGGGCAACGAAACTCCATGAACACCGCATTGCTTAAAGGGCTGGTCGCGTTGGTGCCGGCAGGCTTGCTGTTTTCTGGTTCGCTTGTCCTGTTCCTCAAAGACAAGCTGATTTGCCCTTTCCTCCAGTTGTTCGGCTCAAGATGTCTTGCGTTGGTCGTTCTTACTCACCTCTGCGAGGCGCTGCATCTGTTTCCTTGGATGCATTGGGGGCTCGAGCACAGCGCCGGGCACTATCTTGATCTCGGAAGTGATGTTCTTGGTCTCACTTTGTTTCCTCTGGGATATTTGCTTCATGCAGCCACAAACCGGCGCGGCTGATCACCGAAAGGCCAGCATGGCATTTTCCCTATCGTCGGCAATCATATTACGCGCTGTGTGAGGCACGAAGGAGCCACGGTCGTAGGGTCCTGGTCACGGGGATTACTTACGTGGGCGCACTGAACAGGCCCAGCACCTCAGCGCTTTCAGCGCCTCTCGAAGAACAGGTAATACTGATAGGGTAGGATGTCGAGCCGGTTGGTGAGGGCAAACCCCGCGTTGCGCAGCTCTCCGATGACTTCTTCGTCTGAGAGTTTCATGGAAGGCGGCGGCCCGACGGGCAGGTCCTTCTTATAGAAATCGATCACCACAAGACGGCCACCCGGCTTCAAGACTTTTGCAACCTTCGGATAGTATGCAGCCCGGTTCGCGATATCGTGCAGCACGTCGCAGAAAAAGATTAGATCGACAGAATGCTCCGGCAGTCGCGGATCATCAGGCGCGGCCAGCACTGTGGTGAGGTTCCGCGGGACGTGCTTTTGGGCGATGGCCAGCAAGTCTTTGTCAATATCGACCGCGTATACCTTGGCTGCGTGCTCGGCGAAGCGACGCGCGAAATAGCCTGTGCCGGCCCCGATATCGGTGACGACATCCGTCGGTTTGAGACCCAGTGCCATCACGACCTCGTGCGGCTTCTGCCACGCGTCCCGGGAGGGGTCCTCCATCACCTTGGCATACTCACCAGACGAGGGCGGATGATGCTGGTGGGGAACTTGTCCCAAGGCGACCACTGCAAACATGAACACTGACGCGTAGAGTTTCATAGCTTCCTCCGAGCTCGAGGGCCAGATGGCCGAAGGGTCGATTGCGTCACAGAAAGAAAATGCCTATACCCGCCCCAACCAGCACAACCCACAAGACGTCAATTTTGAACCGCAGCGCCACGAACGCCGCCAGTGCTCGGGCAATCCCTCGGGTGCGAAAGCCGACATAAGCGGCCGTCTGCATGGCCGTGGCGCCGGGAATCGACTCACACAAGGCCGTACCGTCCTCAAAACAATCTTGCGACAGCCAGTGCTTCTTCCCGACAGCGAAGTCGCGAATGTACGCCACCATAGCCGGCCTGCCGAGGACCGTGAGGCCCAGGCGGTGGAACGCCAAGAAGAGCGACCAGAGTGAAACCTGCTGCGCAGATTCATCACGGTATTCCCCTTCGGCCGCCATTGCCGTGACCTTGGTTTGATCATCTGCCATGCCGCACGTCCTTGGTTGTATCGGGAAGGATCTTCGTTTCGCCTGTACGACCCCAAGGATTATACAGCGTGCAGCTTCTTTCCCAATGGGTCTGCGTATCCATACCGATCAAAACCCCTGTTTTGATTGACGGGCTCTTCCTCAACGATACCCCCGCAGCAGAGTCCTGGTAGTGAAGGCTGGTACGGCGGAGTTGCGTGCGCCGCGCGTTACTACACTGTTCTGAATTTAGAAAGAGGAAGGTGACGCGAGCGAGAGTTAGTGCTGTTCAGGTCATGGTGTGAACGCATAAATCATGCCCTTCATGGTTCCGAGGTAAAGCGTGTCGGGTGTGATACCGATGCCGCGAACCGACTGGCCGGGAAAATCATGGGACCAGACGAGGGAGCCATCGGTCTCGTTATAAGCATACAGATGGCCGTTATCGGCGGCGAGAACTTCGCCATGCCAGACATAAGGCCATACCGTGTATAAGCTCGAAGCGGCTGGGAGCTTGACTTGCCATTGGACGCGATGCGCGGCGAGGCTGAGAGAAAGAAGCCCACTCGGGATGTCGCTATAGAAGACGTCACTCGAGATGACAAGAAGTCTATCTCCCGACAGTATAACGTTCCTCCAGGGCTTGGTGGGAATGGGGAAGGAACTCATGACCACACCGTCCTTCGTTGCCAGGCGGCAGAATTGGGTGGCGGTACCGGCATAAACGCTGTTGCCGATAATCACTGGCGAGGTAAGTACCGGCGCGTGGAGATTTGTCTTCCAGATGAGTTCGCCGGAACGCGCGCCGAGGGCGTAGACAAAACCATCGTGACCGTCGAAAAATACGATGTTTTCTGCCAGTGTCGGCGAATTTTCCCATGCTGCGTGCCTGCGGTCGAAGTTGGTGGCGAAATGCCAACGGACTTTTCCGTTGGCGAGGTCGAGGCAAAGGAGGTCATCTCCCTTCGCCACTGCGTAGATGGCGTCGCCATCCCTCACGATATCTGAGGCCACGCCGAAATCGCTAATATCCCCCTGTGCGTGCCAGATACTTCCACCGAACCTTTCCGCTAGCTCGCTCGAAGGCATAGATGTGCCCCTGCCGTCCAGCGTCTGTTCCGATGATGACCAAATCTCCTGCCACCAGAGGGTCATCATGAAAGCTCGTCTGATCGCCGTCCTGCTCGATGTTGTAACTCCAGCGAAGTTGGCCGGTATTCTTGTCGAGGGCGTAGAAATTCCCAGTGCAGGAACCGACGAACAGCAAATCTCCCGCAACTGTGGGAGAAGAAAACACTCAACCGTGGGCATCGAATTGCCAGCGAATGGCGGGATCAGAGGATTTGCCCGCTTGGGGCTCGTCGAATTTCGTCCTTCCGGAAAACGCGGCGGAGGCCAATACGAGGATTGCGATTGCCAACGGCGGGACAAAACGATATGCAAAGCGAGCTGCTTTCATGGCTGAGTTTCTCCGTAAGGACGAAAGTGGATAATACCAATCGCCTGGGGGACGAACAAGCGACCGACGGCCAATGCTGGCGGCACTGGCCAATGTTGTTGCCATGTCGACACACAAACGACAGAAGAGTCTGTACTCTCCAGCGCTGTCAGCCAGAAGGGCCACCTTGAAGAGCGAGGTGATCCTGCGTACAGCGGATGCTGCTCGACGGATAGCCCGGTTCCGCCGTGGGGGGTCATATCGTGGCTCGGCCTTGGGCTGCTCAACGCGGTATCCCGCCCTCCTGTGCTCTAGAGGTGAGCATAAGCAAATGGCACCGACCGGATTCCCTCCGAAAACCTCCGAATAGGCAAGAAAAACCGTTCCAGAAGGTTTGAGCGGGTCGCGAGCCCACCGTTTTATTCGGTAGACAATAAGCTACCTCACGTGGTAGACGAAAGATAGGGGCAGACAGATGTGGGGATGGAATTCGGTCTAGACGCTGGGCCAGGACCTCCGCTTCGGCGTGCGCAGACTTCGGAAGAATCCGGGCTTCACCGCCGTGGCGGTGGTGACACTCGCCCTCGGCATTGGGGCGAACACCACAATCTTCAGTGTCCTCAACGCCCTTGTTCTTCGTTCCCTCCCCGTTCGTGATCCTTCCCGCCTCGTCCAAATCTACACCGCGCGGCACGGCCGGTGGGCCGGGATCACGGTTGCGCAGATCGAGGAGATTGAGCGCCTTCAAAAGGTACTTAGCGGCGTTTTTGGCCGCGTCTACCCCAACAACTCGTACGTCGAGGCGGGGGGAACACTCTGGCCAATCAATCTCGGTTATGTGACAGGGCAGTACTATTCAGTTTTGGGCGTGCTGCCGCTTTTCGGCAGACTGATCTCCCCTGCCGACGTCGGACTTCCGGAGGGCGCCCCGACGCCGGTGGCTGTGCTGAGTTATGAGTTTTGGCAGCGCCGGTACGCTGGAGGTAGAAACATTATTGGCAGGACCCTCCTCATCGCCAAGGTGCCGTTCACGGTAATAGGCGTCACGCCCGAGGGGTTTTTCGGCGAGCAAGTAGGCTTCTCGCTGGACGTAACCATCCCCATCACCGAGAAGCCAGGTCGGTCCGCCGACCCGCAGGAAGTTCTCCGGTGTCAGTACGCCATTGGACGCCTGCGTGATGGAATTGGCATCGAACAGGCACGCGCACAACTGGAGAGGCTTTGGCCGGCTATCCGATCAGAGACAGCGACAGCCACTGCGGGTCCGCACGATAGCGAGCAGGGCCGGGCTCTCGATCTTGAGGTCTTGCCGTATCCCGAGAACGGCTTCTCATTCCTGCGTGAGCGATTTTCAAAGCCTCTGTCAGTATTGGTGGCGATTGCGGCTCTGATTCTTCTGATTGCATGTGTGAACCTGGCTAACTTGCTGCTGGCCCGCGCGTTCGCGCGTCGCCAGGTGATCGCAATTCGCGTCGCTTTGGGGGCAGGCCGCCGGCTACTCATTCGCCAACTGCTAACTGAAAGCATGCTGCTGTCAGGTTGCGGCGCAGGCGTCGGACTGGGTTTTGCCTACCGGGCCAGCGGATGGCTCGTGAGATTCTGGGCCCACATTCCCTTCAACCCGGTCACCGCACTCAACGTCGCGCCCGACCTTCGGGTGCTTGGCTTCGCTACGGGCATAGCGCTTCTGACGGGAATTTTATTTGGCTTGGCGCCGGCATGGTACGCTTCGCAACAGCCGCCAACGAGTCCTATGCAAGAAGCCTCGCGCGCATCTGGCAAAGGTTTTAGACGTTTCGGCAAGCTCCTCATTGGTGTGCAGGTAGCTCTCTCGCTCGTCCTGGTCGCAGTGGGAGGGTTACTCATACGGAGCTTTGAAAACCTGCGCGCATTCGACCCCGGATTTTCGTATCGTCACGTCCTCTTTCTGCAACTGGAGCCGAGAGTCGGCGCCCCCCGGTTAATGACGAGAGCTATTGTCGAGCTCTCGCCGAACAACTTGCCGGTCTACCGGGGGTACGTTCTGTCGCGCTCTCGCAGATGCTCCCAGGCCTGGTTTTTGGGGGTCGGAGCACGTCAGTCGTGCTGCTGCCGATCCAGGGGCTGCTTTGGACGCAGACAATCAGATTGTATCGCCCAACTATTTCCGGACGCTCAGAATGCGACTGTTGCGGGGCCGGGAATTTCGTCAGCAGGATGATGAACACGCTCCGCGCGTTGTGATCATTAGTCACAGCCTGGCACAACGCCTGTTCCCTTCGGGAGATGCGATAGGGAACCACCTCCTGGTCGGGGCGCCCACCCAGCCGCAGGACAGTGAAATCGTGGGGATCGTCAACGACGCACGAATCCGGGATTTTCTGGAGCCTTGGCCCTACATCGTTTATACACCATATTTCCAGAGGCCGTTATATACCAGGAGTTGGACGAATGTGGAAATGCTCGTGACGGATGCCTCGCCAGGCCTGATGGAGGCGGCGAGGGAGCGGATCGATTCGCTCGGCCGTGAATATGTGTTGATGTCTGGCCCCCTGGAGGAGGTCATTGACACGGGGCTCGCCGGGCAACGCTCGATGGCGTATGTTGCGGCCTTTTTCGCTGGCCTCGCGTTGCTTCTGGCTGCCATCGGGTTGTACGGCCTGATGTCCTACACAGTATCACGACGCACTCAGGAGATCGGCATCCGCATGGCTCTCGGTGGCCAACGAATGGCTATCCTTCGGATGGTCCTGTCGGAAACCTTCTTGGTGATTCTCAGCGGGCTGGCCGTGGGGTTGCCGTGTGCCTTGTCAGCAACACGCCTTGTCGCGCACATGCTTTTTGGCCTTTCTCCGGGTGACCCCCCTACGCTCGCGATGGCAGCCGCTGCATTGGCGGCTGTCGGCGTTCTTGCTGGTTACCTCCCGGCTCGGCGCGCGACGAGGGTCGGTCCCATGGTGGCGCTGCGGTACGAGTAATAGCCCTTAGACCTGGGCGTTCAACGGTAGCCATGGGAGCCCGAACTGTGCAGGTCAGAAAGCTGAATCAAATCGAATTCGTTCGTAAATAATCCACGTTGTTCCGACTCCCGGATTATTCCGAGCGGCGGTGGCGAACGGGCTTGAAACCTGATCCTCATGTGAGTCACATGCGGAATGATCAGAGATTGGACAGGAACCTCAGAAGTTCGTCTTTGGGTTGGAAGCGGCTGATTTGACCTTGCGCGGGTGCGAGTTTTTCCAGAGCTTTCTGTTTGGAAGTAAGGTCCGCTTCGACGTATCCATGGGTCGTTTCGATGCTCTCCTGTCCAAGCCACAAGGCGATGGTAGCGATATCGACTCCGGACTGGAGCAGGTGCATGGCCGTCGCGTGCCGAAGGTTATGTTCTAAGTTGAAATAACCTGTTGCGAATCAATAAGGTGCGGGGATAGATGCTGTTTTCGCGTAAGCCCTCCGGTTTCAGTAACTAAGGCCTTTGGGCACCAAAAACTCAGAACATTATTTTT
>Ga0209517_10009502_pt1 | contig 11075 bp, 19 predicted proteins | sample PeaSoiMetSII2010_FD_187695 | JGI IMG/M metagenome (GOLD analysis project Ga0209517, IMG submission 187695) | Peat soil microbial communities from Weissenstadt, Germany - SII-2010 (SPAdes) (version 2) | ecosystem: Environmental > Terrestrial > Soil > Wetlands > Peat | place: Germany... | reverse complement strand
CGTCCGAGGTCGATATCCGTGCATACAGAATCGCCCGCTTTGCATCAGCGGGCACCTGGGCGGGAGGTGTCTGATATAGAGATGGTTCTCGGACACCAAGAACTGTCGATTTTCCCGCACGAGGATCGAGGATTTCAGCCGGTTTCCCAATAGGTGTTTTCAAGGGGATTTTCAGACACCCAGTGGAATCGAATCCGTTCGGGTGAGCCGGGGAGGCGGCCCGCTGGCGCGAGATCATTTTCATGGAAGACAGTCTTATAGCACGCGCTGCCGATTTTTTCAATCGAACACGCCGCCCGGTTGTGAAGTCAGTTGCCGCGCGATCAGTAGTCTAGAAGCCGACGCTGTTCCGTCAGATCGCGGTCATCCCGGCGGTCGTAATGATCAAGATGATACCGCTTATGCCTATGCGCGATCCGCGCCTCGATCTGATCGTACCGCCTGCGATCAGTGCGGTTGAGGTGCCAATAGCGGTCAGCAGCGTCACTGCGATTTTCTTGTTCCCACCAGCCAGCAACAAAGGTGATCACCGGCCCTTGAGCCGTGCCAGCCTTCCGATCCATCGGCATGGCCGTTCCCGTCACAGGGCCGAGGCTGAGCAAGGCTACCGATGTCAGTGCGAGTATGAACCGCATGCCGGGCTCCCTACTGTTGCGGCGATCCCTCGTGACCTCCCCGCCGCCTCAAAAAATCAGCGGCATCACTATGCCCCCACTTCACTAAGCTGTGGGATTGGGGTCGGGTGCCCGAGGTTCCGCATGCACTATCTTGTCTCCCAACCACAACTCGAAGGCCACACATTGCGGCGAGCCATGCCGGAGGATGCTGCGCGCAATCTTGAGCGCGCGCCCGTTTGTGATCGCAACAAATTCCTCGACAGCTTCGACCTGCCCCGTTTGCCCTAGCAGAATGCACCTATAGGCAGTCATGGTCCCGCGCCCATTGCGGCTCAAAGACCAGGATACGCCTGAACCAACGGCCTTGGGCAGTACGTTGCTTACCATTGGTGGGCGACGCGGGCATGGTCGCCCCCTGGTCACGCTGCTCGAAGCCCTCACCAGAACTGGAGGGCAAGGTTGCCGGGCTGGGCGATGCTTCGAACCGGTCTTGACCGCAGCGTGAAAACCGCGCCCGAATACGCCAGCCATCGGGGGACCCGTGCCCTATGTCGTCAAATGGGTGCCTGCGAGCGAACGAAATCCGAGTGAGTGGCCCACCGCGTTTGCCACTCCCTCGGAGGCGGTAGACTTTGCCTGCACGGTCTTGCGGCAGAAACCGAAGGACATCTGGATTGAGGGTCCGAGCGGTGTTCGCATAGACCAAGACGTGATCTTGAGAAATTGCAGCGCACGTGGGCTGGTGTCGCGTTGATTGCTCGCGTAGCGACCGCAAATGAGATGAGGGAGATTGGCCATGCGAGCGGAAGGGACACCTGAACGTCGCTTCGTGAGCGGGCGCCTAGGCCGTGCTGTCACTACGCTGCGCCGACGCGGATATTCTCCCGTTCATGCACAGCGGTCATCTGAATCGAGTACCGAGGAGACCGGCTTATGGGTCGTCGGGCGAAAATTGCTGACGGTTGACGAAGTGATCGCACTTGCCGAAAGCTACGAGTGACCGACTCCCTGTGTGCCATGCACAGAGGAGCTAGTTTATTCTAGGAGCAGGTTCGTTCCCGGTTCCACGTCCTTTCCAGAAGGAGGCCGAGATGTCCGTCAATCTGCAAGCAGAACGACTGTACGACCGAGTTGAACTCGTCCGGGGAGCAGGCCGCCGCAAAAGAGGCCAACTGTGTATCATGTCTTTCGTCGCCTATCTCGCGGGTGAGCGCCATACGGATCGCCCGCGTACGGCCTCTCCGTTCATCCGCAGTTTCGCGATTCAGTTGAACGATGGCACAAACACCGTGCTCCGCCAGGACCTGAAGCCGTTTGCGCCTCGGATTATTGCGACCAGCGACGGTCACGATTTCGAAAGGGCATCGGTTGTGCTTCAGACGATCATGGATGATGTCCTTCCCAGAGCCGCGTGCGATTTTCCCCATAGCCTTGAGGGCATCCGACACGAACTTGGCAACACTGGGCTGTTCAAGTTCGCTGGCGGTTGGCACACCGGCAGTCCGAACGGCAGCATCGCGTCTCATTTTCAGGCCGTCCGTGACGCGCACGAACAAGGACAGTGTCTCTTGCTCGCGACAAGAGCCGGAAAACTTTTCTTGGCCTTGGTCCTTTGTGCTCCGAGCGCGGCTACACGGCTGTGGTATTGGGGTAAGGCGCTCGAACTGCTTGATCGGCTCTGCGACGTTGGCGCTGATCACCGGGCAGCAAGGATAGGCTCGGAGAACTCCACGCCGCTCTCGGTGTCGCACGGCACTCCGGTACTCGCGGCACAGTCCAAGACCGACCTACAGAAAATCAATCGACGACCCATGCAGAAGATTTCACAGGTACTCCGGGCGGTGCGTGATTTCGTATCCGCCTAAGGCAGGATCATTGAATCCGCACGTGCCCGCAGCAAGCTGGAAACCCATGGCTCTGCTCCTGCAATCCACTCGCGCTCGGGTGCTCCACAGGAGTGATCGCTCGGTTGAGGGGGAGTGCGCTCACATATGCAGTCCAGGCATTGTATAAAAAATGAGGGTCGCCAGCTTTCTCAGGCGACCCTCCAGCTATAGCGAAAACACCTCTAGGAATACTAATTCTATCTCAAGTCGCCCCGCCGTCAATTCCGGTGAATCCACCGTAACGACGCCCGCGCGGCTCCGGGATCGTTCCATCAAGCGCAGTCGCCACTATGCGGCACAAAGCTCGCGAATAACCTACTCTATCTTCCGCATCGCTGCCGCCGTTGCCATTTCGGATTGGGGTAACGCTCACCAAATATTGATGCTAACGCCCGGCAAGCCGATGCCTATGCCGGGACCGTAGACCACCGGCGGCGGGTAATACGGCGAGCCATAATATGACCCGTCATATGGAGAGCCATATACCACTGGGGGCGCGCTATAATAACCGCCACCCCTGCCGCGCCCCCGGTCATGTCCGCCACTATGTCCGCTGGGGTGCCCTTGGGCGCGGTTTTGGGCGCTAGCCGATGCGACAAACGGCCCGAGCACGAGAAAGGTGATGGCGAGCGCTCCCGCAAGCTTCGCTGGCAGGTGGCGTTTCGATTTGGTGTCGATGATGCAGGTCATAGTGACCTCCTCCGATCAAAATGCTGTCAGGTCGCGGAACGCGAATCATTGGCCCTGTTAGTGGTGCGACCGAGCGCCCCCGCGACGGGAAGCTCGGAATACCTCGTCGGCGATCTTTTTCTGCGCATCGGGCATTGAGTTGTAGAGCGTCTCGAACGACGAAATAAGGTTGTTCAGCCCATCCGCGTGCGCCTGGGCAAATTCTTGATATAGCTTCAAATCGTCCACGGCGGTCATATTTTGCGGTGGCGTCGCCCGCTTCGCCGCGACCAGTTTTTCCGTGTTCGCGGCATTTTCGCGCATCGCCTGCGCGACGCTGCTCCAATTCGACTCCTGGTCGGGCGTTATTTTCAGTGCCTTATGAAGTTTCGCGATCCGCTGCTCTACGGTCTCACTCTTCGGTTTGGTGACTTGTTTCGCAGATGGGGTCTGTGGAGCAGCTGCCTGCGCAAGCTGGATCGGCGCAGGGGTGTTGTTGTCGGCGCGGGCCGTGGTTAGCGGACTCGCGAGCATCGCGACGCTCGTCAGTGCCGCGATTGCAACCAAGCGCCCGAGGGGCAGGGGCATAACCGTGGAATGGGTGAATGGTGACATTGCGTCATCCTTTCTGGATTTTCTTTAATGCTGGTCGGGCCTAGACACAAAAACGGTGGATCGTCAGGCGGAGAGCGCTCCAAGGCACGGCCCTCTACGTTGGCCTCGGCCCATGGCGTACTCTAAGCATGGCCGACTAGACGTAATAGGTTCGGAAAATACCTAGAAGGGTTTGCTGCCTAGTCAAGGATCAGTGTGATTCACTCATGGTCAGGCGCTCCGATTGGGCGCCCGGGCATGACGTGTCACTGAGCGCCACCGAACATCAGCGGATTCGCATTCCACATGCCCATGTTACTTGGCGTTGGTGCGTGGCCGTTGTGTATCGCTGAGATATCGTCATCGATGCCGCGTTCGAACCCCGAGCCCGAAACGCTATCGGGATCAGTGCATGCACCGAGTATGAGCAATGAAAGCGCCATCACGGAACGAACCAGTTTAACCCATGGAGGAGCATTCATTACGGTTACTCCAATATGCGAGAGAAGCGTCTCTCGAAAATTAGACGCTAGTAGCGTGCTGGGTGCGAGCGCTAGCCTCGGAAACTACCCAGATCGGTGAGACATGGTCTGAACAGCGAACTCCTTTGCTTCACTCCAGCTTTCTGCGCGCGTCGCAGATTATAAACTGGCGGTCGCACCTTGACCCCTCGGGCGCTAGTGCACACGTCTAATTTGTTACCAACCAAGTGGAGGATGTCCAAACCACATGGCTCCGCCCGGCTGTAACGTGTTGTCGGCCACTTGGCATCGACATCTCATAACAAAGTCCAAGACCATGCTCGGCATCCCGAGCGCGGAGCTTTTACTCCGCAATTGACCCCCGCGAGTCACGGTGTGGCGTTGAGCGGGGGTCTTGCGTCGTGAGTTCTCAATCGACGCTTCGAGTGCTCGTTCGGCGCATCGTCTGATCGCGTCCGTGTCGTCGGCTCTCTCCGCCGCAACTCCTCAATCGCCTTCACACAGTTTCGGTCATGAAGGCACATGATTGACCTATCTCAATGCGGGCCGGGTCGCATGCGGTCTAGTTCGAAAGCAATCGCTTAGCGCCCCAAATCCGCGTGACGCAAGCTTCATTGAGGCTCCGAACTGCGGCTTCGCTCCGTCTAGGATTGGGCGGCGTGTGCAAGCGAGAGCAATGAGGAGTGTGAACGATGAATCGTCTCAGGATGTTCGTTACCGCGAGCGTAATTGCCCTTGCGACCTTGCCAGCCCTTGCCCAGGAGAACCCTCGCGCCAGTGACTGGCACCCGATGCACGACTACGGCCACATGTGGGGCGGAGGCTGGGGCTGGCATCCGGGCATCGTGCTCGGCCCGTTCGTATTGCTGCTGGCTCTCGTCGGTGTCGTTTCGTTGATCCTCTGGCTAGTACGCTCGCACAGCCACGGCGGTCATCATCACTGGTACGGCGGTGATTGCTCGCATGGTGGTTCCGGACGGGGACGGGCCGCGCTCGACATTCTTGAGGAGCGCTTCGCGCGGGGCGAGATTGATAAGGCCGAGTTCGAGGAGAAGCGCAAGCTTCTGAGCCGTTGAGCGATCCGAGCGGTCGCTCCAGCCACCCGCCTTGCTTGCCGCGAGGATCGGAGAGTTGGTGCGTGAGATTCAGATTGGACAGCGATATAGGAAAGTTGACGCCACAAGGATTATCTGGCGAGTGATCGATGTTGGAGATCGGAGTGGCATCCGCCATTGCCACATCGTGGACGAGAACGATCCAACCAATATCAAGCTCATTTCCGAGATGACCCTGAGCAATCCTCAATTTTATCAACTCGTGGAGCCGACCGATGTGGAGGCGAAGGATCAATTGGATTAACCTTTCAGACCTTTTCTTCGCCAACGGCTTGGTCTGAGGCGGCTCGACGTTGCCATATTCACATCTTGAGCCTCATTGAGGAATTCGCGAGCGGCCCCGCTGCCCTCCATGCGATAGCCTGGGCGAGGTCGCGAGTGACGGCGCGGGAGAGTCGAGGTTAGATGTCACGGTTTTTCGTCTATTTTGGTCTGCTGCTTGTGGCGGTGGGCCTGCTGTGGCCTCTCATCGAAAAGCTTGGGCTTGGCCGACTGCCGGGCGATTTTGTCATCGGGCGTGGAAGCTTCCGCCTCTATATCCCGCTCGCCACATCGCTAATCATCAGTGTCGCGTTGAGCATGCTACTTTGGGTGCTGCGGCGTTGAAGGCCGAGGCCACATGTCACGCTACATCGTGCATTTCTGGACAATGGGTATCGCGCTGCTCGGTGCGATGGCCTTCACTGCGCTGGCAGTCGCACAAACGATCCCGCCTGCACCGTCAACCACACGTACGGTCCTTGCCCAGACCAAGGTGCGGATCGCCGGGAACCGACCGCTCTATTTCAGCGCAGTGGGAGTCGTTATCCCGCCAGGGGAGACGAGCACTGTCTCGCCAGCGGCTGACGGCATTCTCTATCAGATGTCGGGCTCCACAGAGGTCGCAGTCGGCGGAGCCGCCAAGACGCTAAATGCGCACGAGGGCCTGTTCATTCCTGCTGAGAAGCGAGTATCGCTGAAGGCAGGGGCCGGGGTACCATCTACCCTCATGCACTTCATCCTGGGCCGCGTGGTGGATTTGGATCGCTCCGCCGCCTCCGCGCCTGCGACTGTGGTCGAGGTCTTCCGGATTCCGGGACCGATCCCGGGGCTGAAGGCCGGTGTCTATGATCTCAATCTCACGCTCGTCACCTTTGCGCCCCATACGCCATCGAACCCGCCACACCATCGCTCAGGCGCCGCGCTCTACTACATTCTCTCAGGTACAGGCACCAACACGGTCGAGGGCAAGACAGCAGCAAAGGGAGTGGGCTCCGTAATCTATGAACCGTTCGGGCTCGTGCATCAGTGGGGAAACCCCGGTGACGAACCGCTGAGGTTCGTGGTGTTCAACTTCAATCCGGAAGGCGTGCCAGCGGTCGTGCCCGGCGCGTCGGCTAAGACCCAATGATCAGAGGTGGAAGGTCGGTTTTCTGCGGTCACCAGCGACCGAGGGCGCAAGAACCGCCTCCCCCTTCTAGCGGACCGTTTTCAACGTCTGGAACTCGACTGATTTGGCGTTGTTGCCGATCTGCCAAGCCTATGCTGGATGGGCCGAATGCCGACGCTCGTCCCAGATTACGTAGAATGCCAGCGCCAGAACCAGCACGCCAACAATCACGAAATTGACCGTTGGTACAAAGGCGGCGCCCAAGACCCAGGGCGAGATCACGAGCCACGCACCGAGAATGACGCTGAACCATTCTTCCCAGACCAGGAAGGCGAACAACTCCAGGAAGGCGAACAACGCTATGAGCTCGGTCACGATGAGCAGAAAACCAACTAGAAAAGCACTCTGGGCCGCTGTGGTCTCGCGATATTGAAGGACCCAGGGCGACACGAAGAGCCACACGCCCAGGACCAAGACCACCCAAACTTCCCAGTGCCTGGGGGGAGCGAATACCGTTTTTGCCATAGCGTCTCTCCTGAGCCGCATGCTCGGAGAACCGCCATGCGGCTCTAGAATGATGAAGTTGTATTTTTTGACATGAGTAGCGATCACACTCGGATCAAGATCAGGCCAGAGAAGTAGGACGTGCTAACGAGCTTCAGCGCAATCTCTCAGGAACTCTTGCGAAGAACTCGCAATGCCAGAGGAGGCGCATTTGTTCCTTATCGACCATCGGCTAACAGGAATGCATCCGCGCGGTATGCGCTCTGGCGCCGCTGGACTCAATGGCATTTTGTCGGAGCGCTGCGGCGACTTGTCGCGCTATGTGGGTGAGCAAGTGTCCTTGGTGTCGCGATCTTCGAGATGGCCGATTCAGCGTCGGGTGCGTTACCAGTCGAAAATCCCATCTGGGCTGCTCGCATAGTGTTGCAGTGCGTGTGCTCACCACGCAAGCCTCACGACTGCCGAAGCGAAGGATTTATTCCAACGCGCGGGCAAGATCGCAGGCACCTACAAGCCGATGGGTGCGTCATAAGCCAGCAGGCGATGTCGTAGTTGCTGCCGTACTCGGTCGCGACGAGCGAGAGCGGTGTGCCGGAGCCAGCACCGGGAAGCCCGTCGGATAACAGGTTCCACGTTCGGGCCGCCGAAGGTAATTCACGGGCGGTAACGCGCCCGGCGCTGAGCGAGCACGAAGGTCGCGATAGCCACGAATCACGCCTCTTCGTAAACGTCCTTCACCAAGTGTGTGTCGGAGGAATCGCAGATGCGCCGATCACTGTGCTGCCCGACGTATCGGTGGCTGGCAGAAGAAGGGAATCAGAACGGTGTCGATTGTTGGGCCATCGGTTACGGCTACTCGTTCCGCGTCATCCATCGTGATCTTTAGATGATCTGCCATGATTGACCCGATTGTGCGCTGAAAGACCTTTGATACGAGATGGGCAATGTAAGTCGTATCCTCAAATGCCGAATTGATCGCATCCTCCCAGCGCGTGTGCGGCTTGAGATGCTGAATTCCGTCGATGATCATCATTTCAGAGCCGAACCAAATATTGTGGCCCGCGTACTCTTGTCCCAATAGAACCTCGTACGTGAAGCCCGCCGGTACGCACTCAAAGGATTTACGAAGAAGCGCGAGATCGGTATGGAATGAAAATTTTTGGCGCATCTGAGATATTATGTTCGTTTTCCCGAAATAGGTATTGAGTGCTTTCACATCCGAATAGAAGGCAGTGTCAAGGATACTTGAGTGCGATTTTCGCAACTCATCGACGCGTACCATCTTCCGGAAATATTCGTATGCCTCGAAGACATGGCCCGCCAGGATGCGCAGGAAGAACGAAAGAGCGGTGAAGGCAGCGCTCTTGTCCGGGCCGTCCTTGCTGGCGTGAACCGCATTCATGGAGAACATGAGGTATTTGGTGCCGAGATTTATTTCGTTCAGGAGTTTCCCGGCACCTAGCAGGATACCTCGCTCCCGGTCCGGCAACGCCTCAAGAGCCGTCTTCTCGATTACGAACCGACACAATTTGGACATTGGGCTCACCTACCCCTAGTTGGCCTCTCCGTGGCCAGGAACCTTCATCGCTAGTAGTGCGCGGCAAACTGAAGGGCTCGAAGGACCTGGAACTGCTCTGGAATGGCGGCGCTCATCACACTTCGCTTCTTTAGGTCCTCGCGAAGCAGGTTCATGAATTCGCTGATGGTCATGACTCTGCCGCCGCCCAGGCTCGAATGCGTTTTGGATGAGCCGATGCCCAGGAGGGCTATCTGCTCAATCTCGGGAGGTACGTTTAGCCCCTCGAAGAGCGCGGGGATGTATTTGCGACCAGCATCGAATTTCTTCTCGAATCGTTTCTGACGCTGCCCCCACGGGAGGGCATCCGTCGATGGTTCAATGTGGATGAGGTGCTTTTTCCGGGGATGGAACGCAACGACATCTAACTCCCCGTCCCAACCGCCTTTGGGGCGTCGGCCGACCTTGACGTTGCGGCGAACGAAGTAACCCTGAATCTCGTACCATTCGGCAACGAGTTGCTCCAGGAAGTTCGCCATCATTCCCCGCGTCCCCTAATTCACCCGCTCGCCCGACTTCGGCTTTGTGCGCTGTAGTTCTTCTTCCACCGCGTTGAAGATGCGCTGTTCACTCCAGCAGCTTGTCAACCCGAGCCCCTGAGTGTTTCCCCCAACGAGCGGCTCTTCCTGAAACCCTCCGTCGGTTGATAAGAACCGTACGGCTTACCGTTGTCCGGCTCAATGAGGCCCTCCCGCAACAGCCGTCCGATAATGCTGTCCACGTCTTCGCGTGCCGCGAGACCAAGCGTCTTGACGATCTCTTTTACAGACGCAGATTCGCCTCTGTCCAAGACGGACCAAACGCGGGATTCGAGCGAGGTGCGCCTCTCCATCTCCTGCCTGAGCGTCTCCGTCTCCTTCCTGAGCCGTTCCGTCTCGATCTTGAATTCCTCGCTCTGCTGCGTCAGGTGCTGGATTTCAGCTTTGAGGGGAGCAAGCTGGGGTCCCACATCGACCTGCTTTTCCTTCCCGAGAAGAGCGCCGGGATGGCGAACCGAGAAGTAAGCCACAATCAAGATCAGGCCGATAATGACTACCATCATGCAGGCAATAGTTAGGGTCCGGTCGAATCCCTCACTTATTCCCGCAATAGCCGCTAGGATTGCCTCGACCACTAGGACCACGAGTGAGTAGAAGCCCAGCGGAGTCTTCACGGCCTCGATAATGCCAGCGCGTCCCGCCGTAACCTGTTTTTCGCTCGGAGAGGAACCTATATCCGTGGGCATTTAACTCGTCCTGGCCTCGCGAGCATCCACGCTTAGGATGAGCGACGGGATGGCTTCAGTTCGTCCGCCGTACCGTAGACCAAGCACGCATCCCGCGCTACTAGGAGACCGTGCTTACTACCGCTGCTGCTCACCCTACTGAAGCGGCGACTGGTTCACCCGCTCACCCTCACGAGGCCTGACCCCCTTTGGTTCCTGGATCGCCGCAAGGACCTGCCGCCAGATGTCACGCCGGAGCAAATCGCGAGCCGCTCATCGATGTGCTGGGCTGCAATGATCTCGGCATTCTCGCCATGGGTCTTCAAGGTGAGCTTCGCTAAGCGCCAGATGTCTCTGCCATCGATCATCGACGCGATCATTCCCCAGGGCCTTCGTGGCGTCTAGCTCGACGCAATTTCGTTCGCCGCATCGTGTACACCAGAGGCGAATATCGACGATGCGCTTGTACCGAGGGTATTTCTTCCAGAGGCTCTCGACGGGAACCTCCGCGACGTGACCGCAGGCTTTGCAAAGCGCCGGTGCCGTCGTGTGATCCGCGAGGTCTTCGATCCGCGCGGCGTAGATTGGCACCATGGCCCACTTATGCGAGTGCTGCGTTACCCACCAGCGGCTCGATCAAGGATGCATCCGTGTTCTTCACGTTTCCCACCCGCGTGCTCACGGGATACGCCGCCATCGCCTCTGCCGGATACGGCTTTAGCATCATCATGAGATGCGGCGGCTCGGTCGGCTCTTCACCTAACTACCTCGTATAGTTCGCCGGATCGAGGATCACGGGCATCCTATTGTGGATGGGCGCACGCACCTCATTGGGCTCGGTCGTGATGATCGTGCATGACTGCACTGTCTCGCCGGTCGCTTTGTCCTTCCACCGCTCCCACAGACCGGCGAATCCGAACACGCTCCGGTCCCTCATGACAATCGCGTAGGGCTGCTTGGTCTTCGCATCGAGCTTCTTCCACTCGTAAAAACCTTCAGCAGGGATGATGCAGCGCCGCTTCGCGAATGCCTCGCGGAACGCTGGCTTCTCCGCGACGG
>Ga0209517_10009501_pt1 | contig 11075 bp, 10 predicted proteins | sample PeaSoiMetSII2010_FD_187695 | JGI IMG/M metagenome (GOLD analysis project Ga0209517, IMG submission 187695) | Peat soil microbial communities from Weissenstadt, Germany - SII-2010 (SPAdes) (version 2) | ecosystem: Environmental > Terrestrial > Soil > Wetlands > Peat | place: Germany... | reverse complement strand
ATGCACGTGCGGGCGATCTTCGACGACAAGGGACGCATCATGGTCATCGCGACGCACGATTGCGACAACGGCGACAGTTGGGAACGGGAAGGCGAGGACGACGGTTTCTTCCATGAGTTTTCCGAAAAGCGCGGCTACCCCCTGGGTATCAACATCATATTTTACCTCATGACGCACTGATCGTGAAACCCGGGACACCACTTCTTTTGCTGGGTGCAGCCGCCGCGCTCGGCGTCGGCATTTGCGCGGCGCAAAACGACTGGGGTGGCTGGGGCGGTTGGGGTCGTGGCAATCCAGACGGCCCAATCGTCCGGACCGAAGGCGGCGACCTGGTCAACGAGGACACCGTGCGCACGGCCCGCGAAACCGCCTCCCACAGCACCGGCACCCCTAATTGGACCAACGAACCCGGTTTCGAGAAAGACGTCTTCACCTTCGCGCGCATCATCTACAAGTTTAACGGCTTCCGCGGTCCTAGTTGGATGGGGTGGGTCAATGATTATCCCGACAGCGATTTGAATCTCTCCTTTCGCCTCCAACAATTGACTTCGATGAGGGTCGATCCCGACGGCCGGGTGATCAAACTCAACAGTCCGGACCTATTTGAATTCCCGTTTATTTATGCCGTCAAACCTGGCCGCATGGAGTTGCGTGATGAAGAAGTGCCGCCGCTAAAGAAATACCTGCTCAATGGCGGAGCACTCATGGCCGACGATTTCTGGGGAACGCGCGAATGGGAGAACTTCGAGCGCGTCATGAAACGCGTGTTACCCGATCGCCAATGGGTGGAGCTGCCCATGAATCACCCGCTCTTCCATTGCGTGTTTGATCTCAAGTCGGACAAAAACGCCCTTCAAGTACCAAGCATCCACGTCTGGGAACGCGGGCGTACTACGCATCGCTACGGCGAAGATGGGCGGGAAATGCACGTGCGCGCCTGGCTGGACGACAAACAGCGCATCATGGTCATCGCCACCCACAACACCGACAATGGCGACGGGTGGGAGCGGGAAGGCGAGGACATCGAATACTTCAAGAATTTTTCCGAAGCCCGCGCCTACCCGCTCGCCATCAACATAGTTTTTTACCTCATGACTCATTAAACACTGCTGTGCAATGCATGAAACGGACTCTTCTTAATCCGAATCGGCTCATCGTAACAATCCGCGTCCAGAACCGCGCACGCTACCTATGAACACCATCGAAACGACCGCACCTCAACCTTCGCTCTCTTCGGCCCAACTCGAAGACCGCGACACCTTCCAACGGCTCACTACCGGCCGCACCCAAATCGAAACCGAATTGGCTAAGGTCATCGTCGGCCAAAAGGAGGTCATCGAACAGATCCTGATCGCGCTCTTTGCCGGAGGGCACTGTCTCATTACCGGCGCTCCGGGCCTGGCCAAGACGCTCCTGGTTAAATCCATCGCTCAGATTTTTCATCTCAAATTCCAACGCATTCAATTCACCCCCGACCTGATGCCCGCCGACATTACCGGCACGGAAATCCTGCAGGACACGGGCGAAGGGCGCCGGATGGTTTTCGTGCGCGGGCCGGTCTTTGCCAATATGATTCTGGCCGACGAAATCAACCGCACGCCGCCCAAAACACAAGCGGCTTTGCTCGAGGCGATGCAGGAGCACCAGGTGACGGCGGCGGGAATTCGCCATGTATTGGACGAACCCTTCTTTGTCCTGGCCACACAAAACCCGATCGAGATGGAAGGCACCTACCCATTGCCCGAGGCTCAACTGGACCGCTTTATGTTCAATGTAGTGATGGATTACCTGCCTGAGGACGAGGAGGTGGCAGTGGTTACGCGCACCACCGCCGAACCGCCGGCGCCCATCGCGCCGCTTTTCACCGGTCAGGATGTGCTCCGATTCCACCAACTCGTTCGCAAAGTCCCCGTGGCCGAGGAAGTTGTTCGTTACGCCGTCCGCCTCTCTGCCGCCTCCCGCCCCCACCAACCTGGCACGGCGGATTTCCTCAACGAGTGGGCGAGTTGGGGCGCCGGCACTCGCGCCGGCCAATTCCTCGTGCTTGGCGCCAAAGTTCGGGCCCTGCTTAAAGGCCGCGCCCATGTGACGGCAGATGATATCCGCGCACTGGCGCAGCCGACTTTGCGGCATCGCATTCTGCTCAATTACCGCGCCGAAGCCGAAGGCATCAATGTCGAAGCCGTCATTAACCGGCTGCTCGAACGGGTCCAGTCGCCAGCGGCTGCCTGACGCCCTCGCCCAAGTCGCTCCACGGAACAAATGACTTCAACCCTTTCCGGCACTTCAGCCAAGCAGCCTGGCTCGCTCATCGACCCCCAGGCCTTGATGAGCATCCGTAACCTCGAGTTGCGCGCCCGCGTCGTCGTCGAAGGCTTCTGGAATGGGATTCACCGCAGCCCGTACCACGGCTTCTCCGTCGAGTTCACCGAGTACCGCCAGTTCACCCCCGATGACGATCCACGCTATCTGGACTGGCGCGTCTTTGCGCGCAGCGACAGATATTTCATCAAGAAATTTGAGGACGAAACCAACTTGCGCTGCTATTTGCTGACTGACCACAGCCGCTCGATGTCCTACGGCTCGACCGGCTACGCGAAGGCGGAGTATGTCGCCACGCTGGCGGCCACCCTCGGGCATTTTCTCTATCTCCAAGGAGATGCAGTGGGGTTGCTCACATTCGATGAACAGATCCGCCAATACCTGCCGGCGCGCCATCGCACCGGCCATTTGCGCCACCTGATGCTGGCCTTGGAGCGGCCAGCCGCCGGCTCCGCCACAGATCTGGCCGCGCCGCTCAAACGCTTGGCTGAAATCGTGCGCAAGCGCGGGCTGGTGATCTTTCTCTCGGATTTCCTCGGTCCCCTGGAGCGTCTCGAACGAGATCTCGGGGCCTTAATCGCCTGCGGTCATGACGTGATGGTGTTCCAGGTGCTTGACCCGGCGGAATGCACCTTCGATTTCCAAAACCCTTCCGTGTTCGAAGACGTCGAGTCCGGTCGCACGCTCTTTATCGATCCGGCCTCTGCTCGGAGGGAGTATCTGCGCAAGCTCGAGGACCATTGCGGGCGACTGAAGGCGATTTGTCAACGCCTGGGCGCCGTGTTGCATCGTCTCCAGACCACCCGGCCGCTTGAGCTGGCCCTTTTTGAGGTCCTCCGACAAAGGATGGCGCGCGGGCGCCGGGTGCAGCGAGTGGGCCGTCACGCTGCCAGGAGCGCCGCATGAACTTTCTAAGGCCCCTGTTCCTCTTGGGAGCTCTGGCCGTGGGCTTGCCCGTGGTCTTCCATCTCATCCGGCGCACCACGCGCGATCGCACACCTTTTAGTTCGCTCATGTTCCTGCTGCCTACCCCCCCGCGGCTTACTCGCCGCAGCCGGCTCGAGCATCTCCTGCTCTTGTTTTTGAGGTGCCTGGTCCTTTGCCTGCTGGCCGTGGGTTTCGCCCGCCCGTTCCTCCGCAAGGCCGTCAGTGATGCCCCGCAGGGCGCCGCCGCCCGGCGTGTGATCCTGCTCGTGGACACCAGCGCCAGCATGAGGCGTGGCGATCTTTGGCAACAGGCGCGCGAGCGCGCCGACGCTTTCCTGCACCAAACCTCCCCCCTCGATGAGGCGGCCGTGTTCACCTTCGACCGGCAACTGAATCCCATCATGTCTTTCGACCAATGGAAAGCGGCCCCGAGTGGGCAACGAGTGGCTTTGGCCGCCGGCAAACTGGCCGAGCTTTCTCCGGGCTGGTCGGGCACTGAGCTGGGCCATGCGCTCATTAGCGCGGCCGAGTTGCTGGCGGATACCGGCAGCAATGCCCCCGCCGGGCGGCGGCAAATCGTGCTGGTTACGGATCTGCAAGAGGGTTGCCGGCTTGGAACCTTGCAGGGTTATGAATGGCCCCGAGGCATTGAACTGTCCGTGCAAGCCGTTAGCCCTAAACGTTCGAGCAACGCTTCCCTCCAATTGGTCAATGACGCGGAGGACGCCGGTCCTAAATCCGCTGCCAGCGTGCGCGTGCGGGTGAGCAATGCGCCGGATTCCAAACGGGAGCAATTCCGCGTTGGCTGGGCTCGAGCGGATGGGCAGGGCTTTGCCGCCGAACCGTCCAGCCTCTACGTTTCGCCCGGCCAGAGCCGCATCCTGGCGCTGTCCCTGCCCGCTGCGACACAGAACGTAGATCGCATCATTCTTCAAGGCGATGACGAGGAGTTCGACAACACTGTCTTCGCGGTGCCGCCGGAGACCCAACGCCTGAACGTCCTTTATTTCGGGAACGACTCGGCGCAGGACCCCAAGCAGCCACTTTACTTTCTCGAACGCGCGTTTCAAGAAACGCGGCGGCAAGCCGTTCAAGTGTTGGCCCGCTCGCCCGGCTCTCCGAATCTCGAAACCGAAGCGCGAGCCGCCGCCGTGCTGTTCATTACCGGTGCGCTGCCCGAGGCCGGCGCCAACACGCTCCACGAGGAGATTGCCGCCGGCAAGACCGCCCTCGTTACGCTCAGGAGCGACGCTGCCGCGGCAACCCTGGCGCGCCTTATCGGACTCGACCACCTTGGCATCGAAGAGGCCCATCCCAATAACTACGCAATGCTCGCAGAGATCGATTTCCGCCATCCGCTTTTCGCGCCATTTGCCGACCCGCGTTTTAGCGATTTTACCAAAATCCATTTCTGGAAATACCGCCGATTGGACGCCTCCGCCGTCCCTGGCGCGCGCATGATCGCCAAGTTCGACAGCGGGGACCCTGCGCTGGTCGAAGCGCCGGTCGGCAAAGGCCGCGTTTTCATCCTCACCTCCGGGTGGGACCCGGCCGACAGCCAGCTTGCCCTCTCGACCAAGTTCGTCCCGCTGCTTTATTCCTTGCTTGAAACCGCTGGGGCAGCCGCGCCCAGCCCGGCTCAATACAAAGTGGGTGACAGCCTCCCGCTGGCGCAGGACGTCGGCTCAGAAAAGGACGGGCCCGGCGCCCTCGCGCAATCGACCGACCGCGGGTCTTCGATCCGCCTTCCCGACGGCTCCGAGACGAAGCTGGCGATCGGCCAGACGAATTTCTCCCGCACGCTTATGCCAGGAATTTATACACTGGTGTCGCCTGCGAAAACGCAGCGATTCGCCGTCAACCTGGATCCGGAGGAGAGCCGCACCGCGCCGCTTTCGGTGGATGAGCTGGAGCGCTTGGGCGCACCGGTTTCACTCGCGAGGCAACCCGTCAGCCGGGAACTCCAGCGCAAAGTCCTGTTGCAGAACACTGAGCTGGAAAGCCGCCAAAAACTCTGGCGCTGGTTTCTGCTAGCGGCCTTGGGCCTGGTATGCCTCGAAACCTGGCTGGCAGGTCGAACGGCGCGGCGATGGGCCCAGGCGGCGCAGACGGCGCGGGCGGAGTGAGGCGCTGTGGTCGGATTTGGCCGGACGGGCCGGTCGGTTAGCTGGACTGGCGGTTTTGGCTTGCGTTAACGGTCGGATTTTCTTATGCATATCGGCTGCGTCTGGAGTCTTGTCGAGCGCGACATCCGGCTTGGCACCGACGGCCGACAAATCGTCCCGCGGTCGCCGCCCGCGCGAACGGCGTGCTGTTTTGAACGCTTATTCAGAAAACCCCTACGGACCAGCGGCAACCCGGGAGAACCAATGAAAGACCAGCAATACCAACCAGTGAAGCGGGTCGCACGCAGAGCGTTCTTGAAGTCTGCGGGCACTGGCGCACTGGCGCTGGGTGTGCCGAGGCTTGGCCTGGCGGCCACGACAGGGTCGAATCCATCCGGTGTCAACGATCACGTGCGCATTGCCGTTGTGGGGGTGGGCTCAAAGGAAGCGGTGGGAGGCGTGGGCGGCCGAGGGCGCCAACTCATCAGTGCACTGGGAAATGTTCCAGGCGTGCGCGTCGTCGCCTTGTGCGACGTGGACCAGGGCATCTTGGCGCGTCAGGCCACTCAGTTGAAGGATCAGGGGTCGCGGTTTATGGGGACCTGCGCCGGGTGTTTGATGACAAGTCCGTGGACGGGGTGGTCGTGGCCACGCCCAACCACTGGCACGCGCTGGCGACCGTATGGGCCTGCCAGGCGGGCAAGGATGTTTACGTGGAGAAACCCATCTCGCACAATATCTGGGAAGGCCGGCAGATGGTGGCGGCCGCGCGGAAAGGCGGCCGCATCGTCCAAGCCGGGACGCAAGCCCGCTCCAGTTCCGTATTGCGGGATGCGTTCGAATGGGTCCAGCGCGGAGAACTCGGCCCCATCCGCTTTGCGCGGGTGATCGTCTTCCGGCAACGCTCCAGCATCGGCAAGGTCGGGGAGCCAACGCCGATCCCTGGCGAGGTGGATTACGACCTATGGTGCGGCCCCGTCGAGAAGCATCCGCTGAGACGCAAACAGTTGCACTACGATTGGCATTGGGTCTGGTCCACTGGGTCCGGTGAGATGGGCAACAATGGCGTTCACTACATTGACATGTGCCGCTGGGTGATGAAGTTGGATGCGGCTGCCCCGCGCGTGATGAGCGTTGGCGGTCGTTTCAAATTCGACGACGATGGAGAGACACCCAACACGCAGGTCGCCATTTTGGACTACCAGCCGGCTCCCATTTACTGCGAAATCCGTGGCTTGCCGGAGAAGAAGGACTCGGAAGCCATGGATTCTTTTCAGAACACCAAGGTGGGCGTTGTGCTCCAATGTGAAGGCGGCTATTTCGCGGGTGCCCATGTCAGCGGCGCGGCCTTCGACAACCGGGGAAAAGAAATCAAGAAGTTCGGTCCCATTCCCTGGGGCGACATGGACACCGGGCACCTGGCCAACTTCGTGGAGGTGACGCGCAGCCGTAAGGCTGGCGCTTTGCACTCCGACGTGCTTGAAGGGCATCTCTCCGCCGCCTGTTGCCACCAGATCAGCATCTCGCATCGCCTCGGCCAGACAGCGCCGCCGGGCACCGCCCTGGAGCGGACGAAGGCGAATCCAGTGCTGTCGGACGCCGTCGCCCGTTACCGTGAGCATCTGCGCGCGAACGAAATAGACTTCGTCGCGAAGGAAATTCTCGGGCCGTGGCTGACCTTCGATACCAAACAGGAGCGCTTCATCGGAGAATTCGCCGCCGAGGCCAACGCGCTTCTCACAAGTGCCTATCGCAAAGCCTTCATGGTGCCGCAAATCGCCTGATAACAACAGGAGAAGAATCCGGCCTTCATGGTTCTTTGGCTCCTTTCGTGCCCAACCAGTCGTTTAGGTTCGCCTGCACAAAGTCGTCGTCGGTGAGATGTGGATAGGCAGCGCAAACACGGGTGATTTCCGTGGCTTGGCCAGGAGAGAGCCGCTCGTGGGGTTCGAGCGAAAGCGCGTTCGTCAGCAAGTTTTGGCGGCGCAACACTTCGTGGATGCCAGCAATGCAACCTGCGAAGCCGTGCGCAGCGTCGAAGACGGCGGCGTTTACGTCGGTGAGCTGTCCAGCCAGCGTGAGGAGTTCCGCGGGAATGATCTTGGATCCGCGGAGTTTTTTGCATCGCTTCAGCGATTCCACCGCGCGCCGCGTCCAGCAGGCCCACTGTCCTAGCAATCCGCCCACGATGCGCACGCGCTGCATGCCGCGTGTCGTCGGGATGACCCATTCGGTGAGCAGGTCGAGCAGGATGTGATCGTCGTTGCCTGTGTAGAGTGCGATGTCACCGGCGCGTCCGGCTTCGGCCACGGCGCGCAGCACGTCGAGCGTCTGATAGCGATTGAACGGCGCGATCTTCACGGCGACGACATTTGGGATTTCGACGAAGCGCCGCCAGAACTTGAAAGGCAACAGCCGACCGCCGACCGCGGGCTGAAGGTAGAAACCGACCAGCGGAATCTCGTGTGCCACCGTTCGGCAATGTGCGATCAGTTCGCGCTCTGTGGCGTCGGGCAGCGCCGCCAACGACAACAACCCGGCGTGGTAGCCGAGCTCGCGAGCGAGTTGAGCCTCGCCCGCGGCTTGCGGTGTGCGACCGCAGATCCCTGCGATCAGCACGGGCTGCCCCGTTCCAGCCGTCTGTTCCGAGGCTGTCCTGGCGGCCAGTTCGAGCACGGGGCGCAGCAAGCCGTGTTTCGGCTCCCGGATGGCAAACTGCGTCGTGTGAACCCCGACCGCCAGCCCGCCTGCTCCAGCCGCAAGGTAATAGCGTGTCAGCGCGCGCTGACGGCACTCGTCCAGTTTCCGGTGGCGCGTGAGCGCGAGTGGATGCGCGGGGATGACCAGTCCGTCGCGCAAGCCATCCAACGCCCAGACTGGCGGTTGTGGGAACTCATTCATGGTTTCGTTTTACGCATTACCTTTTACGCTTCACGAAGCGGCTCAGTATCTGCCATCACACACATCGAAATGGGTTGGTTTGTTCAACGACGCGCCACCATGCATCACCCAATGCGCCGTCCAGCGCATCGCAAGTTCCAGGGGAGTGGGCGGGGGGCCGAGCAGCTTGCAGGCTCGGGCAGGATTGTTGAGCAGGGCCAAGCCCGACTCAACGCCGGTGAACTTCACCGATTTACCCATCAGTTCCGCCAGCCGCGTCGCTACCGCGCGGATGGAAAGAATCTCCGGCCCGGTCAGATTCAGCGGGAGCGGGGGACTCGCAGTCAGGTCGAGTGACCGCAAAATGCAGTCGTTGGCGTCACCCTGCCAGATGCAATTGAAGTAACCGCTCGTCAGATCCGCCGCCTCGCCTGACCAGACCCTCCGCGCAAGGTCGTGGAGCACGCCGTAGCGGAGATCGAAGGCATAGTTGAGCCGCAGCAGGACCATCCGCGTTCCGCGTTGCCGTGAATGGAACTCGAAAAGCCGTTCGCGAGCGACGGCGGAATTGGCGTATTCCCCGAGCGGAGTCAACGGATCTGTCTCTGTCGCACCGCCACTGGCGATAGGAACCATCGGATAGACGTTGCCGGTGGAAAGCGCGACGATTCGCGCCTCGTGGAAACGCTCTGCCACGTTGGTTGGGATGATCGTGTTCGCCAGGTGAGTGACGGATTTTGGTTGGTGCCGAACTTCACACCCACGAGGTAGAGGATGTCGGCGGCGTCGGGCAACCCGGCCATGGCTTTGCGGTCGAACAAGTCGCAGCAGATGGCTTCGACGCCCCGCGACTCCAGCCACTCGCGGGTGGCGGCATCGCGGAAGCGGCTAACGGCGGCGACGCGGAGTTTGTGCCCCGCCGCCACAGCAGCGCGGCTCGCCAGCACGGCCAGTGTTGGTCCCATCTTGCCGCCCGCGCCGAGGATTAGCAGAGGGCTGTGCACCTGGCGGATGAACTCCACCAGCGCCGGGCGGGGGCGGCTGAGGACGTCGTCAAGCTGCGCGTCGTCCTCTATGACCTGTGGCAGCGAGAACAGCGATGGCGGGGTCCTCATGGCAGCGGGATGGTGAACGGCGCCGGATCCCAGGAGCGCGGAGGAAACGGGCTTCTTCATAACTGAAAATTCAGACAAGGTGGCGTCGGAAAATGTTCGCGGCAGGGGGCTTCATCCCACTTCCGGTCCAGCCAGCGCGAACTGTTGCCGCGGGTTGCCCGGCGTCGTGTTCTCGCCGAGATACATGCGCGTCAGCATCCGTTGCTGGATGCAGCCCTGCTGACGCGCCCAGTCCACAGCCGCAGTGTTTGCGTCCGGGATGTCCCAGAAAACTCTTTCCCCACTGGTGTTCGCGAGGAGGGCTCGGACGAGTTGAAGACCCACCTCGTCAGACGCGGCCACGATGGGACCCAAGTAGGTCGCTCGCGAGCCGGGCCGGATAAAGCCGTAACCTACGACGCGGCCAGGCGCGGTTTCCATCACGAGCGCGAGCCGGCTCTGCGAGGCCAATGCCTCCGCCAGCTTTTCGCGCGAGACCCCGAACGCGGCGGCGTCGAACGAGGCGATGAGCCGGAGGTCCGACGCCCGCCACGGCCGAAGACGTGCGTCGTCCGGTTTCGCGACTTGCAGCCCGGCGTGTTCCCAGCTCGCCAGCGTCCATTCACTCTTGAAGCCAAGCCCGTCATAGACCTGCTTGCCTGCCGGCGTGGCATCGAGTTTGATGCAGCGCATGCGGCGCGCTTGCAGCCAGTCTGATCCGACCCAAGCTCCCGCCAACCAGCAGGCGAGTCTGTTTGAGGCCGTCACTCCGTATCATTGGCAAGTATTCCTGATCGCTGCCTGCGGCTGGCTTTTTGACCGCATGGGGCAGCGAATTTTCGTTCTGGCACGAGAGCCTGCCTTGCGGGAATCATCCTATCCTCGGTCTTTGTTCTCGGCCTCGTCGCGTTAATCTGGGCTCCGGAAACAAAGGGAAAACCCTTGCCGGAGGAACTCAATAAGGAAGGCCAGCTCGCCAAGCCACAGCCAGCAGCAACCCCAGGAGCCACTCCGCGAAACTGATGCCCCACGGTCCCTCGGCCGACATCCAGCTCCTTGGACGAATTGAAGTGTTCGGACAGATCGGTCGTTCGGTTGACTGATACGAGTTGATGGTGATTGTGCCAACCGGGTCGATCGACTCTACCGGCAGGCCCGGTGGCTGGGGGCATAAAAATTGACAGTGCTCTCACTCAGCGCGCCTAAGGTTCCGAGCAGATTGTCGGTGCTGGACGTAATAGCTAAGTTCGGCAGCAGGCGGGATCAGTAAACAATCAACCGGCCACCGCGGATCGATCCGTCCCACCGATCCGGAAACGCCTCGCCATCCCAGCCGCACGGAAGTGGCCAACCGCATACCAGGGATCCAAGCAAGGCAGTTGGAAGGGCGGTGTTACTAGGGATCTGTAATGAAACTCTAGACAGATGAACATGATGTCCCAGGACAGCTTGTGTCTTATCTTAGGTATAAACGTCGCAGGCACGCAGGTTTTCGGGAGCAAGGTCTCGACGGAAGAAACTATGAGCGGGCGGAGCTCGTCTGTAAGCGGATTCCAGTCGTCCCGTGCCTCGCAGCGCGCTTGCTCGATACGGCGCTGGAGCAGGTTGGGGGCCACTAGGCCCTAAACAAGCGAGTTTAAGACCTGAGATTGCTCCCCAGGATAATTTTTCAAAATTTTGCCCCTGAAATCTCGCGACTTATCGCTTGGAACCTCTTTGCGTGTGCCCCAGCGCCCTCCGGAGAAGC
>Ga0209517_10009500_pt1 | contig 11076 bp, 11 predicted proteins | sample PeaSoiMetSII2010_FD_187695 | JGI IMG/M metagenome (GOLD analysis project Ga0209517, IMG submission 187695) | Peat soil microbial communities from Weissenstadt, Germany - SII-2010 (SPAdes) (version 2) | ecosystem: Environmental > Terrestrial > Soil > Wetlands > Peat | place: Germany... | reverse complement strand
GTGAGCAACTGTTGCGACGACAAGATTCCGTTGGGGATGCGGATTCGCACCATGAAAAAGGGTGTCGCCTTGCCTTCGCCATTGCTCCCGCCGATGGCCCCGGCGCCATCGCCCTGGGTGTACACACCCCACCAGCGGAAGTAGGTCCCCAGCCATTCCGGCGGGATCGAAGCGTGCCCTTCCCGGGCGAAGCTGCGGATTTCGTCCAGGCTCTCCAGCGGGTTCTTCTCCCGCTTGAGGCGTTCCACCCGTTGGGCTTTGGTTTCCTGCGCTGCCTGTGTCATCGAGCTCCCCTTGCGGCCCTGCAAAAACAAAAAGGCCTACCGCCATTTGTGCTTCCGGCGGTAGGCCTTTAGAAATCGACTTTAAAGTGCTAGATCTCTAAATCAGCTCTTCCTCCCCGCCCGAAGACAGGCCGCGACAACAACAACAAGCGCAGCAACAAAGGATCCGAGTCTTCTGGCAGGGGCTAGACATAAACGCCCATTAGACTCCCAAGAGAGAGTCAGGTATTCACGATTTTTTCGATACGAGAAATCAGAAAATCCTTCGCTCGACCAGGGGCGACTCCCAGAAGCAAGCGGGAAACGATTCGGCCCGCGAGCGGCGCCACAAGGCTCGCGTCGCTCGCGGACCGGGAAGGCAATGCGGGGAACTATTTGTAGGTGGCGTTGGTGCGAGCCAGATAATCGCGGTGCGCGGTGAAGTCCACCATGGAACCAAAGGCCGGGCCGCCCAGCGGGTTCGCCTTCAGGGTTGCCCGCAACGCCGCATCGACCTTATCCAGGCCTTCCGCGTTCGCCGCGATATAAAAAACCCAAAACGTGCCAGGCGCTTCGGTGTGGATGGCTTCGGTGTCGACTTCGTACTCGTGAATGGTGCCGTCGGCGAGCAGTTTCTCAAAAAACGGCACCAGCAAGCTCTTGCTGAGCGTCTCCACCGCGTCGTTGGGCGCGTCCGGCTTTAATTTATAGGACGCCCCGTGGGTGTACAGGCCCTTCCACGATCCGGCATGCCAGTTGTAATGCCGGCTGACGTAAATGGCGTCCCAGTGTTTGGTGGCACTCTCCAGCACCGGAGTAGTGGTACTGCCGGACTTGTAGAACTGTTCCAGCACATTGAGCAGTCCCGCCATTGACATGGCCGACCACCACTCGTCGTGCGTCGGCTGGTCGGGCTGGTGAACCATATTGACGTCGTGGCCATATCCCACAATGGTCCCGCTGGCAATGGCCTTATCCAGGACTTCCCGGTCAGCCGCCTCTGACTTTGCCATCTCTGCCCACTGCGCGCGGGGAAGATTCCAAAACCCGACGTAGGAGTACATCGGCGGTTTTTCTTTCATTTCCGACATCTGCGCGCGTGCGGGCGCGGCCCAGACGGCCGACATCGCGATCGCGCACATCCCTGCAAAAACCTTCCACAGTTTCCTGTTCATGCTTTCCATCCTCCGTAACTTAGTTGAAGCCGTTCTTGCACCCAAGAATGAATTCAAGGTGTGGCGCACGCCCGTCTCTCGTTCAGCGCGCCACTCTTACCGCTGACTTAAAACCAATTCAAAATCTTAGGAATGCCCACAGAGGGGCCAATCAATGGTTGGTAACGCGATGGTGCGTGGAGATGCCTACCCCGATCGAGGCTCCCTTACTGCACTTGCCTGGGACTGTAAGTTGACCGACGAATTATATGGGGAGTTGCAGTAGAAAACAACGCAAACATCGGCTTCGCGAAGAGCTGGCTGCAGCTACTTCTTGCGCTCGTCGCCGAAGACCTTGCCGTCCTTGAAGTGGATGACGCGGTGAGCGTACTCGGCGATATCGTGCTCGTGGGTGACCAGCACGATGGTGTTGCCCTGCTGGTGCAGGCGGTCGAACAGGGCCATGATCTCGGCGCCGGTTTGTGAGTCCAGGTTGCCGGTGGGCTCATCAGCCAGGATGATGGCGGGATTGTTGACCAGGGCGCGCGCGACGGCCACCCGCTGCCGCTGGCCGCCGGAGAGCTCGTTGGGCTTGTGCATCATGCGGTCGGCGAGATCGACGGCCTTCAGCGCCGCCTTGGCGCGCTCGATGCGCTCCTCCGACGCGGTGCCGTTGTAGATGAGCGGCAGCTCGACGTTGTGCAACGCGGTGGCGCGGGCGAGCAGGTTGAAGGTCTGGAACACGAAGCCGATCTCTTTATTGCGGATGCGCGCCAGTTCGTCGTCGTCCAGATCGCTGACCAGTTGTCCGTTGAGCCAGTAGCGTCCCTTGGTGGGACTGTCCAGGCAGCCGATCAGGTTCATCAGCGTGGACTTGCCCGACCCCGAGGGTCCCATGATGGCGACGTACTCGTTGCGGTCGATGCGCAAGTCCACCCCGCGCAGCGCGTGCACCTGCTGCTCCGAGCCCATGTCGTAGGTCTTCCACAGGTCCTCGGTGCAGATCATGCAATTGGACGGCGGGGCCGTGGGTTTCTCGCTGATGGTGGCGACTTCGGTGGACATTCGGCTGTCTCCCTGCTTCCCGTTTCCTGCTTCCCGCTTCCTGCTTCCTGCTTCCTAACTTAGACGCTCGCGCCTGCTTTCGGTTATGACTCTTCCTGCTTCTTGACGGTGTTATCGATTTTCACCGGGGCATCGTTCTTGAGGGTGCGCAAGACTTTGTAACTGCCCACCACGATCTCATCCCCTGGCTGGAGCCCGCTGGTGACCTCGATGTCGGTGGTGCCGGTGATGCCGGTCTCCACCGGCACGAAGACCGCTTTCTTGTCGCGGATCACGAACACTCCCTGAATCTCTTCCTTGTCCTTCTTCGCCTGCATCGGCGAGGGCGCGGCCGCCTCGACCCCTCCTTTGCCCTTGGTCTTGGGATCAAGGTCACCCCGTTGCCGGATGGTCAGCGCCTGAATGGGAATCGCCAGCGCCCCGGAGCGCGTCGCGGTGGTGATCTTGGCGGTGGTGGAGAGCCCGGGCCGCAGGTTCTGCGGCGGCTCATCCAGCGTCACCTTCACTTTGAAGTCCTTGGCTTCCTGGCTGCTGGCCAGCGTCTGCGAAGTGGCCACGCCGGTGGAGCGCACGATGGCGTTCTCCCCGATCTCGCTCACGTGCCCCTTGAACACCTTGTTGGGGATGGCGTCGATGGTGACGTCGGCGGGCTGCCCCAGCTTCACGTTGACGATGTCGGTTTCGTCCACTTTGACCTCGGCGGTGATGACCGACATGTTCGCCAGCGTCATCAGGGTGCTGCCGGGCTGGTTCTGGATGCCGATGACCACCGTCTCACCTTCGCGCACCGGCAGGTTGCTGATGGTGCCGTCAAAGGGAGCGGTGTACACCGTCTTCTGCAGCACGTCGGAGGCGTGGGTCAGGCTGGCCGCTGCCTGCTTGATACGGTCATGCGAAGCGTCGCGCTGCGCTTTGGTTTGCACGATGCGGGCCTGCGCCTGCGCCAGGCCGCTGGCGGAAGATTCCCAGGCGGCTTCGCGGGCGTCGTACTCCTGCTTGGCGATGAGCTGGTCCTTGAACAGTCCCTGGGCACGCTCATAATCGAGCTTCTTCTGCGCCGCGTCGGCTTTGGCGCGGGCCAGGTCGGCGATCGCGGTATTGTAGGCGGCATCGGCGGCAGCCGCGTCACCATTGCTGGCTTGCAGCGATGCCTGCATGGCCGAGACGTCCGCGGTCGGCTGCACGTTCTCGATTTGCGCCAGCAACTGTCCCTTCTTGACCTTGTCGCCTTCCTTGACGTAGAGGTGCGTGATCTTGCCGAAAGCATTCGCCCCGATGTTGACGTAGGTTTGGGGATTGACCTCGCCGGAAGCGGTCACCACGCTAGCCAAATCTTCGCGCAACACCCGCCCGCTCTGCACCGCGACCACGTTCTTGCGGCTCTGGTACACTGTGAATCCGACCACCGAGCCCAGCACCACGACCGCTCCCGCGATGATGCCGATCTTCTTCCAGCTCATGATTTCTCTGCTCCCTGCGATGTCGTCTGCCGGCGGCGCGCGGAGGCGTTGGCGCCCCGGGGCAGGGCCATCCCTTCTATAAGATACGCTGGGCCGCGGTAGAAAGTTTCGTGCACCCGGCGGATTTATCGCCCTGACGGGCCACGCCCCCCGAGATGGAAAGGAACCCTGGGTATAAACAAACCTTTCCTCCCCCTCGAGTTGGGATTATATCGGGTGGCCGCAGCGGTTGGCACCAGCGAAAGTTTTGTCGCTGCCGGGCGAAGCGGCCAGACAGGCGCAGAGCCTTGCCTTTTCCGCAGCTTAGGACATAGAATCTGTTGGCATAATCCCAGGGTGCCGCTGCCTGCGGTAGGGTCCACGCAGCCGGTGGGCCATGTGGGTGACGAGTTGCTGTTGATGCTCGCCCGGATCCTGCGGCTGGTTTTCCGCAGAGTAGTTCGATCCCGTTCTCTCGGGGCAGGTGGTAGAGGATGGCACGAAGACTTGGGTGCTGGCTGGCGCTGGTCATGGTAGTAGCGCCGGCGTGTGCCGCCGCGGCGCCAGGCTCGATCTCCGGCTACGTGAAGAACTCGAGCGGGGTGCCGCAAATGGGGGTGGCGGTGGAGATCGTCTCGCCCCAAGGTCCGCTGGGCGCCACCGTCTTTACCGACGCCCGCGGCTATTACAAGGCTTCCGGCCTCTCCGCCGGAGCCTACCAGGTGAAGGCCTCGGCGGCCTCCTATCTCCCCAGCCTGCGGGAGAACGTCGCCCTACGCGCCGGCGCCAACCTGATCATCAATCTCACGCTGACCACACTGTTCGAGGCGGCGCAGTGGCTGCCGCCGCGCCGCACTTCGCCCCAGCAGGACGACGACTGGCAGTGGACCCTGCGCACGGCCACCAGCCGCCCCATCCTGCGCCTGCTCGACGACGGCGCTCCCGCCAAGAGCCCAGACCGCAGCTTGAAGGCACAGGTGTCGTTCATCGCAGGCTCAGAGAACGAGGGCTTCGGCGGCGCGGCCGACATGACTACCCAGTTCCGCATAGATCAATCCATGTTCTCCGCCGGGACCCTGACCCTTGGCGGGAACGTGGGCTATGGCAGTGGCACGCCGGCGGGGGTAATGCGGGCCGGTTACTCGCAGCAGATGGCGGATGGTTCGCACCCTGAGATGGCCTTGACGGTGCGCCGCTTTGCCATGCCCGATGCGGTGCAGCACGACGGCGCCCTCGATGCCCTGGCGTTTTCGGTGGCGGATGGGATCACGCTCGCCGACCTCATCGACCTCAGCTTCGGTGGCGAATTGCAGGCCATCGACTTCCGCGGAGGAGTGACCGCCTTCCGTCCTTTCGGTTCGGCGGCGGTACACGTTTCGAGCCATACCGTGGTTCAATACACCTACGCCACCGCGGAACCTAGCACACGTATGGCCAAGGGCTTCGATACTGCTCCCGCCGACCTGAGCGAGTCCGGGCCGCGGGTTTCCATGCGGGACGACCGCGCCCTGCTGGAGCGCGCCCATCACCATGAACTCTCGGTGTCGCGCCGCTTCGGCAACAATAGTGTACAAGTCGCGGCCTACTCCGACCATGTCCGCGACGCGGCGCTGGTTGGGGTGGGCGAAGTGACCGCGGATTCAGGCGAATTTCTGCCCGACATTTACTCCGGCAGCTTCACCTACAACGGCGGCGAACTCTCGACCCGGGGGGTGCGGGCGGTGGCGCAGCGCAAGTTGCTGTCCGACCTGACGGCGACCCTGGATTACAGCTATGGGGGCGTCATCACCTTGCCCGGCTCCGGCATCTCCTGGCAGGAGGCGCAGGCCCTGGTGCGGGTGGAGCGCCGGCATGCCGCGGCGATTAAGCTGGCGGGCGGCGTTCCGCACTGCAAAACCCACTGGATCGCTTCCTACAAATGGACCAGCGGGCCCGCCCTGACCCCGGTGGACATGTTCAACGCCTCCCCCGGCGAGACCGACCCCTACCTCAACATCTTCATCCGCCAGCCGCTTCCCATCTCGTTCCTTGCTGGACACATGGAGGCGCTGCTCGATCTGCGCAACCTTCTGGCCCAGGGGTATGTCCCGGTGCTGGGGCAGGACGGGCAGACGCTGTATCTAGTGCAGTCGGCGCGCTCGGTGCGCGGCGGGCTGGCGTTTACCTTCTAGTCGAATCCCCATCCTGTCTGGGTGTGAGAATTTACGTCTCTTTACAATTTCTTTCACGCAGTCCAAGGTAGGATGTGAGCTTCACCCAAGGAGGGTCGTTACGCCATGGCCTCTCCGTCGTACCCGCCCATCTTAAAGCGGCGCACCCGAGCTTCGCTTGCCGGTACGTTGCGTTTTAAATGGGCCGCGGTCTCTGCCATTGTGATCTTTATCGGCGTGTATTGGATCGACGCCTGGTTTTTCCGCCATGGGCTCAGAAGGGACGCCACGCTTCTGGACAACTTCCTGCTCAGTGGGCTGGTGCTTGCGTTGGGAATCGCGCAACAGCTAAGACATGAGCGGGAACTTAAACGACATAGACAGCTTATGGGCGTCATTGCCGATATGAACCACCACACCCGCAACGCTTTACAGGTAATCGTCAGCCGATCGGTGCTGTCCATCGCGGATTCGGCAGCCATCGGGGACATTCAGCAGGCCGTGCGGCGGATCGACTGGTGTTTGCGCGAGGTCCTGCCCAACGCCGAGGAAACCACGGCAAGGCAAACGCCGACGTTAGAGTCTCTGCCCAACAACCGCGTGGTGCGGTCTCAGAGATCGGGTCCGTGAGCGGCGGAACGCCGGAACGAACTAAACACAAAGCGGGCGAGAACCCACGCTGGCGACAGCATGAGCGGCGGCTTCAGACTGCGGCCGAGACGCGGGCGGCGTAAGCCGGATCTTGCAGGCGGGTCAGCCGCACCAGGCCCTGGGTCAGGTTCTCGTAAATATCCGTGACCCGGCCGACCGAGATGCGCGCTCCCGGCATAACGATCCGTCCGTAGAGCACCACCATGGCCAGCATGGCGTTCATGCGCAGCCGCAGGGCGTCGTTCACCAGCGCGCGGGCGGCCGCCGCCACCTCGGGATTCTGGTCGCGGCGTGCGGCTTCACCCACGCGCAGCAGGATGGCGCTGTTGTAGGCGGTGCGCCGCACGTACTCGAGAGTGGCGCGCAGGCGCTCCCGCTGCAGGGTGTGGAACCGCCCGGCGGGTAGGTTTTCCCGCAGGTAGTCCTCTTCGGCAGGGTCGATCAAATTGCGGAAGGCGGCCAGATCCACCGGCTGCGTGTAGGTTTCCAAGGCCTGCAGATCGGGCACGGGATCACGGCGCCGACGGGCGGCCCGAATCAGCACCCCCACTACTACCAGGGCAAAGGCAATCAATAAGGCAGTCGTTATCATCGTTCCAGTATTTCCAGTAACGCCTGGTTCCACTTCTCCAGGTCGTTGTGTTGTACCACGCCCGCGTATTGCAAAGCCGGCTTGGGAGCCAGCAAATAGCAAAGCCATATCATAACGCCGGAACTATAGGCGGCGCTGTTAATCTGCGAACATGCGGCGGCGACGCTGGCGCCCATATGCGAGCGGACCGCCACCGCGGCCAATTCTATGCTGGCGAACACGCCGAAACCCAGGGCAATCCCAAAGCGATAGTTCTGCCAGGGCAGCCCGAAATAGAACGCAGCCAGAAACAGGAACAATACCAACCCGCACTGCATCAGCCGCACGCTACGCTCCAGCAGCAACACCGTCCCGACAACTCCCGTTTCCGCGCCCGGTGCCGACGCCGCCCACGCCGCCAGAACCAGCAGCGCGATCCCGGCGCACGCGAACAGAATTCCACCTAGCCGTTGCAGGGCGTCGTAACGCTGAAACACCCCGCAATAAATCTCATAATAGATAACCGCAAATCCCAAAACGACGCTTACGGCATCGGTCATCCAGTACGCGTAGAAATAGTCGGCGTAGCCCATGCGGTGTTGCAGTTGCAGCAGGTGGATGGTGAACAACACCGCTGTCCGCAACACATTGAAGGCCGCGTAGACGAAAAACACCGGGAACTGATACACCAACCTGCGACGGAGAATGGCCGCACAGGCCATCACGAGCAAAATCTCCGCCGTTCCCCAAAGCAGGTAGTCGGTGAGCGTTAGAGACATAGCTGGAGAAGCGAAGGATACTATTCTCCGCTTCTCCGGGACAACCTCTTTTATCGCCGCCGGCTAGCGCAGGCTTGGTTTAGCTGTCCGCTAGCGGGCCGCCTGGGGCGGTGGCTCGGTCGGCATAGGATCCCCGCCGTCAGCAAACGCAGTCGAAACCGAACCCAACAGGGCCAGACTGATCAGCAGAATGTGCACCAGCTTTTTCATGGGAATTCTCCTCGCGGGCGAAGTAAACTTCTTGTCGGCTCAAATCTGCCGGTGCGAGGAAAAGCGGTGGAGAAAACCTTGCCGGCGTCCCGATTTCCGGAACTGGAACAGACGTGACCCTGCTGGCGATCAAAGACGACTTCTTAGAGCGCACTCTGGCCAAGGTTCCAGGAGTGCTGGGCAAGCTGGGTTATGTAGCGGAGTTACGCGAGAACGGGCGCTACGTGCACTGGGGGTTGGAACGGATTTATGGCGAGGAGGGGATGCAGCGCACGGTGGCGGAAGTGCATCGCGGCTTGTTCTTGCAGGTGCTGCGGACGCCGCTGCGCCAGCTCTTGGAGGATGCGACGCGCTCGGCGGCCGCCCAGCGTGCGGAAGTCAGGAGTTTTTTGGAGGCCATCTTGCAGGACCCGCGAGCGCTGATTCCTCCCCATCTGGGCGGAGGTTCGCAGGCCCACTTCAATTCAGTCGTCGCGGCCCTTTTGTCGCTTCTCCGCTAGCCGAAACTTCCCCGCTGGCCGCGGTGCGCCAGCCGCCCAGGCGCATGGCGATGCCGACCACTTGCCCCAGGACCTCAACCTCCTGCGACTGTTTCAGCATGCGTACCGGCGCCGGCGACAGCGGGTGGGGTTGCAGGATGAGGTAGTCGCCTTTCAGCGAACACCAGCAGGCGGTGTAACCATCCCGCAGTTCAACAAAGTAGATGGGCCGCTCATACTCGGAGCGCCAGTTGCCCTCCACCACCGTATGGGCCGATTCATCGACCTGGATAAAGGATCCCGGCAGCAGGATCGGATACATGGCGAAGTCCTCGCTGCCGATGTAGCCATAGATGTACTTGGTGCTGCTGAACTGGGAGAGATAGGAAAGCGGCACCAGCCCCCAGCGCTCGATCATGCGCCCCAGGTTGGCGGTCCGCCGGAGGTCGAATCCAGGATCCAGCCTCACCGGTACGCTGACTGCCATCATGCTATCCAAAGTTTCCGCAATGTGAGAGTTGGGAGGCTCCGCAAGCGCCAAGTCAGCCGCCGTCTCGGTCAAGTCGATCCCGTACCAGCCCAGGAGTTCCCGCAGGTCGCGGCGGTAGATCACGGCCAGCGAATACAGCCGATAGACGTTGGGAAGGATGCCCTTGGTCTCAATATCGGAGAGCCGGCTGGGCGAGATGGCGAAATCCTCGTTGCTATGGCGGGCTGCGATCCGCCCGCTGGCAGCTTCTACGTCCCGGATGGTGAGTCCAAGCTCTTCCCGAAGCGCGCGCAAACGCTGGCCAGATGATAACAAGATGAACGTCTCCCTGGGTTCGGCTGACTCGCCTTCTAACACACCACTTGCCCTAATTTCAATGCATCCTCAGCGGAGCGGCTGAGATTGGCGCGCCCGAAGACGGTTCGCGGAGACCCGGATGCCATTCTACCTTTCCACCTTGGGAGCACAGTTGGATGTGATGGGGGTCACGATTCACTGTGACCCGTCTGCCTGCCGCGTTCTGAAATCAGAACAAATGGCTAGCCACCGCAGCGGAAGATTCGCCGCCCCGCGAATGGCCTTGATTTCAGAGGCTTTGCGCGAGTTCTGCTCCGTGCCCATCGGCTGCGATTTTCGGCCTTTTAGCACGGTTTTGCACAGCCTGGCCGGATCGCCCTGCCGGCGCTTCTACGCTGCGTTGAAGCCCGCTTGTTCTAAATTCAGAACAAGACCGCATTTCGCTCCACGGGGCGCCAAGGCCGGCGTACATTTGGCCCCGGAGTTGGATGAATAGGCCCTGATCGTAGTTTATGATGGTCCGCAACCGCCTTTCCCTCGGGGTCAACATTATGTCCAAGCCAAAGCAGGAAAAACGTGCGGCCCCGCGAGTGCAATGGCAGCTTCCCGCCAGCGTGACCTTCGGCGATTCCGGCCGCGCCCAGGTGGAACTCAAGGACATCAGCTCCCGCGGCTTGTTCTTCTTCACTCCAGATAAGGTCGAGGAGAGCTCCAAGCTGGAGATCGTCCTCATGATGCCTCCGGAGCTGGAGCGGTTCGGCGGCCAGTGGGTGTGCTGCCAGGCCACCGTCGTGCGGGTTGAGAAGGATAAGCCGGGAAACAAAGTCGGCGTGGCGGCGGTGATCGACCGCTGCGAAGCTTTGCCCCAGATCTGAACGCAACAAGAATCCCGGACTTGCGCATCGCAGAAAAGAGTGCCGGGCTGAGCGCGCGAAGCGCGCGTTAGATCGTAGCCCACGGCGTAAGCCGTGGGCTACGTGAAACAGAAACCTAAGCCCGCGTAGCGGGCGTAAGAACCACCTCGGCAGTAAAACGTGAACATTTCTGTACTATCATTTCGGTCTTACTGCAGGAGCTGCCATGAGCACACTACAGGCGCGTACCATTCAGCTTCCCAACCAGATCGGCGGGCGATGGAGAAATTCGACGGCCAGCGAGTTCCTCAAGGTCGTCAATCCGGCGACCGGCGAACTGCTGGCGGAGGTGCCGGTCAGCCCGGAGCGCGAAGTGGTGGAGGCCATCGAAGCCGCGGCTGCCGCCTTTCCTGAATGGCGCCGCACCCCGCCGGAAGAGCGCATCCAGTACCTGTTCAAGCTCAAGCAGCTTCTCGAAGAGCACCTGGAGGAACTGGCGCGCCTGATCACGCTGGAGAACGGCAAGACGCTCGCCGAGTCGCGCGCCGAAATGCGCCGCGCCGTGGAGAGCGTCGAGGTCGCCTGCGGCATCACCATGCTGATGCAGGGCAGCAACCTGGAAGACGTGGCCCGCGGTATCGACGAGATGACCATCCGCCAGCCGCTCGGCGTGG
>Ga0209517_10009496_pt1 | contig 11079 bp, 9 predicted proteins | sample PeaSoiMetSII2010_FD_187695 | JGI IMG/M metagenome (GOLD analysis project Ga0209517, IMG submission 187695) | Peat soil microbial communities from Weissenstadt, Germany - SII-2010 (SPAdes) (version 2) | ecosystem: Environmental > Terrestrial > Soil > Wetlands > Peat | place: Germany: Weissenstadt... | reverse complement strand
TACGCTGATGGAGAGCTTTACGTTGCCACCGATGGCGGTATCGACTTCTCCTCCTGGAGCAGTGTATTCGGATTCGGTGCCACCATGGAGGCGCCAGTCGTTAGCGCTCCGTACAATCTCAGTTCTCCCGCCGATGCCAATGTCGTTGCGTTCGGGACTGACCAACCCGGCGTCGCCATTTCCACCGATTTCGGGAATTCCTGGCCGACCCAAGTTGCGTTTCCTGACACCGCCGATTTGCCATATTCCATGGTCGCCGCCTCGGCGACCAGATTTTTCGTGGGAACCAGTAACGGACAGGTCTTTCGCTTGGACAACACGGGCGGGAGTTGGGCTTTCACGCGGCTCGATAATGTGACGGCTGGACCACTTGCGCTCTCCGGTCTGGTATCAGACATCGCCATCGACTGGTCCGACGCCTCGCTCAGTTCGATCTACATCTGTTTCGGAGGCTCGGGCGACTATCGCCACGTGTGGTATTTTGACGGAACTTCTTGGCAAGCTCGGAGCGGCGTCGCAAACAGCAGCACCTGTTTGCTGGATATTGAGCACAATGCAATTCAAGTTGACGGGACCACGGGATACGTTTATGTCGGCGCCGACCTTGGGGTATGGGAGTCAACCGATTCCGGCAACACCTGGAATCCAATGGCGAACGGGCTTCCAGATGCCGCTGTGTTTGATCTGCAGTTTCATCCGACTGAGCGCTTGCTGCGCGCCTGCTTGCACGGTCGCGGCCTGTGGGAGTGGAAACTCGATCTGCCGATCCAGCCTGACGTTGAACTCCTGATTCGCGATACGCTGCTCGATACCGGTACCGACGCTAACGACGACTGGCTTCCCGATCCGTCGGTTGCACCGGGCTCGACGGTCGTTCACTACGAAAGCCCGAACATCAAAATCGACGTCCCGACACCCGCCGGATACCAGACTCCCACCACAAGCATCGACTACGTGACGTTTAATGAAGTAATAGTGGACGGGAGCCAAGGCGTCGGAACCAATTCGCCGCCGCCGACGGTTCACAATCGCGTCTATGCCGAGATCCACAACCGCGGGCGCGTCGATGCGGCGAGCGTTCAAGTGATGGCGCTGCTCGCCAACGCATCCGCTGGCCTGCCGTTGCTCCCGGCGGGGTACACTGCGAGTGTGGTCGCCGGAACGCCGATCACGACCGCGAACTGGACGACGCTTGGCTTCGTCACTCTCTCGGCGCTTCACGCGGGTTCGCCTCAGATCGCCTACTTTGATCTTCCTTCCACAGTCTTGCCAATGCCGACGAGCTTGCCGGGACAATCTCACTATTGTTTGTTAGTCCTTCTCCATTCGGCGCAGGATATATTCACCAGCACCGTGCAGGTCCCGGACACACTGACCTTGACGGATCGCAAGGTGGCACAGAAGAATCTGAACATTGTGCAATTCGTCGGCACTCCTCCGCCCCCTTCCGAGGGCATGGGTATGTGGTCGATGCTCAATTTCAACGGCTCCAACCTTAAGGGTCGGGGTCTGATCGACATCGTAATCGACGCGTCAATATTTCCCGGCACACTCAGTCTTGTTCTCCCTCCACCGATTTTTCCAAAAGATATCAAGAAGCAAGCTGAGGGTTTCCAACCCGGGCCGGTCGCGACTGTTAAAAAATGGATTAAGCAGTATAGTATCGCTGCCCAAAGGCTGTTCCATGAAGCAAAATACCCTGCCGCTCAATATCGAATACTGGTCGATTCGATGGAAAAGGTGAAGGCTCAGACGCCGCTGATATCATTGGGCGGCCGCAGGTCGGCAATCAACTCACTCCCGATCGGTGCTAACCAGACACATACAGCATTTCTGCGGATTGACCCACCGCCGAAATCGAAACCCGGGGATGAGTGGAGCTTCGATGTGCTCCAAAGTGACGCGGCCACAGGCAAATTGATTGGCGGATGCCGCTATAAGGTCGTGATCAATCGACAAGCTAGCATTCGTCGGTAAGAATCGGGCCAAGGCGGGAATGTACGTCGTGCAGGATTCTGCGTGTGAAAGCGCGAGGAACAGTGACTTGTCGTTACCGAAAATCAGATCCGAACACAAGCTGCGGCGCGGCGCGCTGGCGTACCGGGCACCGAACGCCCGATGCGCCAGGCGGCTCTGGCCGAAGTCAAGGACGACCTCTCGCGATTCCTGCATCTGGCGGAATCGGAGGAAATCGTGATCACGCGGCACGGAAAGCCGGCCGGCGTGCTGGTCGGGTTCGAAAGCGAGGAGGACTGGTTCGACTATCGCCTCGAACACGATCCTCGGTTTCTAAATCGAATCGCGCGAGCGCGCGAGGCGTTGGCGGCTGGACGCGGCGTTCGATTGGAAGATCTCCCGCGCCGATTAGCATCGCGGTGATTGGCGGTCTCGCCCCGAGCCTGGTCCGCACCAGGTTAGTCGGGGAAGCGTACCTTCACGTGCGGCGTGTCCGCGATCGCCTGGCAGGCGAGGATCCAGCGATCGGCGAGTTCGCCTTTGTCGAGCACCTGGTTGTGGCGCAGATGGACTTGGCCGGCCTCGAGCGTGCACATGCACGATCCACAGGCGCCGCGGCGGCATGAATTGGGCGCCTTGAGACCCGCACGCAGCATCGCGTCGAGCAGCGGCTCGTTGCCGGCGCAGGTGAGATCGTAATGATTCCCGTCGAGCTCGACTTCCAGCTTGATCTGCCCGGCTTGCGCGGCTGCGCCGGCCTCGGGCGCGGGAGCAGCATCTTCTTCGTCGGGGAGCGAGACGAAGCGCTCGACGTGGATTCGCGCCGGCTCGATCTCGAGTCCGCGCAACGCCTCCATCGTGCATTCCATGAAAGCTTCGGGCCCGCAAATATAACAATCCGCCGCGCGTCGGGGACGCCCGATTTCCGCGAGCTGTGCGACCGAGGGCACACCCTGCACGGAGTCGAGCCAATGGATTACCTGCAACCGGGTGGGATTGGCACTCGCCAAGGCCTTCAGCTCGTCGCGATAGATCACCGAGCGCTCGTCGCGGTTGGCATAGATGAGGCAAAGCTGTCCGCCGCCTTTGACCAGCGCCGAGCGGATGATCGAAAACACCGGCGTGATTCCGCTGCCGCCGGCAAAGAGCAGAAAATCGCCGGCGAGCGATTTGGGCGTGAAGTGGCCGGCGGGCGGCTTGACCTCGATCGAATCGCCGGCCTTGATTCGGTCGCATAGCCAGTTCGACACGCGGCCCTGCGCGACGCGCTTGACCGTGACGCGCGGCAGGTCGTCGATCAGCGGAGAGCTGGCGAGCGAATAGCATCGCAGCAGATGCCGCCCCTCGTGCGGAATGCGCACGGTCAGGAACTGACCGGGCCGGTAGCGGAAGGTCTCCGCCAACTCGGGCGGAATCTCAAAGACGAACGACTTCGCCTCCGCGGTTTCCTCGATCACGGTGCGGACGCGAAGTGAGTAGTAAGTCTGTTCGGTCACAAATAGCCAATCTGACCTCTGACTCCACTTTCCGATCGGGAAGGGGAATAGGGAGTCAGGTACTAAATCGGCGAAGCGGTCATCGCGTTGTCGATATGCAGTTCCGCGCCGTTGATGAAGCGCGACTCGTCGGAAACCAGGAACAGCACCAGATTCGCCACGTCTTTGGGATCGCAGAAGCGCGTGTTCGGGATGTTATCGACATCGAGCGTTTTGGGGTTCGGATTGCCCATCAAGGGCAGAATCATCGGGGTCAGGATACCGTCGGGATGGATGGAGTTGCATCGAATCCGGTGGCCGTGGATCTTGCTCCACGCGGCGACGCTGCGGGTAAGCGCGGCCACCGCACCCTTGGACGCGCTGTAGGCCGGGCACATCGGCATGCCGACGATCGCCGCCGCCGATGACATGTTGACGATCGAGCCGCGGCCGGTTTTCTTGAGCGCCGCGACCGCATACTTGCAGCCCAGGAAGTAGCCGTCGGCGTTGACGCGCTGGATTTTCCGCCACTGCTCGAGCGTGGTTTCCTCGATCGAGGCGAGCAGCAGGATTCCGGCGTTGTTGACCACCGCGTCGAGGCGGCCGAACCGATCCTGCGTGGCCGCCATCACGGTTTTCCAGTCATCTTCCGATGAGATGTCGTGACGGAGAAACATCGAGGGCTCGCCGATTTCTTTGGCCAATTCGCGGCCGCGGTCCTGATCGACGTCGGTGATGATCACGCGCGCGCCCTCACGCGCCAGCAGCAGGCAATCTTCCCTGCCGACGCCGCTCGCTCCGCCCGTCACGATTGCTATCTTGTCTTGAACACGACCCATTTCGTTCATTCCCCTGACGCGTATTCTAGATCGCCGCGAAGCGGTGTCGAAGCGCCCTCACCCGCGCGTCACGGCGTTTGCAAGAAAAGAGCAAACGCCGCGCCGCTTTCCCTCTCCCGGAGGGAGAGGGATTAGGAGTAGCGAGCGCCAGCGCTTAGCGGCGTGAGTAAGGGTAATCGCGCGCAACCAAAAAATCACCACCTCTCAGAATGACGCGCGAGAAGAGCCCTTGTTACGCGGTCGCGCGGACCTGGTTTGCGCTTGTGTTGGCCGCCAGCGCTGCGGCGCGGCCTGCGCGGCGGCCCGACCAGATGCAATCGGCCAGTGCGAGGCCGCTCACGTAATGGTTCGACGCTATTCCGACCGCCGCGCGACCGGCCGCATACAGCCCCGATACGGCGCTGCCGCCGGCCGTCAGCACCGCGCAGGTGCTCTCTTCGACCCGCAGGCCGCCGAGCGTGAGCGCCGGGCACGGAAACACCTGACGGTCCGCCGAGATCTCCATCGCGTAGAACGGCGGCTTGTCGAGCACCTGCGTCATGTCGCGCGACTTGCCGAGCGGATCGCCGCCAGCTTGCGCGGCTCCATTGTATGCTTCCAGCGTCTGCCGGAGAGTGCCCGGATCGATCTTGAGGCGCCGGGCGAGATCGTCGATCGAACGGCTCCGCTTCGATCCCATCAGCATCAGCACGATCGCGGGGCCGCTCTGGAACAGCCACAAGCCGCCGAAGATCGATTCGCGCATCGCGTCGCGCCGAATTGCCGAGTCGATCACGAGCCAGGCCTTGCCGCCGTGATGCTCGCACATTTCGTAGCCGAGACGCGCGCCGTAAACTTCCTCGTTGCAGAAGCGGCGGCCTTCCGTATCGACGATCATGCCGCGCACCCACGCAAACGGCGGATTGATAAAGCGCCAGGCCGAGACGCGCTCCAGATGCGCGCAAGCGCCGCCCGCCGATTGGCCGAGTCGGATTCCGCTGCCGTCGCATCCGGCGGTGCCGAGCCGGAAGATGCGCAAATATTTCGGCGCGTGACGCGAGACCATCGCGCGATTGAAAATGAACCCGCCGGTACTCAGCACCACGCCGCCGCGCGCGCGGATCAGGCGCGGCTTCGCAGCCGCAAGCTCGAGCGCGAGCGCACGCCGCCGCAATCGATCGCCAAGGCTTCCGGCCGGGAACAGCCGCTCGGCCCATCGGCTGAGCAGCTTGTGGCGTTTGGCAGCGTCGCTGCCGGGATCGATTTGCCAGACCTCGGCGCCGAGCACGCTGCCGTCGTGAGCGTCGATCACCAGCCGGCGCACCGCCGACTGAGTCATCACTTTCGCGCCCGAATCGAGGACCGCCTTGCGCAGCGCCTTGAACAGCACCGCGCCCGAGAGTCCCAGGCCTTTCACGCGATGGCCGCGCGGGGCGGGCGGATGCGCGCCGGCGTACTCCTTAATCGCCTCGTTGCCCGAATAGTAGAGATAGTAGCCGTCGGCGGGATACGAAGTCTTTCGCGGCGGCACGGTGGGATCGAATTCGACGCCGAGCGATTCCAGCCACTCGACCATCGCGATGCTCTGATCGCAAAAGCTGCGCAGCGTCGCGTCGCTGACCGCGTCGCCGACCTCGTGCCGCAGGTACTCGTACATCGCATCGGGCGTGTCGTCGTAGCCGGCGGCCTTCTGATAGCGCGTGCCGCCGCCCGCGTATACGACGCCGCCGCTCTTGGCGCTCGCGCCGCCGCCGCCGAATCGATCGGTCACGATCACCGACGCGCCGGCGCGCGCCGCCTCGATCGCAGCACACGCACCCGCCGCGCCGAACCCGGCGATCAGCACGTCACACTGATCGTTCCAGGCGATCTCGGCGCCGCGCTCGACGCGTAGCGGCGCTTCGATCGGCAATGAGTCGGGATCTTCCGCGACGAGATCCTGTGCGATAGGAGGCCGCGTGTCCGTTGGCCTGCGCTCCCTGTTCCCTGCGCCTTATTCGATGACGGCGGGTGAGTACTCGGGCGGGCCGCCCAGAAATGCGCGCGGCGACCCGGGCTCTTTGCCGTCGACATCCTTGACGCCGTAGCGCTGGGCCAGTTCGGCAACGATATGGACCTGGCCCGAGATCGACATGCGCTCCGGATCGGCGAACAGCGCCGCGATCACGCGTCCGGTAAACTCGGGCGACTCGCCCATCTCGATAAACGCCGCATACTTGTGATTCGGACGGCCGGCGATACCCTGCATCACGCGCTCGGTCTTCACGAAGCCGGGCCACATCGAGACCGCGACCACACCGAAGGGCTTGAAGTCGTGCGCCATGTCATGCGCCATCTTGTCGGTCGCGGCCTTGCCGGCGCCGTAGGCCGGCCCGTGCAGGTAGCATCGGCTGCCGGGGGAAGAGATGTTGACGACCAGGCCGCCATTCCGATTGAGCATCGGGGCCGCGTAGTACGACGCGACGTAGTTGGAGCGCATCCCGACATCGAGAATCTGAACGAGGTCGAGCGGCTTGGACCAGAATGGGCCGCTGTCGGCGAGTTGATCGGGAATCGCACACGCGTTGTTGACCAGGATGTCGAGCCGTCGCGATTCTTTTTCGACCCGCTCGAAAAGCGCACGCACCTGCTTATCGTCGCGATGGTCGCACACGACCGCGATTCCGTGGCCGCCGCGTTTGGTGACTTCTGCTGCCGTGGCGAATACGGTGCCGCCGATCGGGCTGTCGCTCTCTGTCGCGCTGCGGCCGGTGATATAGACGGTGGCGCCTTCGCTACCCAGCGCCAGCGCGATTCCCTTGCCGACGCCGCGGCTCGCGCCGGTTACGACTGCGACTTTTCCGTTGAGCATGGGTCACGCTCCTGCGGTCAGACTCCCGCCAGATGATGCGCGGCAACGTAGCCGAACGTCATCGCCGGACCGATGGTTGATCCCGCGCCGGGATAGCTCGGACCCATCACCGCGGCGGAGGTGTTGCCGGTCGCGTAGAGGCCGGCGATCGGCTGCCCGTCGTCGCGCAGCACGCGCGCGAACTCGTCGGTGAGCAGGCCACCTTTGGTCCCGATATCGCCGCCGTCGATTCGCATCGCGTAGAAAGGCGGCTTGGCGATCGGGCCGAGGCACGGGTTGGGCTTGACGTTACGATCGCCGTAGTAGCGATCGAAGGTGTTACTGCCCTTGCCGAATTCTGGATCCTTGCCGCTGGCGGCGTATTCGCCCATGTGCTTGCAGCTTTCGGCCAAGCCTGTCGCGTCGATTCCGATCCGCTTGGCCAAATCGGCCAGCGAGTCGCTTTTGTAGTACACATTGTCGGCCCAATGCTTGGGCAGCGACGAGTCAGGCCGCACCATGCCGGGCAGTAGCGGCCCGACCGGATACTTGCGGCGGAAGTCGGCGTCGAACACCAACCAGGCCGGGAAGTTCGCGCCGGTCTTCTGATTATCCTCGAACATCGCGGTCACGATATCCTGGTACGGCGCGGCCTCGTCGACAAAGCGCCGGCCGAGCTTGTTGACCATCACGCATCCGGGCAACGCGCGCTCGACGAACAGCGCGCGCCGCTTCTCGCGGCCGGCGACGGTCACGGTCGGCGCCCACCACGCCCGGTCCATCAGATCGAGCTTCGCGCCGACCTTCTGCCCGGCGCGAATCGCGTCGCCGGTGTTGGCGGGCGGCGTGACGGTCCACTCGGCCTTGGTCGGCTGGGGCAGGTATCGATCGCGCATCGCCTGGTTGTGCTCGAAGCCGCCGGCGGCAAGGATCACGCCGCGGTTCGCGGCTATCCGGATGATCTTGCCGTCGCGGATCGCGGTGACTCCAGCGATTCGCCGGCCGTCGTAGACCAGTGACTCGAGCGGAGTTTCGAGCCAGAGCGGAATGTTGCGATCCATCATCGAGCGCCGCAATGATCCGACCAGAGCATTGCCAAGCGTGAGCCGCCGATCGCGCTTGGTGCGGAAGCGCCAGGGAAGATCGAGCCAGTAACGCGCCATCTTACGGATGAACAGCAGAACCCATCCCCGTTCCTTGGTGAGCAGGGTGTGCGCCTCGCCGGCGGTCATCTGTACGCGTCCGCCGATCAGCGTGCCGGGCGTAGGCGGCCGCATCCGCGCGAATTCCTCGCCGAGCTCTGCCGCGTTGAACGGCATCGAATCGCAGGTGCGATAGCCGGACTTCGCGCCGCGCATCTCGGGGTAATAGTCCGAGTAGGTCGGCATCGCGCAGAAGCGCACCCGTGCCTTCTCCTCCAGATGGCGCACCATCTGCGGCGCGTGATCGAGATAGGCGCGCAGCCGCGCTTCGGCGACCAGGCCCTGCGTCGCCGCCTTGAGGTAAGTAAGCGCCTCGTCGTAGTTGTCGCTACCGCCGAGCGCGCCCATCAGATGGTTGCATGGTATCCACACGCCGCCGCCCGAAATCGCGGTGGTGCCACCGTAAAGATCGCTCTTCTCGATCACCACGACCGACTGACCGAGATCGTGGGCGCAGATCGCAGCCGTCAGGCCGCCGCCGCCCGAGCCGACCACCACCACGTCGAACTGGTGATCCCATTTGGAATCGCCGCGCGCTTCGATTGTCGATCCGCCCGCTTCGCTGCCGCGGCCCGCTTCGCCGGCGCGGCCGGCTTCGATACTCATACGAAGAAGTCCGCGCTCCCGAGTCCGAACAAAACGCCGCCGAAATTGCGCGCGAGCTTGTCCGGATTGTTGGCGTAGTGATTGCGCGCCGCGTGGATATCGAGAAAGAAGCGATGGATCGGGTTGTCCACGTAGATTCCCTGTCCGCCGCACGAACGCATCAATTGAGCGACGCACGCCGAGCATCGCTCGGAGACGCGGGCGGATTGGTAGCGCCAGGCGATTCGATCCTGCAAATCGAGCGCCTCGCCCCGGCGGAGCGTCGCCATCATCGAGTCGAAGCTGGCGAACAGCGCGAGCTTCATCTCCTGAACCGCGAGCGCCGCTTCAGCCGCGGCGAGCTGCGCCGCCGGATCGTCCGCGGTACGCCCCAAGTCGTTGGAGCTGACTCGTTTGCCGGCGTAATCGCGAAAACTGTTGAGCGCGCCTTGCAGACCCCCGATCGACGCGGAGGAGACCGCGCGCACAAAGACCTGCGCGAACGGCAGCCGATAAAGCGGCGCAGGATTGTGCTGGTTGCCAGGGCTGGTGTTGGTGAACGCGTCCATCATCCGATGGGTGCGATATTCGGGAACGAAAACGTCCTTGACGACAATCTCTTTGCTGCCGGTTCCCTTGAGGCCCATCACGTGCCAGTTGTCGATCACCTCGAAGTCCGAGCGCGGCAGCAGGAAGGTTCGATAGTCGGGCATTCCGCGCCCTTCGCTGGCGGGCACGATTCCGCCCAGGAAGATCCATTTCGCATGGTCGACGCCGCTGGAGAATCCCCATCGCCCGCTGAACCGGTATCCGCCGTCGACATGTTTGACCTGTCCCTTGGGCATGTAGGTCGAGCTCACGATTACCGAGTCGTCCTTGCCCCACACCTCCTGCTGCGCGCGGAGGTCGAACAGCGCCATCTGCCAGTTATGCACGCCGAGCACGCCGAAGACCCATCCGGAGGACATGCATCCTTCGGCGAGCGTCATCTGGACGTCGTAGAAAACCCGTGGGTCGAGCTCGTAGCCGCCGAAGCGTTTGGGTTGCAGGATGCGGAAGAAGCCGGCCTGCTTGAAATCCGCGATAGTCTCGGCGGGGATGCTTCGTTCGCGCTCGGCGCGGGGCGCGCGTTCGGCGAGGATCGGCACCATCTCGCGGGCGCGCTGGACGAGCGACTTTTCGAGTTGACTATCGGCTTCCTGCTGCATGGCTTCTCCCGACGCGCACCGGAGCAGATTGCGCGCGTCCTCGCGACGGATCAAGGGATGTTTTCATCCCATCGCGCTGTGTTCAATCGTCCGAAGAGACTAGGATTCACCGATCCGAAGACGCGCGTGCGCCCGCGAGCGCCACTTTGGAACTCGCCCGAGGTGATGCTAGAATGCATCACATGAGACGGGCAAGCGTGCGCGATCTTCGCTATCGGTTCCCGGAAGTTGAGCGGCTTCTGCAGGAAGGCGAGAAGATCGAGATCACCAGGCGCAAGCGGGTAATCGCCCGGTTGGTCCCGGTCGCTCCGGCAAATCCGCGGCGGCGGCCCGACTTCCTGGCTCGTTTGCGGACCATCTATGGTGACAGGACGCTCAAAGTGAGCGGAGCGAGACTGCTTGCCGGCGAGCGCGACCGCTATTGAAACTTGAGCGCCTACGCCGACACCAGCTTCCTAGTCTCTCTATACTGTCTCGACGCAAATTCCGCCGAGGCCGCCCAACGGATGCAAAAGTCGGTGCTTCCGCTCCTTCTCACGACCTTTGGAGAGCTGGAGCTGACGAACGCCCTGCAATTGCGTCTCTTCCGGAGGGAAATTCGTCCGCCCCAGGCGCAGGCCTCATACGCGGCGTTCCGCGCCGACGTGCGCGACGGCGTTTTGATCGTGAAGCCGCTGCCCGATGCCGCCTATGCGCAGGCTGGCCGCTTGGCGCTGAAGTGGACGGCCAAACTCGGCACGCGCACGCTGGACATCATTCACGTCGCCGCCGCGCTCGCCCTCGATACCGACACGTTCAACACGTTCGACGACCGGCAGAGAAAGCTCGCGAAAGCCGCCGGTTTGCAGGTCCCGTAAGTTCCCGAGGAAGAAACTTCAAAACCATCACCGAGTCGAGATCATGTCGCTGTATTGACCAACTCTGGGAAGACCCAACGCCTGTCGCGCTACTTGACGAGCCTCCGCACGGGTCTACAATTCGTACCAACCCGCCATGTCTACAGCA
>Ga0209517_10009495_pt1 | contig 11079 bp, 7 predicted proteins | sample PeaSoiMetSII2010_FD_187695 | JGI IMG/M metagenome (GOLD analysis project Ga0209517, IMG submission 187695) | Peat soil microbial communities from Weissenstadt, Germany - SII-2010 (SPAdes) (version 2) | ecosystem: Environmental > Terrestrial > Soil > Wetlands > Peat | place: Germany: Weissenstadt... | reverse complement strand
CCCCCGGGGACTGGCAAGAACGCGGGGACAACCCCTTAACTAGTTGATTCTAAATAGTTAATGGGCCGGTGCCAGACAGTACGGCGGTGTGTAACAATTGATCGTGTTCGGCGGGGGGGTACCAAGTGACAACCCTGGCGTTTTAAAACCAGTTGTCAGTTCCCAGTTCTCAGTTGTAAGGGCCTATGGTGAAAGAAATCCGTAACATTCATCGCGAAGTGCTGCCCAACGGGTTGACCGTGATCACGGAGCAGATGCAGCACATCCGCTCGGTCTCGATTGGGATCTGGATCAAGAGCGGGTCGCGCGATGAGGATCCGCAATGGAATGGCATCTCCCACTTCATCGAGCACATGGTGTTCAAGGGCACGAAGCACCGCTCGGCGGAGGATATTGCGCGCCAAGTGGACTCGATCGGCGGAGGCATGGATGCTTTCACCGCGAAAGAGTGCATCTGCTTCAACGTCAAAGTGCTGGATGAGCACCTCCCCATCGCGTTGGATGTTCTGAGCGACTTGGTGTTGAACCCGATTTTTGATGCTGAGGACATTGGCCGCGAACGTGGCGTGATTCTGGAAGAAATCAAGATGGATGAGGACAGTCCCGACTACCTGGTGCATGAGATCTTCACCCAAAATTTCTGGAAGGACCACCCGCTGGGAAGGCCGATTCTGGGCACCAAGATGACGGTCAAGAAGTTTGAGCGGGGCCCGATGCTGGACTTTTACGGGGAGCGGTTCGCGCCCGGCAATGTCATCATCTGTGCGGCAGGAAACCTGAAGCACGAGCAGTTTGTGGAACTGGTGGGCAAGCACTTCCAGCACATGAAACCGGTAAAGAACGGCTTTCACAGCCCGCAACCCGAAATTGTGCCGCGCATCATCATGCGCAACAAGAAGTCGCTGGAGCAGGTACAGATTTGTGTGGGGGTACCGTCGCATCCGATTGCCCATGAGAGACGCCACGCCTCCTACATTCTGAACACCTTGCTGGGCGGAGGGATGAGTTCACGTTTGTTCCAAAATATTCGTGAACGGCAAGGGTTGGCGTACGCGATCTACAGCGATCTGAACCCATATCGCGACACCGGGTGCCTGTCGGTGTATGCGGGCACTTCACGGGAGTCTGCGGTCAAAGTGGTGGAGTGCATTGTGTCGGAATTTCGAAAGCTGAAATCGGAATCCGTCCCCGCAGAAGAACTTCGCCGGTCCAAGGACCAGTTGAAGGGCAGCCTGATGTTGTCGCTGGAGTCCTCGACGGCGCGCATGTCGAACCTGGCGCGGCAGGAGATGTACTTCGATCACTTCTACAGCATGGACGAACTGCTGGAGAAAATCGAAAGCGTGACAGCGGAGGAACTGCGGGCACTGGCCAATGAGTTCTTCCATACTGATTCGGTCGCGGTTACCGTGCTCGGCAATCTCAATGGATTGAAGCTGACGCGGGAACAACTGGCCTGCTGACCCCCCGGCTTACCACCATACCACCCAGACAACAGTAGATTTGGCGAGCGTTTCAGGGCATACTAGGACGACCGGCAGGAAGATTTGCCTATGCCCATCACCCTGAAAGACGACCGCAATCTGGAAGCGCAAAGCGCTCCGCGGGCGCCCAGGAGCGAGGGGAAGCAGCGCCGCCGCATGCTGCTTGCCCTGGCAGTTCTGCTGGCTGCGGTGGTGGTCCTTTTCATTAAAGACCGCCAACTGTGGCTCTCGTCCGGCCCTGTCCCGGAGTCGGAGATCAACAGCCAGAGTGCGGCGCCACCCCCACCCGGCCCGGCTCCATCGCTACCCGCCACGGAAGTAGTCGCGTCGGCCGCAGCTCCCGCCACTCCCAAGAAGCGATCGGCCCCGCGGGTCTCGTCGACGACAGACAACACTCCGGCTGGGCCGGTGATTACGGCAACCGACCGCGCGGTGCTGCCCCCGCTGGAAGTCGAGGTGGTTGCCGGCAATCAGCATCAAGCCCTGGCCCCGTCCACGAGTTCAGTCAAGGTCGAGATGCAGCCCGCCAGCACTGCGGGCGCTGGGCAAGCGACTGCGCCGGCACCAAGCCAACCGGGAAACTCGGACGCGCACGTAAGTCTTTCCCAGAGTACGACGGCACGAGTTACACGCACGGTGGAACCGAGTTATCCGCTGCTGGCCAAGCAAATGAAGGTTCAGGGAGCGGTGGTGCTGCAAGCGTTGATTGACAAGACAGGAAAGATAGAGGATCTGCACGTGGTCAGCGGGCCCACCATTCTGGCCGCCGCCGCCCGGGAAGCGGTGAAACAGTGGCATTTCAAACCGTATTACCAGGGAAATCAGGCGGTAGAGACGGAAGCGCGGATCACGGTGAACTTTACGATTTCGACGTACTGATACTGCCAAAACCTGGCCACGGATCAACACGGATTAGCAAGAACTAATCGCAGAGAACGCCAGACTGAGGGCGCAGAGAAAGACCCCAAAAATTAACAGGCGTCCCGACCCTTTCGAGTCATTGGACGCCCGGGCAGCCCTCCCCCAGAACTGCTCACCTATGACCATAAGTGCAGTGACAATTTTTGTGAATAGCCCGTCCGTGCCAGTGTGACCCACGGACGTGCTATGGCCGGAGAATTTTCTCCTTATCGTGGGATTTGTCAATGAGGTGGGGACAAAGTTCTTTATCAACGGCGAAGCAAGGCCGGGCTAGCCGCTGTGGACGGCGGTTTGGGAAGCCGGGGCCACGGCCACCCGATTCCGTCCCTCGGCTTTCGCGGCATAGAGAGCAGTGTCGGCTGCGCGCAATAAGGACTCAGTGTCCTGGCAAAGTCCACGGGCGTCGCCGCCGGAAGCAACACCAATACTGAGGGTGACCAGCAGAGGACCGGCGCTAGTGTCAAACTTGGATTCGGCAATGCAGCGGCGCAAGCGTTGGGCACTGGTGACCAAGTCGGCAGGCTTGCATCCAGGAACAATGATGAGAAATTCTTCTCCGCCGTAGCGACCCACCCAATCGTAGGTGCGTACTGCCTCCGCCAAGCGGCGGCCCACTTCCTTCAACACTGCATCTCCCACCAAATGTCCGTAGGTGTCGTTGATTTTCTTGAAATGATCGACGTCGGCCATCATCACGCCCAGAGGCTGGCCCAATCTGTGCTGACGTTCGGTTTCGTTTTTCAGAAAGCCGACGATGGCGCCACGGTTCCAGAGTGCGGTGAGAGGATCGTGAGCAGACTCATATTGCAGAGTATCGTGGGCGCGGAGGAGAGCCGCCTGTAGGTCCAGAATCCGCTTGCCGGCCCGAATCCGCGCCCGCAGTTCGTGCACGTCAAAGGGTTTGGTGAGGTAGTCATCGGCACCGGCTTCGAGGCCGGCGACGACGTCTTCTTTATTGTCTTTGGCGGTTAGCAGCAGGACATAGCAGTAAGGCCCCTCTTGGCGGGCGCGGATTTTGCGGCAGACTTCGAGCCCATCCATGCCCGGCATCATCCAGTCGAGAACCGCCAGAGGCGGAGCTGTAGGTTGCTGTAACGCTTCCCAGGCGTCGATGCCGTTCTTCACCGCGGTGACGCGATACTCCCATTTTTGAAACCAACTCTGGAGAATCCGCAGAAAGATCGGATCATCTTCGGCAACGAGCACGGAATTGAGATTGGACTCCGGCTCGCCGGAATTGGGCATCGAGATGGCCGGATCGGTGAGTTCTTTCACGCCTGCACTCCGGCGGCTTGGCGCACCGCGGAACTCAGAATTGCCATTTCCTTTTGGAGCTGTTCGAGGACCGCCGGTGCTTGCGCGAGTACGCGATCGCGGCCCATGGTTTCCAGTTGTCGCGCCATCTGGGAAACGTTGGCGGCTCCCAGATAACCGCTTTCCCCCTTCAAGCTGTGGGCGGCGCGTGACACGGCTTCGGGGTCGTCCTGCGCCACAGCCTGTTGCAGCTGGGTCATCAGTTTGGGTGATTCTTCGAGAAAAATCCGGCAGATGTCGTGCAACAGCTCCTCGTCGCCTTCGACGCGATCGAGAGCGGCCGCTCTGTCCCATGAGCTGGGAACCACGAGCGGAATCACGGTACGAAGATCTGTGGCCACGCTGGCAAGGGTTTGCTGGATGTCGCTGAAACGCACCGGCTTGGTGATATAGCCATCCATGCCGGCCGCCAGGCACTGCTCGCGATCCCCCTTCATGGCATGAGCGGTCATGGCGAAAATCGGGAGATGGGTGCGGTTGCGCTTTTCGCTTTCCCGAATCGCGGTTGTAGCCGCCAGGCCGTCCATTTCGGGCATTTGTACGTCCATGAAAACTACATCGAACTTGCCATTGTTGGCCAGCGAGAGCGCCTCTCGCCCGTTGTGGGCCACGGTGGGGGAATGGCCCATCTTTTCCAGAACGCGAACGATCACGGCTTCGTTGACAGGGTTATCCTCTGCCACAAGAACCTGGAGTCGACGCGTGGACTCACGCAGGCTGTGGCGGGTGACCAGCGGAGCGGTGGCGGCTGCGGTCGTGCGCTTGCCGAAGGCGGCCAACAGTGCGGCCAGCAGATCGTCCTTAAGCACGGGCTTGAGCAGGTAGGCAGCGATGCCCAAGTCGCGGCAGCGCGCTCCCTCGCCGGGCTGTCCGGCGGAGGTCAGCATGAGAATGTCAGGTCCGGACAAAGTGGAGTCGTGTTGAATGGCTGCGGCAAGTTCGAACCCATCCATTCCGGGCATACGGCCATCGGTCAAAATGATGCGAAACGGTTCTCCGCCGGCTTGCGCGGTTCTGAGGGCTGCCAGGGCTTCCGTGCCGCTGCCGGCAACGGAAGGGCGCATCCCCCATTGCAGAGCCATGCCATGCAGAATGCGACGATTGGCTTCGTTGTCATCCACCACGAGGACGGGCACATTCTTCAGCTCTGCCAGCAGGACGGGAGGTTCGACCGTGGCTTTCGACTCGGCCACGCCAAACTGCGCAGTAAAGTGAAAGGTGCTGCCCTTTTCCATGGCGCTCTCCACCCATATTTTTCCACCCATCATTTCCACCAAGCGGGCGGTGATGGCCAGACCCAAGCCGGTGCCGCCGTACTTGCGCGTGACGCTGGTGTCGGCTTGTGCGAACGCATGGAAAATAATTTGTCGTTTGTCCTCAGGAATGCCGATTCCGGTGTCGCTAACTTTGAAGTGCAGTTCGGTGCTGCCGTCGGTTTGCAAATGGGACTTGATCTCTACGAGGACTTGCCCCTGATCGGTAAACTTGATGGCATTGCCCACCAGGTTGGTCAAAATTTGCCGCAGCCTGCCGGGATCGCCGGTGAGTTGTGAGGGAACCTCGAGTCCCATGTCGTAGGCCAATTCCAGTCCTTTTTGGTGAGCTCGAAAGGCCATGGTCTTCATGATCTCGCCGACACAGCCGGGCAGGCTGAACTCGATGGTTTCGAGCTCGAGTTTGCCGGCCTCGACCTTGGAGAAATCGAGGATATCGTTGATCACGCTCATCAAGGCCTCGCTCGACGACTTCACCAGAAGCAGATAGCCGCGCTGTTCCTGGTTGAGTTCGGTGTCGAGGGCAAGCTCGGTCATGCCCATGATGCCGTTGATGGGAGTGCGAATTTCGTGGCTCATATTGGCCAGGAATTCACTCTTGGCCCGGCTGGCAGACTCGGCAGCATCCTTGGCCGCCACCATCTGGACATTCAGGGTCATCAGGTCGGCAGTGCGGCGGGCGACTTCGTCTTCCAGAGTTTCGCGATGGCGCTGCAGTTCTTCGTCCCGGCTTTCGATTTGCGAGAGCATCTCGTTAAAACCGGTCATGAGCAGGCCGACTTCGTCGCGACTGGCAACCGGAAGGCGCAAAGCGTAGTTCTGCTGGGCGGAAACTTCACGCGTGGCCTGCAGCAGCCCGAGGATGGGATCGGAAATCAGTTTCTGCAGCCGGGCTGCCATGAGCAAGGCCGCGCCGCAGGAAAGCAGCAGGACCATGCCGATCACCAACGGGTAGGTCCTCATGCGAGCCTGCATTTCCGAGAAATCCGATTCCACATACACCGTGCCGATCGTCTCCTTGCCGAGCCGAACTGAACGGAATTGCAGCAAACGTCCGTTTTCAAAGAAACTGCCGTCGTTACGTGGCAGCGGAGGGGAAAATTTCTCGCGGTCGCCGCTGCGGTCGTAGGTGGCGAAGGGCTGGCCTTCGGCGGTGTAGAGGCAGGCAGCAGTAACATGCGGCTGGGTGTGCAACGACCGCAAAATCTCCTTTGCGGCCTGGGCGTCATGAAAGGTCAGGGCAGCAGTGCTGTTCTCTGCCACCATGTTGGCCAGGGTGAAGGTGTCATTCACCATGCCCTGCCGCAGTTCGATGATGTCGTAGATGACGATGGCGAAACAGGCCAGCAACAATGTCAATCCGCTGATGGTCATGATGATGACCGTCAGCTTCCTTCCGATGGACATGTTCTGAGTCCAGCTCACTAATTGCCTCCGGGTTCGCCGTTCAGCACAACCTTGGCCACCGTGAGCAGGCGGGCGCTGATCTTCAGATGGGCGAGTTCCGCAGCCTTGAGGTTGATTTCGAAGCGCACCCGGCCTTCGTCCAGGACAAAGTTGATGGCGCCGCCCAGGGCGGCGAAACCAGGTGTATCTCCGACGATGAGTACGCTGGCGCCTTTGAGACCCTGGAGGATGGAAGGCAAGTGTGCCTTTTCCGAAGCGGCAATGAAAAGAATCTGGCAGGCGCGGGCCTGAGGCACACCATCAGGATGGGCAATTTCGATGCGGTGACCATTTACGGTTTTGTCCACAATCACCTGTTCGAAGTCGCGGCCGAAGGGATCCTGACCGAGCACACAGATTTGCAGGGCCGAATCAGCGTTGGGAAAGGCGTCGGCGGGCCATTCTACGAATCTGGCAAAGTTGAACAGGAAGGCAGCTTTGACCTGATACTCGGTGGCGGACTGGGCTTGGGCCGCCGCGGCCAGCAAACACACGCCCAGCAGAAATACCTTCCACAGCGAACCAAGAACTCGCTGACGCGCGGCAGCGGAACGCTCTGGGACGACCCGTGATGCTGAGTTGGCGCGGTTCAAGGTTGCGTCTCCCTTACAAAGAACGACACCTGTCTGCGAAACCACAAATCTTCAAAACCTGCCGGTAATCTTGACCCGGAAGCTTCTTCCGTCCTGCTGAATGGCGTCTTCCGGGTCCTCGGGACGGCCGGGGTTGAAGTACTTCTTATCGAAAAGGTTGTAGACACTGGTGGAGAGGTCCAAGTGCTTGCCTAGCGTGTGTCCGAGCAGTGTCACATTGAAAACGGAGAAGCCGGTGATGGTGTTCCCGAGCAAAGTCCGAGCCGCACTGGTGTACTGCGCGTCCAGGCTGGCGAATAGCTGCCGCTGCATCACGGGTACGATCAGATTCAACTTGGCCAAGTGCTGAGGAGAATTGGCCAGAAGCGGTTCCGGTTGGTCGCCAACGGCGTGCGTGAAACCGTAGCTGACACGGCCTTCCAGACCGGTTGCGGTGCGGCCCGCAAACTCGAGCTCGACTCCTTTGGCAACGGCATTCCCAAAATTTTGATAGACCGACAGGCTATTGTTGGGGTCAGTCTCGAGGGAGATCAGATGAGCGATCTGGTTGCGGAACAAACTGCCGGACAGCGTGAAGTTCCGGCCAATGCCTTGTTCGACGATCCCTTCTTCGCTGTGGATGGTCTCGGGCTTGAGCAGCAGATTGTCGTCGTAAAACGGCCCGAAGCCAGGCGTAACTTCGAAGGGCTCGGGTGCGCGGAAAGCCGTACCGTATAACAGCTTCAAGGTGGTCGGTTGGAAGAGATGGTAGATCAACCCCAGGCGCGGGTTGGCGGTTCCGCCAAAATTGGAGTAACGGTCATAGCGAAGCCCGGCGCTCAAGGTCAGTTTGGAGGTAATGGCGAACTCATCCTGCGCATATAGGGCCCAGATCGTGGAACTGGCGGGATCTGTGGCAAAGATGTTGCCCATAGGCGTGTAGTCGCCCTGGTCTTGGCGCAGGTTGTCCGTGATCTCCGTCCCCAGGGTGATTTTGTGTTTCTGGAACAGGGTGCGACTCAATTTCACTTCGCTGTCCCACCAGTTGCCCCGAAAAGAGAACGTGTCCACCGTGGTCGAGCCGTCGGGCAGACCGGTGGCGAATGCCAGCGGAGCTTGCAGGCGGACTTGGTCATAGGAAGTCCGGGCCTCTAATTCCCATTTCTGGCCAATGGAATGGTGGTAGCTGAGGTCGAAGTATTGGTGGTCGTCCAGATTTTTCGTGCGGGGGTCGTTGAACACGGCGCCGAAGTATCCGGTTGGAACTGCCTTGTCGCGCGCGCTGAACAATCCCTGCAAGGTGAAACCACGAAAACTGATCGTGGCCAGAATGTGTTGAAAGCTTTCGTAGTCCGTGTTGTGGGTAATCCCGGAGTTGGTAGCGGGGCTGTCAAACTGGGGATAAAACAGTGTTTGTCCCTGGCTGTTGTAAAACGTGCCGGAGAGCAGCATGTCGATCCCCTTGTATTGGCCGCCATAACTGGCTCTTCCCTCGTAGGTCCCAAAGCTGGCTGGCTGAAACGAGAGTTCCACACCTTTCAGTCGTGGCGGCTTGCGGGTAATCACGTTGATCACGGCAAAGAAGGCTTGGGCGCCATAGAGTGAAGAACTGGGGCCGCGGATGATTTCCACCCGCTCGATTAGGTCGACATCGACCAGGAACTCCGTGCCTAGGAAAGCCTGGCCGAGAATGTTGTCGTTGATGCGGTGGCCATCGATCAACACAAGGACGCGGGTGTTCCAGTCTCCTGGGCGTCCAAAGCCGCGCACTCCAATGAAACTGTAATCGCGGTCATAGGTGATGTAAAAGCCGCGCACACTTTGCAGAATGTCGGCCAGGCTGCGATAGCCATATTTTTGGATCTGGTCAGCGGTAACGACCGTGATTGAGGAGGGTGCATCGCTGACGCTTTGCATGTGCTTGGAGGCGCTGTAAACCTGAATATTGCTCAGTTCCTCCAGGCTGGCATCGCCCAGATTATTGGGGGATTGCTGGGCAACACTGCTGGCGGTAAGGAACACAAGTGCCAGCAAGCTCGCGACGGCGGATGGTTGCGGCCGCGCAAACCAGATGAGAATGAAAGAAATTGTCCCGGCGCGATCGAATTTGGGACTGAGCATAGTCTCTCCCGCTCTTCGAGAGTCTCCACCGCATTGCAGATCGCGGGCAGGACCTCTCTTTGCTTTCGGCAGGGCGGTGGGTCATCTTTACTTCGGAGAGGTTACCGGCTTCCGTTCCAGAGTAGGCAGGGGTTGAAGTTATGACTCAGGGCTGACGATGAAGACTGTGGTCGCTAGGCGGGAAACATGTCTGCGGTGCGTGATCCGGAAGTGTTCCGTGCGGTCTTGGATACCCTGCCGATGGGTGTGTACATCGCCGACCGAAATGGGACGATTCTGTTTTGGAACCAAGGCGCGGAGCGCATTACGGGGCACCAGAGACACGAGGTGATCGGGCACTCGCGGCGGGAAAACATTCTGACGCAGTGCAATGAACAGGATTGCCCGATGTGTGGAGAAAAATGCCCATTTCACGATAGCGCGATGGATGGCCGAGAGCGAGAACTGCGCCTAGCCTTGCGCCATAAGAATGGCCATCCAGTAACGGTGCTGTTTCGGATCCACCCGGTGCGGGATGCGCAGGGTGCGATCCAATATGTAGCGGGAAGTTTCGACGAACCGCGCGCGGCGGCGGGAGCGGGACGTGACCGGCGAACGCCCGTGCCCGGGAATTGTGTGGATGAAACCACGGGCGTGGCCAACCACGGGTTCATCGAATTCCACATGCGGGAAAATCTTGCCGGCTTCGTCGAGTACCATGTGCCCTTCGGCATCATGTGCGTGCAGGTGGACGATTTCGACCACCTGCGTGCCGCCTATGGAAGGCAAGCCACGGACTCCATACTGCGGGTGGTTGCCGAGACGTTGCGCAATGGTCTGCGTCCCAGCGATGTGGTGGGGCATTGGGGCGAGAACCAATTTCTGGCGGTTTTGCCGAACTGTGGTGGGCGCGGGGCGGAGAAAGCCGCGGAGCGAGTGCAAAAGCTGGTGGCGGGGGCGGGAATCCACTGGTGGGGAGAACACCTGTCGATTGCCACTTCCATTGGATACGCCGGCGCGGAGACAGGAGACACCGCGAAATCGCTGGTCGAACGGGCATTGCGTTCGCTGAAACCGGCGTCCGCGAGCAAGACCGCGGTCGCCGGGGCAGCAGCGCTCGCCGGCGGGCAAAGCTCCGGGAAATAGACTTCTATGTTCGCCATTATTGGCATTGTGGTTGTTTTCGGGGCCGTGGTCGCCGGCTATCTGATGGAACACGGCAAACTGATGGTGCTACTTCAGCCGGCTGAGTTGGTGATCATCGGAGGCGCTTCCGTGGGCACGGTGCTGATCGCCAACCCGCTGCACATCCTCAAACAAATTGTGGGAGGAATTGGAGGAGTTTTCACCGGATCAAAGTTCACCAAACAGCGCTATCTGGATTCGCTGAAAATGGTGTATGAACTGCTCAATAAGGCGCGCCGCGAGGGATTGATGACCCTGGAAAACGATGTGGAGGCACCCGACAAAAGTCCGATCCTGTCGAAATACCCTTTCTTCCTGAAAGACCATCACACCTGCGACTATTTCTGCGACACGCTGCGCATGGCCATCAGTGGAGTGGAGGCGTTTGATCTCGACCAACTTCTGGACCTGGATTTGGAGGTCCACCACAACTCCGCCAACCTGCCGATTTCTTCGTTGAGCACGATGGCCGATTCGCTGCCCGGGTTGGGCATTGTGGCGGCAGTGCTGGGAGTGGTCATCACCATGGGAGCGTTGGGAGGTCCGCCAGAAGAAATTGGACACAAGGTGGCGGCGGCGCTGGTGGGAACGTTCCTGGGAATTCTACTGTGTTACGGGCTGGTGGGGCCGATTGCTTCCAGCATGGGCAAGATCGCCGAGGAAGAGGGGGCATATCTGTACGTCTTGCGGGTGGTGATGATTTCTTTCCTCAAAGGCTCGGCGCCGATCATGGCGGTGGAATTTGCCCGGCGGGCGATTCCCGGGCATGTGAGGCCGTCATTC